>Ga0214473_10004919_pt1 | contig 16046 bp, 15 predicted proteins | sample RVTome_7_FD_203509 | JGI IMG/M metagenome (GOLD analysis project Ga0214473, IMG submission 203509) | Soil microbial communities from uranium-contaminated site in the Upper Colorado River Basin, Wyoming, United States - RVT98D197 | ecosystem: Environmental > Terrestrial > Soil > Contaminated >... | reverse complement strand
GGGCGGGGATCGTGCCGCCGGGGCCGCTGGCGGAACGGTTGCCACGCAATGGCGACAAGCCGGTGGAGCGGGCCGCCCTACTGCCGGTGGTGGCCGCCGCGTTGGATGCGCCGCGGGACCTGCCCGCCGACAAGATCCAGGGCCCTGTGGCGGCCGGCCTGGAGGCCTGCGCGGCCGAGGCCCCCGAGACTCTGGTGGCCCCCAGCCAGTTCGATGGCCTGGCGGCCGAGGAAGATGGGAACGGGGGCCTGCGGATGGAGGTGGGGCGGCGGCTGCTGGGGGGGTCCGGGGGGCGGGCCCGGTGGCCGTTCGCCCAGCGGGCGGCCGAACGGCTGGGCGTCCGGTACCTGATCGTACCTGTCTGGGTGCGGGTGGGGGGGCAGGCCGATACCACGCAGACGCAGAGCGGCGGTGCCGGCCGGCGGCGCGACCGATCCATCACGCTCCAGGCCGAGCTGTGGGACGGCCGCACGGGCGAACGCCTGGCCGTCACCAGTTCCGGCGGCATGTCCTTCGAGTTCGAGGGCGGTGTGGGTTACTCGGCCGTGTGGCTCCCCATCGACTCGTCGCACACGCTCCAGGCCGCCGTGCGCGACGCCTGCACCGAAGTCGTCGTGCGATTGCTCAAGCGGTGAAAATGCGAACCGCCAAGGCGCCAAGGTCGCCAAGGAGTTTTCTTTCGCGCCCCTGGTCAGAGAGGCCAGGGGCGGGCGAAGCCGCGGCGCCGGCCGCTCCGGCCGGTGCCGCCGATCGAGAAGCCTTGGCGTCCTTGGCGCCTTGGCGGTTGAGAGGTCCGAAGATGGGGACAAGGCGCTGGGCGATGGGGCTTGCCGTGGCGGGGGTGGCCCTGGCGGTTTTGCTGGGCGCGCCCGGCGCGGGCGCGCAGGACCTGAAGGCTACCGGCGCGGACCTGTGCTATACGTGCCATGCCGAGCTGAAGGCCAAGTTCAGCCAGGCGGATGTGCACGCCCCAGTGAAGCAGGGCCGGTGCGAGCTGTGCCATAGCCCGCACGCCACGCGCTTCCCCAAGCTGGTCCGGTTCAAGGGCGCGGACCTGTGCTACGTGTGCCATGCGGACAAGAAGGCGAGCTTCACGGGGAGCGGATCCCACACACCCGTCAAGCAGGGCGACTGCCTGAAGTGCCACGATCCCCATGCCTCGCCGAACAAGAATCTGCTGGCGAAGGCCGGCGCGGACCTGTGCCTCACCTGCCACGAGAAGGTGAAGACCGCTCCGCGCACGGTGAAGCACATGCCCTTCGAGGCCGGCAACTGCCTCATGTGCCACGTGGCCCATGCCGCGCCCACGAAGAATCTCCTGGTGCAGCCGGCGGCCCAGCTCTGCCAGGGGTGCCACCAGCTCACGGACGCGCGCGTCGCCCGGTCCCACCAGCCGTTCAACATGGCGGCCGCATCGTGCGTCGGCTGCCACGCACCGCACGGTTCAGACAAGAAGGCGATCATCAAGACGGTGGCGCACCAACCCTTCGCTCAGGGGCGCTGCGGGTCGTGCCATCAGGTCTCCGGCCCGGACCCCAAGGCCACCTTCCTGAAGGGCGGGGAGATGTGCTTCACCTGCCACGCCAAGGAAGCGCAGGCCTTCAAGAAGAAGCACGTGCACGCCCCCGTGGGGGCGGGCCAGTGCACGACCTGCCACACACCCCACGCCTCGGAGATCAAGGGACTCCTGGCCGGGGACGAGCGGGGGATGTGTCTGGGGTGCCACACCAAGATCGAAGAGAAGTTCGCCCGGTCCAAGGCGTTCCATCCTGCGAAGGCGGCGGACGGCCGTTGCACTGCCTGCCACTCGGCCCACGCTTCGGACCAGGCCGTTCTCTTTCCGGATGATTCGATGAAGGTCTGTGGCGCGTGCCACAAAGACCACGCGGCCCTCTCCCATCCCATGGGCCCCGGCGTAAAGGACCCGCGCACCAATGACACCATGACATGCCTCTCGTGCCACGACCCGCACGGCACGCAAATAGACAAGTTCGTGACGTTCCCGAAGGAACGGGAGCTGTGCATCCAGTGTCACCGGGGCGAGATGTTGCGGACGCGCCAGTAACCACATTGCGAAGCTTTCAGCCGTCAGCCATCAGTTGTCAGCCTGGCGTGTTCCGAACTCAGAGGGAAATTACCGGGCGAGATGACAATCTCCCCGATCCCTCCCACCGCTGAAGCCGCTCCCTCGGTTTTCGTGTGTCACCCGACACGCTCCCGCTAACCTCTTGAAGTCTCTTCTCCACAACTGGTAGTATTCCCCTGCCGGGATGGCCATGAGAGTTCTCTACGATTACGAGGGACGGTCCATCCGCCTCACCGACGAGCGGCTGGCCCATATCCTGGAACATCCCGAGATGGCCGGTCTGGAATCAGCCATCGGAGACACCCTGGCACGACCCGAGATGGTGGTCGAATCACTCAGTGACCCGCAAGCACGGCTATACTATCGGTTTTTCGTCGGCACCGCCGTTGGAGACAAGTACCTTTGCGTCGTCTTGAAGGGTGCTGGCGAGAATGCCTTCGTGCTCACCGCATACTTGACCGACAAAGTGAAGAGGGGGGTAGGAATATGGCCCAGCAAAAGGTGAAGATCTGGTACGACTCGGAAGGGGATTACCTCGAGGTCATCTTTGACCAGAAGCCGGGATACTTTCGCGAGACGGAAAGTGACCAGGTGATGGAGAAGGTCGACGAGGCTGGCAACATTCTTGGCTTTTCAGTGCTCAAGGTAAGCGCTCTGAAGCATGCCCCACTGGAAGTAACCCTCTGAAGGTCATCCTCTCCCTTCCCTGTATCAGGGCTCTGGCTTGCCCGCCAAGCTGGCCACACTCCATCGGGAACAGATGCCCGGGCAATCGCTCAGCGGCTCACGGCGATCCTCTTGACAGCCTTCATGGGATCGACCCTCCGGGGGTGTGCCGTGCAGCATCCAGGGGATAGGTTCCGGACGGAGACTCATGGACCCGGGAGGAGGTGCCGCGTGACCACATGGGAGTTCATCGCCCAGAAGGCCAAGGATCTGCCCCCGGAAAAGCAGCTTGAGGTTCTCGACTTCGTTGAGTTCATCCATTCGCGCGAGGGGCACAAGCGGCCACGTCGCAGCCTCGCCGGGTTATGGCAGGGCTTTGACATCTCACCTGAGGACATCGAGGAGGCACGTCGCGAGATGTGGGGCAATTTTCCATGAGAGGACATCTAATTGCCTTCCCTGGTGGTAGACACCCATGCGGTTGCCTGGTACCTGCTTCGCTCATCGCGGCTATCACAAGCCGCCAGGGACCACATGGCCGCCGCGGCTCTCTATCTCTCGGTCTCCCGCTGGTGAGCCGGGACCGAAGAATACGGGCGTCCGGCCTGGACGTCGTGTGGTGAATGCCGTTTTCCTCCCCCGCTTCTGACTCCCTGCTTCCGTGCAGCAACTCCCGCCTATCCCCGCCGTTCGGCCTCCAACCCCTCCCTTCGATCTAGGTGAAACCGGCAATATTGGGTGTTATCACTCACCTCTCACCCTGGATCGGAATTTCCTGTAAGTAGCTGAATTCAATTGTGCTGTGGCCAAAGCCTCGGTGAGTGGGTTACAGCACACACTTTCGCTATGGTCTCGCCCACTTATCCGGACCCCCACGCGGAGTTCCGCTGCAAAAATCCTTGCCTGGGAAGGATCTCCCTCGGCTCGTAACTCGTTGTTTTCCTAGGCCCTTCTTCACAAGCAGATGCCAAGGACACAAGAGGCCCTTTCGAAGGGCCGTATGGCACTCCCCTTGTAAGAGCGCTTGTGCATTCCGGCACAAGCTACTTCTTGATCCAAAGCATTCTCAGTCGGCGAGTGGGGGAGATGGTGGTGGAGAGGACGCGCGGGCGCCGTTCGTGGCGGGCGATCTACTTGATGATGGCTGTTCCCTCAGCCATGACCGCCGTTTCCGCCTCCACCATGCTCCCCGGATCCGCCGAAGCTCAGGCGATCAAGCCCCCCCCCGTCGCTGTCGGGCGGCCCAATGCCCCAGTGGCCCCTCAGACGCTTGCCTTCAAACCCGTCCGCCTGGTGTATCGGCAGACCGAGGGGGAGTTCTTTAAGAAACCGGCTGGAGTGTTCGTGGACCCGAAAACTGGCGACATGCTGGTGGCGGACAGTGCGACCAACCTGGTGACACTGCTGAACCGGGACGGGGTGCCCCTTTTCTCGTTCGGCTACAACGGCGAGGTCAGGCAGCCATCGAAGGCGGTGGTGGACAGGCAGGGCCGCATCCTCGTGCTGGCCGATGTTCCCCGCAAGGTGAAGGTCTTCAGCTACCGGGGCGAGGCTCTTGGGGACTTCGGTTTTCCGGGGTTCGAGAGCGCCGCCCAGGTCCTCCCGACGGCGCTGACGGTGGACGAGGCGGGCAAGCTCTACGTCGCAGACTCCGCGAGCGGCCGCATCCTGGTCTATGACGAGGATTGGCGCCTGGTGATGACCTTCGGCCGGCGCGGGGAGGGTCCCGGCGCTTTCACATCCGTTACCGCGATCGCGGCCGCCCCGTCGGGGACCATCTACGTGGCCGATGCGCAGCACAAGCCGGCCATCCAGATCTTTGATGCGACCGGGACCTACCTCCGAGGATGGGGCGAGCACAGCGGGGGCCCGCAGAACGTCAGTCTTCCCGCCGGGATCGGCGTGGACGCCGCGGGTCGGGTCTTCGTTCTGGACACTATCCGGCAGACCATCGCGGTCTTCTCGCCAGAAGGGCAGTACCTCATGCGGTTCGGCGGGTTGGGGACCGCCCCGGGCAACCTGGCCTTTCCGTCCGACCTGGCGGTGGATGCCACCGGGCGGCTCTACGTGACCGAGGGAGCGAATAACCGGCTGCAGGTGTTCGAGCCGGACGCCAGTGGTGTCAGGGGGCCGCCTCGGCGTCAAGCTCCCGCCGGGAGGCCCAGTCGCGAGGCGAACGAGGTGCGGCAGGGCTTAGGCGAGATCATCAAGGGGATGCAGAAGTAGCCCCAACCACCACCAGGAGGGCAGCGACATGCTCACAGATTCCAATCCGATCCGAAGCGAATGCCACAAAGAAGGGAGGTGAAGACAGATGAAGACGAGGATGATCGTAAGCTTTATTGGTCTCGCGGCAGTTACGGTGCTGGCGACGGTGCTGCTCCTTACCTCGGGCGGGCGCACGGGCGAGTACCACGTCGGCGGACAACTGCTGTGCTTTGACTGTCACACGATGCACTTCAGCATGCAACACGGATTCGACGGCGGCGCCGTGGCCGGCACCCCCGCCCCCGGGGGAAATTGGCTCGGTGCATCCGGCCCCAATCACTACCTCCTGAAGATGCCGGCCAATGACCTCTGCAAGTCGTGCCATGACGGGCAGACCTTCGCGCCTGACGTCGTGGCGGCCAACACCAATGCCTCGCCCGCCAATGGGCGTGAGGCCGGCGCCCTGAACGAACAGGCGAGTGGGGCGCCCTACGATACGTGGAAGGGACACACCCTGGGCTCGACCGCGAAGCCGCCGGGCTATGACCCGGCAAAGATCAATCTCGGCGCAACCTGGTACACCGGGGAGACGGTAGGGCTTGAGTGCCTCCACTGCCACACCCAGCACGGCCGGGCCCCGGCATACCGCAATCTCGGCCCCAGGGCGCTCACCGCGCCAACCTACCACATCGCCGCCGTTAACGACCTCAATAGCGACGTGTGGATCAACCTGGCGTCCTACACTGCGGGCTCCGGGGTCGCGGGGACGTTCAACCCCTACTACGCCACCGCCAATATCTTTTTTAACCGTAACGACGGCGCGCAGGGCTTGAAGTACAGCAACCGGATTGGGACCTTCTGCGCGGCCTGCCACGCCAACTTCCACGGCGGCCCCGGCGACGCCACGGTTGGCGGCACCGGAACGCCCGCGGAAGAGTTCATCCGGCACCCGACCGCGCAGGTCAGCATCGGGGCCCTCAGCGGCGGCCACTCGAGCCTGTCCAGGTACGTCGCCGCGACAACGAAGGTGAAGGGACTGACCAAGAACTACACGACCTACGCAGAAACGTCGCCCGGCTGTATCACCTGCCACAAGGCCCATGGCAACCAGAACCCATTTGGTTTGATCTTCCTGAACCGTTTTGCCACTTCGGTGAACGAAGAGGGGGGCTTGGGTCAGGGACAGGTGGCCGACGTCCCGACCGGGTATCGAAACCTGTGCGGCCAGTGCCACGGCCAGGGTAACTAGGCTCTCGCAGCAACCTCGAGTGCACCGGGGGGCCGCCGGGCCCCCCGGTGCACTCTCTTTGGGGGGGGCGATGAACAGACGGCCGTTCTTGCTAGCCTTCCCGTCCCTGGTGCTCCTCGGGGTCGTAATGCTCGTGGGGATCCTCCCCTGGTCCGCGCGCACGGGTGAGTACCATACGGGCGAAGCGCTGGTCTGCTTCGATTGTCACACAATGCACTTTAGCATGCAGCACGGCTGGGCCGGCGGCCCCGTCGTCATCGGGGGACAGTTCCAGAACGGCGGCGACTGGCTGGGCAACACGGGTCCGAACGCCAATCTGCTCAAGCTCCCGGAGAATCAGCTCTGCTTGAGCTGTCACGATGGCCAGAACTTCGCGCCGGACGTGCTGGGGGCCCATGGCAATAACTACGTGCGGCAGGCGGGGGCTTTGAATCAAATCGGGAGTGCTGCCCCCTACGAGAACTGGAAGGGCCATAGCCTTGACATGAAGGCGATCCCCCCCGGAGGGGTCTCGGATATCACCCTCACCTGCGGGCAATGCCACGCATTCCACGGTTCCACAAGCTACCGGAATCTCAAGGGTGCTATCCCCATCACCTACACGAAAGGCGAGCCATATGCCAGCCGGACGAAGACGGTGGAGGTGTGGCTGAAGCAGTGGGTCAAGGGGGATCTGGCTGGCAACTACGCGTACGATAGTGTGCGCTTCAACGAGCGGAACCCCAACAACGGTGCGTACGCCGATTTCTGCCAGGGGTGCCACGTCGCCTTCCATGGGACGGTGGGGGATAACAAGATCGGAGGGGACTTGACCACCGGGGGGTTTCTCCGCCACCCGAACGCGCAGGTGAACATCGGCGCCATGGGGGGCGGGCACTCCAGCATCGCGCGGTATAACGCCGGCATGAAACGCGTCCACGTGATGAGCAATGCGAACGCCGACTACCTCGCCAACCCCGGTGCCGGCACCTTCACCGCGGTCGACGGACTCACCCCGAGCTGCTTCACCTGCCACAAGAGCCACGGCAACCAGAATCCGTTTGGGCTCATTTTTCTGGCCCGGAATTCAGCGACCGTCACCGAAGAGGGAACGCCGAACGTCGGCCCAGGCGAGGGCATGCGGAACCTGTGCGGCCAGTGCCACGGCCAAGGTAACTAGCGGGATAGGGCCGATCCTAACTCACGGCACCCAAGACAAAGGGGCGCGACCACGTCGCGCCCCTTTGTCTTGGGGGAGGGCTCCCGTGTTGGTGGGCGTGGACAAGGGCGGATGGTCTGCGCTATCGTAGCCGGCGTTCCAGGCCCCGCGTGCTTTGCTCACGGGGCGCATGGGCCCACCCCTGGTGCCCCGCGGGGAGCGGCGACCATCGACTCTTCCGGCGCGGGTGCTCTCTGGGGAAACGCGGCGGAACGGGATGGACGGTGAGGCGCGATTGAGCTACCGTGGTCGTGAGCCGGAACTTGGATAGGTCCATCTCCCTGTGCCTTTTCTCGCTGACGTTCCTCCTTCCCCTCCTGGTCTCCCCGTGGGGCTACGACAATGCCATACTGGTGAAGGAGTCGCTCCTCCTGTTCCTTGCTGGTGGGCTTCTCGTGCTCCTTTTCTTGAATGCCGCCGTGCAGGGGCGCCTCCGCACCTGGGTCACCCCCCTGGACAAGCCCGCCCTTTGCCTCGCCGCTCTGGCGGTCCTTTCGCTGGCGGGTGTGGCGAACCTGCCCGCCGCCTTGTACCGACTCGCCCTCTTCCTTGCCGGGATCGCTCTCTTCTTCGTCGCAACGCGTGCTCCGCTTGACCCGAAGCGCATCGAGACCTTGGCCAAGGCGGCCGTGGCCTCGGGTATCCTCGTCACGGTGTACGCCTTCATGCAGTACCTTGGCCTCGATCCCTTCGGAAGGACCGAGCCCTTCTCCACGTTGAGCAATCCCAACTATGCCGCTGAATACCTGGCCTCCATTATTCCCCTCGCGCTGGCCCTGGCCATCTGCCAGAGGGTGGGGTGGGAGAAGCAAATCCTCCGGCTGTCCGCGCTCCTCATGTTCGCGGGGATGCTGCTGACCCGGGCCAGGGGCGCCGCCGTGGGCTTGCTCGCCGCCGTGGGCCTCCTCGCCTTCCTGCTGCGCCGTCGGGGAACAGAAGAGCTCCGTCCGGAGGTGCGGGCCTTTCTGCCGGTAGCCGCCCTCGCCTTCCTCGTGGTAGGTCTCTTCGGATACTGGTTCCTGTCCCAGTTCCATGGTCCGGGCGGCGTTAAGGGCTTCCTGGAAAGGTACGCCGGCGCCGTATGGGAGCAGCGAAATTGGCGGTATCGAGCGGTTTTCTACCGCGATGCTCTCTGGATGATCCTGGACAATCCTGTGTTGGGGGTTGGGATCGGAAACTTCGAGGTCGCCTACCCACTGTACCGATCCATGCCCGAGAGCCTGGACCCGGAACAGCTTGTGGCAGACCACGCTCTCAACGACTACCTGGAGGTGGGAGCGGAGCTTGGCGTGGGGGGCCTTCTGGCTCTCGTCTGGATGCTGGGGGCCTTCTTCCGGCATATCCTCAAGGTTCGATTACCCTCTCCTTTGAGCATGGGGTACGCGTGCTCGGTGGTGGCCCTTGCGGCCCACAGCCTCTTCGCCTCGGGCCTCTACACGCCCGTGGCTCTTGCCGCCTTCTGGCTTTCCATGGGGTTCGCCCTGCGCCTCGAGGGAAATGCCGTGCCATCGCGGGACCAACTGCCCGGGGCGGTGCCGCGTCGGAGCCTCCCCTTGTGGGCCACGCTTGTGGCGGTGCCGGCCATGGCCGGGTTGCTCTATGGCGCGGCCTGGCCCATGATCGGCGACGCGTACTTATTGCGGGGCCGGAGGCTATTGTCTGCGGGATGGGTGAATCAGGCCATCCCCGTCCTGGAGCGGGCGGCCCGCCTTGCCCCCGCAAGGGCGGTGGTCCAGGGTGGTCTCGCGCAGGCCTATTTCTTTGCGGGGCGGCAGCCGGAAGGTTTTGCAGTCCTTGAGCGCTACCTGAAGTACGATCCGCATAACTTCCGGATCCATTACGTGATGGGGGAGCACCTCGACCAGGCCGGGAATTGGGAGGCGGCCCTCCGGGCCTATGAGCGGGCGCGGGACAGCAATCGCTTCTACTCCAAGCCGCTCCTGAGGATTGGACTGATTCGTGAGCGCAGGGGAGACGTCCAGGGAGCCATGGAGGCCTACCGGCAGGCACTCCAGCGAAACCCCGGCTTCGCCGAGGCCTCGAACAATCTGGCCATCCTCCTGTCCGCCCAGGGTAGGCTCGACGAGGCCATCGGCGTCCTGGAAAGGGCAGCAAGGGAAACTCCCGATGACCCCATCCTGGCCCAGAACCTGGCTGCTGCCTATGCCAAGAAGGGCGCGACGGAAAGGGCCGAGTTCTGGGCGGCGCGGGCGAAGCAGACGCGGTCAATGGGGAAGAGGTAACGGCATCGACTCGGAGCGGGATTCGGTTCGACCTGCCGGTTGCGAAAATTCCTCGGGGGTCTGGCTCACCCCCGGAGGACGAGATGCCTGCCACGAGCAGGTGGTTTGGCCTTAGCGGTTCCTGTCTCTGCCCGCAGTCCCTGCAGGGCAGGGCTGGCGCAAGAATTGCTCTTAGATCAGAGGGGAACGGAGCCATTCACCGGCAAGGACGACGCGAGGAATGAGAGCATCTCTCTCCGGTCTGGGCGGGATCCTCGGGGGACTCCTGTTTCTCCTGGCTCCCCTGGTCGTCCAGCAGGCGACTCTGGCCGGGGACTTTCACCTCTACGGGTCGCTGGTGTGCTCCGACTGCCACGTAATGCATTACAGCGAGACGCACACCATGACGGGCACCCCGCCCACGACCCCGCTAGGGGCCGGTGGCCCATTCCCGAGGCTGTTACGGCAGGCCGAGTCCCAGCTCTGCTTGGCGTGCCATGACGGGCGGACGGACGCGCCCGACGTTCTCGCGGCACACGTCGGTGGCTACGTACGGGCGGCGGGGGCCCTCAATCGCGCTGGCGACGCGGGGGAATACGCCGAGGGCACCGGGCACTCCCTGGGGTCCACCAGCGCGCCGCCCGGCGGGACCTGGAACGGGAACCGGACCGGGGGCCTGCAGTGCAAGCACTGCCACGACATCCACGGAAACGCCTACTACCGCAACCTCACGCCCACCCCCGGGACGGCCACCGGAAAGATCGTAACATACCTCACGGGGACGACCTACTCGGGGACGGCTGCGATCCAGCAGGTCGCCAAAGCCCCCCTGGCCACCCACTACGCAGTGGGCAACATCCGGTATCGCCAGACCCAGGTGGGGAGCACCGACCTCGGCCTCTCGGAATGGTGCGGCGGCTGCCACGGCAACTATCACGGCGCGGGGGGGACGGCGAACATGGGGGGCTCCACGAGCGGAGACACGAATACGGGGAGCCCCTGGTTGCGCCATCCCACCCGGGACGTGACCATGTCTCGGGGGGTCACCAACAGGCACATTGACGGGACGCACTGGTTTTCCACCACCCAGCCTCTGGCGTCGCGGGTTCCGGTGGTCTCGCCCAGCGGTATCGTGCCGGGGACCTCGGGCACCAGCGACAACCAGGTCTTCTGCGGATCGTGCCACAAGGCGCACGGCTCGAACCGCCGCGCCGGCCTGATCTACGACGACGAGACCACGGCGACCCCCGAGGACGGGACATCGCTGATGCAGACGTGCCAGCAATGCCATTACCAGTAAGGCCGACGCGGAGACGCGGGCTTGCCCGCCGGTTGGTTGGCGGGGACGCGGCGATGTTCCAGGTCAGACCTGCCGGCTCTGGCTGAGTCGTGTTACACTGAGGACGTGTGGGTCCACACAGTCAGGCTCACTCTCATAACCTACTTGGCGTGTGCTAGGGTTCGCCCATGCGCTTCGATCGGTGCGCGCGAAGCGACGCCCCGCGAGCGGAGGACATATGAGTCAGGAGAATAAGCCAAACGCGGAAGACGAAATGCGGGAGGAATATGACATCCGCGGCGGCGTTCGTGGCAAGTATTACGAACGGTACCGCGAAGGATCAAACGTGATGTTGCTTGAACCCGATGTGGCGGCAGTGTTCCGCGATGCGGAGGCGGTGAACCGAGCGCTTCGCATGCTCATCAGCATCGCCCGGACCCAAGCGGACGAAACGGTGTCCCGCAGAGAGTGAGCGCCAACTTACGGGGCCGCGGGAATTGGAGGGGCATCATGGCATTGCGGGAGCCGCGGTATAGCAAGGAAGAGGCTGCCAGGCGCGGCACGGACATCTACGAGCGGCAGGTGCGACCGGAGGTAGAAGCGCGCGCCCACGGCAAGGTCGTTGCGATCGATATCGAGACCGGTGCATTCGAGGTGGCTGAAGACACTCTGGCAGCTTCAGACCGCCTGCTTGCCCGCTGTCCGGACGCGCAGATCTGGTTCGTCCGCGTCGGCCACCGCGGCTTGCATCGGTTTGGGCCGCGCCCCCTTACGGGGCGGGCATGATCAGTGGTCATGTCAATGCCAACCGTGAGGCAATCATCCGTCTTCTCGTGCGCGATGCGGCGGGGCAAGCGCAGGCAATTGAGGCCATTATCGACACCGGCTTCACGGGTTTCTTGTCGTTGCCTTCTGGCCTTATCGCAATGCTTGGGCTCGCGTGGCGTGGCCACTCACAAGCTGTTCTTGCCGACGGAGGGCTCCATCTGTTCGACGTATACGCGGCGACAGTGATCTGGGACGGCCAGGTACGAACCGTTGAAACCGACGCCGCCGACATCGAGCCAGTCGTTGGTATGGGTTTGATCTACGGATATGATCTTCGGATTCAGGCGGTGAACGGGGGCGCGGTCACCCTTGAGCTGCTGCCGTGACCAGGAGTCACAGTGTCCGCCGAACCCGGCCGACGAGAAGCGGGTTATCATGAGCCGGGGCGTGGGCGTGCGGAAATATTGGGCTGTGTGGTGTCTCTCGCTTGGCTGGCTTGTGGCCGCGGGCGCCGGGTGCGAGACGACGACCCGGCCTGCACCGGGACGGCGGGCGGCGCCAGTGGGCGAGGGGCGGTTCGTGTTAACGCTCAACGGGCCGGAGCGGAGCCCCATCGACCTGACGGTGGAGCTCACCGAGGTGGCGCTGCGCGCCAGCGGCGGGGGCTGGTTCCATGTCCCGGTGGCAAGGGCGACGCTCAACTCGGTGGAGATGGTCCGGCGCCAGGTTCCCCTGGCGGACGTGACGATCCCCGCAGGACGCTACGACCGGCTGCTGATGAAGTTCGGCAAGGCCACGCTGCGCCAGGAGGGCAAGGAGGCGAGCCTTTCGGTGCCAGGCGAGGGGTTCCCGCTGGACGTGGCGGTGGAGATCGAGCCAGGCGCGGTCTTCCCCTTGTTCATCACGTGGGACGTCGAGCACGCGGTGAAGGACGGGGCCTTCTTGGCGCCGGCGTTCACCTTCGAGGGGAAAGAGCCTGAGCTCCGAGCGGTGGTCGCGTACGTTACCAACGAGGAAGGGGACAGCGTCTCGGTGGTGGATCGGGCGAAGGACCGGGTGGTCTCCACCATCCAGGTAGGTCGGGCCCCGCGGGCGATCCTGGTGGAGCCGGATACCCGGCGGGCCTTCGTACTGAACGGCGGGGGCGATTCCGTCGCGGTCATTGATGTGAACACCCACCGGGTCGTGCACACCTTCACCCTGGATATCCGGGCTCGGGCGCAGGAAATGGCCATCTCCCCCCGGGGGGAGACGATCTACGTGGCCAACAGCGCCCTCAACAGCGTCACGGCGCTGGATACGAGGAGCTTCGGCACAGTGGCCGAGGTGGCGGTGGGCATCGCCCCGGCCGCCGTGGCGGTGGATCCCCGGGGTGCGCGGGTGCTAGTGGCCAATCAAGGCTCGAACAGCGTGACCATCATTGACACGTTCTCCAACCGCCCGGTGACCACGGTACAGGTGGAGCCGGGCCCCGTCCACATCGCGGTGGATCCGAACCCGAACGCGGACAGGGCCTACGTGGCCAGCCCCTCGTCGGCCCTCATGTCGGTGCTCTCCGTCTCGTCCGGCCAGGTGGTGCGGCGGCTGAACGTGGGGCCCGGGGCCGTGGCTTCTCTGCCTGATGTCATCCCCAACCGGCTCTATGTGGTCAAGGCGGCGCAGAGCCGTGTGGTCGTCTTTGATGTGGCGCTCAACGTGGAGATCGGGTCTTTCCCCGTGGGGCGGGGGGCGCACCGGATTGCTCTGGACCCGGATCGCGACAAGCTCTACGTGACCAACCGGGAGGGGAATTCCGTGACGGTGGTAGATCGCCTTTCCCGGCGCGTCGAGGCCACCATCCCCGTGGGCAGGCGGCCGTACGGGATTGCGGTTGTACGATGAAGAAGCGGTTCGCGGTTCGCGGTTCGCGGTTCGCGGTTCGCCAACGGCTAGGGTCGGGGGGGGATAAAGCCCGGTCCTGCCTTTCGATTGGGATGCCGGGGCTGGCTGTTGCAGTGGTGTTGATGATGGTTGTGCCGGCGGGGCCGACGGGGGGGGTGTTCACGCAGACGAAGCACGGCAACGTTACCACGGGCGTGAACCGGACGCCGGACTGGCCCAGGGGGTCGTGCGAGCAGTGCCACCTCCAGCATGGTGCCGGCGCCACGCCGAACGCCTATGCCCTGTTCGCGCCGAACACGAATGCGCTCTGTGCGACGGCGGGGTGTCACTCCGGGAACGCGGCCAACGGGATCTACCAGGGGCCGACGCCCTACAGCCAGTCGAGCCACGCCACCAGTACGGTGATGGTATGGCCCGGACCCGACGCGACCGTGGATTCTGGGGCGCCGCCGGCCAAGCAGTCTGGCGACGCGGGGAAATGCGTGAACTGCCACACGCCCCATGGCTACCGGGACGCGACTGGTCTCATCCCGAGCCAGACCTTTTCGCGCGAGGAGAAGCTCTGCTTCGTCTGTCATGATGGGTCGCCGGCGGCCAAGAACGTGAAGGCGGACCTGGCCAAGACCTACCGGCATACCGCCGGGACGATCGCCGGCCGGCACGACGAGGCCGAGAACGGCACCGCGGCGAAGTACGCCGCCACACCCACCAACAACCGCCATGCCGAGTGCGTGGACTGCCACAACCCGCACCTCGCGAAGAGCGATGCCACGCCGCCCACGGCCCCCACCGCATCGAACCGTCTGCTGGGCCTGGGGCGGGTGGCCGTCACCAACGGGGCAGCCGGCGCGGTGCCCACCTATACGTACCGGGGGCCGGCGGACCCCTCGCCGCCGCAGGAGTACGAGATCTGCTTCAAGTGCCACTCGTCCTGGACCACATTGCCGGCCACAACGCCCTCGGGCGGGACGACCAAAGACAAGGCCGTCCAGTTCAACCCGAACAACCAATCGTACCATCCCGTGGAGGCGGCGGGGAAGAATCTGAACATCAACGCCAACGCCTTCGTGAACAACTGGGTCGCAACCAAGACCATGTACTGCACCGACTGCCACACCAGCGACGCCACATCGGTTCGCGGCCCCCATGGCTCCCTCTACAACTACATCCTGAGAAGGGACTACCGGGCCTCGAGCGCCCAGCGCACGATGGCCTCCACGGAGCTGTGCTTCGACTGCCACCGCTACGACACCTATGCCAACGATTCGGCGAGCAGCACAATCAAGGGGTATAGCCGTTTCAACCCGCCCCGCTTCTCGGAGGGGCACACGTACCACGTCCAGCGCAGACAGCGGCCCTGCTACGCCTGCCACGAATCCCACGGTTCGGCCACCCTCCCGCACCTGATCGTGACGGGGCGCAACCCGGGCATCACTAGCTACACCGAGACCTCCGGGGGCGGGAGCTGCTCCCCCACCTGCCACGGCAACGAGTCCTACACCATCAACTACGCCCGGTAGAGAGTTCCGGTGCTCAGGACGAGATTCGTCCACATCTCGGGCCGAGAGCACGTACCGGCGCGAGGCAAGGATCATGGGTTGGCTTTGGATATCGTTGACCGGTCACGTCGCTCATGGTACCGTCTGCTCTCCGGTGGTCCGTCCCGATCGGTACATTCGCGAGGGACGTCTTGCCCGAAACGCAATACGTGCTCCCAATCCTGGCGGACACTCGGATCAGGCATTATCATCGAACAGATCGTGGACGGGTTGTCGGATTTGTAGTGCAACTTGAGGTCGAGGTTGCGGGTGTGTGGAGGCATGCGATTCGCTATGATACGTCTCATGGTTTTGCGCACATCGATCGCTATCGGCTGAGCGGGGGCCATACGAAAGAGCGTCTGTTCCTCCGGTTCAAGGACGCGTTGATCCGGGCGGAAAAGGACCTTTCTGGGAACTGGCCGGCTTACAGGGAACGGTTTCTCCGAGGGGAATACCCATGACACGAACTGACAAGGCCATGGCGGATAGGAACGTGAATCTGTTTTTCGAGTTTGAGAAGTACGTGCTGGACCATCCAAAGTTTGCGGCCAAGATACCGAAAGACGCTGTGATAGTGTTTCAGGTCATGGAGGACGAGGCGTTCAATCAATGGAGCCGTCGTCTCGCCCGGAAACACGGAAAGGATGCGAAGGGGCCGGTAGTGTATGTGAGGATCAGCAGGATGCGGCCGGTGCGGTCGCGGATCGCGGCCTTGAAGATCGAGCGCGCGGCATAGCGCTGCCGAACCCCCCCCATCCTGACGCCCTCGCGGCTCACTGAGCCCGAGGGCGTTCGTGTTTGCGGCGCTGGCTCTGGCGAGCGGTTGGAAATGCTGGCACGACGGGTGCTAATTCAGGGGCCCGGCTGCCGCAACGGCATCAGCGCGCTCGCCTCTGGGTGGGGATGGGCCTTAACTGACAAGGATTTATCCAACGCGGCAATCCGAAC
>Ga0214473_10004917_pt1 | contig 16050 bp, 15 predicted proteins | sample RVTome_7_FD_203509 | JGI IMG/M metagenome (GOLD analysis project Ga0214473, IMG submission 203509) | Soil microbial communities from uranium-contaminated site in the Upper Colorado River Basin, Wyoming, United States - RVT98D197 | ecosystem: Environmental > Terrestrial > Soil > Contaminated >... | reverse complement strand
CTTCCACGACCCGGTGATGGCGGTAGCGCGTCAGTTTGGCCGCGGTACTGAGTCAAGTTGCGAGCCAGACGAGGCACGAGGGAGCCAGGGACGCGAGGCGTACTCCCTGTACGTTGAGCGTCCCTGGGGACCGAGTAACGAAGTATGGCGAAGCAAATTGACCCAGTACCGTGATGGCGCCGATCATCCTGCCCCCTTGACCGCGACCGGCCACCGGGGTCACCATGTGGCGCCGTCAGAATCAGCAGGGTTCCGATCCGTCGACCCCAGGTATCGAGGAGGACAGGCATGACACGATCGCTGATACCGCGAGCGCTGGCGTTGGCTCTGGTGGCCCTGATGGTCGTGGGCGCCGGGGTGGCGGAGGCGCAGGCGCCGAAAAAGGGCGGCGTGCTCCGCATCGGCAACCTCGGCGAGCCGCCCTCGCTCGACCCGCACTGGGGCACGCAGACCATCACCGAGGTGCTGGCCAACCACATCTTCGAGGGCCTCTACGCGCTCGACGAGGGCTACCGGCCCATTCCCATGCTGGCCGAGAGCCACACCGTCTCCCGGGACGGGCTCACCTACACCATCAGGCTCAGAAGGGGCATCAGCTTCCACAACGGCAAGGAGATGACCGCGGACGACGTGGTCCCGTCGCTCACCCGCTGGGGCAAGCGCTCCGTCTACGGCAAGTCGCTCTTCGCCCAGGTGGTCGACCTCAAGGCGCTGGACAAGTACACCGTCGAGATGAAGCTCAAGGAGAAGTCCGGGATCGTGCTCGTCTCGCTGGCCGTGCCCAATAACATGGCGGCCATCTATCCCAAGGAGATCGCCGAGAAGTTCGCGCCCGATCAGCGGATCACGGAGTGGGTGGGCACCGGGCCCTTCAAGCTCGCGGAGTGGAAGCCCGACCAGTACATTCGCATGGTGCGCTTCGACGGCTACAAGCCGCTGCCCGGCAAGCAGAACGGCTACGGAGGAGCCAAGATCGCCTACCTCGACGAGCTGCGCTGGATCCCCGTGCCGGACGTGGCCAGTCGCGCCGCTCAGATCGAGTCGGGCGACCTCGACTTCGGCGACGACCTCGACGCCAACGCCTACGACCGCCTGGCCAGGAGCCCGAATGTCCGGCCCATCATCGTCAAGCCCTACTACTGGCTCGTCGCCGTGTTCAACAAGAAGGAAGGGCTGATGACGAATCAAAAGCTGCGCCAGGCCTGGCAAGCGGCGATCGACATCGAGCCCATCATGAAGACGGTGGCGGGCGGCAAGTCGCAGTTCTACCGCATGGACTCGAGCCTGGCCTTCCAGGAGCTGCCGGCCTGGCATACGAAGATCCAGGGACTGCCCTGGAATGAGCGCAGCAAGGACAAGGCCAAGAAGCTCCTCCAGGAGGCCGGCTACAAGGGCGAGCCCGTGCGCTTCATGACCACCCAGGAGTACAAGTGGATGTACGACTTCGCCCTCGTGTCGAAGCAGCAGCTCGAGGACGTCGGCTTCAAGATCGATCTCCAGGTGATGGACTGGTCGACGCTGGGGCAGCGCCGGGTGAATCCGAAGGAGTACGACGTGTTCACCACGGGCATGGGAAACTTCTTCGATCCGACCCACCACATCTATCTCACGCCGAGCTGGCCCGGCTGGACGACGGACGAGGAATTCGCCGCCATCAACGCCCAGCTCGCGCGCGAGACCGACCCCAAGAAGCGCTATGCCCTCTGGGAGCAGCAGACCAGGCTCTTCTACGAGAAGGTCCCGGTCATCCGCTACGGCGACCTCTTCGGCCTGCGCGCGGCGCGGAAGACGGTGATGGGCTTCAGCGAGAAGGTGGAGCGCCCGCGGTTCTGGGGGGTGTGGCTCGAGAAGTAGCCCGGCGCGCGGCCTCTCGCCCTTTGCCCACCCTCACCCTGACCCTCTCCCTGACACGGAAGCGTGCGGGACCGCGAACCCTCGCCCCCTCCCGGGGCGAGGGCAGGGTGAGAGGGCGGCCATGAACACCTATCTCCTCCGCCGCCTGCTGGCGCTGGTGCCTGTGCTGGCGGTCGTGCTCACGATCGTCTTCCTGCTCATTCACCTCATTCCGGGCGACCCCGCCAGCGCCATGCTCGGCCCATCGGCGTCGACCGAGCAGATCGAGGCCACCCGGCGCGAGCTGGGGCTGGACCGGCCGCTGTGGGAGCAGCTCGTGGGGTTCTACAGCCGCGTCGTCCAGGGCGATCTCGGGCACTCGTACTTCCTGAACCAGCCCGTGACAACCGCCCTCTGGGCGCGGGCAGAACCCACCCTGGCCCTCACGCTCTGCGCCCTCGTCGTGGCGGTCGCGCTCGGGGTGCCGGCAGGGATCGTGGCCGGCGCCAATCCCGGCTCCCCGCTCGATCGCTTCCTGATGCTGGGCGCGCTCCTCGGCGTGTGCGTGCCCGGGTTCTGGCTGTCGCTGAACTTCATCTATCTCTTCGCCGTGCGCCTCGGCTGGCTGCCCGCGGGCGGCTACACCTCCTTCCTCGTGGACCCGTGGGCGGCGCTGCGCTTCATGGTGCTGCCCGCGGTCTCGCTCGGGTTCAGCCAGTCGGCGCTCATCGCCCGCATCACCCGCTCGTGCATGATCGAGGTGCTGGCCCAGGACTATGTCCGCACGGCGCGCGCCAAAGGCCTGTCCCAGAGCGCCGTGCTCTATGTCCACGCCTTCCGCAATGCGCTGGTGCCGATCGTCACCGTCATCGGCATCACCATGGCCATCTTGATCGGCGGCGCCGTCGTGACGGAGATCGTCTTCAACATCCCCGGGCTCGGGCGCCTCGTCATCTCGGCCATCCTGCGCCGTGACTACCCGGTGGTGCAGGGCGTGGTGCTGGTGACGGCGGTGGCCTACGTGCTGCTCAACCTGGGGGTGGATGTGATCTACGCCCTGATCGACCCGCGCATCCGCTATGACTGAATCCACCGGCAGCGCGATTCTGCCCGCGGGGGACGTGGCCGCGGCGGCGGTGCCGGTGCGCGTGCAGTTCGTCCGACGACTCCTGCGTGACAAGAACGTCGTGATCGGCGCCGCCTTGTTCGCGGTGCTGCTGGCGGCGGCGCTCCTGGCCGACGCGCTCGCCACCCACGTGCCCACGCGTCTCGATCCCCCGAGCCGCCTCGAGCCGCCGGGCGCGGGACACTACCTCGGCACGGACGAGTTCGGCCGCGACGTCTATAGCCTGGTGCTTCACGGCGCCCGGGTATCGCTCCTCGTCGGCGGCGTCACCATGCTCCTCACCACGCTCGGCGGCACCGTGATCGGCCTCGTCGCCGGCTACTACCGCCGCCTCGATCTGGTGGTGATGCGCTTCATGGACGGGCTGATGGCCTTTCCTGCCATCCTGCTTGCCATCGCGCTGATGGCCGCGCGCGGCCCCGGAGTGTGGAACGTGATCGTCGCCCTGTCGCTCGTCTACATGCCGCGCACCGCGCTGCTCACCCGCAGCACGGTGCTGGGGCTGCGTGAGCTGGACTACGTGCAGGCCGCCCGCGCCCTCGGGCGGAGCGACCTGGCCGTGGCCTTCCGCCACGTGCTCCCGAACTGTCTGGCCCCCCTCCTGGTGCAGGGTACCTTCATCTTCGCCTACGCCGTGCTGGCCGAGGCGATCCTGGGTTTCCTCGGGGTGGGCGTGCCCCCCTACGTGCCCTCGTGGGGGAACGTGATCGCCAGCGGCAAGAACGTGATCCGCGAGGCCTTCTGGGTGAGCCTGTTTCCGGGCATCGCCCTCACCGTGGCCGGCCTCAGCTTGAATCTCCTGGGCGACGGCCTGCGCGACACGCTGGATCCGCGGCTGCGGGGCGTCGTGGGCCGGGGCGGTTGACGCCCGGCCGGCTCGGTCACGCCCACCTTGACTCTTCCCGCGCGGCGGCCTAGGCTCGCCGCGATGAAGCCGCCCCGCTTCACCTATCACGATCCCGCCACGGTCGAGGACACGCTGGACCTCCTGGCCCTGCACGGCGACGCGGCCAGGATCCTGGCCGGCGGCCAGAGCCTGATGCCCATGCTCAACTTCCGCCTGGCCCGGCCGGGCCACGTGATCGACATCAATCGCCTGGCCGATCTCGACACCGTGAGCCCCGGCCCCGACGACGGCCTGCGGATCGGCGCGCTGGTCCGGCAGCGCACGCTCGAGCGCTCCGAGCTGATCCGCGAGCGCTGTCCCCTGATCGCCCAGGCCATGCCCTTCGTCGGCCACCCTCAGATCCGCGCGCGCGGCACGCTCGGTGGCAGCCTCGCCCATGCCGATCCCGCCGCCGAGCTGCCCGCGGTGATGGTGGCGCTGGGCGCCCAGCTCACGCTGGAGAGCGCCGGCGGCCGGCGCACCATCGGCGCCGAGGACTTCTTCGTCTCCTCCCTGGCCACCGCGCTGACACCCCGCGAGATGCTGACCGAGATCGCGCTTCCGCCCTGGCCGGCGCGCACCGGATCGAGCCTGCACGAGGTGGCGATACGGCGGGGCGACTTCGCGCTGGGCGGCGTGGCCGCCACGCTGACCCTCGATGCGCAGGGGCGCGTGGCGGGCGCGCGCATCGTCTGCTTCGGCGTCGGGCCGCGTCCGGTGCGGGCGGCCGATGCCGAGCGCTCGCTGGTGGGCGGCGCGCCGTCGGCGCCGGCCCTCGCCGAGGCCGGCCGGCTTGCCGGCGCCGCGGTCGACCCGTCCGACGACATCCACGCCAGCGGCGCCTACCGCCGGCGCCTGGCGGGCGTCTTGACGACGCGCGCCCTCGCCGCCGCGCTCGCGTCGGCCACGGCGCTCGCCGCATGACCGAGACGCGCGCCATCTCCCTCACCGTGAACGGCCGGCCGCGCCGGGCGGCCGTGGAGATGCGCACCACCCTCGTCGACCTCCTTCGTGAAGACTTCCGGCTCACCGGCACCCATGTCGGCTGCGAGCACGGTGTCTGCGGGGCCTGCACCGTACTGGTGGAGGGCGAGGCCGTCCGGGGCTGCCTCTTGCTGGCCGTCCAGGCCGATGGCCTGCGCGTCGAGACGGTCGAGGGCCTCGCGCCCGACCCCGAGCACCTCAACGCGCTGCAAGCGGAGCTCGTCCGGCACCACGGCGTGCAGTGCGGCTTCTGCACGGGCGGCATCCTCATGTCGCTGACCGCGGCGCTCCGCGACAACCCGCGCCCCACCGAGGCCGAGATCCGCGACACCCTGGCCGGGCATCTCTGCCGCTGTACCGGTTACCAGGGCATGGTCGATGCCGTGCTGGCCCTGGTCGCAGCGCGCGAGCCGGCGCCGGGCGGCGAGTCCGCCCGATGACCGCGCCCGCCTCCCCCGGCGCCGCCGCCCGCGGCTACGCGCGGCGCTCGCCACCCTCCGGCCGCCGCGTCGTGTCGCGCGACGGGTAGATGACGCTCTCCGCGTGGCGGTACATCCAGTCGACGGCATCGGGGGCGAGGTAGTGGACCTCCGTCCGGGCGCCGGCCGCCAGCCGCTCCGCGAGCGCGGTGCGCCGCACCTCGGAGGTGAGCGTATTCAGCCGGTGGTACGCCTCCGAGATCGTCCGTCCCAGCGTGGTCACGCCGTGGTTCTCCATGATCACGGAGTTCGTGCCCTGGATGAAGCCGGCGACGGGGCCGACGTCCTGCTCCACGTCGAGGTGCGAGGCAACGACGTGCGGGGGCTTCGCCATCACGTACGGGAACTCGAGCGAGAGGACCCGCAGCTCCTTGACGGCGCCCGACGCGAAGAGCGCGATCGTCTCGTCGTGGTGGACGTGGATGACGGCGCCGATGTCGGGCCGCAGGCGGAGGATTTCCCGGTTGAGGTTGTGGCCGACGCTCGTCGGCACCGTCCCGTGGAGCAGCGTCGGCGTCGGAATGTCCGTGATGACCACGTTGTCGAGCGTCATCTCCTCGAGCGAGATCTCCGCGTGCTTCGTGTAGGCCACCCCATGCTCGAAGTCGGAGTGGGGAACGCGGATGGCGATGTTGCCGAGCGAGTTGTGGACATATCCGCGACCCACGATGAGTCGCGCGTACTGGAGGATGAGGGTGCCAGCGGACTCGTCCAGGGAAACGGCGGCCATCGTTCGTTCCTCCTCCCGGCGACATTCGGTTGGTGTGTGCAGTGTACCGCGGCCCCCGCTCACGTCCGCCTTGACTCTTCCCGGGCGGCGGCCTAGGCTCGCCGCGATGAAGCCGCCTCCCCGCGCAGGGTCCGCCCGGTGACCGCGCCCACCTCCCGCCCTGCCGCCGCCCGCAGGCCAGAAGGCGGCTATATCGGCGCACCGATCCCGCGCCGCGAGGATGCGCGCCTGCTCACCGGGCGCGGCACCTTCGTCGACGACCTCGAGATGCCCGGCGTGGCCCATGCGGCCATGGTGCGCAGCCCGCATGCCCACGCCCGCGTGCGGCGCATCGACGCCGCGGCCGCGCTGGCGCTTCCCGGCGTGCTGGCGGTGGTGACGGCCGCCGACATCGCCGACATCCAGAAACCGTGGCCGGCCCGCATGCCGAGCCCCGTGCCCGGCACCACCCTCCACCACGGGTTGCGCCACACCCTGCCCGCCGCCAAGGTCCGCCACGCCGGCGAGGTCGTCGCGGCGGTGGTGGCCGAATCGCGCGCCCTCGGCGAGGACGCGCGCGACCTCGTCGCGGTGGAGTACGAGATCCTGCCTGTCGTCGCCTCGCCCGCGGCGGCGCTCGCCCCCGGCGCTCCGCTGGTCTTTGAAGAGCTGGGCGACAATATCGCCGCCCACATCGTTCAACGAGTCGGGCATCCGGAGCGGGCCTTCGCCGGCGCCGACCACACGCTGCGCGAGACCTTCCGGGTGATGCGCGGGGGCAGCCATTCGATGGAGGGCCGGGGCGTGGTGGCACGCTACGACGAAGCGCTCGATGCCTTCACCGTCTGGGACGCCACCCAGGCGCCCCACGCCATCCGCGCCATGCTCGCCTATCTCTTCGACCTGCCCGAGCACCGGGTGCGCGTGATCGCGCCCCCGGACATCGGCGGCGGCCTCGGGCCCAAGGCCAGCTTCTACCCCGAGGAGGCGCTCGTCTGCTGGCTGGCCCGTCGTCTGCGGCGGCCGGTCAAGTGGATCGAGGATCGCCTCGAGCACTTCCTGTCCGCCGCCCAGGAGCGCGAGCAGGTCCACACCATCGAGATCGCCTTCACCCGGGACGGGATGCTCCTTGCCCTGCGCGACGTCTTCACCCACGACATCGGCATGTACGGCGCCCTCGTCGCCCCCGTCATCACCGCCTGCACCGTGCCCGGCCCCTATCGCATCCCGCACATCCACTCCGAGTTTCGCGCCGTGTACACCAACCTCCAGCCGACCGGAGCCGTGCGGGGCGCCGGCCGCCCGCAGGGCGTCCTGGTCATGGAGCGGATGATGGACCGCATGGCCGAGACCCTCGGGCTCGATCCCGCCGAGGTCCGCTTCCGCAACCTGATCCCGGCCGACGCGTTTCCCTACCCCGTCGGCATGGTGTTTCGCGACGGGGCGCCGCTGACCTACGACAGCGGGAACTACCCCGAGCTCTTGCGCCGGGCCCTCGAGCGCGCCGACTATGCCGAGGCGCGCCGCGAGCAGTCCCGGCTGCGCGCCGAGGGCCGCTACCGCGGCGTCGGCGTGGCCATCTGCGTCGAGGGCGTGGGCCTCGGGCCCTTCGAGGGCGCGATCCTTCGGCTCGACGCCCGCGGGCGCGTCGTGGTCACCAGCGGCGCGCCCCCGCAGGGCCAGGGCTACCAGACGGCCTTCGCCCAGATCGCCGCCGATGCCGTCGGCGTGCGTTTCGAGGACGTCGACGTGGTGACCGGGGACACCGGCGCTATCCCCTACGGCGTCGGCAGCTTCGCCAGCCGCGTCACCGCCACGGCCGGCCCCGCCATCCTGCAGGCGGGCGGCGCGCTCCGGCAGAAGATCCTCGCGGTGGCCGCGCACCTGCTCGAGGCCGCGCCCCCGGATCTCGAGATCGCCGAGGGCGCCGTCCGGGTGCGCGGGCTGCCGGACCGCGGCGTGCCCCTCGCCCAGGTCGCGCGCCTGGGCAATGGCGGCGTGGCCTTCGGCATGGTCATGCCGGGGGGCCTCCAGGTCGGGCTCGAGGCCTCCGCGTACTTCACCCCGTCGCAGGCCGGCTACTCCGCCAGCGCCCACGTCTGCATCCTCGACGTCGACCCCGACACCGGCGAGGTCGCCATCGTCCGCTACGTGGTCGGCCACGACTGCGGCAATGTGATCAACCCGCTGCTCGTCGAGGGCCAGATCCTGGGCGGCGTGGCCCACGGCCTCAGCAATGCCCTCTACGAGGAGGCGTTCTACGACGAGCAGGGCCAGAGTCTGGCGTCGAGCTTCCTCGACTACCCCCTGCCCTCGGCCCGCGAGATGCCCCGCGTCGAGCTGTTCCACCTGACCACGCCGAGCCCCATCAATCCCCTCGGCGTCAAGGGCGCGGGCGAGGCCGGCACGCTGCCCGTCCCCGCCGCCGTGGCCGGCGCCGTCGAGGACGCGCTCCGACCCTTCGGCGCGCGCGTGACCCGCATGCCCCTCAACCCCGCGCGCATCAGCGACCTGATCCACCGCGCGTGACGGGCGCGGCCTCCGCGACCACGCCGAGGCGACGGGCAGCTCCAGCGCCTGGGTCCTCTTCCGCTACAATCGCCCTCAGGTGAGTCCGCGGTGGTGAACGGAGACGAGGCATGACTTCGACTACGAGAGAGGCGACCGCGAGCGCACATCCGCTGGACCCCCTGAGCGCGGCGGAGATCGATCGCGCGTGTGCGTGCCTCACGGGGCTCGGCTCCTGACGCCGTGTTTGGTCGGGCCGGGAAACCCTTCATGCGCTTGTGGGAGACCACGCGACGCCGACGCCGGCACCGGCAGGCGCTGGACGTCGCGGCGCGCCAGGTGTTCCGGGACGTGTTCCCCGACCTGCCGGCGGACGCGCGCCTCCGCTGTCGGCGCCTGCGACCAGCGGGCTGGCACGACATGGTGAGCGTGGAAGAGGCCCGGGAGCCCGGACGGCGCCTCGTGCTCAAGGCGCTTCCTCCGTCGGACCGCGACACGCCCCGGCAAACCCAGCGACGCGTGCCGATGCTCGCGGCCGAGTACCGCCTCCTCTCCGAGGTCGCACCGCAGATCACGGCGCAGAACCCGGCGACCCGCTGCCCGCGGGCCCTGGCCTACCGTCCTTCCCCCGGGCTGCTGGCGCTCGAGGCTGTCCGGGGTCCCACCCTGGACCATGTGCTGTTCGGCCTGACTCCGACGCGCGAGCGACGCCAGGTGCGCCACCTGCTCGAGCTCTGCGGCGAGTGGCTGGCGCGCTTTCATCAGCTGACGCGCACGCGCGAGGAGGGCAATCCCTTCGAGTGGGCGCTCGACGCCTTCTCCCGGCCGGCCGTCGGCGCGATCCTCGAGCGCTGCGGCGCGCGCGCGGCCCAGCGCGATCTCTGCGAGGTGACGCGCGCCCTCTGCACGGCGTTCCCGGGGTTCCGCACGCCCCGCTGCGCCATCCACGGCGCGTTCGCGCCGTATCACATCCTCGTGAGCGAGGGGCGGATATACGTCCTCGACCTCGAATCGAGTCGCGCGGGATACCCGTACGAGGACCTGGCGCTGTTCCAGGCCTACTACGACTTCCGCCTTCCCTGGCACACCCCTCTCGCGTCGACGCGCCTGCCGATCGGCGAGCATCTCCCGGCGCTGCGGGCCGGCTATGCCCGGCACGCCCCTTGGTTTCGCGAGCCGGACGAGCTGATGCTCCGGCTCGCGCGCCTGCACGCATTGATCCGGTTCCCGCTCGAGTGGCGGCATCTCGTGGAGCGCCGCCCCGTGAAGTCCTTCCTCCGCTGGCGGTGGTGGCGCCGCCGGTTCCAGTCGGCGTACGCGGAGGAGCTGCCCATCCTCCGGCAAGCCGTCGGGAGATAGCACCGAGCCCACCAGCCCTCCGATCCCGCCCCTACTACGGAGATGATGCGCTCACCATCGCGCGCCCGCCGCGGGTGTCTCCGTTTCCCGACATTGACGGGCGGAAGCACGAGTCGCTAGAGTCGATGCAGGAGGGACATAAGATGCGCGGACCAGACGTCCAGACCAAGCGGTGGAAGCGGGTCGAGTACGAGCAGCTCATCGAGAAGGGCATCTTCATGCCCGGCGAGCGCGTCGAGCTGATCGACGGTCTGCTGCTGGTGGCCGAGCCGCAAAGCTCGGCCCACTTCGCGGCCGTCAGGCTCGCCGAGCTGGCCCTCGCGCGGGCCTTCGGCGACGGCTGGGACGTCCGCGCTCAGGGCCCGATCGCGCTCGACGACACCTCGGAGCCCGAGCCCGACGTAGCGGTGGTGCGGGGCGCGCCGCGCGACTACGTCGCCGCGCACCCCGCCGAGCCGGTGCTCGTGGTGGAAGTCGCGCTGACGAGCCTCGCCTTCGACCGCGAGAACAAGTCGAGCCTCTACGCGCGCGCCGGCCGGCCGGAGTACTGGATCGTCAACCTGGTCGACCGCGTGATCGAGGTGCGCCGAGATCCCGCGCCATCGTCGCCAGCGGCCTATGGCTGGGACTACGGCACCCTGGCCGTGCTGGGCCCCGGCGACCACGCGCGTCCTCTCGCTGCCCCGACCGCTCAGATCGCCGTTGCCGATCTCCTGCCGTAGCGGGGAGCACCCGGAGCTGATCGCCGAGCGGATCGGGCGGTTCGCCAGGCTCGTCGGGCGCGAGAACGTCATCGCCGGCGCCGATTGCGGGTTTGCCGCCTCCGCCGTGCGGTTCAACGATACTCACCCCAGCGTGGCGTGGCTCAAGTTCGCCGCCCTGGCGGAGGGCGCCCGTCTCGCGACGCGCCGGCTCTGGGGCCGATAGCGGCCGAGGTCCGCCCGCTCGACGGCGAGGCGCGGCGCGGGATCCTGTGGGACAATTGCGGGACCCCATGGCCTCGAGAACATAGCCCCCGGAGGAGAACGCTCACATGCCCACGAGAACCCTGCGCGCCGGGACCACCGCCGAGGCGTACCTCGAGCTGCTCCGCGACCGCGGCATCGAGTACTTCCTCGGCAATGCGGGCACCGACTTCGCGCCGCTCGTCGAGGCCTTCGCGACGCTCGAGGCGGAGGGCCGCCCGGCCCCGCGCCCGCTCGTCGTGCCCCACGAATTCGTCGCCGTGTCCATGGGACACGGCTACTACCTGGGGTCCGGGCGGCCGCTCGCCGTCATGGTGCACGTCACGGTGGGAACGGGAAACGCGGCGACGCCGATCATCAGCGCGGCCCGGGCCAATGTGCCGATCCTGATGTCGGCCGGGCGCACGCCGGTGACCGAGGAGGGCTTGCCCGGGGCGCGGGACCTGCACATCCACTGGGCCCAGGAGAGCTTCGACCAGGCCGCGATGCTCCGCGAATACGTCAAGTGGGACTACGAGCTGCGCACGCCGGTGCAGCTCGAGGCGGTGGTGGACCGGGCCCTCGAGGTGATGCTCGCCGAACCCCAGGGACCGGTGTATCTCACCCTGCCGCGCGAGGTGCTGGCCTCCCGGCCCTCTGCCCTCGCGGTGACGTCGCCGTCCCGGCGCCAGGTCCGCGGCGAGCGCTTGCCCGATCCCGCGCGGATCGAGGAGGCGGCGCGCCTCCTCGCGGGGGCCTCGTCACCGCTCATCCTGGTCTCGGCGGCGGGCCGCGACCCGCGCGCCGTGGCCGCGCTCGTCGAGCTGGCCGAGGCCGGGGGCATCGGCGTGGTGGAAGCGGACCCGATCTACCTCAACTTCCCGCACGATCACCCGCTGCACCTGGGGTACAACCAGTCCGGCGCGACCGACCCCGCTCTCGCGGAGGCCGACGCCGTGCTCGTGGTCGAGGCGGACGTGCCGTGGTATCCCGCCGTCCAGAAGCCGCCCGCCGGCGCGCCGGTCATCCATCTCGGGATCGATCCGTTCTTCTCCCGCTACCCGATGCGGAGCTACCCCTGCGACGTCCCCATCGCCGCCACGCCGGCGGCGGCCTTGCCCCTCCTCGCGGAGGCCGTCCGGCGCCACGTCGACCCCGGCGCCGTCGCCGCGCGCTCGGCGCGCATCGCCGCGGAGCACCGCCGCCGCCGCGCCGCCTGGGACGCCGTGGCCACCGAGCAGGCGACCCGGTCCACCACCGGCTTCGCGTGGGTGTCGCGATGCCTCCAGGACGTCCTCGACGAGGACACCGTGGTGGTGAACGAGTATCCCCTGGACCGGCGGTACACGGCGTTCAACCGCGCGGGGACGTACTTCGCCTCGCCGCACTCGAGCGGCCTCGGCTGGGGACTCGGCGCCGCGCTCGGGGTGAAGCTCGCCCGGCCCGAGGCGACCGTGATCGCCACGCTCGGCGACGGCGCGTACTTCTTCAGCCAGCCCCTGTCCTGCCATTTCGTCGAGCGGGCCCACCGGCTGCCGATCCTCACCGTGATCTTCAACAACCAGCGCTGGGAGGCGGTGAAGCGGTCCGTGCTCGGCCTCTATCCGGACGGCCGCGCGAAGGCGACGGACCGCTTCCCCCTCAGCGACCTCACGCCCTCGCCCCACTTCGAGGAGGTCGTGAAGGCGGTGGACGGGTACGGCGAGCGCGTGGAGCGCCCGGCAGACGTGGCGCCCGCGCTCAAGCGCGGGCTGGCCGCCGTCCGCGAAGGCCGGCCGGCCGTCCTCAACGTCCTCTGCCAGCGCACACCCTAGCCCTCAAGGAGCTGACCCCCATGGCACCTCTGGAAGCGCGCGACCCGGGCCTTCACGATCTCATCGCCGCCGACGCCCCCATCGAGCGCATCGCCGGTGGGCTGACCTTCACCGAGGGGCCGGTGTGGCGCGGCACCGATCTGCTGTTCAGCGACATCCCCAACAAGCGCATCGTGCGCTGGCGCCGACTGGCGGAGGGCCCGGAGCTGACCACCTTCGCCCGGGGCATGTCCAATGGCCTCACCCTGGATCGCCAGGGACGGGTGCTCGCGGCGGAGCACGACGGCCGCCGCGTGAGCCGCGTCGCCGACGACGGCACGCGCACCGTCCTGGCCGAGCAGTTCCAGGGCAAGCGGCTCAATAGCCCCAACGACATCGTGGCCAAGTCCGACGGCGCCATCTACTTCACCGACCCGCCCTACGCCGTCCAGCCCAGCACGCCGGGCGTGCCGCGGCCCGCGGGCTGGTGGACCAGGCCCATCGCGGGCAAGGAGCAGCCCTGCCATGGCGTGTACCGCCTCGCCCCTGACGGGACCCTCCACCTGCTGGTGGACGACTTCGCGCTGCCGAACGGCCTCGCCTTCTCGCCCGACGAGTCCATCCTGTACGTCGACGACTCGGCCCACAAGCATATCCGGGCGTTCACCGTGCGCCCGGATGGCACGCTGACCGACAGCCGGGTCCTGCTGGACATGGCGTCGGAGGACCCCGGCGTGCCCGACGGCCTCAAGGTGGACCGGCAGGGCAATGTGTTCTGCACCGGGCCGGGCGGCGTCTGGGTGTGCCGCCCGAACGGGGCATTGCTGGGGCGCATCGTCCTGCCGGAGCTGCCCGCGAACCTGGCGTGGGGCGAGGATGGCAGCGTCCTCTTCCTCACGGCGCGCACCAGCGTCTACCGGCTGCCCACCAGGACACGCGGCGCGCTCCCGATCTGAGGGCGGGAACCCGGGGGGATGAAGGGCGACGCCGTGCAGGCAGCCTTGCAGGCGCTGGCCGAGGCCGCGCGCCGGCCCGACGACCGCGCCGCCGTCGCCCTCATCCGCGACTCGCTCGCCCACCGCAGCAACCACGTCGTCGGCCGCGCGGCCCGCGCCGCGCGCGAAGCCAACCTCACCGCGCTGGCGCCGGAGCTCGTCGCGGCGTTCCCGCGGTTCCTCGAGGACCCCGTCCGGCGCGATCCGGGATGCGTGGCCAAGACCCAGATCGTTCAGGCTCTCCTCGCGTCGGGCCACGCCGCCCCCGACGTCTACCTGCGCGGCGTCGCCCATGTCCAGCGTGAGCCGGCCTTCGGCCCGCCGATCGACACGGCCCCGGAGCTGCGCGCGACCAGCGCCCTGGCGCTCGTCCTCACGGGAGATCCTGCGGCGCTCCCCATCTGCGTCGGCCTGCTCGTCGATCCCGAGCCCGCCGCCCGGGCAGGGGGCCTCCGTGCTCTCGCCGCCAGCGGCCGTCCCGACGTCGCCCTGCTCATGCGGTTCGTCGCGCTTCGGGGCGATGCCGATCCCGGCGTCCTCGCGGAGGCGTTCGCCGCGCTGCTCGCGCTGTCTTCCGACGACCCGGTGCCCTTCGTCGCCGAGCGCATGGCCTCGGGGAACCGCGATGTCGGGCGCGGAGCCGCCATGGCGCTCGGCGAGGCGCGCCGGCCCGAGGCCGTCGGCGCGCTCCGCGCGCACCTGCCCCGCGAGGATCGGCCCGACGTGCGCCACGCCATCATCCTCGCCCTCGCGACGTCGCGAGACGACGAGGCGGTCGCCGTCCTGCTGGAGCTGGTCGCCCGGGGCGCGCCGGCGGATTCCAAGGCCGCCGTCGAAGCGCTCGGGCTCTACTCGCACGACGAGACGCTGCAGCGCCGCGTCCGGGCCGCGCTCGACGGGCGCCGTTCCGCGTCCGACGCTAACCCGACTCACCGGGACCCGGTGGCCGATGGTAATGTAGCGCGTCGGCCCGGACGGGCTCGTCCCCTGGTACCGCCCCCGCCCGGCTGCGGGAAGGAGCAGACATGACCATCGCGAAACCGGTGCCCGCCGTCTACGCCAGGTTCGGCGTCCGCCCCGTCATCCACGGGGCGGGCACGACCACTCGCTACGGCGGCTCCACGATGCGGCCGGAGACGATCGACGCCATGCGCGAGGCCGCGCAGGCGCTGGTGAACATCGACGAGCTGAACGCCGCGGCGGGCGCCGCCATCGCCCGCATGCTGGGCGCCGAGGCCGCGCTCGTCACGGCGGGCTCCGCGGCCGGGCTCGTGCTCCAGGCGGCCGCGTGCATCGCCGGCGACGACCCGGCCCGCATCGCCCGGCTGCCCGACGTGGCGGGGCTGCGCCACGAGTTCATCATCCAGCGTGCCCACCGCTTCAGCTACGACCAGTGCTACCGCGTGCCCGGCGGCGTCCTCGTCGAGATCGGGCTGGGACGCCGCACCATGCCGTACGAGCTGGAGAACGCCATCGGCGAGCGCACCGCGGGGGTCGTCCATCTCGTGTCGCCCTTCACGAGCCCGCCCGGCATCCTGTCCTTCGACGAGGTGTGCCGGATCGCCCACGCGCGCGGGGTGCCCGTGCTCGTGGACGTCGCCTCGATGGTCCCGCCCCGCGAGAACCTCTTCCGCTATCTCCGAGGGGGCGCGGACCTCGTGATCGTGAGCGGCGGCAAGGGGATCCGGGGGCCCCAGAGCACGGGGATCCTCGCCGGCCGGCGCGACCTCGTCCGGGCGGCCACGCTCAACGCGAGCCCCAATCAGGCCATCGGCCGGGCGGCGAAGACCTCCAAGGAGGAGATCGTCGGGCTCGTCACCGCGCTCGAGCTGTTCCTGGCCGAGGACGAGAAGGCGGAGATGGAGCGCTACCGCGAGGTGTGCGCGAGCATCGTCGACGCGCTCGGCGATATCCCCGGCCTTCGCGCCGTCGTCGAGCAGGACCCGGTCAACCGCGTCCTACCAACCGCGGTGATCTACTTCGAGCCCGCGTGGACGGGGCCGTCGGGCCGCGCGGTGCAGCTCGCCCTCGCCGCCGGCGACCCGCATATCTACGTGCAGCAGGGCCCGCATCAGGGCGGCTACTTCGACGAGATCGCGATCGACCCCATCAATCTGGAGCCCGGCGACGCGGCCATCGTGGCCAGGCGGCTCGGCGAGGAGCTCACGCGGAGATGATAGACCCGGACCCGAGCCCATGGCGATAGTCGACCTGAGCTTTCCGATCCGGCCGCATTTCCGGTGGAAGGTCGCGCCCGAGCGCGTGGCGACCCACGCGAACGGGGATCCGCTGCAGAGCACGGTCGTCACTATATAGCCTTAATAGGCAAGTGTATGAGCGCCCAATATGTCCGCTACGCCGGGCCCGGGAGGCGGTAGACGCGGGCGGCGGTGTCGTGGAATAGCTTGGCCTTCTCCCCCGCCGAGCACCCCGC
>Ga0214473_10004916_pt1 | contig 16051 bp, 18 predicted proteins | sample RVTome_7_FD_203509 | JGI IMG/M metagenome (GOLD analysis project Ga0214473, IMG submission 203509) | Soil microbial communities from uranium-contaminated site in the Upper Colorado River Basin, Wyoming, United States - RVT98D197 | ecosystem: Environmental > Terrestrial > Soil > Contaminated >... | reverse complement strand
ATATCTTAAAATCATTCAACAAAACAGAAATTTTCGGTTCAGACATAACAGTGGGATGGGCATCATCAGGAGGTAGTAATTCTGATAGTATTGCTGTATATGATGGAGGATTTAATGCAGAAAATAGTCCAGACTTTCCATTACAAGCAGGGCTAACACCGATTGGTGGTGGACAACTAGGTGCAGTAAATTTAGCGATTGGTGGATTTGATACAATTACAACATTGGCAAACTCATCAATTGCATGGGGTAGTTCAACACAAGATTTTGTAACAGTGGCAATATGGGCAGATGATTCTCAATCTGGTTCCCTTTTTACATTGGACATTGCTAATATTACAATTACAAATATTGGAACGTGGCAATTTGACAGTGGAAATACAGTAACAAACCTACGTGGTAATACTGAAACATTTATTGAAGATCTGTGGGATACAGGGTTTTATGATGAGGGTGCATTTACTGCTTCAGCAATACCAGATTCACCTGCAAATATTACTGCGACAGCAGACATTGATACGGTCATAGTAGATTGGGATGAAGTTGTTTCAGTTCCAGAAGTTGACAGATATTGGATTGAAAGAGGATTAGTCTTTAATGGAACTTGGCAATATAAGGAAATGAATTATCCGAGTTTTGGTGGAACACCAGATTGTGATTGGGACTCTGCTACAACAGGTGTTAATATGGAAATGCAAGGTTCAAGTACAAGATCAGATGGATGTACATTATTCAAGATACTGCCAACAGATCTAATCAATAATACTAAAGTTCATATAGATTGGACAGGTTCAGATACAGGTTCAGGTACATCAGTCACTACAATTGTTAAGTATGGTAATGTAGCAGTATTTAGAGATCCATCTACAACACTACCAGTTCTTGATTCAACAGATGTAATTGCAAGTGGTGATTTTGGTCAAGCACCGACAACAACAACAGTTTCACTAAACACATTTCTCACAAAATCTAATACAGGTGGGTGGACAAGACAGATAAATACATACAGTCCTTCACTATCACAATTCGAAACAAAGACAGGAAACCCATTCACGACACTTTCTGTAACAATTGAAGATATATCAATTATAAACAATCCAATAGTATTAATTCATTCAATAAATATAACAGATAGCACAACAGATGAAACAATTGCTTTTTGGAATTTCTCTAGTCCAACACAAAACATAGAAAATACTGGTTCCTGTTTGGTTGAGGGATTAACTTGTGACTTTGGAACAATCGAGGCAGGAAGTTTCAGTTCTGGTGATAGTAATTTTGAAGTAATAGGAAATACAGATAATGCAAACCTAATTTGGCAAGAAGATTTTTCCTTATATCCAGATAATGCAACAGCAAATCTAAGTTGGATTCCTAGTTCAACTAACTGTACTGCTGGAACAGGTGGTGCAAATAATATTTGTGGAGTAAATTCTACATCTGATAATTTATACACTAAATGGAGTAACTCAGGTAATAATTTTCTATCTTATGATCTGTTAACAAATCAAGGTTTTACCGCAACAGATTCATTAGGAAATGGCGACTTTTCATTACTTTGGGAACAGACTTCATTAAGCAACGCATTTGAAGGGCAAAATAATTTTGTAACAATATCAAGTGAAAGTGGTGGTGTAGCAAATCCAGCAGATCAAATATGTCTTAGATATATTGGTGCGACTACTGCACCAATAGGAATACAACTAGCTCTTCATCTGTCAGATAATGCCGATTGCCTGACATTTGATGTACTTGACACAACAATTGAATCATCATCATCAGATAATGATGTACCAAGATATTTCAATATGACAAAAACTGGTAGTGCTGTTACAGTTACAGAATATACTTGTGAAGAAAGAATAACAAGTTGCATACTTCCAGTATCACTATTTGATGATAATTCAGAAACCTACAATAGTCTTAGATATATTATCATAAGTAATCTTGGTAGTGGATCCTCAGGTGACGATTATGATTACACCTATGATAACATTCAGTTGTATATTGAAGGACAAGGCGAACCAATAACACTATTTGTTGATACGACACAAGATAGGGGAACAGATTATACCTATGGAGTATTTGCTGAAAATTCAGTTGGTAATGGAACTTCTGGATTGTCAAATGATGTTTTGACTAATGACGTTCCAGATCAGGTAGAAAATCTAACTTTTGATAACTCAACGACAGGACAGATAGACATCCAGTGGGATGATTTGGCATTTAATAACGGTGAAGGAAATCCAAGTACAGGATTAAACCTAACCAGATATGATATTTGGAGAAACAATGTAACTTCAGGCGGTGGATTCTTCATTTTGACAAGTAATTTGGCAAGTTCACCACCAGAAAATTTCTATAATGATACAGATGTAATTACTAACAATACATACGAATATCAGATAAGTGGTTGCAATCCAATAGATTGTGGAGATAACTCAACATCAGTTTCAGTTTTGTCAAGTGTAGTAAACGCAACAGAAAATCTCTCTGACTTTACAGCATTTGCAGACACAACAACAATTACATCACCACCTTTCCCGATTACAACTCTATCAGGTTCAACAGTTTCAAGCACATGCGAACTTTCATGGACTGCACCTTCAGATGGAAATTCACCAATAAACGGTTACAAAATTTTAAGACAGGCAACTGGTGAGGGAAGTTTCTCAGTTCTAGTTGCAAATACAACAACTACTACAACATCATATACAGACACTGGACTTGTAAACAATATTATTTATCAATATGACGTGAGGGCACTGAATGCATTTGGTGATTCAATAGCATCTAACATTGTTGACTGTCAACCAGTAGTAGGTGGGGTTCCAAACGAACCAACAAACCTTGATGCAAGTGAGGAATCAAACGGAGATGTGACATTGACATGGAATGAACCAGCAACAGGAGACCCAACAGGATACAGGGTTGAAAGAAAGGTTGGTCAGGGTTCTTTTGTTATTCTAACAAATAATACTGGTACACCTGCTCTAACTTACCTTGATTCCACAACCAGTCCAGCAACAGAATACACTTACAGGGTTGCAGGATGGAACCCATTTGGTCTTGATGGATATTCAAACGAGGCAACAATAAACACATCAAATCCACCACAAGCACCAATACTTTCCGCAGTTCAAAATGTAAACCAGATTGATCTAAGTTGGGTAGCACCTTTCTCAGACAATCCAATAAACGGTTACAAGATTGATAGAAGGATAAATCTAGGTTCATTTACAACACTGGTTGCAAATACAACTACAACAGCATTAACATATACTGATCTTGATGTAACAAAACCAAACACCTATGGATATAGAGTAAGTGCCTTATCATCAGCAGGACAGGGAGCACTATCAAATATTGTAGATGTAATATTTGGTTCACATGTAGTAGTTCAGGTAAGAGAGCAGGATGGATCAGGTTTCAAGGGTGGTGGTAGAGTAAAAATACTAAACTCTACATTTGATGATGAAGTATCACTGAATGCAAACTCTAATGCAGTATTTGACAACTATCCAGTTGCAGACTTTAACTACACATTCTTTGATAACAGCAATTTCATTCTAAACAAGACATTCAACTTCCCATTCCCATCTGGTAACAACACATCAACATTTACGATTAATGCATTGGTCTTTGACGTAGATTGTCCAGCAAACGGTGCAGGTGCAGATGTTAGGATAAAGGTAAACTACACAGATGACAAGGACATTTTCTCATTCCCATCTACACCAGTTTGTGACTCTAGTGATCAGGTTTCTTGGTCAACAAGATGGGTTGGAGCAAACATGATAGATGAGTCAAGAATGGTATCAGACTTTATCTCATCACTGTTCAGGGCAAATGCAGTGCAGTTCCTTGCAAGTTCAGCAATAATTCCAACAACATATTCATCAGGAACAAATGCGATAACATCAGATTTATTCCAAGTAAATGCATCAGATACAACAATAAACTTCAATCTATTTTTGGGAAGAGCACCAGCAGGTGGCGGTGGTGGAGGTTCAGGTAGTGGTAGTTCTTCTGCACCAGTAGAATCAGGTCAGTCTGCACTTCCTGCAACAAAGATAGTAATCAAAGGTCAACTTACAGGTCTTTCAGTTCTCTCAAGGACTCATCCATTTGCAAAGGCAGGAGATGTAATACAGGGTACAGTTACTGTACAGTGGGAAGGAGAATCACCACTAACAGTAACTGGAATTAACGAAAAGGCATTTTCAGAGTATATTGTATTTGATCTTCCACCTGTTGCATTAGAGCAGAGGATAGTTGGTATTGGTGACTTTGCAAAGTCAGAGGCAGATATACCATATACAATTACCTTACCAGCAGACATTTGTGATCCAGAAATGGGAATCACTCAGAACTGTGTAAATGCAGAATTGCTGGATTTCCCACTAGAGTTTGAATTTGACTTTGAGGGTGTAAAGTATGAGGCTTCAACAGATGTACTAGTAGATCTTTCACCAATTCCATTTGATATTGTCCAGTTACAGGTGATTCTGTTAGGTATAGCATTAATTGCCTCAGCACTTGCAGGGAACGCTATCAGAAAGAGATTACAACCAAAAATAAAGCAGGAATCTAGAAGAAAGAAGAAATTCAAGAAGAAGTTTGATGCAAGTTAACGACCAAAAATTGACTAATTCCTAAATTATTTTACTCTATTAATGAAAAATACTGGTAAACCAGACTCAGGCTAGTTGAATTCCAAGAAATCGTTAATTTTCATACTACCAGCAGTAATAGCACTTTTAGGACTATCAGTTTTTGCTACAACTTTTCAGACTCAGGAACCACTTTCACAGATAAGTGATAAATCAACAGTAACTGGTTGGGTAACTCTGACAGTTTATGACGAGTTTGGTAATGTAAAACAAAAAGTCGAAAACCATAACCTGATTGTCGATCAGGGACTAGATGAAATGGCAGAGGCTATCTTCGGTGCTGGTGGTGTAGGTACAACTCTATTTGATTACTTGGAGATTGGAACAGATGCAACTGCTCCATCGGCAGGTCAGACTGCACTGGTTGCTTCTGCATGTGCAAGAGTTCAGGATGCCTCACCAGATGTTAATTCAGCAATTTCTGGTGAAACACATGTTAGTGTAATCTCATCATTTGTTGGTGCTACATGTGCAGGTGGAATTCAGGAAGCAGGAATTTTCAATGGCTTGGCAGGCGGGCAGATGCTTGCTCGTTCTACATTTGGTGTCGTGACAATTGCTTCTGGTGACACATTAAACGTAAACTATACAATTACATTGACATAGGTATTACAATTGTTTTTTAATCTGATTAAAAAAAAAGTATAAGTGAAAAAGCAAAACTAATATTATTACTTGTATTACTTCCATTAATTTTTACACCAATTATCGTATTAATTTCAATTGAAAGTGCATTCGCAGTTGATCAGTTTTCAAGACCAATTAGTGATACAGGAGTAGATTGGGATGTGGCAGTAGGTTGTGTGATGACATCGAAATGGCTTTGTCTGGATGAAGTAACACCAGACGGTGATACAACATATTACCAGACATTGCTGATTTCTACGTCAAATAATGATATTGATTTTATGGGTTTATCATCAATCACTGACCCTCTAAAATCTGATGGGCATGTTTTAAGAGTACAGGCAAGAGAGGGAGGATTGGGAGTAAATTCACCATATCTTATTCTTGATTTGATTAGTGCAGGTTCAACTGTTGCATCATTTACAATTCCACAAAACATTCTGACAACAACATGGGCAGTTTACGAATTTCCGTTAACACCGACACAGGCAAATGCAATAACAAACTATGGTTCATTGCAGGTTCGCATGGAAGCATCATGTAATACAGGAACTTGTAATGCTGGTAGTAGTAGAGATGTAGTTAGAGTTTCTTGGGTAGAGTTTGCAGTAGAGGATGCACCAATTATTCCTCCACCTACACTTGATTCAGTTTCAGTTGTAAATTCCACTGCACTTGAAATAAACTTTACAGAACCAGTTGATACTTCAAACGTATTATCATACGATATTAGAAGGTTCAATGGAACCATATTTAATACAGTTGGAAATATCCTAGTAGGAAATACCTTATCATTTGTTGATACAGATCTGATTCCTGATACTTTTTACAAGTATCATATAGTTTCAGTTGGTTCAACAGATGAAAGCCTACCATCAAATGAAATTGGACAGAGAACAACTGTAATCTTATTTTCATCAAGACCTGACAGTAATCCATCGGTAAGATGGGTAAACGGATTGGGAAATCCACCATGTTCTGATTTACAGACATTTGCATGTATTGATGATTTTCCTGAAAGGGATGATGGGGACTTTATACAATCACTTGGGTTGAGTAATGGAGATACAGACACAGACTTTATGACAATGAGTGACATGGATGATCCATTAATATCTGACAGTCATTTTCTAAAATATACTGTAAGAAGGACAGGGGAGGGTACAAATCCAGTTCAGTTTACGATCCAGTTGAGACAGGGTTCAACTGAGATCACATCATTTACACATTCAGGATTATCAACAAATTATGTTTTATATCAGCAGGAATTGACAGGAGTGCAGTCAGATAGCATAACTGATTATTCTGACCTTGAATTGACGTTAACAGCAAGTTGCCCATCTGGTTGCACAAATCAGGAAAGGGAAAAAGTAAACGTTTCATTTATTGCATTTGAGATAGAACAGGTAATAGCACCAGCAATCACAAATATAGATACATTGTCATCGTCATCATTAAGATTAAACTGGACAAGCGAGGATTTAGATCCAGAAATTACAGGAATAATTATTCAAAGGGAGAATACAACAGGATTCATAGATGTAGGAAGTGTAGCAACATCAGTTTTTACATTTGATGATACAGGTTTAGAATCAAAGAAGGTATTCAAGTATAGATTGACAGGTAGATTGCCATCTGGTTATTCCCAACCATCAGTAGAGTTCTCAGGTGCGACACCACCTACTACAGCAGAGTTGAATACACAGGGAGCAATAATAGAACCCAATGCAACTAATACATTTACAAAACTACAAAAAGAAATTTTTTCACAGACAATAGAACATTTCAATGTAGATACATCATTAGTTGGATTGATAATTACAGACATTGATGCAAATGACTTAAACGCATATCAAGTGATCAATAAGATAAATGACGGAAGTTATGGTGCATCACAGGAACTTGAGAATGCAGGAGCATATTATGGAACAAGATATTTGGAATTAGGAAATATTACAAACTTTCTTCAAATTATAACAGATGAAATAAGGGAGGCATTGGGTGGTTCAAACGGAACAGGCAATAATCCAAATCATGGAGTACCAAAAATTGTCAATGATTAGTAGAAAAATAATTATTTTTTTTATAGTGATCACATCGATCTTTATTTTAGTTTCAATACAAAATTCGTATGCAGATAATACGATAAAACAGATAATAAAAATCGAGGGCATTTATCCAGCAGATTCAGCAAGTGCAGACTTTACAATAGATCCACCATTGACAAACACTTCAAAAACAATGACTTTTCTCTCATTTTCACATACAGGTGAGGAAGATCATTCAGATACGTTTCGTTCATGGGAAGTAATTGACAATTCAACATTGAGAATTTATGGTGAAAATACAGCGACAGGGAACATAGCAGAGGAATTTATTGCATACATAGTTGAATATGAAGGGGATATAGATGTACAACACTTGATACGAACAACAACAGCAAGTGAGAGTGAAGGGGAAAAATCTAACACGATTCCAACATCAATAAACACAACGAACTCATTTATCATAAACAAAGGTCATAACCACAATGCAGATGAGACAACAATAGGATCTGAAGAGTATGAAAGGATCAGGATTATAGACTCAACGAATTGGGGGTGGTTTGTATTTGATACACCAAACTCAGGAGATCAGGAAAACAGGGTAGATGTAACAGACTGGAACCAAGACGATATTTTTGTACAGAGAGGACTTGCAACATTCACTACAGCAGGTTCATCATTGACTATAACACCACCTACAGCAGTAGTAAGAGATAGGACAATATTACTTGTATCAAACTCATGTGGTGATATAAATTGTGATCTTACAGAAGGAGTAAATGATATGTTATGGAGTGCAACGCTAAACACTGACAGTCCACCAAAAATTGTATTAACAAAACAAGGTACAAGTGGAGAGGACATTAACTTTGCATGGGAACTTGTAGAATTTCCAGCAGATTTTATAAATGTTCAATATGATTCTGTGACAATGAGTGGTGGAACACTAACAACTACAGACACAATTGCAACACCAGTAATAGATTTTGACAAATCAATTGCAATATCTACAGTTAGTACACCTTTTGGTTGGGGGGGTGGTTCAACATCAAGTGGTATTGGTGGTGCAATTGACAGGGGTATGGTAGATATTCATTTAGATGATAATAATATTGTACAGGTAGAACGAGGCGACTCTACTGGAACAAATATCATTGAATATATGGTAATTGAATTTCTAGAACCAGTATTTCCAGAGAATGCACAGGGAGGAAATACTTTACTACAAATTGTTAAGATTGAAGATACATTTACAGCAGGTAATAGTTTCCAAGATTATGTAATATCACCAGCACTAACTAACATTAATAAAACTACAATCATTTTTAGCATGAACAGCACAAATGTTGGTGATGGTGATTCTTCTACATATACAAAAAGTGTTGAAATCATAGATGAAGATACATTTCGTGTTTGGGGAAGTGGAACTGCAACAAACTTGGGAGCAGATTTTCTCGCAACTATAATTGAATACACAGGTTCTTCACCAGTCTTTACACAGTATGACCAACTTCAAGAGTCAGAGTCTTTAGCAGACACAACAAGAACTATGGCAATAAGTCCAGTAAATACAACTGGTTCGATTTTCAGGATTATGGGATCAACTATGGAGGATGGAGATCCTACATTTGGTGCAGAAGAATTTGCTAGAACGACACTAGCAAGTTCAACAAGTTGGACAAAAGAGACAGATTTAGCACAGGATGATACTGAAACTGTAACAAGAGTACAAGTCACTGATTTTAACTCTAATGCAATTTTTGTTCAGCGTGGTACAGGATCACTTGCTGGAACAACAACATCAATTAGCCCACCAATAGATGTCAACAGAACAGATTCAGTTCTTACAGTAAATTTCATGACATCATCTAATGTATTAGGCGAAGATCCAGCAGATACAGGAATTTCAGCAACACTTGACGGTTCAATACCTACTGATATTGATATAGAAAGAAATACAGCAGGTAGTGCAATTGAGTTTGCATGGGAAATTATTACATTTCCACCTAACTCAATTACAGTTCAACATGGAATTCATTCTCAGTCAGGAGGTACAGCAAATGCAACATCAACAATTACACCTGTTTCAGATATAGATAGGGCACTTGCCATTGGAACTGTTGAAAGTTTCTGCTGTAGGACAATGGGTAGTGGTAATTCAACAACTGTAAATGACTTTGACTCTATAGCAGGAAAAATAGAGTTAGAAACAGTAGATACAGTAAGATTTGTGAGAGGCGATGATAATGGATCATGGAATGTAGGATTTCAGATAGTAGAATTTGGTGGTGGTGCAACATTCAACCAAACAGTAACAGATACAACTACAGTAACAGATAATGTTGATCTAACAATAAACAAGACAGCAGTTGACTTTTCGTCTGTAGTTGATGTATCAACAAACAAAAACATAACAAAGGTTGGTTCAGATCTAGTATCAGTGACAGATGTGGTAATTCCATTGGCAGTTTTTGTAGTAACTCTAAATGATACAGGAACTACAGTAGATATAGTCAATCTGAATATTACAAAGCAACAATCTGAAGTGGCAAGTATTCTGGAAGATATTAACCTAAATACAACAAAAATATTTCTAGATTCAGCAGTTTTTGTAGATTCAACAACGTTAACGAGGGATAGGGAACTAAATGAAACCGATACGGTATCACCATTTGACAACCTAAATCTGGATATAACAAAACTTGTTCAGGATGTAACTACAGTAAACGACAGTGTATTAATCATGAGATTTATTGACTTGAATATAACAGATACTGTAATAGTAAATGACCCATCAATTCAGTTCATAATTTCATCAATAGTTCCTGCTGGAACAGGTTCAGGTGGTGGTTCAACAACAGGAACATCAGGTTTACCAACTTTACAAAGACTGGTTGGGCTTTCAATAATTTCAGAATTGTTCCATGTAAAGGCAGGGGATGTCGTGCCAAGTGACTTTATAATTCAAACATTTGGGCAGGAAAGTGAGGAAGTATCACTGATAAACATAAAACCAGAAGATGCATACATTTCATGGTTCCAGTATTCACCGTTTCCAGATACGATTGAATTTGATACAACAATAGACAATTCAAGACAATTTTCAGATCCAACTAGGTTCAGAAACAAGGCACTTGATGACTTTGTATTAACTGTCCCAACAATCCAATGCAAGGATCTAAGTGTATTTGACCAACCAGCACCATGTATTGAAAAGAAGATATATGAAGCACCTATGATTTTTACATTTGAGAAAGGCGGTTTAGAGTTCAGAGAGAAACATATTGTAACAATTGATGCTACAGATATTATAAGATGCGACTATCAATGCGAGTTTGTAAATTTCATAACATTAAACTGGTGGTGGTTAGCAGGAATTTTGGTAGCATTTGTAGCAATGCACTATGCCATTAATGCTGTAAGAGGAAAAAAGGTCAGGGTTGTTAGTAGAATTGACAGGAACTACTTTACGTCATTTGATGCAAACAAGCCAAGAAAGAAGTTCAAACGTGGAAAAAGATAGCGATCAACGATATTCTTTTAAAGCAAAACTACTGGTGATTTCTAATGGGTAACGAGGACAAAATTTTTTCTGAAGATTTTACAGATAAAGAAAAAGACAATCTTGATAGAGGATTCAAACAGGATCATCCAAACAAGGATCTTAATATATTTGGAAAACAGGTATCAAAAGAAAAAATTGACGTATCTGATGAAGTTACAAAAGGTTTAGGGAAAAGTAAAAGAATGTATGGAATTATAGGGATACTTGTAATCAGTGCAATCGGTTTGGCAGTTTATTATGGCGTAACAGAAGGTCTTATTGGAAATTCAGAACCTTTTGATCCAACTCAATGCCATTATGGTATTCATTCTGATATTTTTGGACTGAGATGTATTACAGAAGAAGAGTACACAAAAACACTTCCAAGTGGTATTGATATTTCTGTAACTCCATCAGAGGAAAATAAGGGCAATGAACCATTAAGAGATATTTCAAAGACAACAGATATGGTTGAATTAGAAAAAACAAAAGATATTCTAGGCTACTATATGGTTACAACTGAAGGAGATTGGTATGGAGACTATGTTGATTTTAGGAAACTTCCAAATAAAATTGATAAGACAGGCACACAGAAGATTAATTTCAGATGCTATACAGATGAGTTTCTAAAAACAAGCACATATTTTGGTACATTTAGAAATGTTATAGAGAATAATATGAAAGTAGAAGTTTTCATAAATGATAAATTGGTAAATGAGGAATCAACTAATACAAATAATGCAATAATAGTTGAAGGTAGTTGCATTGGCAACTAACTCAATGTATGATGCTATAAAAAAAGCAGATATAATTGGGTTTAGAAAGGAATTCTTCATACCGAGTCTTGATTATCTAAGTAAATTCAAACAAGAACCACCATACACAAAGTTTGAAGATGAATTATTGTTTATTCATAGTGTATTGATGAAGGAGAATGCATATATTTGAAAATTTCAATTGTTAGAAAACTAAGGAAACCGATGTTTGGGATAAGAAAGATTAGAAAAGACTGGGGATGGTTTGTGATAGATTTGGGTACATTTGGTATATGTTTCCAAAAAAAGACAATGATGGATTATTATGATGAGATATTGGAATTTAAAAAGAACGACATTTGTTCAAACTGTGGCAGACCATATTCAATATGCCTAACTACGTGTTGGAGTTAAGAAATGAATGCAAGTGATCCTTTTTTTATTCCAGTTATTTTTGGAATTATGGTAATGGTTTGCATTGGTATTCTGTTAATATTATCATCGAGGAAAAAGAAATGATGACAGTAGCAATAATCATTAACAATCAACCGTTGTATTCTCGTACAATAAAAAGAATAGTTAACGAAGATGAGGGAAACAGAAAAAGATGCTATGAATTAGATGATGGTACTAGGATTTGGCATGATCCAAAGGATGGAATAATTAGTCTAGCCAAAAAAGTATTAGATAATATAGAACCTGTTGGTGCAAGATGGACAAGTCTGTAGAGAAGCACTGGGCAGAAAAAATTGCAAACAAGGATTATGTATGCTTGAAATGTGGAAAAAAGATTCCTAAAGGTTCAATCTATTATAAAAGTGGACATAGATTCGTTACTAGGATAGGTTGCTCAATAGAATGCCATGATACACAGGATGGAAAATGGAAATGAAAAACTATATTAAAAATTTAGATTCAGATCAAATAATTCTAGTTACAAGCGTTTTGGCGTTAATATCATTAATGTTGATAATTATTGTTTATGATAAATCAATTTTCCATCTTATACTTTTTTCAATAACATTCACAGCATCAATAGGAATCACAATATACCAAATATCAGTAATAAAACAAATAGAGGTAGAAAAATAATTGGGATGACTAATAATAACACATATCAGATCTACAACCAAAGATTTTCAAACAGTCCACAATACCACGTATGCCACAAATGCGGTAAAAAGTTTGTTGCAGGTGACTCAATTTTTCATAAGCATGGAAAAAAAATTACAAAAACATTCCATGAAGAATGTTGGAAAAGATTACAATTATGACTCAAAAAAATACATTAGAAAGAGCAAAAAAAATACAATATAGGGATACTGTAAAAATTCTATATGATATTCTTTTAGCATGTAATGATAAGAATACAATATTGTCACATTTGTCTAGGAAGGCAAAATTGAACGATACTACAGCAAAGCCATTGCTGAATAAATTGATTAAGATTGGATATGTAAAAAATTCTGATACTGGTAAAAGTGTTAGGACAGGAAAAATTATTGTATATTCAACAACTTCAAAAGGCTTAGTATTTTTGGAAGCAATCTCAGAATGGATAAATATTGATTCTTAGGAATATAAGATATGGGTTGGAGTCCTTATGAAATTTCTGATGAAGTGGAAAGAAACGAGTGGTTTAAGAACCATAGTAAGGCAGTAAGCGAGGGCATGAAAAGACATTGGACTCAAAGACGTATAGATAAAAAAATGAATGAAATTATGACAAAAAAAATGATGGAATCAAGAAACAATGGATGAATTATTTAATTTACTTAAAACTATTGGATGGACTTGCAAGAGATGCGGTGCTAAAGGTAATGGTCAAGATGAGGTTTCTGAACATATAAAAAAATATAATTTGTTAGAAGATGATTGATCAAAAGGTGAATCAAAAATGAGATTAGTTAATTGTTATAATAATAGGAACACTTTCATTAGTTCATTAGAAACACTGGATTTTATGATAGATGTAATTAAAAATGCAGGATTAAAAATAAATTGTATTAAACATTGCAATGAACAAGGCTATCATATTTTCATTGAAAAAATAGATACTAAGGTGAATGATACTGGGAATTAGCAGATCTCAATACAAAGGAACCACAAAAAATACAATATGTATAAAATGTGGCATAGATCTTAATAATAAAACCAGACTTGAACAGGATGAACATGAGAAAAACTGTAAAAAGCAAAAAACATTGATATGATAAAAATTAATAAAAAATGTAGATGTGGAAAACATAAACTAGAATGTGATGGGTATGGTTCAGTTCCTGCAAAATTTATGTTTGTAGGACTTTCAGCAGGGAAACTAGGTGCATTGATTACAAAAGTACCTTTCACTAAAGATGGTTCAGGCAGATTACTACAAAGAGTGTTAGGAAGCCTATTTTTTTCCAATTCAGATGAACGTTCAATTCATCCACAACTGACAAATGTGTACATAACAAACTTGGCAAAGGGCAGGTATCTCGATGATAAAGGCAATAACAGATTGCCTATAAATGAAGAAATTTATGATTGGTATGAATATCTAGAAAGTGAGATAGCAATTGTTCAACCAATAGCAATAATTGCACTTGGTAAACTGGTATTTGAAACATTGGATGATGCATATCCAAACGTTATCTACGCAAAACACCCTCGTTGGTATTTTTCTCATGGTGCAGTAAACCCAAGATCAAAAGCATGGCAACAAATGTTAAAAGATTATAGGAAGATAACAAGTTGAAAAAAAGTACAGAACTGGGTTATTTTTGTGGCAAACACAAGTTTAGAACAAACAACCAATACTCATTTAATTTACATATTATCAATGAACATGACTCTGAACATGGTTACTGGCAATTGGCAGGATCAGCAGGTTGGCAAATAACACTAGCAGATGGAAAAGTTGTAAAATGGTTTGGCGATTTCAGATATTTACCAATGTATAGTCCTTTAACCTGCAATTGTAGATGTATGACTGGGTATGGTTGCTGGCAAGATCCCAGTTCATGCACTGAACCAGAAAGGCATAAAATCAAAACAATGGAAGAATATAAAAAATGGGTAGATAAGAAGTGGAAAGGATAGAAAAAAAATGATTTTTGTTGTTAAATGTGGAATAATAAAGGTAGGAAATAGTTTAACAATGGTATTACCAAAAGTCCTTATTAATAATTATAAAATTAAAAAAGGGAAAAAACTAAAAATTTTGTGTACTGAAAATGGCATAATAATTCAAGTCGGAAAACGTTATGATAAGAAGGTAAAGAAACATGAGTGAAGAAGAAAAAAAATTCTTAGGTTTTCATAACAAAACTCTTGGATATATCGTTATAGGTATAATGGTTTTCATATCAGGAGTAGGTTTTAGTACAATATTTTATAATTATCAAACTGGATTTTGGTTCGATACTGTTTATGTTGATTATAATTACTATACATTTCATCCACATCCAAATGATTCATGTGAGATATTACAAGGGAAATTAGATTTGTATCATCCACAGGGAACTAACCCAGTTAAGTTCGAGTTGTTAAAGGCTATGTTTACAAAAAAATGTGAGATAGAATTAAGATGACATCTGAAGAAAAAGTACACCTATGTAGTGGTTGTGATGTACCAGTAGATGAAGAACATAACTGCACAGGATCACAGTATTGTCAATGTGAGGAATGTAATAATGAATCGTGACAAACTAAAACAAGTGATTCAGGACTTTGCTATAAAAAGACAGTCAGTAGTGCTGAGTTCAGGGAAAAAAAATGATGTTTATTATGATATTAGGGAAATAATGTCTAATCCAGAACACATGTTACTTGTAGCAGAAGTTTTTGTAGATAAGATTAGAGAGATTGGTGGTATAAAATCAGTTGGTGGACTGGCTACAGGTTCAATATTGATTTCATCTGCAATACAGTACCATGCATTAAAAGATTACAAGTTTTTACTAAATACATTCTATGTTAGAAAAAACAGAAAAAAATATGGGTTACAGAAACAGGTTGAAGGAATTATAATACCACCAGTGGCAATAGTTGATGATGTTTTGTATTCAGGAACATCAATATCAATTGCTTTGACAGAACTTGATAAAATTAACGTGCCTGTCTCAGCAGTAATTCCATTGATATTTCGTGGTGATGAAAAAAAGTTAGAAGAGGCACACGATATGTTTGGAAAAAGGTTTTATCCGATATTTATGGAGGGAGAATTCAATATATGATTAGAGATTTCTATCTAGGTTTAATTTGGATTTCCATTGGGGGAATCTATTGGCAAACCAATCAACCTTCATTTATTCCAGAGATGATTAGATTACTATTAATCGGTGTAATATTTTTAGTAGGATTCATTTTAGTTTTACCAAAACAAAAGCATGAAGAACATTTGTCATCAAAGGTGGAACAGAATTG
>Ga0214473_10004915_pt1 | contig 16058 bp, 14 predicted proteins | sample RVTome_7_FD_203509 | JGI IMG/M metagenome (GOLD analysis project Ga0214473, IMG submission 203509) | Soil microbial communities from uranium-contaminated site in the Upper Colorado River Basin, Wyoming, United States - RVT98D197 | ecosystem: Environmental > Terrestrial > Soil > Contaminated >... | reverse complement strand
ATACTTTGTAAACTAACCTTCACTCTGCTTTAATCTTCAGTTCCGGACTACGCTATTATATTACGCTTAATACCGCAGCAGGTTGCTTCAGACTTCCTATGATTCCTTTATACTCTCAGTCTTTAACCGGAGTTTCATCTGACTCGACCGTTTCTCTGAATAAGATAATTACTTTCCTCCCAGAAATCGCTCTGGCTCCTATTAAGCCTCTTGCCAAAAAGGTCAAATCCGCTATATTTGGCGATTCGAGTGCTAAAAACTGCCTTTTAATTAGATAACATCGAGTAAATAACCTACAGCCATCAAAAAATTCCGGAAGGGAGTCAAATGAACCAGCCTCTTGCTCCACGCAGCAAATTCAGCATCTGGGTGCAGGCGGTCCGGCCCTTTTCCTTCACCGCCTCCTTGGTGCCGGTTTTAGTGGGGGGAATGTTAGCCCTGAGTTTTCAGGGAGAGGTAGCCTGGGGACTCTTTCCCTTGGTGATTATCTGCTCGGTGATGTACCAAGCCGCCACTAATTTAATCAGTGAATATTTTGATTACAAAAAAGGGGTGGACCAGGACTATTCTTTCGGCTCCAGCCGGGTGATAATAGACGGACTGTTGTCAGCCAAACAGGTCCTCTTGGGTGGATGGTTCATATTTGCGGTGAGTTGCGCTTTAGGTCTGATTCTGGTGGCCTTCAGGGGTCTCCCCATGCTGGTTTTGGGCCTCATCGGCCTGGCCGGAGGATATTTTTATAGTGGCAAGCCGATTGGATTTAAGTATTTTGCCCTGGGAGATATCTTAGTTTTCATCCTGATGGGCCCCCTGATGGTGATAGGCTCATATTTTGCCTTGACCGGGGATTACAGTAGCACTGTCCTATTAGTATCCTTGCCGGTAGGATGCCTGGTCGCGGCCATATTGCATGCTAACAATACCAGAGACATTGTGCATGATGCAGCCGCAGGCGCTAAAACTTTTGCCAATCTCTTCGGCCACAGCAGCGCCAAAATTGAGTATCTCTTTTTAGTGCTGGCCGCTTATTTAAGCATTCTTTTGATGGTAGTTGCCAAGGTCGTGCCGGTCTGGAGTCTGTTTGTTTTCTTAAGCCTCCCTGTGGCATTGAAGAACATTAAGGCCATTTTAGCCAGTCAGCCCGGCCAGCCCCAGCAGATTGCCATGCTGGATATCCAGACCGCCCAGCTCCATTTTCTGTTCGGAGTTCTTCTTAGTCTATCCTTGGTGATTGCTGCTTTGGTGGCATGAAAGCGGTTGTCCTCTTAGTTTTGCTGGCAACACTATTCTGGTTTTTGATTTTTTCTCCCTGGACTTATGGGAGATTGAACTTCTGGGGAGAGATGTTAGTCGCCACCGGCCTTCTGGCCATTACTGCTCTTTATCTGGACCGCCAAAGCTTGAGCTCGGTTTACTCTTTCAGACCCAGTTACATTCTGGTAGGGATAGGCTCAGCCCTGATTTTGTATTTGGTTTTTCTATTGGGCAACACTATAAGCAGATCGCTCTTTGACTTTGCCCAGAATCAGGTCAGCAACATTTACCTGAGCAGACAGCAGGCTCCTCCGGCTTTAATTGGCATTCTTTTGTTAACCTGGATCGGCCCGGCTGACGAGATTTTCTGGAGAGGCTTTGTGCAGAGGAGACTATTTCAGAAAATAGGACTGGGCTTCGGCTATCTGCTCACCTCACTGCTCTATGCCCTCATCCACGTCTGGGCTTTCAATTTCATGCTCTTTGGCGCCGCTTTAGTCTGCGGTCTATTCTGGGGATTTCTATTTTTATACTACCGCTCAGTCTGGCCCGGCCTGATTTCGCATGCAGTCTGGGACACCGCAGTATTTGTTTTATTTCCCATTCGATGAAATCGAAAAATTTGCCTGAACAGTTCAACTCATTACCCACTCTTAGTGACAGGAACCTAATATGAGAGCCATGACCGTACCCCAGCATGGGGGCTTGGACGCTTTGACTTACCTCACAGATTTTCCTGAACCCAAACTGAAAGAGCATGAAGTTTTAATCAAAGTAGAAGTCACCGGCTTAAATCACATCGACATCTTCGCCCGGGTCGGCTACCCCGGTATCGGGCTTGCTTTACCCCACATTCCCGGAGCGGATGTCACCGGCACAGTTGTGGAGGTTGGGCGGGGAGTGACCAATTTTAAACCCGGCCAGAGAGTGGTCGCCTTTCCCATCGTTTCCTGCGGCCAGTGCCCCCTCTGCCAGGAGGGAAAACCATTGCTCTGCCTGAATTGGCTCTATTTTGGTTTACATCTGAAAGGAAGTTATGCTGAATATGTGACCGCGCCAGCTGAAAATCTGCTGCTTTTGCCTGACAATGTCTCTTTTATGGATGCGATTACTATCCCGGTGACCGGCTTGACCGCTTTTCATGCCCTGACCGGAGTAGGAAATCTCAAGAAAGGGGAGACCTTCTTCATCTGGGGGGGGAGCGGCGGCGTAGGGACCATGGCCATTCAGATTGCCAAACAGTTGGGTGCGACCGTCATTGCCACCGGCGGCTCAGACCAGAAATTGGAAGTGATGAAAAAATTAGGGGCTGATTATGTCTTCAACCGCTTCACAGATGACATTCCGGCTGAGGTCAAAAAGATTGTCCCTTACGGAGTGGATGTTGTTTTAGATTATATTGCCACCCAGACTTTCCCCAAGAGCTTTGAGATGCTCAAAAAGGGGGGGAGGATGCTCTTGTGCGGCATGCACACCGGCAGGGAGACCACTCTTAGCATTCATATGACTTATCTGCGCGGTTTGAGTTTGCTGGGATTCTATTTAGGCACCAGGGAAGAGATGCAAGAGCTGATAAACTGGGTAGCTCAAGGCAAGATTAAACCTTACATCGGCGAAGTTTTAGACTTGAAAGATGCCGCCTTGGCCCATCACAAGATGGAGACCGGGAATATGATTGGCAAGATTGCCCTGAAGGTATAAATCTCTGATTCTAACCACAAGTTTGTGAGTCAACTTAGCGGTTGACTCCTTTTATTCTCTTTTGCTATCATGGCTGACATGCAAAAAGTCCTCATCACCGGCGCCAACGGCCTTTTAGGCCAGAAGCTGGTGATTCATTTCTCCAAATGGTACGATGTTCTTTCGACCGACCTGCACCCGGAGAGCTTTATACCGATTAAGCATTTTCAATATACCCCTCTGGACGTAACTAACTTTGGTCTCGTTGACGAACTTCTCACCGATTTTGCCCCGGATTTGATTATCAACGCAGCCGCCTATACTGACGTGGATGGCTGCGAGGAGCATAAGGAGTCAGCCTGGCAGGTCAATGTGGAGGCGGTCAGGAATCTGGCCGACTACTGCAAGCGGAGCAAGATTAAGCTGGTTCACTATTCTACTGATTATATTTTTGACGGCCTAAACGGCCCCTATGCTGAAGATGCCCGGCCCAATCCCATATCCTATTATGGGCAGACCAAATTGCTCTCCGAGGAAATTATTCAGGAGTCCGGAGTGGAATATCTGCTTATCCGCTCCAACGTTTTGTATGGGGTGGGAGAGAAGGTCAAACATAACTTTTTCTTATGGCTGATGGAAAAATTCAAAGCGGGCCAGCCCTTTGGGGTAGTGGATGACCAGTTTAACAATCCCACTCTGGCGGAGAATCTGGCTTTGGCTACTTTGGAAGCGGTGGAGCGGAATCTGAAGGGGGTTATCAACATGGCCGGCTCAGAATATCTTTCCCGCTATGATTTTGCCCTGAAAGTGGCCGAGATCTTTGGGTTTGATGCTAATTTAGTCTCGCCGATTAAGACTGAGAGCTTGGGGCAGAAGGCCCCTCGACCAATGAAGGGGGGATTGAAGATTGATTTGGCTAAGACTCTGATTCAGCTGCCGCTCTTGGATGTGAAGACGGCGCTGGAGTTCATGAAGACGTATTATGAGTGGAAGTGAGTAAAAAAGAGGGAGCCTTAAAGCTCCCTCTCTGATTTAGTAAACGACTCCCTAATCCAAACAGCACACTCCACTTGGCAGTGCATTCCACGGTCCACCTGGCTTGTTGAAGAGGTAATTTACACCCTTGATTACGTCAACCAAGCTTGGATTACCATCTGCGTCCCAATCCCCCCGGCAAAGCAAATCAGAAACCCAGCACAGAGGCGTGTTTGAGGTGCACTTATCTGTTGGCCATCCGGGTTTGCCGAAGATGAGATTGACTGTCGCGATAATATCCACGAGAGTATAGCTTCCGCTGGCGTTGGCATCCCCCGGCTTGGCCGTGCATCTGATCGTGACTCTAAAAGTCGTAATCGAGTAGATTCCCCAGATTCTTCCCGGCGCTATCTGCCGCCAGGAGTACCAGTGGGTATTATGGTCCCAAGTATCGTAGATGCCGTATTGCATGGTGGCATCATCGTAGCCTATCCCGGTGACGAAGTGATCGGTACCCCCGTCGCCATCTGTATCTACCAATAACACCACCGGACAGCCGGAATCGATCTCAGCCTTATAGGCCTCCCAGGTAAACTCGCTAAATGTTTTATTGGTAGCGACCGGCTCATACAAAGGTTCGATCATGTTTACATAACTCACAAAAGAGCCAGTCACGTCAGAATCCCAGCTCCAGCCGTAGTAATTCCAGGCTGAGCTCCAGGAGGTTCTCATGAAATCTGCCACGCAATTGCTGGCGTGCGCTCCCCCGGTCTGGGAGCGGTCCGGCTGGATTGGGTCCGGGGCGTAATCTTTAGGACAGGAATAGTCCTGGTAATGATCGCCGTCCGGTTCAGCGCAGCTTGTTTTTCTGCGGTCGTCTGCGATCATGGCATTGACTGCGGTAGTCTGGTTTGAGGCATATCCTGAAACTAATTTGGGGCATCCCTGCCCGTCCCAATATCCTACTACCATTCCCACGGCAGTCGGCCCACAGCCATGGCGCCATATATAGTCTGGGACTCCCGATATGACCACCGGGGCCATGGCGGCCAGGTGTAGCCCTCGGTCTAGGCCAGGTGGGGGTATAGGCCCGGTAGTACTCTGCTGGGCAAAGACTGGCTTGGTCGAGCTAACAACTAAGATTATTACTCCAAGCGCGCCAAGCACGCTGTAGTTCTTGAGGCGTTTCATCTTCTCACCCTCCAGTTTAAAAGAAGATTTACAGTACTCTCCTGTGTACGGTCACAGACTCTTATACTTTTAATGATAACAACCCGCCCCGCCGTCAGTACTATCTAAAATTTACCGAGTAAATCCAACTTGTCAAGACCTATTTTATCAACTTTGAGACGATTGCCTGAGGTAACTCTGCTTAAGTAAAAACAAAAAAACCCGGCCTTTCGACCGGGTCGTAAAGTAGAAGAAACTTTTTATTACTTTTTCCTTCTGAATCTCGCCAAAGCCCCGGCCCCTAAGAGCCCACTGCCAAATAGTATCAAAGTAGCCGGCTCAGGCTGAGCAATGGTGTAAGTTGGGTCTACTCCTACTATATCATCCGCATAGGCGAAGAAGTTGTCGTACAGGGCAATCACTTCAGGGGCATTGCCGGCATCACCGTCATTGCCTGCTTCCATGAAGACCCGCACGCTGGCTGAAGTGGGTAATATAATCGAGGAAGTTAAAAGCCAGTCTCCGCCGGTGAAGACATAAGAGTTCACATTGCTGCCTATTCTCTGGAATCTGAATCTGCCGGAGAAGTCGCCGGTCTGGGCGCCATAACCGGTGGCCCAGTTGTTGTTGATGTGGTAATCGGTCTCGTAATTCTGGGTTCCGCCTAAAGTGTACATCCGGCCGGTGATCATTCCGAAAGAGCCGTCCGTAGCCCAGACTCCGAAAACTGCTGAAGAGAAAATATCGTCAAATTTGGTTAAGTTAAAATCTACCGCAGCATCGAAGTTTCCTACTAAGTTGAACATGGATGAAAGCTGACCCCTTCCCCATCTGGTTCCAGCAGTGGTTGCTAAGCTGAGAGCGCCATTATCTATGGAAGCTGAGCCGCCGTTATGGGAGACATCATTCCAGAGCTGGTAGTTGACTCCGATACCTGAAAAGAAATCCCCTATTCCTAATCCGAAGGCACTGGCTGGTATTATCGCCAGGAGTCCAATCATCAGGTACAGATACACTCTTCTCATATGTCCCTTTTTCCAGCAACCCCTGTGCCAATGCTCTAGAATCTATGAGACAAGTTAACTTGCTGTTATTTAGCAAATTAACAGCATTCACTTAATGCTCAACATTTAGCCAACAGGCTTTTGTGTGCAAAAGGCTTCAACTTTCTTGTAATGGGCTGAGGTTAAATCTGCTAATCACAAGGTCTACATAGAATTAGACTTAATTTCGGTGATTGTAGTGAAATCCTGACAGTTTCTGTCAAAACTCAAGGTACAATTGCGGAAAATTCTCACCAGTAAGGGGGAAAGAAATACTCTATCTGTGTCATAAAATGGAACAGACTTCACTTCAGTTAATTATCTATCACACAATAGATTACAGCGCTGCTCAATCCTTTGGCACTAACCTTGCTCAAATACCGCACAAGTAGTGTTGGACCAAGCTGAGAAAGGAAGCAAAGCTCTTAAAAGAAAGGCTGCTAGAATTGATTGACATACATACACATATCTTACCCGGCCTTGACGACGGCTCCTCATCTTTAGATGAGAGCCTAAAGATGCTGGCTCAGGCTGAAGAAATAGGTATTAATGCTATTTTTGCCACACCCCATCTCTACTTTTACAGCCGCTTTGAACAGATCTATTCTACTGCAGTTCAAAAGCTTGCAGAGCTAAAAAATGCGGCCGCAGAAAAAGGATTGAGCCTGAATTTGAATTTAGGTTTTGAAGTCTATCTCCAGCCGGAACTTTCTTCTTTTCCACACTTGCCAAAGCTCAGCCTGGGTCAAAAAAGAGCCTTCCTCTTAGTTGAATTGGCCTTGGGACAGATTCCGGCTTTTGTGGAGAAGGCCTGTTTTGATCTGATTATTAACGGGTTTACCCCGATTTTAGCTCACCCGGAAAGAAACCTAATTTCCTCTTCTCAACTGGCGATCCTGGAGAGATTAGTACTGCAGGGGGTCAAGTTGCAGGTCGAGGCCGCCTCGCTGACCGGCCAGAATGGCCCGGAACTGAAAAAAGCTTCACTGCTTCTGCTGCAAAAGAACATGGTCAGCTTCGTGGCCAGCGATGCTCACAATCTAAAAAGAGGTTTTAGCTCGATGGCAGAGGCCTACCATTTGGTTAGGAAACAGGCCGGGGAACAGAAAACCCGACAACTTTTTCTGGAAAATCAACAGGAGATTCTTTCTGTTCAAGCCGTTCAAATCAATCTCAATCTTCCCAATTAGAAAAAAGAGGAGAATTTATGAAAACAAGTAAAATAGTCTGTTCAGTCCTGATGGCAGGCTGGCTGGGTCTATCCATCAGTTCGGCGCAGCCGAGCGATGACAACTCCGTTATAGAAAGCCAGCCCTTAAGCTACATGCAGACTAATCCGGCCTATCAGTATTACATGGCCCCCGGTACCGACAATCAGCTTTTGATGAAAATAAATATCTGGGGAGAAGTGGAAAAGCCGGGAGTCTTGGAAGTGCCGGACCGGACCGACTTACTCTCCGCCCTTTCTTTGGCCGGAGGCCCCAAAGATGGGGCTAAGTTAAGCAAGGTTAAAGTCATCCGGGGGTTTAACGGCGAAAAGAAGAGCTGGGAAGTCAATATCAAAGAGGCGGTCAAGAATGGGAAGTTAGATAAGATTCCGATGCTGCAGCCGGGAGACACGGTCATCGTCCCCAAGGGTGGCTTTAGAATCTTCTCCAAGATTTTGACCGTGGCCTATAATGTGGCGGTGATTGTCACTGCCAGCGCCTTACTCCTGAACAAATGAGGTGAGACCATGAACACTCCCCAACCGACTCTGCAACATTACCTAGCCATACTCTTGCGCCGGCGCTGGCTGATAGTTTCCTGCTTCTTATTGATTTTGGCCGGAACCGTTCTGATAACCCTTACCACCACGCCGGTCTATGAATCCTCCACCAAGATTATGCTGGATGAAGAGCGGGGGATTAAGAAAGAGGTGTTTGAAATCTCCTCCTTTGTCAAGCAGGAGACCATGCTCAAAAATCAGGTGGAGATTTTAAGAAGCCGTAGCCTGGCAGAGAAAGTCTTAGAAGCTCTGATTGATTCCGATTACCGTTCTGAGATTTTGTCCTGGATTAAGGCCCGGCAGATTCCTACTGATAAAGAGGGGCTCTTGGAGCAGCTGGCCAAAAGGACTAAAATCTCTCCGGTCCGGGAGACCGACATCATAGAAATCAAGGCCCAGGCCAGCCATCCCCATTTAGCCGCCTTTATGGCCAATACCATTGCGGATAAGTATTACCAGCAGAGCCTGAGCGCCTCCAAAGGGGAGATTACCGAAGTGAGAGAATTTCTGGAAAATCAATCGGAAAGTGTGCAGAAAGAATTGAAACTCTCGGAGGAGGCTCTCAAGAATTACCAGAAGCTGGAAGAGGTGGCCGCCCTTTCAGAAGAGACTAAGGAATTGGTCAAGCAGTTGGCCGCTTTTGAAGGAATGTATAAAGAGGCTCAGACCGAATATGAAGTCTATCTCCGCCGTTTAGAGTCGCTGAAAAGCCAGCTTTCCGAGAGTAAAAAACACCTGGTGGATAATGTTTCTTCCATCTCCACCCCCATGATTGCCTCCCTGAGGCAGAAGCTGACCGAATTGGAAACCCTCCGGGCCGGCTATTTAGCTCAAGGCTTTTCTCCGGAGCATCCCAAGCTTTTGGAAGTAGGGCAGAGGCTGGCGGAGATTAAACAGAAGTTAGCTGTAGAGGCGGGCCGGGTTTTATCCAGCGAGTATCTGCCGGAAGACCCTTTAGCTTACTCTCAGGAGTTGGTGACCCAGATTCTGCAACTGGAAATCGAGTTGGAGTCCAGAAAAGCGCGCCAGCAGATCTTGGCCAAAATAGTCTCGGAGTACAATGCCAAGATGAACAGCCTGCCGGACAAAAGCCTGATGCTGGCCCGCCTGGAAAGAGGGGCCAAGGTCAATGAGAACATCTTCCTGATGCTCAAGGAAAAATACGAAGAGTCCAAGATTCAGGAAGCCGGACAGATCGGAATGCTCAGAATCATCGACCCGGCCTATCCGGCCCCGGAGCCTATCAAGCCTAAAAAGAAACTCAATCTTTTAGGCGGAGCTTTTCTGGGAATTTTCTTGGGCTGGGGATTGGCTCTCTTGAAAGAGAAAATGGACACCTCAGTAAAGACCATGGAAGAATTGGAGCAGATAGGGCATACGGTCTTAGCCAATATTCCGGTCATCCGGGGCAAAAATGGCTCGCGCTCCAGAAAATCGGAGGAGACTTTTAGCCAGGAGCAGCAGGCCAAACAAATTGCCTCTTCCTTGGTAACTCACTTCGAGCCGAAATCTGCGGTCTCTGAAGCTTACCGCACCTTTAGAACCAACATTCAGTTTGCCCAATTGGATAAATCGGTCAAGACTCTCTTGGTGACCAGCCCCGGGCCCAGCGAGGGAAAATCGACCACCATCTCCAATTTAGCCATCACCTTAGCCCAGCAGGAGATTAAGACCGTCCTGATTGATGCTGACTTGCGCAAACCGGTTCTGCATTCGGTCTTCGGACTGAGCCGGGAAAAAGGATTGACCCACTATCTGATGGGGAAAGCCGCCTTAGAGCAGGTGGTTCGACCCACCGGAATTGAAAACTTGAGTCTCATCAGCTGCGGAGCTTTACCCCCCAATCCGGCTGAGCTTTTGGGTTCGCAGAAATTAAAAGAGCTTTTAGAAAGATTGAAAACCGAATTTGAAATGGTCTTATTCGATTCCCCCCCGGCCATGGCGGTCACCGATGCGGTGGTCTTATCTACTCTGTTGGACGGCGTGGTTTTAGTAGTTTCTTCCGGTCAGACCAATCGCAATTCGCTCCGCTATGCCGCCAGCGCTTTGAAGAACGTGGGCGCTAATCTTTTAGGTGTGGTCTTAAACAAAATCAAAATGGAGAGTCTCTATGGTTCTTATCATTACTATCATTATTATCACTATCGTGCTTATGAGTCTGAAAAGAAGTCCGAAGTAGCGGTCTAAAAATGGAATCCCGGCACCATTTCTTGTCCAGGATTTTTAAGAACATCGGCTTTGGCACTATAGCCATTCTGATTTCCAAGCTCTCCCAGCTGGTTTTGTTTGTCTTAATCGCCCGCTGGCTGGGGGCCGAAGGGGTGGGGCAATATACTTACGCCCTTTCTGTGGTGCTGTTAATCGGAGTGCTCTCTGATTTGGGCATCTCCCAGTATGTGGTCAGCCAGGTAGCCGCTACTGGACAAGAAAGCGATTGGTACTTGAGTCATACTTTTACCCTCCGCTTGGGATTGTCTCTGGCCGGTCTGGGTTTAGTTTTCATCCTGGGATTCTTGCTGCCATTTTCTGAATCAAGCCGAACCCTCCTTTATCTGTTGGGAGTGGGGCAATTTCTGGTGAATGTCACCTTGGGCTGGCGCTGGCTCTTCCAGGCTAAACAGAAACTTCAGTATGAAGCTCTGCTGATATTCGTCTCCGGTTTAGTCTATTCTCTGGGAGGTTTAACTCTCTTATCCTGGAAGAAGCAAATAGTCTGGATCGGAGTCAGTTATTTCCTATCCGGCCTGGCCTTTTTTGGGGTCTGTTACTGGGTAATCAGGACCCGTTTTTCTACCGGAAGTCTGAAAATCGACCTTTCCGCCTGGAAGCAGATTCTCTCCGGTGCTTTTCCTTTAACTTTATATGTTCTTTTTATCTGTACCTACTATAATGCCGACACGATTCTGCTGGCCCATCTCAAAGGAGAAAGCGCCACCGGGATATACAATGCTTCCAACCGCATCATCCTGCAGTTCCGGCAGATACCGGCTCTTTTAGCCCCGGCCTTCCTGCCGGCCCTGACACAATTGTCTTTTTTCCAGCCGGAGCGTTTGGCCGCCCTGTTAAAGAAAGGTTTGTTCTATTTATTCACCCTGTTTCTGCCGCTGGTCATTTTGGTCAGTTTTTCAGCTCCCCATCTTATCTCTTTGCTCTATGGCCATGGTTTTACTGCTTCGAGCGGAGTTCTGCAGGTCCAGATCTGGGCTGCTCTTTTTGAAATCTTGAACGGGTTTGTCTTCATCTCCCTGATGGCCCAAAAAAGGTATAAGACTCTGGCGCTTTTGACCGGCAGCGGTGCCGCGCTAAATGTTATTCTAAATTCGTTTCTAATTCCCTCTTTCTCTTTCAATGGTTCGGCCCTGGCCATTTTAATCAGTGAGTCGGCGGTCTTTGGAGGAGTAGTCCTGGCTCTGAGCCGGAAGGAGGGTTTTGGCCTGGTATCGTTATTCAGACTTCTGGCCGCACCCGCCGGAGCCGGTTTGACGATGGTCATCTTCAGGCTCTTAGTGTCAGAGTGGAACTGGATAGTTCTGAGCATAGTCTCCTTTATGGTCTATTTTAGCGTTTTGCTTCTGGCCCGAGGCATCCCGCTGGAAGATTGGCAGGTCTGGAAAAGCCTTTTGTTGCGCAAAAAGGAACCGGTTGTGGGAGGCTTGGGATGAGACTATCCGGCGCTACGGCCTTGACACTATTATCGCCAGCCAAACTGTGGGATTATTCTTTAATTGCCCTGACCGCAGCCGGTGGCCTGGTTTTGCTCTACTTTTCTCCGCAACTGGCTTTGGGGGTGGTTCTGGGACTGGCGGCAGTCCTCTACTTCAGTAACCGCATCCAGCATCTGCTCTATTTTCTGGTGTTCTACCTTCCTTTAGAGGAATTCGCGTTGAAATGGGTGGATTACTCAATTTATCCGGCTTTGCGCTACGGCCTAGAGTTAGTTATCTACGCCACTTTATTCAAAGTGATCCTGGAAAAATTAGCCCGCAATCAGAAGATTGTTTCATCTCCGATTGATCTTCCCCTTTTGCTCTTAGCTGGATTGGGTTTGATTTCAACCTTTTTGAACGGTTTGCCGATTCTGGCCGGAGTTTTGGGCCTGCGCCCGCTGTTGAGATATGCTGCTCTATTTTACCTGATTCTCAACTCAAACCTGTCTAAAGAAAGCCTGCCCCGATTCTTCAGAACCATACTAATCATTGCCACGCTGGAAGTAGGCATTGGTTTGACTCAGTATTTTATCGGAGAACCTGCCAACTTATTTTTGAGGCCGAAGGATTCTCTTATTGCAGACCGGCTGGTTAATGCTCTTTCCACCAGCCAGGACCTTTTTGCCGGCCAGAAAATTTTTGCGACCCTGGGGAGATACAATCTTTTAGGAGGCTTCTTGGCATGCGTTCTATTATTGCTTTTGGCTTACCGGATGGAGAAAGGCTCCTTCAGCTTTAATCAGAAGCTCCTTTTAGGCGGGGCCCTACCAGCCTTTCTCTTGACTTATTCCAGATTGTCTTGGGTGGGATTTCTGGCCGGTCTTCTGACCCTGCTTTTTATTAAGAAAAAGTCCAAAATAATTCTGGGCCTGGGCCTGGTTGGATTCGCGCTTATGATGACTTTCTCATCTGGCACGACTTCTGTTTACCAGTCCGAAGTGAGAGGGAGTTTGAAAGACCGCATTCTGGGGCCTTTCAGCAGTGATTACTGGAATGTGAGCAGTTCCTCACAAAGATTATTTGTAGCCTCTGAAGTGGCTTCCAATATTTCCGGCGCAGGGCTACTAATAGGATATGGACCAGGCACCATGGGCTCTTTGCTATCCAAATTGGAAGAAGGGGTATCTCGCCTGAGTGAGCTAGGAGATCCTATGCAATTGTCTATTGTGGGAGACGTGGGGTGGATAAGCCTCCTGGGACAGGTGGGACTCTTAGGTCTAGCATTATTTGTGTGGCTTCTAATCGCTCTGTTCAGAGCCATGTTACAGAGCTACCGCCACACTGACCATTTTTGGGTAAAATCTCTGGCTTTAAGCACAATCGGTTATGTAGTAGCAATGGTGGTAATGAACTTTTTTGGCTCCCCCTTCGAAAGCAGAGTGAGCTCGGCCTATTTCTGGGTCATGGCTGGATGTATTCTAAAGTTCAAGACAGATGAGACCAGGGAGAAATTATGAATTCAACTAATTGCTGTTTATGTCAGGGAAGTAATTTCGAGATTCAACCAGTTAGATATTCTTTCGGGGAAAGCACCTATGATCTAGTTAGATGCAAATCCTGTAGTCTGTTTACTATCGAGCCGATGCCAGCTGATGCCCAGATCAAGGAGTTTTATAATCCCCAATATTTCGAGAAAGACCATAGCTGTGGGGTAAAAGCAAAGCAATATTTTCAAGAAGAGGATCGGGTAGCCAGAAAAGCAGAAGAAGCCCTCCAATTAATATTGAAATACAAAAGTAGGGGAAAGCTTTTGGAGATAGGCTGTGCCGGTGGGCTGTTCTTACAACAGGCTCGCCAAAGAGGGCTGGACGTAATGGGGCTTGAGTTAGCTCCAGAAATTGCTGAAGAAGGAACTAAACGATACGGTCTTCGCATAGAAATTGGGGATTTCCAATCACACTCCCTGCCAGAACATGAGTTCGACGTCGTCAGCATGTTCGATGTCTTCGAACATTTTCCCAAGCCAGTTAACATTCTGCATAAAGTAAAAAACCTACTTAGAACTTCAGGCATCCTGTTTATCGATATTCCAACTACCAAAAATGGCCTTCCCTACCGGCTCTCCACCTTCTTACTGAATCGGTTGGGGAAAAGACGCATCTTCCAGACTCCACCTTATCATTTATTCGAATATACCCCTTATACCTTGGGGAAAATGATAACACAAGCTGGCTTAAATATTTTGTTTAAAAAGAAGTATGCTACCCCACCCTGGGTGTGTGACGATGCCAGTGGTGGCGGGATAGCTAGCGTGCTTTTAGGTGCCAGCCGCTGGACTAACTATGTAGTGGCTAGCACAACTGGTTTATTTTCTGACCGATTGATTGTGATTGCTTCCAAGAACGAGGGCGATAAGCAGTGAAGATTCTTCTGCTCGTTAACTGGTATGTCGCCTTCATAAATAGCCGATGAAGAAAACTCCCATGCGACCCACAAAAACATCTCAGCCGGAATCCGCCGGCAAAAAAAACATCCTCTTCTTAGGGGTGGGGTTTTCTTTGCAGCCTTCCACCAGCGATAAAAACTTCTGGCGGGTCTTGATTCAAGAACTGGCCGGTCAAATGGAACAGGTGGTGGTCGTCTCCGTCAACACCTCCTCCGAACCATGCCAAAAACAAGGCAACATTTTCGTTTACAATCTCCCCCCCTTCTTCAGCCGGCGCCAGAAAACGCAAAGTCAGAAAAATCCCTACCTGTATAAACATTCCTTCTGGTGGGGAGCCATAGAAAAATCTCTTACCCTCTTAAGACTATTCCCCTTGCTGGCCAAGCTGGTGAAGAGACATCAGGTGGGGGTCATCCATCTGATGGATAGTTTCGGATTTATGAATCGATTTTTGAAAGCGGCTTTTCCCGGCCAGAGAGTTGGTATCACACTTTTGACTTTTAACGTGCATGGTCTATCCGATAAAACCTATGCCTCTTATCAGAGAATGGCTCTGGCCAAGCTGGATTACTTGGTGGCCACCTCCCGGACCAGTCAGGCCAAGCTGGCTGAAAACCGGATTAAGACTGAAGGGGTGACTCCCATCCGAACCGGCATCGACCGGGAACATGTTAACTCCCATCCCGCTTTCGGGGAAAAGAGAACTGCTCAAAATTCACCGGTTAAAAACTGCCTCTGGACCGGATTCATTCAGCAAATTTGTGAAGAGAGCTTCTGGTTTACCTACCGGCTGGCCCAGAGGCTGACCGCAGAAAATCCCCGGGTGAGATTTTCCTTCGCCTTCAAGCCGGAATGTCTGCAGGACAAATTTTTGAAGAACGGGCCGAATATTAGAGTATTTGCTACCACACCCGAACAGTTCCGGGCTCTCTTGAGAGAGACCGACCTCCTGGTCAGCCCCATAGTGAATTTCAGATCGGTCTGCGGACCCCCCTTAAGCTGGGTGGAGTGCTTAGGCCGAGGAATTCCGATTGTCAGCACCCCGGCTCCGGGTGTGGAGGAAATCCTGACCATCCACCAGGCCGGCTTGGTCGGAAAAACCGAGGAAGAGCTTATCCGAAAGATAGGCCTGCTTTTGAACGACCCGAAAACCTATCAAACCCTGTCCGAGAATGCCCGCCGGCTGGTCCGGCAAGAGTTTCTGATTGAAAAGGTGGCCGGCCAGTATTTGAAATTATGGGAGAATGGAAATGGAATATCCGGCTAAAGTAGCTTATCAGAGCCGAATCGAAGCTGTCACCTACGAGAGTGAGCGCTTCTCCAGTCTGAAAGGAAAATTGGCAGATTATCTGGAGAAAAAGGCTATCCGCAGGCTACTGGGAGGCTCGCCTCCAGGAAGTTTGATTCTGGATGTCGCCTGCGGGACCGGCCGGATTACCCGGTTTTTATGCGAGAGCGGCTACCAGGCCTGGGGAGTGGATATCTCTAAAGAGATGTTGGCCGTGGCCAGGCAAAAACTTTCCGGGCAGAACGGAGCGGTTAAATTTTTTCAGGGGGAGGCGGAAAATCTCCCCTTTGCTCCGAAGCAGTTTGAAGCGATAACCGCTATAAAACTGATGGGGCATGTGCCGCCTGCAGAGAGGATAAAGATTCTGAAAGAGCTGAGGAGAGTTTCCCGTAAGGGCGTGGTGGTCTCCTATTATTTTTCATCCCCGGCCCACAATTGCAAAAGAAGTATCAGAAAATTTCTAAAAAAAGAGCGTTCCCCCTGGTATCCGGTGACTCCCCGGGAATTGGCCAGAGAAGTGGAAAGCGCCGGCTTGAGAATTTTGAAACAAATTCCGGTCGCCCGCTTTATCTCTGAAACCAGAATTTTGCTCTTAGGATAAGATGAAAATTTTGATGTTAGTCAACTGGGATGTGCATCGCCGCTTGAACGGCCAGGTGCTGCAATCTCCGAATATTTATCAATCTGGTCAGCCTTACTGGTTTTTCAAATACTGGCCCGAGCCGGTGGAAGTGGATGTAATCGACTACAGCCGATTGCCGATTTTACATCACCTGGAAAGATTCAG
>Ga0214473_10004914_pt1 | contig 16059 bp, 12 predicted proteins | sample RVTome_7_FD_203509 | JGI IMG/M metagenome (GOLD analysis project Ga0214473, IMG submission 203509) | Soil microbial communities from uranium-contaminated site in the Upper Colorado River Basin, Wyoming, United States - RVT98D197 | ecosystem: Environmental > Terrestrial > Soil > Contaminated >... | reverse complement strand
TGCTTGGTGGCCAGCTCGGCGCGCAGGTTCGACACGTCGCGCTGGAGGCCGACCAGGATCTGGGCCACGAACACCAGCAGGATCAGCGCGGCGGCGCTCAGGACCATCGCCAGGACCCGGCCTCGGGCGCCAGCGTGGTTGGGAGTAGGCGAGTGTGTCATGGTCATCCTCCGACCGGGATCCGGTGGTCAACGGGCGCCGGCGCGACCGCGGGCTCGCGAACGGCCCGGGCCGTGGGCGCTGCCGCCCCCGGCTCGTCTTCGTAAATGGGCAGGAACGCGACGGCCAGGCGGAAGCCCAGCACGCCGAGCGCCGCGATGCCTGCGGTGATCAGGACTTCCGACCAGGCCGGGACGTAGCGGGCGTACTCGGGCACGTCGAGGCCCACGATGGCCACCCCGCAGCGATGCACCACGACCGCGAGGACCGCCGCCCAGGCGCCCAGCAGCAGGCCACGACCGCGCCGGGCCAGTTCGGGCGTGGCGAACACGGCCAGCGCGACGAGGACCAGCACGATCTCGAGCCACCACCACGCCGTGGTGAACGCCGGCCGCATGGCCTCGAGCACCACGCCGCGGAGCACGAGGTCGCTCAGGCGGACCAGCAGGTAGAGCGCCAGCAGGTAGGGCATCGCGCGCCCCAGGGGCCGCAGCAGGTCCAGTTCGGGACGGCGCCCCAGCGCCCGGGCCGACATGATCCCCTCGACGATCACCATCGCCGGACCCACCATCACGGCCGACAGGAAAAACAGGGCCGGCAGGATGGGCGTGTACCACAAGGGGCCCAGCTTGTCGGTGATCAGGAACAGCGTGCCGAGGCTGGACTGGTGAAGCGTGGAGAAGATCACGCCCGCCATGATGAGCAGGACCGGCATCTGGCGGTCCCGGCGCATCGCGCCGGTGCGCATCAGGGTCTCCCAGAGTACCAGGACCGCGAGCACGATGCCGGTCCACTGCCCGCTGCCGGTCATGGCGAACGTGAAGAGGGACAGGAGGGCCATGATGAAGAACGGCACGCCTTCGTACCACAGGCGGCGGAGCCGGTCCCACCCCAGGCGCTCGAGCACGGCGGGCGTGAATTCCAGCGCCAGGACGCCGGTGTAGAACATCACGCACCACGCCACCTCGAACATCGGCGAGTAGTGGTTCCACGAGACCAGGGCCCACCAGATGTTCCACGGCCGGCCGAGGTCCACCATCAGCGCGAAGATGAACAGCAGGTAGCCCAGGAACGCCGTGAGGATGGCCGGGCGGGCCAGGGCATGGAACCGGTGGCCGCCGAAGAGATGCACCACCCCGGCCACCACAAAGCCGCCGGCCGCGAGCGCGATGCCGGCCAGGATGTCCATGCCGATCCAGAAGCCCCAGGGGTAGCCGTCGCTCAGGTTGGTGGCGGCGCCCAGCCCGTAGGCGAAGCGGAAGGCGATGAGGACCAGCCCCACCGCGGCCAGGCCGATCAGCACCGCCAGCGCGGGGGTGATCCGGAGTGTGGTCGGGCGCGGGCTCATCGGTCGCCCCCCTCTTCCACCCGGGCGACTTCGTCGCGCCGGTTGGCGACCCAGCGCACCGTGCCCAGCGCCAGGCCGAGCCCGCCGATGACGTACGGAATGGTGGTCATCGCGGGCCTGGTGTATTCCCGGTAGGAGCGGGTCGGCAGGTTGCGCCGGTACCCCAGATCGTCGAACGGCCGGGCGGCCAGGTGGAGGAAGTTGGTGCCGCCGGCCTCGAATTCCCCGTACACGTGGTGCACGTACTTGCGCGCCTTGGCCGCGATGCGCTGGTGGGCCTCGTCCAGCAACTCGGCCCGCGTCCCCGATTTGAGGGCGCCCGTCGGGCAGGCGGCCACGCAGGCCGGCTTCTCGCCTTTGACCTGGAGGTCCCAGCACATGTCGCATTTCCGGATGCGCGGGTTGCGCGATTCCCACTCGAAGCGCGGCACCAGGAACGGACAGGCCATCATGCAGTAACGGCAGCCCAGGCAGCGGCTCCCGTCCCACACCACCGGCCCTTCCGGCGTCTTGTGCAGGGCCGCGACCGGGCAGCTCGACACGCAGGCCGGCTCGATGCAGTGCATGCACTGCACCTTGCCGAACGCCGCGCTCGACGGATCCTCCTCGAGCTGGTGGAACGTGACGTAGGTAAAGACGTCGGGAGCCAGCGCCCGCGCGTCCTGGGCCGGGCGACCCTGGAAGATCGCGTCCGGCTCGCGGCCCAGCTGGTTGTCGTCGTTACAGGCGACCTCGCACGAGCGGCACCCGACGCACAGGGTGGAGTCGAAGAGCATGGCCCGCTGCTGGGCGGCTCGTTCGGTGAGGTCGGAACCGGCAGGCGCTTCCGCGGCGACCTCGGGGGCGAGTGCCGCCCCCGCGGCGCCGGCCGCGGCCAGGCCGCCGGTCTGGAGAAACGCCCTGCGGGAGAGCGAACGCATCGATCGCGATCCTTCCGGGAGCCGTCACGCGGGCCCCGCGCGGGGTCGTCAGGATGGACCCACATGCAAACAAACACCCCTCCGGTTCCGCCAACTCCAATCGAAAGTGAGGGTTTCTTTAGAAAAGCTTTTGACTGCTGTTCAGGAGAGCGGCGCGGCGTATTTTGCTTGGGGCAAAGCGATTGGAGTCGCGCGTGAAGGACGGCTTCGGCGGGCGGGAGCTGCCCAGCAGCGAAGTATGAAGACGGCGTGCGTGATCGCGGCCCTCGCGCTCGCGGTCCCGTCCATGGCGCGCGCCCAGGAGGACGACGCCACCTGCCTGATGTGTCACGGCAGCGCCGACCTCTTTGCCGGCCAGCCCAACCCCGCCCGGTACGTCGTGACCGAGGGCATGCTCGGCCGGTCGGTTCACGGCCCCGCCGGAATTGGCTGCGTCACCTGTCACGGGCCGCTCGCCTTCCCGCATCCGGCGGATCGGACCCGGGCCGATTGCGCCGCCTGCCACGCCGACCAGGGGCGGCAGCACGCCCAGTCGCTCCACGGCCAGGCCGCGGCGCGGGGCGACCGGCTGGCGCCCACCTGCGCCGACTGCCACAGCCTCCACGAGGTGCGCCGCTCCCGCGATCCCCTGGCGCGCACCGCCGTGACGAACGTGCCGTTCCTGTGCGGGCAGTGCCACCAGGAAGGCACGCCGGTCTCCCGGCGGCGCACCATCCCGCAGGACAGCATCCTGGAGAACTACTCGGAGTCCATTCACGGGGCGGGGCTGTTCCAGCGGGGATTGACCGTGACGGCGGTGTGCACGTCCTGCCACACGTCGCATTTCATTCTCCCGCACACCGATCCGCGGTCGAGCATCCATCGGGACAACATCGCCGGCACCTGCACCCAGTGTCACGGCCAGATCGAGCGGGTGCACCGGAAGGTGATCGAGGGGCGGCTCTGGGAAAGCGAGCCCCACAAGATCCCGGCCTGCGTGGACTGCCATTCCCCGCACCGGATCCGACGGGTGCTGTACGACGCCGGCGCGGCCAACCAGGACTGCTTCCGGTGCCACGGGGACCCGGGCCTGCGCGGGGTGGCCAAGGGCGACACGACGTCGCTCTACGTGGACCCGGCGGCCTACGCGGCCGGCACCCACGCCGGAACCGCCTGCGCCCAGTGCCACACCGACGTCACGCCCTCCCGCGGCCGGGCCTGCGAGACGTCACGGGCCGACCGGGTGGACTGCAGCGTATGCCACGCGCAGGAGGTGACCGACCACTCCAGCGGCGTGCACGGGCGGCTGGCCGCGGAGGGCGACCTCGACGCCCCCACCTGTCTCGATTGCCACGACGACCACGCCACCCGCCCCCGGACCGACCCCGCCTCGCCCACGTTCGTCCGCAACGTGCCGACGCTCTGCGCCCGGTGCCACCGCGAAGGCGAAGTCGCGGCGGTGCGCATCGCGGCGGACCACCCGGACATCGTCCGCAGCTACGAAGAGAGCATTCACGGAAAGGGTCTGCTGGAAAGCGGCCTCCTGGTGACGGCCACCTGCAACAACTGCCACACCGCGCACCGGCAGCTGCCGGCGTCGGAGCCGGGCTCGAGCATCCATCCGGACAGCGTCGCCGGCACCTGCGGTAACTGCCACGACGGCGTCGAGACTGCGTTCCGGCGAAGCGTGCACGCCACCGCGCTGGCGAACGGCGTGCCCCAGGAGCGGCTCCCGACCTGCAAGGACTGCCATTCGTCGCACGAGATCAGCCGGACGGATCGGGGCGATTTCCGCCTGACCATGATGGTCCAGTGCGGCCGCTGTCACGAGGATGAGTCCGCCACCTTCTTCGACACCTTCCACGGCAAGGTCTCCCGGCTGGGCGACGCCGGCGCGGCCAAGTGCTCGGACTGCCACGGCACGCACGACATCCTCCCGGTCGCGAACCCCGCGAGCACGCTGAGCCGCCGCCACATCGTCGGGACCTGCGGCAAGTGCCACCCGGGCACCAACCGGCGCTTCGCCGGCTACCTGACCCACGCCACCCACCACGACGCGGGCAAGTACCCCCTCCTGTTCTGGGCGTTCTGGGCCATGACCACCCTGCTGGTGGGGACGCTCTCGTTCGCGGTCGTGCACACCCTGGCCTGGCTCTGGCGCCTGTGGCGCTCGCCCGAGCACTGGCGGGTGCGTCCCGTGGTGCGCCCGGGCGAGAAGCTCCATCAGCGGTTTTCCCCGTTCCAGCGGGGACTGCACCTCACGATGCTGCTGAGCTTCTTCACGCTCGCGCTCACCGGCATGGCGCTGAAGTTCTCGTACATGGGATGGGCCCAGTGGTTCGCCCGCACCCTGGGCGGGTTCTCCACCACCGGCTTCCTGCACCGGGCCGGCGCCCTTACGCTGATCGCCGTGTTCGGGGTGCACGTCTGGGACGTGGCGCGGCGCAAGCGGGCCTCGGGAAACACCTGGCGGGCGTTCCTCTTCGGACGCGACTCGATCCTGTTCGGCCGCCGGGATCTCGAGGAGTTCTGGGGTTCGGTGAAATGGTTCTTGGGACGGGGCGACCGCCCGCGCTACGGGCGGTACTCGTACTGGGAGAAATTCGACTACTTCGCGGTGTTCTGGGGGATGGTGGTCATCGGGTCCACCGGGCTCCTGCTCTGGTTCCCCGAGCTCTTCACCCGGGTACTGCCCGGCTGGACCGTCAACGTCTCGACCATCATCCACAGCGACGAGGCGCTCCTGGCCGTCGGGTTCATTTTCACGGTGCACTTCTTCAACACGCACTTCCGCCTGGACAAGTTCCCGATGGACCCGGTCATTTTCACCGGCCAGGTGCCGCTCGAGGAGCTGAAGCGGGACAAGCCAAGGGAGTACGAGGAGCTGGTGGCGTCCGGTCGGCTGGAGAGCACCCTGGTCGAGCCGTACCCCAAGAAGCAGGAGCGTGCCCTCAAGGCGTTCGGGTTCGCGGCGCTGGCCGTGGGCCTGACCCTGATCGGGCTGATCGTGTACTCGATGTTGTTCGGCTATCGGTAAATGGGAGGGAACGTGCGCATCTGCAGAGCTCTCGCAGCGGCGGCCGGATTGGGCCTGCTGCTGCACCCGAGCGGACTGACCGCCCAGGCGTACCGGGTGCGGCTGGACACGCGGTTTCAATCGGTGGAATACCGGGGCTGGCAGCTCGACAGCGTGGCCGCCTCCACCGTGGTGACGGGACCCGGGGGCGGCCCCGAGACGCCGAGCGGGTTCGCGGTGACCTGCGTGCCCGGGCGGCTGGTCTGCACCTTCTACCGGCCGCAGGAGCGGCAGGATGCGCTGCCGCTGGTTACCACGGCCGACGTGTCGGTCTGGAAGCTCGGGCTTCCGGGACTGCGCCTATACGGGCGGGCGCGGGCCGGGACCGACCTGGCCAATCCCGACGTGTGGCCCGGCACGTCGCCCGCGCTCCAGCTGATCGAGGGGTTTGCCGAGTACGCCGGGAACGCCTGGTCGGTCCAGGCGGGTCGCCTGTACCAGGCGTCCCGCTTCGGCTACACCGGCTTCGACGGCGGCCGCGCGCAGGCCCGGGTGCTGGGCGGCGCGCTGTCGGCCAGCGCGTACGGCGGCTGGGGCCTGGCGTGGGGCAGTCCGCTGCCCATCACCAGCGACGCGCTCAACCCGCTCTCGGAGTTCCGGCCAAGCCGGCGGCAGATCGTGCTGGGCGGGGACCTGGGCTGGGCGCTGGGCCCGGCGCGGGGGCGGGCGCTCTACGAGCGGGAGATCGACCCCGGGCCGGATCACCTGGTGGCCGAGCGGCTGGGCGGCGACCTGGAAGTCCGCGTGCACCGGAACGTCGCGCTCGCGGCCGGCGCCGACTACGATATGGCGTTCGCCGCCCTCGGCAGCGCCGAGGCCACGATCACGGTCGCCATTCCGCGGTGGAAGGCCTCGGTGGCCGCGGGCGGCCGGCGCTACCGCCCGTACTTCGAGCTGTGGTCCATCTGGAGCGCCTTTAGCCCGGTCCCCTACCATGCGGGGTTCGCCTCCGTCACCGTGACGCCGCATCCGCAGGTGCAGGTGCGGGCCCGGGGCGAGGTCTACGGGTTCGACGCGGCCGACGCGGCCACGCCGCTGGCCCCGGTCGGGGACGCGGGCTGGCGCGCCAGCCTGGGTGCCACGTACCGCCACACCTCGTCCCTCGTGGTCACCGGCGATTACACCATCGAAGACGGTCCCGGGGCCGGGAGCGTGGGCCTGGACGCCAGCGTGTTCTGGCGGCCCATCCCGCGGATCGGGCTGCGGGGCAGCGTCGCCAATCTGCAGCGCGTGCTGGAGCTGCGGTTCGACGACGCCTCGGTCTGGCTGTACTCGGCGGACGCCGACGTCGAGATCGTGGACCAGGTGCGCGCCTTCGGCGGCGCGACCTTCTGGGACGAGAGCCACGATCGCCCCGACGCGGCCGAGTTCTCCTGGAGCTCGCTCCAGCTGCATGCCGGGCTGCGGCTCGCCTTCGGCTCCGGCGCCGACCGCTCGACCCTGCCGCCGGCCGTGCTCCAGATTCCGGAAGGGGGTGCCCGATGAGAGCCTTGACCGCAGCGCTCTGGGCGGGGCTCGCCGCCCTGCCGGCGTCGAACCTGGCGGCGCAGGGCCCGCCGGACCACCAGGAATCCACCTTCCTGCAGACCCACGGGCAAGCCGTCCGCCGGGACGCCTCGACCTGCCAGATGTGCCACGCCCGCGAGGGCTGTCTCGATTGCCACCGGGGCGATCCGCGCGTGGCGGACGGATTCCCGACCGAGGCGTCGGGCACGGCGATCAACGTGCCGGTGCGGCGGCACCGGCCGCCCAACCACACCGCCGACTTCGTCCGGCAGCACGGCGGACCGGCGGCGGCCCGGCCCCAGACTTGCGCGGCCTGCCACATCCGGCAGGATTGTCTCGACTGCCATCGGCCGGATGCGGGTCGCGCGAGCGGCTACCACCCGTCCGGGTGGCTGATCGGGCATCCCGCCCAGGCGTACACCCGGGCGGTGACCTGCACTGACTGCCACAACACCGCGCAGTTCTGCGCTGACTGCCACCGGCAATCGGGCGTGGTGGCGGGCGGGCGATCGCTGGCGGGTGGCTTCCATGACGCCAAGCAGGCGTTCATCGGCGGTCACGGGCAGGCGGCGCGGCAGAGTCTCGAGAGCTGTGTCTCGTGCCACGTCGAAAACGATTGCCTGGCCTGTCATCGGAGCTTCAAGCCGCACGGGCCCGGGTTCAATCCCCAGCGGCTGCGGAGCAAGAATCCGGACATGTGCGCCACCTGTCACGGCAGCACGATCCCGGGAGGGCCGTGATCCTGATTGCGAAACAGATCCATCCGCTCGCCCTGGCGGCACTCGGGTGCGCCCTCGTGCTGCCGGGCCCGGGTGCCGCGCAGCAGGGCGTGTCGGTCGCCCAGAGCGCCGAGGCGGGCGCGCGGGTATTCGGCGCCAAGGGATGCGCCGGCTGCCATGCGGTGGACGGGGTCGGTGGGGGCGTGGGGCCGGACCTGGCCCGCGTGCCGGAGGCGCCCTCGCTGTTCGGGCTCACCGCCGCCATGTGGAACCATCTGCCGGCCATGGCGGCCCGCCTGCGGGAGCGCGATGCGCCGCCGCCGACCCTGGCCCCCTGGGAGGCGGGGGACCTGGTCGCCTTCCTGTTCGCGATCAGATACTACAGCCCGCCGGGGGATCGCGACCTCGGCGCCGCGGTCTTCACGGGGAAAGGGTGCGTCCGATGCCATCAGGTGCGCGGCGCCGGCGGCGTCATCGGTCCGGCCCTCGACGACCTGGCGGGTCGGGGGCCGCCCATCGAGCTGGCCGCGGCCCTGTGGAATCACGCACCGGGGATGGAACGGGAGATGACGGGGCGAGGGATCCGGCGGCCCGCTCTCACGGGGGCGGACTTGGGCAACCTGCGTGCCTTCCTGAGCGACACCGGGATGCTGGACGTCGGCCAGGTGCATCTGCTCCCGGGCCGCGAGGACGCCGGTCGCCGCCTGTTCCGCGCGGCGCGATGCGCGGTATGTCACGGCGCGGAGGGCCGAGGAGGGCCGTTCGGACCCGACCTGTCCGCCGTGCCGCGCCGGGATCTCACCGAGTTCGCCGCGGCGATGTGGAACAAGGCGCCGGGCATGACGGCGGCCGCCGAACGGGCGCGGGTCACGTTGCCCCGCCTCGCGGCGGGCGAAATGGCCGATCTGGTCGCGTATCTCGGCACCCTCCAGTATCTGGCCGGCGAGGGATCGGCGGCACGCGGGGCCGCCGGCCTGGGATCGCTCGGGTGCCGGCGGTGCCATTCCGCCGGCGGGCCGGGGCGCGCGCCCGATCTCGCCCGGGCGCGGGGGACGTCCACCCCCGGCGGCGTGCTGGCGGCGTTGTGGAATCACGTCGCTCTCCCGGACTCGGTGCTCCGGACCCGGTGGGACACCCTCGGCGCGGGTGACGTGGCGGACCTGACGGCGTACTTCACGAAACGAGGGAACGGTCTATGAGGGCTCGGGGCACCATCGGCGGGCTGAGCCGGTTCGTGCTGACGGCCGGGCTGGCGCTGGCCGGGACGGTCCGCCTCGATGCCCAGGGCGGTGCGGCGCCGGAGGTCGACAACTGCCGGACCTGCCACGAAGTGATCACGGTGGAGCGTCTCGCCGGGCCGGTGAAGGCGTACCCCGCGGACGTGCACGCGGAGAAGGGCTTCAGCTGCGCCGCCTGCCACGGCGGTGATCCGGCCATCGCCGGATTCGAGGCCATGGATCCCGCGCGAGGGTTCGTGGGCGTGCCGACCGGCCGCAGGCTCATCCAGGTCTGCGGCCGCTGCCACGCGGATGCCGGATTCATGCACCGCTACAACCCCGCGCTTCGGGTGGACCAGGTGACCGAATACCAGACCTCGGTGCACGGCCAGCGCCTGGCCCAGTTCGGGGACACGGTGGTGGCGACCTGCGCCAGTTGTCACCCGGCCCACGGGATCCGGCCGGCCTCGGACCCGAAGTCGAGCGTCCATCCCCTCAACGTGGCCGAGACCTGCGGGCGCTGTCACGCCGATTCCACCCGCATGGCCCCGTTCGGCATCCCCACGGACCAGCGGGATCGGTACCGGGAGAGCGTGCACTGGCGGGCCCTGGCCGACCGCGGCGACCAGTCGGCCCCGACCTGCAACGACTGTCATGGCAACCACGGGGCCGCCCCGCCGGGCGTCACCTGGGTGGGCAACGTGTGCGGGCAATGCCATGCGGTCATGGCGGACTACTTCGGGCGGAGTCCCCACAGCGACATCTTCAACCGGATGGGCGTCCCCGGGTGCGCCACGTGTCACAGCAACCACGCCATCGCCGCGGTCAGCGACACGCTCCTCGGCGTAGGGGAGGGCACCATCTGCGGGCGATGCCACGACGCCGGGATCGGCGGGGGCGTGGTGGCGGCGACCATGCGGGCGAGCCTCGACTCCCTGAGGGGCGCGTTCGCGCTGGCGGACTCGCTGCTCGCGCGCGCCGAGCGGGCCGGTATGGAGGTGAGCCAGGCCCAGGTGGACCTCGGGGCGGCCCGGAACGCGCTGGTCCAGGCGCGGGCCGCGATCCATACTTTCCGCGCGGATTCGGTGGGCGCCTACGTGGCCTCGGGCCTGAACGTCGCCGACACGGCCGTCGGCCGGGGCAGGAAGGCACTCGACGATCTGCGCTTCCGACGCGTGGGACTGGGCATCTCGGTGGGTCTCATCCTGCTGCTCATCACCGGGCTGCTCCTGAAGATCCGGCAGCACCACGCCCCCGTCCTGGAGGGAGAGTCATGAACAGTCGGACCACCGGTCCGCGCGGCTCCCGCCGCCGGTTCGTCAACTGGCTGCTGGGGACGAGCTTCGGCGGTATGGTGCTGTCGGTCCTGTACCCGGTCACCCGCTATCTCATTCCGCCGCGCGTGGCCGAGGCGGCCGCCTCGTCGGTTACCCTGGGCTTCGGCCCGGCCGACATCGCCCCCGGCACGGCAAAGATCTTCAAGTTCGGCAACCGCCCGGCGCTGCTGGTGCGCACGGTAGCGGGCGAGCTCCGCGCGCTCTCGGCCACCTGCACGCATCTCGGCTGCATCGTGCAGTACCGCCAGGACCTGGGCCACATCTGGTGCGCGTGTCACAACGGCCACTTCGACCTGAACGGCCGCAACATCGCCGGCCCGCCGCCGGCGCCGCTGGAGACCTACGTGGTACGGGAGAGCGGCGACCAGATCGTCGTGACCAGGGGCGCGTGAGCGCGCCGAGCGTCGTCCGGTCGTGGTGGGCGCGCGCCAGCGCCTGGCTCGAGGACCGCGTGGGCCTGGGCGGGCTGGGCGCGGTCGCGCGGAAGAAGACCGTTCCCATCCACCGGCACACGCTCTGGTACTACCTGGGCGGGATGACGCTCTTTCTCTTCATCGTCCAGCTGAGTACGGGGGTCCTGCTCCTCTTCTATTACCGACCGAGCGCCGACGAGGCCTACGAGTCGGTCCAGTTCCTGATGGCCGAGGTGCAGTTCGGCTGGCTGGTTCGCTCCATGCACGCCTGGGCGGCGAACCTGATGATCTTCACGCTGTTCGTGCACTTCTTCAGCGTCCTCCTGCTGCGGGCCTACCGCCCGCCGCGGGAGATCACCTGGGTCTCGGGCATGGCGCTGCTCGGGCTGGCGCTGGGCTTCGGGTTCACCGGCTACCTGCTGCCGTGGAATGAGCTGGCGTACTTCGCCACGCGCGTGGGCACCGAGATCGTGCGAGTCGTCCCCCTCGCCGGAGACTTTCTGCTACGGGTGCTCCGCGGAGGCGACGACGTCTCGGGGGCGACGCTCACGCGCTTCTACGCCATTCACGTCGCGTTGCTCCCCGCCACGGTCATCACGTTGGTGGCCCTTCATTTGTACTTGGTGCAGCGGCACGGCATGAGCGTCCCGCCGAGCGTCGAGCGCCAGGGGGGACGCCGCCGCGAGATGAGGTTCATCCCGGATTTCCTCCTCCGGGACCTCGTGGGATGGCTGTCGGCGCTGGCGCTGCTGGCGGCCCTGGCCGCGTTCATCCCGGCCGAGCTGGGCGACAAGGCCGACCCGTTCGTACCCGCCCCGGCCGGGATCAAGCCCGAGTGGTACTTCATGTTCATGTTCCAGACCCTGAAGTACCTGCCGGCGCACATCCTCGGCCTGGAAGGGGAAGCCGTCGGCGTGATCGGGTTCGGACTGGCCGGGGTCCTGGTCCTGCTCATTCCGTTCCTGGACCGGGGCGCCGCACGGGGACGGCCGGGTCGGATATTCACTTGGATCGGAGTCGGGATTCTGGCGTACATGATCGTGCTCACGATCCTGGGGTACGCGGCGAACCCGACCAAATAGCGGCCGGGTGACCGCGGTCACGGGCACCGGGAGATCCGTAGTCTTGCGGATGCAGGGGTCCGCAATCCATAGTACGAGCGCAGGAAGGTCACCCAACTGGGAGGGAGCACGATGGGCTGGAATCGGTTAATCGTCGGAATGGGAGTCGGCGCCGCCTTGCTGGGGTCGCCGCTGGCGAGCGCGCAGCAGGCGCCGGCGGCCGCGCAGGCCGCGAAGCCTCCCGCCATGCAGCACACGGCTCAGGGGCGGGCACAGTGCCTCATGTGCCACGGCGGGACCATGCCGAACATCAAGGCCGCACCCAAGGGCCATGAGGGCCGCGGAAACGAGATCTGTCTTTCCTGTCACGCCAAGGAAGCGGCGATCCAGACCAGGACGCCGCCCGGCATCACCCACGTGGTCAAGGGCCGGGAACAGTGCATGATGTGCCACGGCGGCACGATGCCCAACATCAAGGGCGTTCCCGAGGACCACAAAGGCGTCGACGTCAAGTACTGCACGCTGTGCCACAGCGCGGCGGCGCCCGCACCGAAGTGAGCGGCACGCCCGCTTCCACTCCGGGCGTTCGATAGGCATCTTCTCCCGTCAGGCGCCGGCCGGATCAACGGTCGGCGCCTGACGCGCGCTTCCTCGCTTCGGAGACCGCATGCCCTCTGGGGGCGACCATCGCGACGCGCCGCTGACGCGAGCCCTCCGTCGCGTGGTGGATCTCCGGCCCGCCGAGACGCGGCCCCTGCTGCTGGCGGGCGCCTACTTCTTCTGCATCCTCGCCTCGTACTACATCCTGCGGCCGATGCGCGAGGCGATGGGCGTGGCCGGTGGCGTGGAGAACCTGGCCTGGCTGTTCACCGGGACGCTGGTCACGATGCTCGCCGTGCACACCCCGTTCGCGGCCCTGGTCGCCCGATTGCCGCGGCGCCGGTTCGTGTCACTCACCAACCGCTTCTTCCTGGTCAACATCCTGCTGTTCTTCGCGGCGCTCCACCTCCTGCCGGCGCGGGGCGACGTGTGGCTGGGCCGGGTGTTCTTCGTCTGGACCAGCGTGTTCGGCCTGTTCGTGGTCTCGATCTTCTGGGCGGTGATGGTGGACGTGTTCGACCCGGAGCAGGGGAAACGGCTCTTCGGGTTCATCGCGCTGGGCGGGACGCTCGGCGGGATCGCGGGCGCGGGGCTCACCGCGGCGCTCGCCAGGCCGCTGGGCCCGGTGCAGCTCCTGCTCCTCTCGGCCGTCCTGCTGGAGCTGGGCCTGCGCTGCGTGCTGCGCCTCACCCGTGAGACCGGGGCGTCGCCGCGCCCCCGCGCCGCGGCGGACCCGGAGCTGCCCATCGGCGGCAGCGCGATCGGCGGGATCGCCCACGTGGCGCGCTCGCCCTACCTGCTCGGCATCTGCGCCTACATGCTGCTCTTCACGCTGGGCTCGACGGTGCTGTATTTCCACCAGGCGCGCCTGGCGGAGCGCGCCTTCACCGATCCCGCCCTGCGCACCGCATTCTTCGCGCGGCTGGACCTCGCGGTTAACGGGCTCACGGCGCTCACGCAGGTGTTCCTGACCGGCCGAATCCTGCGGCGGCTCGGGGTGGCCGTCACCATGACCCTCCTGCCGGCGCTCTCGCTCCTGGGCTTTACGCTGCTGGGCCTGGCGCCCCTCCTGGGCGCGTTCGTCCTGTTCCAGGTCCTGCGGCGCGCGGGGGAGTTCGCGGTCGCCAAGCCCACCCGGGAGCTGCTCTACACGGTCATGGACCGGGAAGACAAGTACAAGGCGAAGAACTTCATCGACACCTTCGTCTATCGCGCGGGCGACCAGATGGCCGCGTGGTCGTACACCGGATTCCTCGCGATCGGGATGGGCATGTCGGCCATCTCCTTCGCCCTGGCGCCGCTCGCCGCCGTCTGGCTGGTCCTGGCGCTGTGGCTCGGGCGCCGGCAGTCGGCCCTCGCCGCCGCGCGGCCCCAGCCCCCGCTGGGCTCGCCCTCCCCGGAGCCGACCGCCGCATGAGCGACGCCCCGCGGCACATGACGCCCGACGAGTTCCGCCGCTACGGGCGGGACGTGGTCGAGTGGATCGCCGCCTACCTGGAGCGCGTCGAGCGGCTGCCCGTGCTCTCCCGCGTGGCGCCGGGCGACATCCGGGCCCACCTCCCCGCCGCGCCGCCCGAAGAAGGCGAGCCGTTCGAGACCATCCTGGCCGACGTGGACCGCGTGCTCCTGCCCGGCATCACCCATTGGCAGTCGCCCAACTTCTACGCCTACTTCCCGGGCAACGCGTCCGGGCCCGCGGTCCTGGGCGAGCTGCTCTCCGCGGGGCTCGGCGTCCAGGGGATGCTCTGGGCCACCAGTCCCGCGTGCACCGAGCTCGAAACCCACGTGCTCGACTGGCTGGCCGATCTCCTGGGGCTGCCCGAGTGCTTCACGTCGCGCGGGGCGGGAGGCGGCGTCATCCAGGACACCGCCTCGAGCGCCACGTTGTGCGCCCTGCTGGCCGCACGCGAGCGGGCCACCGGCGGCGTCACCAACGCCCGGGGCGTGGCCGGCCCCCTCGCGGTCTACGCCTCCACCCAGGCGCATTCGTCGGTCGAGAAGGCCGTGGGGATCGCGGGGCTGGGGCGGGAACACCTGCGCGCCGTTCCGGTGGACGACGCCTTCGCCCTCCGGCCGGACGCGCTCGAGCGGGCCATCCTGGCCGACCGGGGCGCCGGCATCACGCCGGTGATGGCGGTCGCCACGGTCGGCTCCACCTCCAGCGCGGCCATCGACCCCGTGCCGGCCATCGGCCAGGTATGCCGCCGCCATGGCGTCTGGCTGCACGTGGACGCCGCGCTGGCGGGGAGCGGCGCGGTCTGCCCCGAGCTGCGCTGGCTGCACCAGGGCCTGGAGCTGGCCGACAGCTACGGCGTGAACCCGCACAAGTGGCTGCTCACCAACTTCGACTGCGACGCGTTCTACGTGGCGGACCGGGCGGCCCTGCTGCGGGCGCTGAGCGTGCTGCCGGAATACCTGCGGAACCAGGCCACGGAGTCCGGCGCGGTGATCGACTACCGCGACTGGCAGATCCCCCTGGGCCGGCGGTTCCGCGCCCTGAAGCTGTGGTTCGTGATCCGCTGGTACGGGGCCAGCGGCCTGCGGCGCCACATCCGGCACCACGTGGCCCTGGCGCGAGCCTTCGCCGACCGGCTGGCGGCGGACTCGCGGTTCGAGATCGCGGCGCCCGTCCGCCTGAGCCTGGTCTGCTTCCGGCTGCGCGCCGGGGACGACGCCAGCCGCCGGCTGCTCGAATCGTTGAACGCGTCCGGTGCCCTGTACCTTACCCACACCCGCTTGGCCGACCGCTACGTGCTCCGGCTGGCGCTGGGCGGCACGCTCACCGAACAGCGCCATGTGGATGCGGCGTGGGAGCGGATACAGGAAGCGGTTGAGCGGTTGAGCGGTTGAGCGGTCGGCCCTATCTCCCGGCCCGCACGAACGCCAAGCGCAGCGCCCGCGGGTGCGAGAGCTGCAACCCGGTCACGTGATTGCCATGGCGAGTGAACCGGACCACCAGCTGCCCGTCCGTGAAGGCATCCTGGAATACCGGGCGGAAGGTCATCGCGGGCGCGGACCCGGTCCGGAGAATGAGAGTCGAGTCGTCCGCCGAGACCCGGTAGGTGGCGTTGAGCTCCAGGCTGAAGTACTCCCCCGTGTAGGCGGCGAGTGACTCGGGCGTAATCACGGCAGGGGCGCGCCACTCAAAGGTCACCGGGTTGTGGCGTCCGGGCTCCAGCGAGCGCGCCACGAACCCCGAGTGCGGGTCAGCCCCGAAGGTGTGAACCACCGGAACACCCTCGACCTGAAAGCGGTGACGGCCCAGCGGAAGCAGTCGCCGCCCTCCCTGGCGCGCCGTGTAGAGCGCGCCATCGCGCCAGGAGAGCTCGACCACCTCGACGCCCGCCGGCTCAAAATACACGCCGGCGCGAGCCGCGCCTGCCAGGCTGTCCACCGGTTCGTCGGGAGCGATAGTGTATGGCGGTGTCGGTCGGTGAATGTCACCCAGGTACACCTCGGCCACATCATGTCCCAGCCCCACTGCGTTTGCGGATCGGGTGTTGCAGAGCACCGCGATGGCGAGGTGCTGATCGGGGTAACGGCCTGAGTAGGCCCGAAATCCCGGATCCGAGCCTTCGTGCTCCTGCACCGGCGGTCCCCAGAATCGGGTCAGGCCCAGACCGAAACCGTACGAAGCCGTATCACCACTGGCGAGTACGGCGTTCGTGGTCATCTGACGAACGATGGCGCTGTCGCCGACTCGTGGACGACCGAGGTTGTCCAG
>Ga0214473_10004912_pt1 | contig 16060 bp, 15 predicted proteins | sample RVTome_7_FD_203509 | JGI IMG/M metagenome (GOLD analysis project Ga0214473, IMG submission 203509) | Soil microbial communities from uranium-contaminated site in the Upper Colorado River Basin, Wyoming, United States - RVT98D197 | ecosystem: Environmental > Terrestrial > Soil > Contaminated >... | reverse complement strand
CGGAGGCGGAGGTGAAGCAGACCATCTCTGACCTGGAGGCAAAGGGCGTCATCCGCGGCTACAAGGCGATCGTCAACTGGGAGAAGGCCGGGGTCGAGCACGTTTACGGGTTCATCGAGGTGAAGGTCACGCCCCAGCGCGGCCTGGGCTTCGACGCGGTGGCGGCGCGGCTGATGGAGTTCCCGGAAGTGCATTCGCTCTATCTAATGTCCGGGGCCTATGATCTGCTGGTGGTGGTGCAGGGGAAGACGATGCGGGAAGTCGCCTATTTCGTGGCCGAGCGATTAGCAACGCTGGAGTCGGTGCTCAGCACGGCGACGCACTTCGTGCTCAAGCGGTACAAGGTGGATGGGGACGTGTTGGAGGAGCGCGCGGAGGTGCAGCGCCTCCCGGTGACGCCGTAGCGGGACAGAGGAGCGGAATTGGCCACGCGACGCGGACGTATCACCCAACGCATCGAAAGTCTGCCACCCTCCGGCATTCGGCGCTTCTTCGAGTTGGTGGAGCGCATGCCGGAGGCGATCTCATTGGGGATCGGCGAGCCCGATTTCATCACCCCGTGGCGGGTGCGCGAGGCCGCCATCTACTCACTGGAGCGCGGGCACACCCACTATACCCCGAACCGCGGGACGATGGAGCTGCGGCTGGAGGTGGCGCGCTATCTGCAGCGGCGCTTCGCGCTGGAGTACGATCCGGAGACCGAGTTGCTGATCACCATCGGCGCGAGCGAGGCGATAGACTCGGTCCTGCGCGTCATCCTCGAACCGGATGACGCCGTGCTTATCCCCGAGCCCTGCTTCGTGGCTTACCTCCCGTGCACGGTGATGGCCGGGGGGCGCGCGCTCCCGGTGCCGACCTATGCGGAGCAGGCGTTTCAGGTCCAGCCCGAGACGCTCGCGAAGGTGGACGACGGCGCGCGGGCCATGCTCATCAATTACCCCAACAACCCGACCGGCGCGGTGATCTCGCGCGAGGCCATGCAGCAGGTGGTGGACTACGCCTGTGAGCATGACCAGCTCATCATTTCCGACGAGATCTACGCGGAGCTGACCTACGGCCGCGAGCACGTCTCGGCCGCGGCCAGACCGGGGGCGCGCGAGCGCACCATTCTCATCGGCGGGTTCTCCAAGGCCTGGGCGATGACGGGCTGGCGGCTCGGGTTCGCGGCCGGGCCGGCAGACATCATCGGCGCGATGATGAAGCTCCACAGCTACACCGTGATGTGTCCGCCCACCACGGCCCAGGAGGCGGCCGTGGAAGCCCTGCGGAGCGGCGATGAGGAAGTAGTGAAGATGCGGCGAGAGTACGATCAGCGCCGCCGCGTGGTGGTGAAGCGGCTCAATGAGATGGGGCTGGATTGCTTCGAGCCAGGCGGTGCGTTCTATGTCTTCCCCTCCATCGCGCGGACCGGCCTTACCTCGGAGGAGTTTGCAGAGCGGCTGCTCGCGGAGGAGAAAGTGGCGGTGGTGCCGGGCACGGCCTTTGGCGCGAGCGGCGAGGGGTTCGTGCGCTGCTCCTACGCTACCTCCATGAAGCTGCTCGAGGAAGCGATGGCGCGCATGGCCGCGTTCGTGACGCGCCTCGCGGGGTGACATATGCCTGCTCCGGTCTACCCCCTCTCCCTCAAGCCGGACCTCGCGGAGGCGGCGGAGAGATGGGAGGCCTACTACGCCGGCGAGATCGTTGACCGCCCCGTCATCTGCGTCACTGCGCCGCGCGACCCGAACCGTGATACGCAGCACCGCGTCACCTATCATGACCTCGTCTTCGGCGATATGAGCCGGACGCTGGACGGAGTGCTGGAGGAGGGGGAGAACACGTACTACGGCGGGGAGGCGATCCCGTCGTTTTACCCCAGCTTCGGCCCGGACGCGATCGCCGCGTTGTGTGGGGGAGAGCTACGGTGGAACGACGACTCCGGTGACACGAACTGGTCGGCGCCATTCGTGGAGCGATGGGAGGAGGCGCTGCCGCTGAAGCTGCAGGAAGACGGTGCGCTGTGGCAGCGCCTGATGGCGCTGTGTCGGTTGGCCGCGAATCGTCTCGCGGGCAAGATGCTGATCAACTCGCTCGACCTGCACACCAACATGGACTTGCTCTCCGCGGTGCGCGGGCAGGAACGGTTGTGCTTCGATCTGATCGAGCAACCGGAGATGATTGACGAAGCGATGGAGTCGGCGCGCGCCATCTTCCCACGGCTTTGGTCGGCGGTGGCCGAGGCCGCGAAGATGGAGGAGCGCGGGTACTACCACGCGCTCTACTCGATGGAGGGATCGGCCATCCTCCAATGCGATTTCGCCTATCTCATCGGCCCCGAGATGTTCGCACGCTGGGCCCTGCCGGCGCTGGAGGAAGAGGCCGAGATCGTCAAGCACGTCTATTACCACTGGGATGGGACGCGCGCAGTGGTACAGCACTTCGACTCGGTGGTCGGGAGCAGGGGTCTGCACACCCTCCAGTTCCAGCCTGGCGACGGGGGAGGCGACCCGATCACGCACCTGGAACTGCTGGAGCGCATCCAGGCGCGGGGCAAGGCGGTGCACTTCTGGGGGTCGCACGATGAACTGAAGGCCGCGCACCGGGAACTGCGACCTGAGCTGGTGATATATACTACCGGGGCGGGGTCCCCGGCCGAGGCCGAGGTGCTGCTGAAGTGGTTCGTGGATAATACCTGATCATGGATATCATCATTGCGGAGAATGCGGGGTTCTGCTTCGGGGTGAAGCGCGCGCTTGAGCTCGCGGCGCGAGCGGCTGAGGATGACTCGCGCCCAGTGCACACCCTCGGCGCGCTGATCCACAACCCGCAGGAGGTGGCGCGGCTGGAGGCACAGGGCGTCCATCGCGCAGAGTCACTGGAGGAAGTGCCATCCGGCGCGATGATCCTGTCTGCACACGGAGTCGATCCGGCGATGGAGGCGGAGGCGAAAGCGCGAGGGTTGGAGGTGATAGACGCCACCTGCCCCTTCGTACGCCGCGCGCAAGACCACATTCGCACCCTCGCCGCCGGGGGCTATTCCGTCGTCATCCTCGGCGATCCCGCGCACCGCGAAGTAACCGGCCTGGCCGCACATGCGCAAGGCAAGGCGACCATCGTCACCAGCGCGGCGGAGGCGGCCGCGCTACCGTTCGGCGGCAAGTGCGGCCTAGTAGTGCAGACCACCCAGCGTCCCGAGACGCTACGCGAGGTGGTCGGCGTCCTGGCCGAGCAGAGCCGCGAGTTGCGCGTCTTCAACACCATCTGCGAGGCCACCGTGAAGCGCCAGGAGAGCGCGCAGGACCTGGCCCAGCAGGTGGAGGTGATGATCGTGGTGGGCGGCCGCATCAGCGCCAACACCGCGCGGCTGCGGGAGATCTGCGAGGCCACCGGCACGTCCACTCATCACATCGAAACCGCGGCGGAGCTCGACGCAGACTGGCTCAGCGGGGTCCAGCGCGTCGGCGTCACCGCGGGGGCCTCCACGCCGGATTGGGTGGTGGCGGAGGTGGAGGCGCGGCTGAGGGAGTTGGCGTTGTAGGGCGAGTGTGTTCCGCCAACGGCAGGCATGCCCGCTGTTCTGGAGTCCGTGTGAGCGGCAAGTTTGCCCATAGGAAGCTTCGCAACCTCGGCTGGGTGACGGGCGTAGCCGTCCTCGGTTTCGTCGCCTACCAGTTCGTCGCGCGGCTGCTCCTGGCTGCTCTCTGGGAGGGCGTCCCGAGACAGGTCAGCGTAGCGCAGATCGCGCACATCACCGGCCTGCCGATTCCCACGACTGCACAGACCGTCAACTCGCGCTATCGCAAGGGGAAACGGAACGCGGACCTCTTTGCCGAGATGACCATGAGGGCCGACGAAGCGGAGTCACTGACCAAGTCCGTCTTGCTGCAGGGCGCGTCCCAGTTCGCCAAGGCCAATACTGAGACCATCAGGGAGAGCGTCTCCGTGTCAGAGATGATCCCCTCTTGGTGGCCGCAGTCCGACGACCTTACTTCCGTGAAGATGGCGTCGGTGAGATCCCCAGACTTCTCTCATCCGCCGCGCCATGTCCTCGTCGCCATCGGCCGCCCGCGTGGAGACGTAGTGCCTGTCTACCTCTACTGGGCAGAGTCCATGTAGCTGAGGACAGCCTAGCGCGCGGTCATCAGCGCTTCTGCGCGAGCGCCATCCAGTCCCACGGATACGGGCCCTTCAGCCAGCGGGGCGGGGCGGCGAACTCCGTTTCCCAGCGGTACTCGACCTTGCCGACTCGCTGGACAGTCAGGTGCAAGGCGTCGAGCGCGGTGACGAGTTCCTCCCGGAGGTAGTGCTTTGTGCGCACCTTCTCGATCTTGACGATCCCCTTCTGGAGATCGAGCAGCGAGGTAAACCGCTTGTCCGCTTCAACAAACCAGGCCTCCTTCTCGCCCTGCCCGCCGCGAAGCTGCCACTGCACCAGGCGCTGCTTGACGTAGAGGGCGGATTCGAGAGAGGGCACAACCAGCAGCAGATGGCCCTCCGACCGCAAACAGCGCGCGACGTTGCTCAACAGGGCCCAGCGTTGCTCGGCATCCGGCATGATCGCGACATTGACGCACAGCACGAAGTCGAATCTCCCCAGCCGGTGACCGGGTCTGGCGAGATCGGCGCTCACGTACGTGATGTTGTCGAAGGAAGCCGCGCGGGCCTTGGCATGTTCCAGGCACTTGTCAGAATGATCCGCGGCCAGCACGGAGGCGAATCCCTTCGCCAGATGCGGCAGCCACTTTCCCACCCCACAGCCGAGGTCGGCCGCGGTATGGTCTCGCGAGGCGAGGGACTCGATGCAGGAGAGCACCGCCCCCTCCCGATCGCAGGCCAGCACGCTGAAAATCTCGGCATCATAGGTGTCGGCCACCGACTCCCAGAACGCGACGTTCATGGCTGATCTCCCCTAACGCAAAGCGCCTGGCGGAATGGAAAGAATGGGACGAGCGTGACCTGAAGGCAGGGTCGTGCTTGCGAGCATACACCCAGTTCTTACCATATCCCGGCCGAGGAGACATACTCGCAAACCATGATGCGCGCGGAGGGAGACATGGACAGTCGCCTCCTGCTATAATGAGCGCGACGGAAGAAGAGCCGTCGCGCTCCTCCCCATTCCTTTCATCTGTGTCCATTTGTGGCTACTATGGATCATCCCATCGTCGCCTCCGTCCGCCCCGGCAGCAAGGCCGAGGCGCACGGCCTCACACCCGGTGACCGCGTCCTGCGGGTCAACGGCAAAGTCCCGCGGGATTACATCGCGTATCGCTACCTGATCGCAGAGGAGCGCGTCTCACTCTCTTGGGTGGACGGGCGGGGCCGGCAGCATCGCGCGCGAATCGAGAAGAGCGTGGACGAGGACCTGGGGATCACGTTCACCTCCGACGTATTCGACGGCATCCGGAGGTGCAACAACCGGTGCGCGTTTTGCTTCGTCTCGCAGCTTCCGCGCGGCCTGCGGCCGGCGCTGTACGTGAAGGACGACGACTACCGGCTCTCCTTCCTGCACGGCAACTTCATCACTCTCACCAACCTGACCCCGGCCGACCGGCGACGGATCGCGGAGTACCACCTCTCGCCGCTCTATGTCTCCGTGCAGGCCACCGAGCCGGAGGTGCGGGCACGCCTCTTCGGCGGCCCGACGCGGGACCCGCTGGCGGAGATGCGGCGGTTGATCCCCAAGGGCATCGCGTTCCGTACCCAGATCGTGATCTGCTCAGGCATCAACGATGGCGAGCATCTCGCGCGCAGCGTGAGCGAGCTGGCGGCGTTGCACCCCGGCGTGCAGTCCATCGGAATCGTGCCGGTCGGGCTGACCAGACGCCGGGCGCGGCTTGCTCGCATTCCCGCGGTCACACCGGAGCTGGCGCGTGAGATCATCGCGGAGGTGGGGCGCTGGCAGCGCGAATTTCGGACGACGCATCGAACTCGCCTGGTTTTCGCCTCCGATGAGATGCACCTGCGGGCCGGCCTGCCGATCCCAGCGCGAGCGCACTATGAGGACTTTCCGCAACTCGGCAACGGCATCGGAGGGGCGCGGCTGTTCCTCGACGACCTCGCGAGGATGCGGCCGGTGGACCTCTCGCGGCCCACGCACGTGACTCTGGTCACGGGTGAGATGGCGGCGGAGCTGGTGTGCGCGCTGGCGCGGAAACTGGAAATGGGGCAGAATGTACGAGTGGAGGTGTGCGTCGTTCCCAATCACCTCTTCGGCGAATCAGTCACGACCGCCGGCCTGCTCACCGGACGCGATGTGCGGGCTGCCCTGCGCGGGCGCGAAGTGGGGGACGCGGTCATCCTTCCGGCGACCGCGATCCGCGAGGGCGAGGGATTCCTGGATGGGATGACGGTGGAGGAGCTGGCAAAGCAGGCGGGCGCACGTGTCGTGACAGCCCACAGCCCGCGGGAGGTGGGAGAACTGCTTCACCGCAGAGACGCGGAATCAGAGACATGACCAGGAAACTTGACAGAGGAGTGGTCGCAATCGTCGGGCGGCCGAACGTGGGGAAGTCCACGTTGTTCAACCGCATCGCCGGGCGGCGCATCGCCATCGAAGAGCCGACCCCGGGGATCACGCGCGACCGCATCTATGCGGACTGCGAGTGGATGGGCAAGCGATTCGTGCTGATTGACACCGGCGGCCTGCAGGCCACCGACACCCCGCTCCAATCCGAGATCGTGAAGCAGGTCCAGTTCGCCATCGAAGAGGCCGATGTGATCATCTTCGTAGTGGACGCCAAGGAGGGGATCGCGGGCTTCGACGAAGACATTGCGGAGAGACTGCGCCGCACCGGCAAGCCGGTGGTGCTGGCCGCGAACAAGGTGGACAGTCGGAAGCGCGAGGAGGGGGTCCCGGACTTCTACCGTCTGGCGCTGGGAGAGGTGGTCGCGGTCTCCGCCGCACACGGGTTGGAAATTGACGAGCTCCTCGACCGCGTCGCGGAGGGCCTGCCGGAGACCGAGCCGCTGGATGAAGAGGAGGACGTGATCCGCGTCGCCATCGTGGGGCGACCGAATGTGGGCAAGTCATCCCTGCTCAACGCCTTCATCGGCGAGGAGCGGATGGTGGTGGACGCGGTGGCGGGGACGACGCGGGACGCGATAGACACCCCGCACCAGTGGAGAGGGCGGCGACTGGTGCTGATTGACACCGCGGGCATCCGCCGGAAGAGTCGGGTGAAGGAGGACTTCGAGTACTACAGCGTGCTGCGCGCCTTCGGCGCGATTGACCGGTGCGATGTCGCGCTCACGCTGATCGACGCGGAGCCGGGCCTGACCGATCAGGACAAACGCATCGCGGGCCGCGCGCATGAGGAGGGCCGCGGGCAAGTGCTGGTGGTGAGCAAGTGGGACCTGCGCCAGGGGGAGACAGAGCAGGCCGACCGCACCCTGCTCAAGGACTTTGGGCGGGAGGTGGAGGCCTGGCTGCCGGAGATCAACTACGCGCCGGTCGCCTTCGTATCCGCGCTGCAAAACCGCGGCCTCGACGCTCTGCTCGACACGGTGCTGGAGGTGGCCGACCATCACAGCTTCCGGTTCCAGACCGCCGAGTTGAACCGGATTCTCGAGGAGGCCACCTATCGCCGGCCCATGTCACGCAAGGGGAAGGAGGTCAAGATTTACTACGCAGCCCAGGTTACCACGCGGCCGCCCACCCTCGCGCTGTTCATGAACGACCCGGAGCTGATACACTTCTCCCAGCTTGCCTACCTCGAGAACCAGATTCGCGCGCGTGTCCCGCTGGAGGGCACGCCCCTTCGGTTCTCGCTGCGGCGGTCGAAGGGCCGGCTGGACCGGAGGAAGGGATGACGCCCGGCCTGCTCGCGCTCCTCCTCGGCGGCTATCTCGTCGGCAGCATCCCGTTCGGCCTGCTCATCGGCCGGGCCGTGAAGGGCATTGACCTCCGCCAGTACGGCAGCGGGAACATCGGCTTCTCCAACGCGCTGCGCGTGCTGGGCTGGAGGCCGGCCGCGGTAGTGTTTGCCGGCGACGCGCTCAAGGGCGCAATCCCCGTCGTGGTCGGCCAGGCCTTGCTCAAGGCCTGGAACGTGCCGCGCGCTGACCTGTGGATTCTGCTCGTTGCTCTCGCCCCGATCCTGGGGCACAGCTTCTCCGTCTTTCTCCTCTTCCGTGGCGGGCGGGCGGTGACGACGACGCTGGGCGTGCTGCTCGGGCTGTGCTGGCAGGCCGGCGCGATTGCGCTGGGCGTCTGGCTCGTGGCGGTGGCGATCACGCGTTACATCTCCGTCGGATCCATTTGCGCGGCCATCTCCGTTCCGACCTACATGTTTCTCTCCGGCAAGAGCCGCGAATGGCTGATCCTGTGGACCGCGGTAGCCCTGCTCGTGATCCTGCGGCACCTCTCGAACATCAAGCGGCTGGTCAAGGGGACGGAGGTGAAGATTGGGGAGAGGGTGGAGGTGTAAGGGCCGGGGGGCCAGGGTGGGCGTGCAGGAGACAAGCTCCTGCACGAAGAACAGCCCTGAGTTGGAGCGTCTGAGTAGAGAGGTGAGTCTGGGTGCCGGAGTTTCCGAGGTTCGATTTCGCCGTCTCCTTTGCTGGAGAGGATAGAGGGATCGCAGAACTGCTGGTTGGGAAGCTCTGCGCCGGGGGAGCTGAGGTGTTCTATGACCGCCACTACACCCCGCTGCTGCTGGGCAAGAAAGCAGATGACGTGATCCAGTGCGTCTACGCGAAGAACACGCGGTTCTTCGTTGCGCTTATCTCACGGCATTACGTTTGCAGGCACTTCCCTACGCGCGAGTTCCTTGCAGCAAAAGACGAGGAAGCGCGGCGACCGGAGGGATTCATATTGCCGCTTAGGCTGGATGACACGCCGCTCCCCGGTCTGAATCCAGACGTGTTCTATCTCGATCTGCGGAGCGTTGCCATTGATCAGGCCGCGGAGGTTCTACTGGCCAAGCTCGCCGGGTCTGCTACCGTTGTCGACTCAGAAAAACCGCCGACGCATTGGGTTGCGACGTTTGGGATCTCCGTCGAGGACCTGTTGAGCAACTGGGAGATCCCTTCGGACGTACCCAGGCGCTACGCGCTCCTGTGCGATTGGCTCGAGAAAGACCCAGATGGCAGGCTCCGCGCAGGCGACCTTGGAGACTTCTACTATCCGGAGGCATCTGCACGGGACGGCGAAACCCTATCCGTGCGCATTGCCTTCGAGTTGCCAATTGCTACAGGGCAGTTCAGCTTTGGTGACCTGGCCTGGTGGGAGTTGTTGGAGTTCGCACCTTTCTCAGAGATCTATCCGGGGCATGAGTTCTAGCCTAGCTGAGTGGTGTGACACACGAGGAGCAAGGAATGCCATACGCGACCCCCTCCTTCCTCCCCTTCGACCTCTGTGAACCCTACACCCAGGACGACGCGGCGGGATTGTCCTTCCGCAAGGTGCTGCCGGAAGGCGTGATCCCCGACCTGGACATGGGATTGGTGACGGCCGAGGGGCCGACGCACAAGTTCCCGGGTACGCACGAGTGGGACCAGGTGTACCTGGTGTTCCGGGGGACGGGGTACGTGCATCTGGCCGGGGAGCGGGTCCGCATTGACCGCCCCGGCCTCGTCATCATCCCGAAGGGGACGGAGCATAGCATGGAGGTGGAGGCCGGGGTGACGATGCAGTATGTGTATGTGAACCGGCGGTAGGGAACGGCGGGCGAAGTCCTGCCCAACGAACACCTGCGCTGGATTGGCAGGAGACAAGCTCCTGCCCAACGAAGTCCCCGAACCGTGAGCACAGATCGCGGCCCAATCGCCGTCATCGGGGCAGGAAGCTGGGGCACGGCCCTGAGCCTGGTGCTGGCCGAGGCAGGTTGGCCGGTAAGGCTGTGGGCGCGGCGACCGGAGCTGGTTGAGGGAATGCAGCGGGAGCGCCGCAATCCGCTGTATCTCTCCGCGTTCCCACTCCCGGACCGCGTGACCGCCCTGGCCGACCTGGGCAAGGCCGTGGACGGCGCGACGATGGTGGTGCTGGCAGTTCCTTCCGAGGGCCTCCCGGAGACGTGCCGCCAGCTTGCGAACTGCCTCGCCCCCGGGCCGGGAGTGGTGAGCGCGGCGAAAGGGCTGGAACACGGGACCGGGCGGCGGCTATCTGAGGTGATGGGGGAGAGCCTGGGGCAGGGGAGGCGAATCGCCGTGCTCTCCGGGCCGAATCTCGCGCCGGAGGTGGCGGCGGGGACGGCGACGGCGAGCGTGGTGGCGAGCCCGGATTACGCCTTCGCGGCCGAGGTGCAGGCGGTGTTCAGCACGCCGCGCTTTCGCGTCTACACCAACCCGGATGTCGTCGGCGTGGAGCTGGGCGGGGCCTTGAAGAACATCATCGCCATCGGCGCCGGCGCCAGCGACGGCCTCGGCTTCGGTGACAACACCAAGGCGGCCTTGATGACCCGCGGCCTGGCCGAGATGACGCGGCTGGGGGTGATGCTGGGAGCGAGCGCGGAGACGTTCCGCGGGCTGTCCGGAATGGGAGACCTGATCGTCACCTGTGCGGGATCGAAGAGCCGGAACCATCACGTGGGATACGAGCTCGCGAGGGGGCGGCAACTGAACGAGATTCTGGCCGAGATGGGCGGGCAGGTGGCGGAGGGCATCGAGACGACGCGGGCGGCGATGCGGCTGTCGCAACAGACAGGGACGGACATGCCGATCGCGGCCGCGGTGTACGCGACGCTATTCGAGGGAATGCCGCCGAGGGAGGCGGTGAGGAACCTGATGACGCGGGCGTGGCGGGACGAGATGGAGGGCTAAACTGAGATAGGTTGACCCTCGGTCAGGTCCTTCAGGAGTTTGGTGAGGCTGGAGATGCTGAAGGGTTTGGTCAGGCAGGCGGCGGCGCCGCTTTGCAGCGACTCCTCCATTAGCTCGGCATGGGCGAAGCCAGTGATCATGACATACGTGGCATCGGGATGGATCTCGCGTAGCCGTTTGAGCACCTCGACACCGTCCATGCCCGGCATACGGATATCCAGAAAGGCCAGGCTGAGGGGCCTTTCGCGGGCCAGCTCCACCGCGGTGGCCCCGTCCTGGCAGGCGAAGACGTTGTGCCCGAATCTGGTGAGCGCCTCCTGCAATAGCATACAGATGCTCTCCTCATCATCGCACACCAGGATGTCGAAGGTTTTCATGACGCACTGGCTCCAGGGGTGAGGCCGACATGTCGCAATCACCATATTCCACATCTGCGCGGAGGCGCGCATGAGGAGGAATTCCGGGGCGGGGGGTCGAACAGGCCGAGCAGAGGTCGTCCGGCCTCTACTGAGACGCAGGAGAACGCAGGGAGGACCTGTCGATGGACAAGGGTCGCCGCACGGGGATGTACGTCGTGATCGTCCTGATCGTGCTTGCCCTGATCGCGTTGATGGTGGTGAAGCAGGTGGCCAAACACCAGCTGGTGACCGGGCTGGGCAACCGGGACCTGAGCGTGCGCGTGCCCGCGGCGGAGAAGCTGCTGGCCATGGAGAAGCTGGCTGACTCTCTGGCCGGGATGCCCGTGTACAAGCGCAGCTACACCGCGCAGGCGCTCGGCGAGATTCACACCGACGAGTCAACCGCGATTCTGGGCACCATCCTGCGGGACGAGGAGGATGCTCCGTCGCGGTGGGCCGGGCTAGCTCTGGCGAAGCACGGCAAGCGCGCCATTCCGACGCTGACGGCCGCCTTGTCGGCGGGCGGAGCGACCAAGGATAACGCGGTGCAGGCGCTCAAGACGCTCGGCGTCGAGGCCGGGCCGCGCCTGCGGTTTCTTCTGGCCGACCGGGGACCATATGCGGCCGCGGCGCAGGCGCTGGCCAAGATCGGCGGCGTGGGTGCAGACGCGCTGATGCGGGGCGCGTATTCCATGGACAACAAGTTGCGGGTGCAGTCTATCGCCAAGCTGGCGGCAGAGAAGCGCCCCGGCGCGCTACGGGCCAACCTCGATAATCTGACCACGGACAAGCTGAGTCAGGTGGATGACGCGATCCCGGCGTTGGGGGTACTGGGCGATCCCGCGGCCGGGCCGGCCCTAGTGCCATTCCTGAAGACCGGGAAGAGGACCGCGACGGCTGTCTCCATTGGGATGATGCGCTATGCGGGCGCGGTGGAGCCGCTCTTGGCGCAGATACCGGCGGGCGACCCGGCCTACCGCAACGCCGCGGTGCTCGCCTTGAGCCGAATCGGCGCGCCCGCGGTTCCGGCACTGATTCGCGAACTGCACTCGCCCAAGGTAGTGATGCGCCAGAGTGCGGCAAAGGCGTTGATCGGGGCCAAGTCGGCGCAAGCAACCGCGGCGCTGATGGCGGCAGTCTCCGATCCGGACGCGGGGGTGCGCGCCCCGGCCGCGCGTGCGCTGGGATGGGAGGGGAATCTGACGGCCGTGGAGGTACTGGTGCGGGCGCTTAGGGATAGCGACTGGCGAGTGGTGGACGCCGCGGCGGGGGCACTGGGCGATATCGGGACCACGGCAATCGAGAGGCTGCTGGCGGTGGTGGCCGCGCCGGGCCAGGACGTCAGGGTGAGCTTCCAGATCTCGCGCGCCCTCGCCATCATGGGCTACCAGGCAACGCCGAAGCTGGTCAGGGCCCTGTCCAGCCCGAATCCGGAAGTGCAGAAGTGGAGCGCCACCGCGCTCGGGTCCATCGGCGACCAGCGGGCGGTGCCGGAGCTGCAGCAGTTGAGTAAGAGGGCCACGGGGAATGTGCAGTGGGTAGCGGAGGAGCAGTTGCGGGTCCTGACGGGCCGGACAGGGTTCTGAGCGCATTTCCGCGAGATCCCCGCCCTACGGCGGGGATTCCTTGTGGCAGGCCTTGACAATAACATTGTCAAGTCAGTAGAATATACCATGCTAATAGGGTAGCATAACGGGCGCGGTCCGGCCTCTGGAGACGCGCGCGGCCGATAGACACTCCAGCATTGTGCACGGAAACTGAGGGAGGTAGAGCAGCATGGCCAAGATCATCGGGATTGACCTGGGGACGACCAACTCCGTGGTCGCGGTGGTCGAGGGGGGTGAACCCGTGGTGATCACCAACGCGGAAGGCAGCCGGCTAACGCCATCAGTGGTAGCCTTCACCAAGAGCGGTGAGCGGCTGGTGGGACAGCCGGCAAAGCGCCAGGCGATCATCAACGCGGAGAACACGGTCTACTCGATCAAGCGATTTATGGGACGGCGCTACGACGAGGTGGAAACGGAGCGCCAGATGGTGTCCTACAAGGCCGTGGAGGGCCGGAACGGCATGGCCGTGGTCCAGATCGGCGACAAGCAGTACACGCCCGAAGAGATCTCGGCGATGATCCTGCGCAAGCTGAAGGAGGATGCCGAAGCCTATCTGGGTGAGAAGGTGACCCAGGCTGTGATTACAGTCCCGGCCTACTTCAACGACGCGCAGCGAGCCGCCACGAAGAACGCCGGGGAGGTCGCGGGTCTGGAGGTGCTGCGGGTGTTCAACGAACCCACCGCGGCATCACTGGCGTACGGCTTCGGCCGCGAGGGCAGCCGAGAGGAGACCATCCTGGTGTGGGACTTAGGGGGCGGCACCTACGATGTCTCGCTGCTGGAGCTGGGCGAGAATGTGCATGAGGTGAGGGCTACCAACGGCGATACCCACCTCGGTGGTGATGACTGGGACGAGCGAATCGTCAACCACGTGGCGGATCAGTTCCAGCGAGAGCAGGGGATTGACCTGCGCAAGGACCGCCAGGCCCTGCAGCGCCTTCGCGAGGCGGCCGAGAAGGCGAAGGTGGAGCTGTCCACTATGGTCCAGACCAGCCTCAACTTGCCTTTCATCACCGCAGACCAGACCGGGCCGAAACACCTTGACGTGAACCTGACGCGCGCGAAGTTCGAGGAACTGACCCAAGACCTGCTCAAGCGCACGGTACGGCCCTTCGAGCAGGCGCTCGAGGACGCGAAGATGACCGTGAAGGATCTGCACGAGGTGATCCTGGTGGGCGGCGCGACGCGTATGCCCATGGTGCAGGACCTGATCCGCAAACTCACCGGCAAGGAGCCGCACAAGGGGGTGAACCCGGACGAAGTGGTGGCCATGGGGGCGGCTATCCAGGCCGGCATCTTGGCGCGAGAAGTGCGCGACGTGCTGCTGCTCGACGTAACGCCGCTGTCGCTGGGCATCGAGACGCTGGGGGGCGTGATGACGAAGCAGATCGAGCGCAACACCACCATCCCGACCCAGAAAACCGAGATTTTCACTACGGCGGCGGACGGCCAGACCGAGGTGGAGGTGCACGTGCTGCAAGGCGAGCGGCCCATGGCCACAGATAACCGAACGCTGGGCCGGTTTCGACTGACGGGCATCCCGCCCGCGCCGCGCGGCATCCCGAAGGTAGAGGTGGCGTTCAACATTGACGTGAACGGCATCCTGAATGTGGCGGCAAAGGACTTGGCGACGGGCGCCAAGCAGGAGATCACCATCTCGGGTGCGAGCCAGCTCGACCGCGCGGAGGTGGACCGGATGGTGCAACAGGCGCAGGCGCATGCGGCCGAGGACCAGATGCGCCGGGAGCAGGTGGAGGAGCGCAATCAGGCCGAGCAGCTCATGTACGCGAGTGAGCGGAGCCTGAAGGATCTAGGCGATAAGGTCTCCGGCGCCGACAAGGCTGACGCGGAGCAGGCGATCGCGGCCGTCAAACAGGCCTTGGAGGCAGACGACCGCGCACGCATCAGGTCCACCGCGGAGAACCTGCAAGGCATTCTGACGCGCATCACGCAGGCCGCCTATGAGCGCGCGGCCGGCGCCGGCGCGCGCACCGAGGGCGGGCCTTCCCGGGAAGAGGGGGGCGGTGAAGGTGGCGGAGACGAGGTGATTGACGCCGAGTTCAGGGAAAGTGAATGACCCGGTGGAGGAGAGCAGGAGGTCTCCGCCGCCAGCGTAGATGACGGCAGAGCGAGGGAGCGCCAGTGGCTGCGACCAACGCGCGCGACTACTATGGAGTACTCGGCGTGAGCCGGGAGGCGGATGAGAAAGAGATCAAGCGCGCGTTCCGGCGACTGGCGCGCAAGTATCACCCTGACGCCAACCCGGGCGACAAGGAAGCGGAGAAGAGGTTCAAGGAGGTCAGCGAGGCCTACGCGGTTCTCAGCGACACAAAGAGACGGGCGGAGTATGACCAGTCCGGTCGGGCGCCGGGCTTCCCGGGTGGCGCCCCGGGCGACTTCGCCTGGCAGACCTCGTATGGGCCGGGCTACGGATTCCAGGACTTTGCAGGCTTCGAGGAGTTACTGGGGGATCTGCTGGGCCGCAGCGGCGCGTCGCAACGGCGTCAGCGCGGCCGCGATCTGACCGTGGAGGTGGATCTTACCCTGAGAGAGGCCTATGTCGGGGCAACGCGGCAGCTTTCCGTGCCGATGGCGCAGGTGTGTCCGCGCTGCCGCGGACAAGGTGTCGTTGGGGGCGGGGCGGTCTGTGCCGCGTGCGGAGGGCAGGGACAGACGGAGCAGACGAAGCGCCTGGAGGTGAAGATCCCGGCCGGCGTGCAGACCGGATCGAAGATCCGACTGGGGGGGCAAGGAGCGGCCGGGCCGACGGGAATCCGGGGTGACCTGTATCTGATCCCGCGAGTGCTGCCGGACGAGTTCTTCACCCGTCGCGGGGACGATCTCTACTGCGAGATACCCGTGACCTTCCCGGAGGCGGCGCTGGGGGCGGAGGTGGAGGTGCCAACGCTGGCGGGGAAGGTGAAGACGAAGCTGCCCGCGGGAACCTCCTCGGGCCGGCAACTCCGTCTCGCCGGAAAGGGGATGCCGCGGGTGCGGGGAGGCGGGCACGGCGACCTCTACGCGCGGATCAGCATCGTCGTGCCGAAGGAGATGACCTCGGAGGAGCGCCGCTTGGTCGAGCGGCTTGGCGCGTTGCGCCAAGCCAACCCGCGCGCCACCCTTCGCTGAACCGTGGCGAGGGAAGGAGGCGATGAGGACGATGATCAGGGAGAAGGGCCAACCTGTGTATGCGATCAGCATCGCCGCCCGGCTGGTGGAGATGCATCCCCAGACCCTGCGGCTGTATGAGCGGCTGGGCCTGGTAACCCCGGCCCGGACCCCGCACAACATCCGTCTCTACTCGGACGAGGACATCGC
>Ga0214473_10004911_pt1 | contig 16061 bp, 18 predicted proteins | sample RVTome_7_FD_203509 | JGI IMG/M metagenome (GOLD analysis project Ga0214473, IMG submission 203509) | Soil microbial communities from uranium-contaminated site in the Upper Colorado River Basin, Wyoming, United States - RVT98D197 | ecosystem: Environmental > Terrestrial > Soil > Contaminated >... | reverse complement strand
CAGCTCATAGCCGTTCTCTTACCCTGCTCACGCGAAGCCTGCTGAGCTGCGCCTTGGCCGGTATCGTTGCTCTCTGGGCGATCAGCGCCATGGCGGGCCCGACGCCGACGGCCACGCCCGCGGCGACGCCGACGGCCACGGCAACCGCGACGCCGGCTGCGACGCCCACGGCCACGCCGACGCCGGCTGGGCCCACGCCGACGGCGACGGCCACGCCCACGGCGACCGCGACGCCGCCTGCGACGCCCACGCCCGGGCCGACGCTGCCGCCGACTCCCACAGCCACACCGACCGCCACGGCGACGGCCAGCGCGACGCCGGCGGCCACTCCGACGCCGGGCGCCGCGACGCCGACGCCCACCTCGACGGGGACCCCCTTGCCGACCCCCCCTCCGGGCTCGCTCCTGATCGACTTCAACTCCCAGGCTGCGGCCGGCAGCGGCAAGTCCACCATCTCGTCGCCCTACGACGAGGACGGCTTCCGCGTGACCGCCGAATCGGGCTCGTTCGGTCTCTGGCAGAACGGCAGCGCCAACTTCCCCGGGTCGCCCGCATTCTTCGAGAACCTGGGCCAGTCGACCACGCTCCGAAGGGTCGACGGCGGCCCCTTTGACCTGATCTCGATCAAGCTCTCCGAGATCATCAATGGCTCCGGCAGCTCGTGGCAGGTCACCTTCGTCGGCACCCACACCAATGACACGACCACAGCGCCCGTGACGTTCACTCTCAACGGGAGCTTCGGCTTCGAGACCTTCGCGCTCCCCGGTGACTTCACGGACCTCAAGTCGGTGACCTGGAACGACATCCTCCCGCCCACCTTCGGCAACACGAGCCAGTACGACGACATCGCGGTCTTCACCGCAGCGCCCACGGCCACGCCGACGCCCACCGCGGTCGCGACGCCGACGCCCACGGCGACTCCGGTCGGGCCGACGCCTACGGCCACCGCAACGGCAACGCCGGGCGGGCCCACGCCCACGGCAACCGCGACGCCGACGCCGGCTGGGCCGACGCCTACGGCCACCGCGACGGCGGCTGCCACTCCCACTCCGGCCGCCACGCCGACCCCCGCACCCACGACTCCGCCGGGGCCGGCGGGGACGGTCGCGATGTGCAGGATCAAGAAGAACGGGACCCAGAAGACCGTGCTGGTCAAGCCGGAGAAGGTGCAGAAGAAGCTCGACCAGGGCCTCACGCTCGGCGAATGCGAGTTCCCCGCCAATGGCCGGGTGATGTGCACCCAGGACAAGAAGGGGAACCCGAAGAACATCATCGTCCCCGAGGAGAAGATCACCAAGCGCCTCGGCAAGGGCGACACGCTTGGCGAGTGCGGCGGCACCCCCTGAGGGCTAGCGATCGCGCCCGGGGCCGCCGCGGCGGCCCCGGGCCTCCAGCGCCAGAGGAACGGCAAGGCCAGAGAAGGCGCCGTCTGGCGCTGCGCTGTTCCTGGGAGCGGTGAATCCGGCCGTCGCGGGGGGAGAGATCGAGGCCGCACCTGATCGAGGGATGCGGCCGATCCTGGCTGGGAGGCAGAGGGTCGCGAGAGAGCCGAACGCTGCCGCCGCCCGTTCGACGGCAGCGCCCGGTCTGGATCAGGTCGCCTCGCGGGAGGGCGTGGCGTCCGGTCAGGGATGCTGGCTGCTCACCGAGATCGATTCCCCGGTCATGTAGGACGAGTAGTCGCTGGCGAGGAAGACGATCACGTTGGCCACCTCCCACGGCTCTGCGCCGTGGCCGAAGGCCTCGCGGGCCGCGAGCTCCTCGAGCAATCCTTCCGGGGTCACCTTGGAGAGGAACTTGTGGACGGCGAGGCTCGGCGCGACGGCATTGACGCGCACGCCCGCCTCCGCCGCTTCGATGGCCGCACAGCGGGTGAGCGCCATGACACCGGCCTTGGCCGCTGCGTAATGCGCCTGCCCGGCCTGCGCCCGCCAGCCGAGGACCGAGGCGTTGTTCACGATCACGCCGCTGCGCCGCTCCATCATGTGGCGAAGCGCCGCCCGCGTCATCCGGAAGGTCCCGGTGAGCGTGGTTTCCAGCACCGCGTTCCACTGGTCGTCGGTCATGTCGACGATCTTCGCGGTGCCGCCGAGCCCCGCGTTGTTGATCAGGACGTCGATGCGACCCATCTGCGAGATCGCCGCGGCGACCAGCCGTTGGACCTCCTCCTCCCGGGTGACGTTGCAGGGAAGGTGGGGCGCGCGGGCGCCGGTCAGCTTCTCGAGCTCGCGCGCGGCCTCGCCCAGGCGGCGCTCGTGGGCGTCGCTGATCATCACCGTGGCGCCTTCCTCGGCACAGCGCCGGGCGGTCGCGAAGCCGATTCCGGTACCGGCGGCCGCGGTCACCAGGACGGTCTTTCCCTCGAGGATGCGGTGCCCGTCGACATAGCGGGGGGGTGTCCGACTCATCGCGGGGCGCTCCTCAGGAGCGGGGCGCGGGCTCGCGGGGCATTCCCAGAGCGCGCTCCGAGATGATGTTGCGCTGAATCTCGTTCGATCCCGCGTAGATGGTGTCGGAGCGGGTGAAGAGATAGAGCCTCTGCAGGAGGGTGAGGTCGTAGGGGAGCGCCTCGGCGATCTCCGAGTGCGGCCCGAGCACGTCCATGGCCAGCTTGCCGAGCTCGCGGTGCCAGGTCGCCCAGTAGATCTTGGTGATCATGGCCTCGCGGCTGAGCTCGCCGCCCTTTGCGCTGCTGAGCATCCGCAGCGTGTTCAGGCGCATGATGCGGAGGCGGATCCAGGCGTCGGCGAGGCGCTGGCGCATCACCGGATCGGCGGCGGCGCCGTTGGCGCGGGCGATCTCGATCACCTTGGCGAGCTCGCCATGGAAGGCCATCTGCTGGCCCAGCGTGGAGGCGCCCCGCTCGAAGGCGAGCGTGCCCATCGCCACCTTCCAGCCGCCGTTGACCTCCCCCACGATGTTGTCGGCGGCGGTGCGCGCCCCGTCGAAGAAGACCTCGCTGAACTCCGCGTCGCCGGTGATCTGCACGATGGGCCGGATCTCGATGCCTGGCTGGCGCATCGGCACCAGCAGATAGGAGATCCCCCTGTGCTTGGGCACCGCGTCCGGATCGGTGCGGCAGAGGACGAAGATCCAGTCGGACCACTCGGCTCCCGAGGTCCAGACCTTCTGGCCGTGGATGACCCACTCGTCCCCGACCAGCTCGGCCTTGGTCTGGACGTTGGCGAGATCGGAGCCGGCGTTCGGCTCGGAGTATCCCTGACACCAGAGGTCCTGGCCGCTCACGATTCCGGGGAGGAAGCGCCTCTTCTGCTCCTCGCTGCCGAAGTGGATGATGGTCGGTCCCGCGAGGCCCTCGCCGATGTGGCCGAGGCGGCCGGGACCGCCCGCCCTCGCGTACTCCTCGTGGAAGATCACCTGCTGGAACAGGCTCAGGCCGCGGCCGCCGCATTCCTTGGGCCAGCCCACGCAGGTCCAGCCGGCCTCGCCGAGCTTGCGCTCCCAGGCGCGCCGTTCCTGGATGAGGGCGCTCTCGTCCCCGGGTCCGCCTCGCCCGCGCAGCTTGGCGAATTCGCCGCTCAGGTGATCTCCGAGCCACTCGGCGACCTCCCTGCGGAAAGCCTCGTCCTCTTCGCTGAAGCGGAGGTCCACTGCGGCTCGGCTCCTCGGGATGCGGCCGGTTTCCGTCGCCCTCTCGAAGGCTCTCGAGACGACCCGCCGATCCTATGGAAGCGGTTGCGTTCTGTCAAAGCGACCGAAAGCGGGGGTCGAGGTTCCGCTCGGACAAGCCGAGAAGCACACCGCGGGCGGCGTGTCTCAGCTCTCCAGCCTGCGCTCGTAGTCCTCGCGGGCCTTGAGCAGCGCGTCGATGTTCGAGGGGTCGATGGAGATGAAGAGACCCTCGGCCTCCGCGGTGACGGTCCCGTCTGCGAGGATGCGGCCCTCGGTGAAGATCTTTCGCCCCTCGATGCGGAGGAGCTCGCCCTCGATGATCAGCTCGGTGTGGAGCGGGGTCAGCCGGCGGTACCTGACGGTGAGGGTCCCGGTCATGCCCGGGTTGCCACCCAGCGACTGGACGAAGCCGAGCACCTCGTCGAAGCACGCCGCGACGAATCCGCCGTGGACGGAGCCCGGAGGTCCTTCGTAGGCCGAGCCGAAGGTCACCGATGCGATCGCGCTTCGCTCGCCCGAGCGGCTGATGGTGATCGGAGGGGCGAGGGGATTGGCGAGTCCGATCATCGGGCTCTGGTCGAAGAAGGCCCCGACGTCTCCGGCGTTGGCGGACTCGGCGTAGCCGTGGAAGTGCTTGAGGCGCGGATGCGCCCGGAGCGCCTCGGCGTAGCGCTCCAGCCCCTCGGCCGCCGCCCGCAGCTCCTCCTCCGGCGCGTTGCTCGGCACCAGGCGTTCGATCACCAGCCTCATCGCCCGCGCCAGCCGGCGCTTCTGCTCCCACGCGGCGGCGCCTGAGGTCTTGGTCGCGTCCCAGTGCGCCTTGATGATGCGCTCTCTCTCGGAGCGGTCGGACACGGCTTCTTCTCCTCCTCGCCGGGATCGCTGACCCGACCTCGAAGCGACCCTCAGGCGATCGCGTTCCGGAAGCCGAGCAGCCGGTTCATGATCCGGATCATCAGGGGGTTCAGGAACAGGAGGCGAAGCTTCCAGAGCGGGGAGTGCCACTCCTCGGGCCCGAGCTCGCCGTCGAGGAGCTCCGCGCAGGCGCTCGCCGCCTTCTCGGCGAGCGCGTCGAGGATCCGCTCGCCGAGCTCCGCGGAGGCGCCCGCCGGCGCTCCCGAGTAGCTCGCCACCTGGAAGTACTCGAGCGCCATGCGGTAGGAGCGGAGCATCTGCAGGAAGCGCCGCGGGTCGCCGCGTCCGGCCGTGCTTCGCGCCTCTCCGCGGCTGTGAACCCAGCTCTCCACGGTGGACCTCGGCAGGTTCTTGTAGCCGGGATCGACGAGCTCCCCGTGCAGGGCGAGAAGCTGCGAGGTCTCGATCAGTCCGCCGTGGGTGTCGTGTTTCAGATCCGCGCGGTCGATGCCGGGCAGCGCGGCGAGCGCGTCGTCGAGGTTCGAGGTGCCCTGGGTGAGGCGCCGGATCATGAGAGAGAAGACCGAGACCATTCGCATCCCGTGGCGCCGGTTGGCGCGCTCGCAGGCCCGCTCGATGGCGAGGAAGTGCCGGGGGCCGCCGTGGAAGTTGGAGACGAGCGCGTCGCGAAAGCCCTGGGCGGCGAGAGTGCGCCCGAGGTCGGTGAGCATCGCGACCGTCGTGGAGGGCTGGAAGAAGAGCGACCCGCGCTGGGGAACCGTGTCGGTGGCGGCATAGACGAAGGGGAGCTTCAGGAAGGTTCGGCTCCGGTGGCGCTCGGGGAGGAAGCGCAGCATCCGCTCCGCCAGAGCCTCGCCCTCCAGGGCGTCGGCTCCCAGCGGGAGATGAGGACCGTGCACCTCGATGGGGGAGCAGGTGAGGACGACCACCGCCTGCTCGGGGTCGATCTCGTCGAACTGCCTCTTCGTCAGGGTCTCCCAGCGGAGCAGACGCGGGCTCGCTTGCACGTGCCAGTCCTCCAAGGCTTGTCGCGACCATCTTACCGCGACCCGGTCGGGTCGCGCGAAGCGGCGGTGCACCAGCAGGCCGGCTCAGTCGGTGTGGCGCGGAGGCGCCTCGGCGATCCGATTGGCGAAGCTGCGGATCATGCGCACCGCCACCGCCGGGTTGCAGGTGACGAGCTCCTCGAGCTCGGCCTCGTTGAAGATGCAGACCCAGACGTCTCCCCGGGCGCGCAAGGTCACCGTCCGGGGGACCCCGGTGAAGGTGGAGACGGCGCACAGGAAGGTCCCCTCCTTCGAGTCGACGGCGACGATCTCTCCGGCGTGCTCCACCGCCACCTGACCGCGGAGCAGCAGATAGGTGTGGTGGCTCTGGAAGCCGCTCCGCGAGATCTCCTCTCCGTCGGAGAACTTCGCGAAGTGGCGCTGGAAGGCCGGTGAGCGGCAGATCGAGGACCAGAGCGGATCGACCAGCGACTCGATCAGCGCGTGGATCTCCGCGGGAGCCGCGCGGTCGCGGCGCGCGGCGGCCACCGTGAGGGAGTCGAGGCCGAAGCCGTCGGCGATCGCCTGGATCCGGCTCAGCACCTCCCTGGTGCCTCCGGGGCGACGCGCGGGATCGATGAAGAGGAGCCCCATCACCACTTCTTCGAGGGGGGGCGGGCAGTGAAGGCGGACGTCGGAGAGGCGCTCGAGTCCGTAGACGTTCCCCGGCTCCCTGTGGCGCAGCACGTCCGAGCGCTTGTTCAGGTCGATCCCGGTGTAGAGTGCCCAGGCGGTGGCGCCGACGCCCCAGAGATCGGTGCGCAGGTCGAAGGAGCCGAGAGCGTGATCGGCCTGCTCGGGCGCGCGATAGCCGTGGGTTCCGAGGCCGACCAGCAGCCGCCCCTCCTGCATCATCCCCCTGGTCATGCGCGGAGCCTGAGCGACGCCGAAATCGGTCAGGACGAATCCCCCGTTGCCGTCGAGGAGCACGTTGGAGGGCTTCACGTCGAGGTGCAGGATCGAGGCGCGGTGGGCTGCGCCAAGAGCGGAGAGCAGGTCCGACATCAGCCGCCAGGTCTGCTCCTCATCGAGCCTTCCGATCATCGGCCAGGCGTCCGCCAGGCTTCCGGCGGGGAAGTACTCGAGCGCCGCGAAGGCCGGCTCGCTGTCCACGTTCCAGTCGTAGAGGCGGGGGATTCCGGGGTGCTGGATGGAGAGGAGCGCACCGAGCTCCCGCTTGAGCGTGGTCCGCGCGTGAGCCCGGCTGGCGGGCCCGAGAATCTTCACGGCCACCTCCGCGGGCGGCCCCGATCGGGCCAAGGAGGATGCGTCGAGGCAGTGCGCCAGGAAGACGGATCCGAAGCCGCCGCTTCCGAGCCGGCGTTGCAGACGGTAGCGGTGGCGGGCCTCGACGACGTCACCGGGCCCGGGGCCGATCCCCGCCTCCGGTTGGAGGGGGTCGGTCCGGTCCGATTGCGGGGAGTGGCTCACGCGGTGCTGATCGGAACGGTTCGAGCCCGGCTGTAGACGGCCCGAAGGATCGCCGGCCGGAGGGAGGGTGCGTTCGGCAGCTCGCTCCTCTCCGCGCTGGTGGGGAAGAGGGGATTTCCCGCCGCTTCTCGTGCGGTCAAGAGGAGCCCGCGTGCGGACGAATCAGCGGAGGACGTTCCCGCTGCAACCCGCGCGCTACGAGAGGTCCTCGCATGCGGCGACACCGCTGGCTGCCGATCTGCCTCGCGCTGCTGCTCACGCTGGTGGCGGGGGCGAGCGACGTCTCCGCCAGGATCTACCACTGGATCGACAACGCCGGAAGGGAGCACTTCTCCGACCGCGTCGAGAACGTGCCCGCGGCCTACCGGGATCAGATCGGAGCCGGCGAGGAGGAGGTCGAGCGGCGCGGGACCGTGAACATCATCCAGGGGATGAGCCAGCCTGCGCCGCAAGCCTTGGCCGAGGCCGGCGAAGCTGTGGAGCCGAGCTCTCCTCCTCCGGCGGTTCAAGAGGTCGAGGAGATCGCGCAGCTGCCCGGACTCGCCGCCGATCCGAGCGAGATGCTGGAGAGGCTGAAGGGTCCGGTGATCGCCTTCGCGGTCCTGCTCACCCTGGTCGTATGCGGCTTCCTCTTCGCGTTCCTGTCTATGGTGCTGCTGCTCGGCTGCCGGCTGGTCGGGCAGGAGAGCCCGGGGTTCAAGAAGGCGTACGGGATCGTGATCGTGCAGTTCCTGGCAGGTCTGGTGGCCAGCCCCGCCGTGGTGGTGGTCTTCGGCCAGCCGAGCATCGCCGATCTGGGTGCCGTGCTCCGCCTGCAGGCGATCAACACGGGGATCCTTCTCCTGCTCCACTCGGCGGTGCTGCGCGGCATGCTCTGCGAGTCGATCGGCAAGTCGATCGGGCTCGCCATCGTCGTGAACCTGGTTCTGCTGGGACTCGCGGTCCTGCTCTTCCTCGGTGCGATGATGTGCGCGGGCGGTGCGGCCCTCCTCGGCGCCGGTTGACTCGGCTGTGGCGCGGCCCAGGCTTCTGGCCTAGAACCGTAGACCCGTGAGTCGAGAGATGCAGCGCCGGGGGCATGGCTGGTGGCCCTATCTCGCCCCCTACGGGATCTTTCTGATCCTGGTCGAGGTGGAGCGGCGGCTTCCCGAGAGCGTCGCGCCCTGGATGCTTCCGGTGAAGGCGGCGGTACCGGGCGCGCTCCTCGTCTACTTCGTCCTGCGCGGAGATCTCGCCGAGCTGCGCGGCTATCGCCCGGGCTGGCGCGTCCTTCTGGACGTTCTCGCCGGGGTCCTCATCGCGGCCCTGTGGGTGGGACCGTTCCTGGTCTTCGACTCTCTCCCCCGTGGAGCCGAGGCTGACGCCTTCGACCCGGACCAGCTCGGCGAGTCGGTGCGCCAGCAGACCCTTGCCCTTCGCCTGCTCGGATTCGCGGTGGTGACCCCGCTCGTCGAGGAGCTCTTCGTGCGGAGCTTCCTGATCCGACTGGTGGATGTGGTGGACAAGGGCGGGGACTTCCGCGACCTCCCGATCGCCCGCTTCAGCTGGCGGAGCTTCCTCGTCACCAGCGCCTGGTTCACCTTCACCCACGTGAGCTGGGAGTGGATCGTCGCCGCGCCCACCGGCGTCTTCCTCAACCTCTGGCTCTATCGGCGCCGACACATCGGCGCGGTGATCGTCGCCCACGCCGCCGCGAACGCCGCGATCTGGCTGCTGGTGGTCCTCTCCCCCGGCGATCTCTGGATCTTTCTCTAGGGCACAGGCTAGGCGCTGCTGGAGTGACCGCGGCGAACGCCCTGGGAGATCTCGGTGAGATCCGCGAGGTGCTTGTGAGCTCCCTCCGGGCTTCGCTCCAGGCAGGCCGTGACGACGCGACCGGCCGCCTCGGCGAGCGGCTCGTAGCCGAGCTCGCGCGAGTCGGCGGCGAACTTCTCGGAGAGATCGCGGAGCAGCGCGAGGTCGCGTTGGGCCTCGACGTCCTGGAGGAGGTCGATGCGCTCGCCCATCTGGATCACGAAGGCGGCGATCTGCGCCTCGAGCTCCGGGTCGGCGGCGTAGCTGGAGAAGATGGGCTTCGAGGGCCGTTGAGGGTCCATCGCCGGCTTCATCGGTCGGCGGTCCGCCGGACTGAACCAGCTCCCGGCGGGGCGGCAGCCGGGCGCCCCGGCGAAGCGCCTCAGCTCTCGGCCCTTCTCTCCCGCAGCGACTGGATCAGCTCCGAAACCCGCTCGCGACGCCCGCGGCCGGGGGTCCTCCCCACGCGGATTCCATGCGGCGCCAGGAGCGACGCGCGAAGCCCCGCGCCTTCGCCGCTCTCGAACACCAGAGCCTCGGGGAGTGGCGGCTCGCGGACCTCGGCCAGCGCGACGACGCGGTCGAGGAGGACGCGGGTCGCTGCCAGGGCACGGCGGTGGTCTGGGCACTGGGAGAGCGGCTGCGAGCCCGGCCGCCGCTCCAGCAGGAGCACCGTCTGATCAGCGCGGCTCCACGCGCCGAGCGGCCGGGGGCAGAGGCCACCCCGCGCCGAGAGAAAGTTCGCCGTCACCCAGATGCGCCTTCCCTCGGAAGGGCGAATCCCGCCGTAGCGGATCCGCCAGAGCGCCCCGAGGGCGTCCACGCGGATGGTGCCCGCTGAGACGCGCTCCTCCGGGAGCGCCCCGAGGAGCTGCGCCTGGTCGGAATCCACCCGCGCGTATCCACGCCAAGCGCGGTGCGAAAGGCGCCGAAAGCGACGGCCGGCGCGAGTGGTGGTTCGCGTCATCCGTGCGAAGTCCCTTCCGGCGAGCTTCGGCGCAAAGCCCTCGACCCGGCGCCACCAGCGGCGGGCTTCGGCGAGGTCGCCCTCGCAGTAGGCGGCGAGGAAGCGGATCCTGTCGCCCACCGGGGCGCCTGCGAGCTCCCGGTCGATTTTCGCCAGCATGAAGCGCCGGGCCGACTCGCGGTTGGCGGAGCGAAGCCGCGCGCGCTCGAAGTCGATCATGAAGATTTCTGGCAAAACTCCCCGTCGAACAAGGAAATTATTCGGTGCGAAGTCACTCTGGAAGACACCCGCGTCATGGACCTGGCGGCTCAGCGCTCCAAAGGCCATGACCAGGGCATGCCGCTCGCGCGGCGACATCGTCTCCGCGAGCCAGAGACGGCGCAGGTCCACGACCTCCTCCAGGATCGGCATCAGCAGGTAGCAGGTGAGGAGACGCGCGCCCGAACGCAGCTCGCCAGCGGCGAGCGGCAAGGCCGTCGGGATGCCCTGCGCGGCCACCTGCTCGGCCATCTCGAGCTCGTGGCGGGCCTTGGAGCCGCGGATCGCGCGGCGCAGACCAGCCGCGCGCCCGTAGTCGTTCACCTTGAGGAGGTGGTCGGGTGCTCCGCTCTCGAGGAGATCCAGCGGATAGAGCTGCTTGCGGCGCCCGCTCTTGAGGTTCGGCGACGCTCCGCTGCGCAGGCTCTCGAGAGCATCGCGGAGAAGGCCGCTGGTGGCTTCGCGATCCGCGCCCCGTCCGAGCCACCACCGCACGCCGCCAATCTCGATGCGGGTTCGCACAGCCATGGCTAGCGGAGACCGAACTGGACCAGGTCGAAGCTCAGGCGGGTTCCGTCCGGTGCCTCGAGCACCAGGCCGAGCTTTCGGCGCTCGCCGAAGTCGGCGAGCCGGCGGTAGGCGTCGGTGCCTCGATCCACCATGCGGATGTCCGCCCTTCCACCGGCGAAGTCGACCTCCCGGAGCGCGTCCGCCGCCTCTCCCGGTGCCCCGAGCCGAAGTCGCCCCGAGCGGATCCGGAACTCGAAGCCGCCCTCTCTGCGCAGCGCCACGTCGAAGTCGCGCCGCGCGGTGTCGGGTCGCGAGCTCCCCTCGAGGGTCAGCGCGAGGCTGCCGATCGCATTCGGCTGCTCGCCGCCCGTCTCGTCGTGGCAGCGGGTGCCCTGGGGCGCCTCCAGGTCGAAGAACGCGAGCCGGTTCATCGGGAGCTGCGCCTCGCGAGGGCCGGGGGTCACCAGCACCCGCCGCAGGGCCCGGTACGGAACCCCTCCGATCTCGCAGATCAGAGGGGCGCGGTACTCGCCTCGGGTCCATTCGAGAGCGAGCTCGTTCAGGGTGGCGCTGGCGCCACCTGGCGCCTGGCCGGGCGCCCCGGCGGGCAGCAGGAGCAGCAGGAATGCAATGGCATGCGTGGGTCGCATTTCTCACCTGATCGCCTGATGAAGCTACCACCCCGCGGCGAGCGATGCTCCGCGGGATCCGCCTTGACAGCTCCGGCGTCTGGCCGCACCGTGGCGCGATGCGCTGTCTTTCCTGCAACGCGCAGATCGAGCTCCGGGCGGGAGAGCGGATCGGGTTCGCCGATCGCTGTGAGCGATGCGGATCGGATCTGCGCGTGTGCCTGAACTGCCGGTTCCACGATCCGAGCGCCTACAACGAGTGTCGCGAGCCGGGTTCGGAGCGGGTCCGCGATCGCGACCGCGCCAACCGCTGCGACTATTTTTCCCCTGGGGATCGCGAGGCTGGCGGTCCCGCCTCCGCCCGCGATGGCGCCCGCTCGGCCCTCGAGGGTGTCTTCAAGAAGAGCTGAGGTGGACCTCCTTCCGGACGATGAGATCCACGTCTGGCTGGCAGACCCGGAGGCGATGCGCAGCCCGGAGTGGCTGGAGCGCTTGCTGGGCGTGCTCGGGCCGCTGGAGCGGGACCGGCACCAGCGGCTGCGCCGGGAGCAGCCACGGCGGGAGTTCCTGGTAGCGCACGCGCTGGCTCGGCTCGCGCTGTCGCGCTACGCGCGCGTGCCGGCGGAATCCTTGTCCTTCTCCTTCGGCGAGCACGGGCGCCCGGAGGTGAGCAGTCCCCCCGATGCGCGGTGGCTTCGCTTCAACCTCTCGCACACCCGGGGCATGGCGGTCTGCGCCGTGGTCCGGGAGCTCGACATCGGCGTGGACGTGGAGAGCGCGGCCCGTCGAGTTCGGCACCGCGAAGTCGCGGAGCGATTCTTCGGCGAGGACGAGGTGAAGGCCCTCGAGGCTCTGGCGCCGGAGGAGAGGGCGGGGCGCTTCCTCGAGCTCTGGACGCTCAAGGAGGCCTATCTGAAGGCCCGGGGGTCCGGGATCTCGATCCCGCTCCGCAGCTTTCAGCTCCAGGTCTCGAATCAGGGGCCACCTCGAATCCGCTTCGATCCGGCCGTGCTGTGCGACGATGCTTCGAGCTGGCAGCTCTCGCTTCATCACCCGAGCCGGACCCACACCCTCGCCCTGGCCATCCGCCGCCCGGCTCGCCGCCGGATGGCGGTTCGGTTCTTCGAGGGCATCCCGGGCTGATCGCTCCGGAATCGCCCGGGACGGGCCTTGGGGTGGGCGCGCTCGAGGTCTCGGGACAAGGAGACGCCGCCGGCCTTTCCGCTTCACTAGAATCTCCCGCAGCCCGATAGCGGGAGGGCGGGGCGCCTCGAGAGATGCGCGGAGAGGACCACTCGATGGTCGCGACGACCGAGGTCATGCTCGTCACTGGGGGAGCCGGCTTCATCGGCTCGAACTTCGTCCGCCTCGCGCTGAAGCGCACCGCCGGGCGGGTCGTGGTGCTCGACAAGCTCACCTACGCCGGCAGCCTGGAGAACCTGAGGGAGGTGCGGGAGGATCCGCGCTTCCGCTTCGAGCGGGGCGACATCGCCGACCGCGCCAGGGTCCGGGAGGTGTTTCGGGCGCACCGCCCCACTGCGGTGCTGAACTTCGCCGCCGAGAGCCACGTGGATCGCTCCATCGATGGCCCGAGGGACTTCATCGAGACGAACCTGCTCGGAACCTTCGAGATGCTGGAGGCCTCCCGGCTCCACCTGGCCGAGCTCCCCGCCGACGAGAAGGCGGGCTTCCGCTTCCTTCACGTCTCCACCGACGAGGTCTATGGCTCTCTCGGGCCCGGCGGGCGCTTCGACGAGACCACGCCCTACGCGCCGAACTCGCCGTACTCGGCGTCGAAGGCCGGCGCGGATCACCTGGTGCGCGCCTATCAGCGCACCTACGATCTCCCCACGCTCACCACCAACTGCTCGAACAACTACGGTCCGTACCAGTTTCCGGAGAAGCTGATCCCGCTGATGGTCCTGAACGCGATCGAGGCCAAGCCCCTGCCGATCTACGGCGACGGCGGAAACATCCGCGACTGGCTCTATGTGGAGGACCACTGCGAGGGCATCCTGATGGCCCTGCAGCGGGGGCGTCCCGGGGAGCAGTACGCCTTCGGAGGCGAGAGCGAGCGCACCAACCTCGAGATCGTCGACCAGCTCTGCGCGATCCTGGAGGAGCTGCTCCCTGCGCGCGAGAATCCCTCGATGAGCGCAAGGGGCCTGGATCGCTACGCCGACCTCGAGAGCTTCGTCGAGGACCGGCCCGGACACGACCGCCGCTACGCGATCGACGCCTCCAAGGTCCGTAGCGAGCTCGGCTGGAGGCCGCGGCACCCGCTCGACGAGGGGCTGCGCCGGACCGTGCAGTGGTACCTGGAGCACGCGGATTGGTGCGAGGCCGCCCTGCGCGACCGCTACGGGCGCGAGCGCCTGGGGCTGTCGGGGAGGAGATCGTGAAGGGGATCCTGCTCGCCGGGGGATCCGGGACCCGTCTTCTCCCCTCGACCGCGGGGGTGAGCAAGCAGCTGATCCCGATCTACGACAAGCCGATGGTCTACTACCCCCTCACCACGCTGATGCTCGCCGGCGTGCGCAGGATCCTGCTGATCTCGACGCCCGAGGACCGGGCAGCCTTCGAGCGCCTGCTCGGGGACGGCTCCCAGTTCGGCCTCGAGCTCTGCTACGCGAGCCAGCCCAGGCCGGAAGGCATCGCCCAGGCCTTTCTGATCGGCCGCGACTTCCTGGGATCCGACCGCGTGGCGCTCGCGCTCGGCGACAACGTCTTCTACGGCCACGGCTTTCCGGAGATCCTGCAACGCGCCGCGCGCCGCGAGTCCGGCGCCACCGTCTTCGGCTACTGGGTGCGCGATCCGGAGCGCTACGGCGTCGTCGAGTTCGACGACCAGGGGCGAGCGGTCGGAATCGAGGAGAAGCCCCGCGTTGCGCGCTCTCAGTACGCGGTGACCGGCCTCTACTTCTACGACGAGCGCGTGGTCGAGATCGCCTCCTCTCTCACCCCTTCCGATCGCGGGGAGCTCGAGATCACCGACGTGAACCTCGCGTATCTGCGGGACGGCTGTCTCCGGGTGGAGATCCTGGGGCGCGGAGTGGCCTGGCTCGATACCGGGACCCACGAGGCTCTGCTCCAGGCCTGCAACTTCATCCACGCCGTGCAGGAGCGACAAGGCCTCAAGATCGCCTGCCCCGAGGAGGTCGCGTTTCGCCAGGGCTGGATCACCCGCGAGGACCTCGCGGCGCAGGCGGCGCGGCTCCGCAAGAACCCCTACGGCGAGTACCTCGAGCGGCTGGCCAAGGATCGCTTCGAGTCGTGAAGTTCCTCCCCACCGATCTTCCCGAGGTGGTGCTGATCGAGCCCGACGTCCACCGCGACGCGCGGGGCTTCTTTCTCGAGACCTGGCACGCGGGCAAGTACGAGGAGGGCGGGATCACCGCGCACTTCGTGCAGGACAACCACTCGAAGTCGCGGCGCGGCACCCTGCGCGGCTTCCATGCGCAGTCGCGCCGTCCCCAGGCCAAGCTGATCCGGGTGCTTCGGGGGGAGATCTTCGACGTCGCGGTCGACATTCGCGTGGGCTCGCCGAGCTTCGCCCGCCACGTGGGCGTGGTGCTCACGGCCGAGAGCTTCCGCCAGCTCTGGGTGCCGCCGGGATTCGCCCATGGCTTCCTGGTGCTGAGCGAGGAGGCCGAGATCGAGTACAAGTGCACCGACTTCTACGACCCGGGGGGCGAGATCGGATTCGCCTGGGACGACCCGGTGGTGGCGGTCCCCTGGCCGATCGATGCCCCCCTGCTCTCGGAGAGGGATCGGAGCGCCCCGACCCTGGCGGCGATCGAGCATCTGCTTCCCCGCTTCGGGTGCGCTGGCCGGTGAGGGTCCTCCTCACCGGAGCCGAGGGGCAGCTCGGCAGGGTGGTGCGGTCCGGCTTCGGGGCCCACCAGGTGATCGCTCCGCCCGAGGCGGACCTCGACATCTGCAACCCGCGCCTGGTGGAGGCAGCTCTCGACGAGACGCGCCCCGACCTCCTCTTCAACGCCGCCGCCTACACGGACGTGGACGGCGCCGAGACCGATCCGGAGGCGGCCTTCGCCGGAAACGCCCGCGGCCCGGCGATCCTGGCGGCCGCCACCGGGCGTCGCGGGATCCCGATCCTCCACATTTCCACCGACTACGTCTTCGACGGGGAGGCTGGCCGGCCCTACCACGAGCGCGACGAGACCGGCCCCTGCTCGGTCTACGGCCGGAGCAAGCTCGAGGGTGAGGAAGCGGTGCGGCGGGCCAACCCCCGGCACTTCGTGGTGCGCACCTCGTGGCTGTATGCGGCCGAGGGGCGGAACTTCCCCCTCACCATGCTCGAGCTCGCCGGGAGGCCCGAGGTGCGGGTGGTGAACGATCAGTTCGGCTCGCCGACCTTTGCACTGCATCTGAGCGCCGGGCTGCTGGAGCTCCTCGAGTCGGGGTCCTGGGGCACCTATCACCTGGCCGGCCGAGGGGTTGCAAGCTGGCACGAGCTCGCGAGCGCCCTCTACCGCGAGCTCGGCATCGGGACTCCGGTGCGCCCGGTCCCCACCTCCGAGTTTCCGCGTCCCGCGAAGCGGCCGCGATTCTCGGCCCTCACCACCGTCCAGGAGCCGCGGATCCTGCTCCCGCCCTGGGAGGAGGGCCTCCGGGCCTTCGCCGCCGCGATCTCCTGAGCGGCTCGAATCGATCCCGGCTCGAGCTTGCCCCTGTGCCCCTCTCGGGCGAGGCGGGGGATCCGTGCGCACCGCTCCGCTGGCCCTCTCTGCTACCGTCAACGGAGGCGAGAGCCTTCTCCAGGCTGGGTGCCTGCCGGCTTGCTGGCTCTCGGCCGGGGGGTGAGACGCGTGCGCTTCTGCGAACCCGCAGTGCGGACTTCTGCGGCTTCATGACCGGGCAAGGAGAAGCGGGCTCGGAGCCGACGGGAGCCCCGAG
>Ga0214473_10004910_pt1 | contig 16062 bp, 15 predicted proteins | sample RVTome_7_FD_203509 | JGI IMG/M metagenome (GOLD analysis project Ga0214473, IMG submission 203509) | Soil microbial communities from uranium-contaminated site in the Upper Colorado River Basin, Wyoming, United States - RVT98D197 | ecosystem: Environmental > Terrestrial > Soil > Contaminated >... | reverse complement strand
GCGGCACATTGGCAAGGGTATAGAGATTGTCAAAGGTAATGCCCCAGTTTTTCCGAAGGTCCGGTTTGAACTTCTTCTCGGCCTCTGCCTGCGAGACCGGAAGAAACGCACCCGTCGGGTTGGACACCAGGTCAAGCTCGAGGTCTGATCCCGGTTGTCCATATCCCTTGGCATTCAACTTCTCCAAGACGGCAATGCTCTGTTCCCATACCCCTCTACCGCGCTGAGAATCAACCTGGCCGCTGTTCAAAGAAGGGAGGGAGGCGACAATGACGACACGATGCTCTTTGCATGCGTCTAGCACGTATTCTCTGATCGGTTCATGCAAGGCCGTGAGATTGGAGCGGAGCATCACCCGTGATGCAAGGGGTGCAACCCCCTCGATAAGGGCAACCAGATGCTCATTCATCTCCGGCGCTCCCCCCGTGATGTCTATGGTGTGGAAATGACCCCGCTGCGCGAAGGCTATGACCTCATCGATCGTCTTCCGGCTCATCACCTCCCGACGCTCCGGACCGGCTTCGAGATGACAATGTTTGCACGACTGGTTGCACAGCAGACCGCAATTAATTTGCAAGGTTGCTGTGTGGCCGCGAGTCAGCTCAAGCCCATGTCGCGAGAGAACCTCAGAAAAGGGCTCAACGATTTGCAGGGATTCACGTGCAACAGCTTCCGGCTTCAATGGTAATACCCCGTGTGCTCTTACATCGAGAGTTTTTCGGCGATCTTACGCATCTGAACCCCATGAACGAGGGAAGCCCCCCCTCGTATCGCCACAGCCACATGGATGGCCTCCGTCATCTCGCTTACATTGGATCCCTTTTCCAGACATGCCTGCGTATAGGCATCGATGCAATATGGGCATTGAATGGTGTGGGCGACAGCGAGGGCGATGAGAGCCTTCTCCCGCTCGGTAAGGTCACCCGCTGCAAATACGGCGCCGTAGTAATCAAAAAATTTCTGGGCGAGCACCGACGCCTCCTTGCCTATCTCTTCGAACTTTGGAAGGTCCTGCGGATCATAATAAGATGCCATGATTGTGTCCCCCTTCTTTAGTATATCGCTATGGAAAGCATACCACAAATGTCTTTTTCTTGTGAATAGGAGAGACCGCTGACACAGAGGGAGGTATAAAAAGGCAGAAAAGCGCGAGAGGAAAGAGCATAAATGCCACCCTGCCCCCTTTAAAAAAGGGTGGGTGAGGAGGGATTTAAAACCTATTTTCTAGGCAATTGATGGCGGGGTTTCTATGCCCCGCTATCAAGTCTTTCCTGCAAGGCCTTGGCAATCTCCGCCTCCACCTTTTTTGCCTTGGCCTGTATGATCCCCTCTCCAAGGATAGCCAGCGTGCCGCCTATATTCGCATCGACTGTGTATGAGATCTCCACGGCACCGGCAGCGGCCTCTTTTAAGTCAATACGGGCCTTGTGAATGAGATGATCGGCCTTCCCCGTATCAAGCCGTTGCCCTTCGATTTCAAGATGAAGCGGGGCTTCGACCTTGGTCAGCGTTGCCTTGATCTTAAACCTTACCTTGATAGGGCCGACCTTCTGCATGAGCACGATAGCATAGTGTTTCTCATCGAGTCGTTCTATCTTTTCAATGCCTGGCAGGCAGGCCTGCAGCGTCTCCGGTTCCAGGAGTATATCCCATACTCTTTGAATCGGCGCTTGTACCTTGATTTGTCCCGCCCATATCATCGCACCGTCTTCCTCCGCATCCTTATATATAGGGCATCAATGAAAGGGGGTTAGCACGGATGCTAACCCCGGTAATTATTTTGGTGGTCCCAAGGGGAGTCGAACCCCTGTTTTCGGCGTGAGAGGCCGACGTCCTAGGCCACTAGACGATGGGACCTCGATTTTTTCTCGTTTAATGATCGTGACCCCTAGTTTACCAGATGCTCAGGACAAGTCAAGAAAAAGAACTTATCGTCTTGATCTTCTCTATCCTACTGTTCAGGGCCAGGGCTCTTATTGGGTTTTGTCACTTTAACGTTCCCCTACGATTGTAAGCTCATGGACATTAAGCTGCACTCGTGGTATGTTTGCGTGCGACATTAATTTTGACCGAAGGAGAGATAATCCGCGGCAACAAGCCATGAGCAAAGACCTTAGTAATGAGCCCAAAAAGCCTGCGGCTGACTTCATCCGCGCCATCATCAATGAAGATCTGAAAGCAAACAAGAATGATGGAAAGGTGGCGACCAGATTCCCGCCTGAGCCGAACGGCTACCTCCATATCGGACATGCCAAGTCCATCTGCCTCAACTTCGGGATCGCTGCCGACTTCAGAGGCACCTGTAATCTGCGGTTCGATGACACCGACCCAAGCGGCGAGTCGATGGAATACGTGGAATCCATTAAATCAGCGGTCCGCTGGCTCGGGTTCGATTGGGGCGACCGGGAGTTCTTCGCCTCCGACTATTTCGAGCGCCTCTATCAATATGCCGTCAAGCTCATCGAGGCGGGCAAGGCCTTTGTGTGCAGTCTATCGCCCGAGGAGATCCGTGCGTTTCGCGGCACCTTGACCGAGCCGGGCACGGAAAGCCCTTATCGCAGCCGTTCCGTAGAGGAGAATCTCGACCTCTTCAGACGCATGCGCGCGGATGAGTTTGAGGAGGGCGCACACGTTCTGCGGGCCCGGATCGATATGGCCTCTCCGAATATCGTTATGCGGGACCCCATCCTCTACCGCATCAAGAAGGAGGCGCACTACCGCACCGGCACGCGGTGGTGCATCTATCCGATGTATGACTTTGCCCACTGCCTCTCGGACTCCCTGGAAGGAATTACCCATTCCATCTGCACGCTGGAGTTTGAGATCAACCGCCCGCTCTACGATTGGATCCTCGACGAGCTAAAGACGGCATGTCATCCTCAGCAGATCGAGTTTGCGCGCCTTAACTTGAGCCACACCGTCATGAGCAAGCGCAAGCTCGCGGAATTAGTCGAAAAGGGATTGGTCAGCGGATGGGATGACCCCCGCATGCCCACGCTGGCCGGGATGCGCCGGCGCGGCTACACTCCGGAGGCGATCCGCGAATTCTGCGAGCGCATCGGGGTTGCCAAGCGCGACAGTGTGGTCGATATGGAGCTACTCGAACACTGCGTGCGGGACGATCTCAATCAGCGCGCCCCCCGCGCCATGGCGGTGCTGCGGCCTCTCAAGGTGATCATCGACAACTACCCAGAAGCAAAGACCGAAGAATTTGCAGCCCCGAATCACCCCCAAGATCCTGGTATGGGATCGCGCAAGGTTCCTTTCGGACGCGAGCTTTACATTGAGCAGGATGATTTTCTGGAAGAGGCGCCGAAAGGCTTTTTTCGACTGGCGCCTGGACGCGAGGTGAGGTTGCGGAATGCCTACTTTATTAAGTGCGAAGGGGTGGTCAAAGATGAAAAGACCGGGCAGATTATAGAAATACACTGCACCTATGATCCCGAAACAAGGGACGGGTACGCCCCAGACGGAAGAAAGGTCAAGGCTACCATCCACTGGGTCTCGGCAGCGCATGCACTCAAGGCTGAGGTGCGCCTGTACGACCGCCTCTTTGCTGTAGCAAACCCCGGTGCTGAGGCGGAAAAGGCAGGCGCCGATTTCAGCGCCTTCTTAAACCCAAAGTCGCTGGAGATACTGACAACCTGTTATGTTGAGCCCAACCTGGTAAAGGCCGCGCCGGAAAGCCGCTTTCAGTTCGAGAGGCTAGGGTACTTCTGCGTGGATTGCGTTGATTCCTCTAGTAAAAAACTCGTCTTCAACCGTACTGTCACCCTGCGCGACACCTGGGCCAAGATTGCGGAGAAGGAGCAGCAATAAGAGACAACTGAACTATGGTGTTGAGATAAACCTATCCCCAGAAGATTAGGAAGTGGGGGTTAGCTCTACTCGAGGAGCTCACCCCCTCATTTTTGTTGGTTGTGTTTTCCTAGAGCCTTATGGATGAGATCGATCAATGCCTGGTCGTTAAAAGGCTTTTGCAAAAGCCCTACCACCCCCGTCTGCAGGGCATGCTCCTTGATCGCGATATCTTTATCTGCCGTGATAAAGATAATCGGAAGACGAGATCCTAAGGTAGCCAACGCTTCTCGTAGTTGGAAACCGTTCATCCCTGGCATATGGATATCCAAAACAAGACAGCCCATCGCGTCATGGGGGACAAGATCTAAGAATTCATCGGCCGATGCAAAGGCAGCTACGGGAAAGCCGTAGGTGCCGAGCAGGCGCTTGAGCGCCTTGCGCACGGACTCGTCGTCGTCAATGAGATAGATTTGATTCTTTTCCTCGATCACTGTCCGATTCTGCTTATTCATCTCTCTATGTTATGAAAATCGGTTACAAGGGTCAATTGGGCCTTGGTCCCATATGCCTGCTATAAGGAGGATCTCACTGCAATGTATCAACGGCGTCGCTAGCAGCAATCTAAAGATTGTGCCACTGTTGCGTCGACACGGGTCGGTGAGCAATTCTCCCCGATGGTTTGTCATACTCTGTTAGAATCTCTCTATCAGTTATCTGTGTTGAATAAGATTCTCCTTTTCTCTTGCCGCTGCCCCTGAACCTCACCTCAATTATTAATTCTGTGTCTTGTCCCAGCTCTTATCAGGGTCGAATTGCTTCATGGAGCTTGCAATCTTTTCCGTACCTTCGCCGAGGTCATTCTGGTATACAACGCCATCCTGGTTCACCATAAAGGTCATCACACCGGAGTTCCCGTATTGCGCAGGGTAGGCAACCATGGCAAAACCACCGATCATTTTTCCCTTCACCAGGTAATCGTACGCCCCGCCTGGTGCATTCTTGCCCTGTGCCTTCAGGATCTTATAGTAATAACCATGATACGGGGTGGGTTTGCCAACAACCTTTTGCCAAATGTATCCTTCGTTGACAGCCTTAGCAGCCAGCTGTCCGAGAGGGCTTTGTTCTTCTCCCTCTTTTGCCTCCCAGTAGAGACCATTCTTCTTGCCCTTCTCACTCCTGAAGCTCTGCGCGTATTCCCGTATCCCATCGCCATCCCGGTCCTTCAGCGCGTATTCCCGTTGTGCATCTACATAGGCCAGGCATACCTGAATGACGCTCAATTCGTTGCGACCGATGCGCCGGCTCAGGATCTCTTCCTTACCCGCTTCGGTGTCGAAAACCCAATTGTCACCTTTCTTAACAAGAGGGATCGGCATGGGCCAATCATCCGTTCCTATGTCGAGGATGACTTTTTTGTCACCTTCCCAGACGAGTTTGTTTTTTTGCTCATATTTCTGAGCAAACCACTCTCTCGTTTCCTTGTCGGCAACCTCATCGCCAGAACTAATGACATCTTTTCCCGCTGGCCCAAAGATCATTAACAGTTCCTTTGTATCATTTGCCTTGATGGCATCGATCAAGGCTTTCACTGCCCCTTCAGGAGACTTAAAGGTTTTTTGGTTTGCCACAGCCGCCGCAGTGGTCTGATAAAGCCCGGCAGCCATGACAAGAGCCGCGACGATTACAACACCAAGACAGTACAGCACGCCTTTTTTTCGCTTCCCTATATGGTTAGACATCGCTTTGCCCTCCATCGAATTTTGCTGTGAGATGCATTGCTCCATGCTTAACGGCGCCCGCCTCTGCCGCCGCCACCTCGCCCACCACCGCTCCAACCACCGCCGCCTCTGCCACCACCTGATGAGGACATTCTATCGCGGCTCGCGTTGCCCCGGTTGCTGTAGTCTCTGGTACGGTTGCCGTCACCCATCCCCGAAAAGGCATCGTCCCTGCGCTGTCCCCCGATCTCTCCCCTGTCCCGACCGGTCTCCTGCCTCTGCCCTAAGGACTGTCTGCCTTGGTCAGTACGGCCACGGTAACCATCCCGGGCCGCAACGTCCCGGGTTGAAGCTCCTCTGTTATACTTCTGCGAGGTTTTCTGGTCCCGATAGGGGACCCCCTTGCGGTGGTCCCCATTGTGCTGCCACTTGCCCTGACCGCGGGAACCAGCCGGCAGTTGACTGGCATGCTTATTTCGATCAATCTTGTTATTGATGTTAATATTTTGGTTAATGTTGTGCTCCACATGATGCTGGTTCCAGCTCCAGTGTGCCCAGGCATAACCCCAGGCAGCACCGAGCGCGAAACCGTACCAAGGGGCATAATAGCCATAGGAGGGATAGTAGTAGTAGGGAGGATACATGGGGTACCACCAGACGCCGAAGGTGATTGCCGGGTCGTAGGTAGGTACATATACATAGGTCGGGTTTGTAGGCTCGATCACGATGACATTCTCCTGCACCAGCACCTTCTGCTGCTCTGTGCTCTTGAGGTTACCCGCCTCCTTCGCCTTAAGCCTCAGTTTTTGGATCGTGTCCATCACATCCTTTTCCGAGGCCAGGAAGGCATCACCGAGCTTTATGGTCCAATCCAGTTTTTCATTCATCATCGCCAAGACCTCGGGAAAGTTGACCAGCGACCTCACGCTCGGGTCCCAGTCTTGCTTTTCCAAGGCAGCCGTAAGCTGGTCTCCCTTCAGAGCCTTGTTCTCCTTAGCCTTCGCCCAGCGGTCCGCTTGCACAATCTCCAGCGGATAAGTGGATGCTACCAGCAGCTGTACCAGCAGCTCATCAGGATACAGGGCAATGGGCGCTAGCATCTGGTCGAGCTCCTCCTGTTTGAATTTTTTCTGTGTTCCCTCATCCTGCGCAAAAACCCACGGCACCGCCGCCATGAACAAGACGAGAAACCAAATCAATATACCGATAAACGATCTTTTCCTCTTCATCTCAACCTCCTTTTTTTAACAGGCTGCACACATAGTACCACTGCGAAGCTCGTTCTCTGTACTGGCGTTATCTCAGGTCTCGCAACAGCCTCTGAAATTCAGCAGACTCGTCGAGAAGCCGGTTCGCGACCTCACGCAGCTTATCCACCTCCTCGTCGGATAACTTAAATGAGGTGGGTAGCCTCTTAAAATACCGCCGTTCCGCTTCATCCTTTAATGCATCAAACTTGACCTCTACCACATAAAACTTTATGTCACCGCAGGAACCGAACTCTGTAGAAATGGCCCTCCCCTTGCACCTTTCAGTCTTTATCTCTGCTGCCCATGATTTAACGCTCTCCTTCAACAGGGCCAGGGTTTCCTGGTTGTACCGTTCGATCGCTATCGAGGAGTAGGAATCCATCATGGCCGCAAAGGGAGGGATGGCCTCGATTCTGTCCCACTTGCTATCCGTCTCTGTCTCGGCATTGACGACAATCACGACGACTTTGCGGGCATTTTCCCTGGGGGTCCCTTTGATCGCTTGCCAGATGCTTCCCCTCAAAATAACTCGATCAAGGATAGCCCTGAGACCGAGATTGTCAGCCACGCCTCCATCGATAAGATGGATATAGGGCTTCTTTTTAGAGTCCAAATAAACCACGATGTTATTGGCCAGGTAAAACTGGCGCTCCGAGATGGCCCGGCCTTTCAGCAACTCTTTAAACCTTTCCGGCACCTTGTAGCCGCAGGTCCCGGCATAGTTCCGCAGGGTGACAGGACTCAAGAGCAGCGGGACTGCCGAGGAGGCGGCTGCCGCCCTTGCCACCGGAAAAGAAGAAAGGTCCGAACAGATGATATCGAATACATCCTGAGTGAATCCTATCCGTGTCCCATAGGTCATGTCTGTCGCATTGATAACGATAAGGGGCCCTGTCCTGGCTTCCATGTCGCCGAATGTGCCCTTTTCGAATATGTGCTTGTCATAATATTCGGTAGCGAGGTCGCTACGATCAAAAGTAGCCGAAAAGAGTTTGACCCAGTCAATAGGATTCAATAATACCCTGATGGCAAGTGCGCCCTGGATATTTTTTTTCAGAAACTTGGTTTCAAAATCCTGGAAGATGCGGTCCCCAAAGAGGCCATAATACCCAGCCGTGAAACTCCCCCCAGATACACTCGATATCCCATCCACCTCATCCAGAAGGCGGTGTTTCTTGCCCTCGACAGTAACTTCTGTACTCTTCAGCTTTTCCAGCACGCCGTAGGATATGGCAGCTGCCCGCGTTCCGCCGCCGGAGAAGGTGAGATAGAAAAGCATGTTGTCTGAATTTTCTTCAGGTTTCACGTGGGCAATTCGGTAACCGGCGCCCTGGCGATATTCCTTTATCGGTTGGTTAATAGGATAGTGCACACAACCAACCAATGCCATCGAAGCGAAGAAGAAACCAGTACCTACCAAACCAATAAATCTTCTCATGGCCTTGCTCCTTCTTAATGGTAATTCAAAATACTGTTGACCTCTCCTTTATTTCAAACAACTGATCGGCCCCGCGGATTGCCCCGAAAACGTTCCTTCCTCTAGCAAGATTGAAACAGCAGTTATTTCGTCTCACCTCTTGGCGCAGGGCTCGACTGAAGTAGCCGGTTGGCTCCTCGACCTTGTAGTCAGCGGTCCGGAGAAGGTGCCGGGGCAGGCGTAGCCGCTGGTGCCGGGTTACTTGCCGGCGCAGAAAGACCCGCTTTATAGTCTTCCTTACTGATCTTCTTCACTTCGGAATTCTGAATCACGACGAGGCTTTCCGTGCGTGCATCCTTCAGCTTCACCGCGCCACTCCTGGCGTACGCAATATCTTTGGTGTAGTAGATCTTGCCGGATGTGGGATCAGTCACCTTGTAATAACTGGCGCAACCAACGACAGCAAAACCAACACACAGAATTACCACAAGCCATCCATTCCTAATAAACTGTTTCATAGCATTTTCTCCTTTTTTTTGACGATGTTCGCTTTCACCCTCGTGCACTACTTGGCGAGGTGTATTTGTTGGACGAGCTGGTACCGTACGATTGTTTCGATCGTGTGCTCCACCTGATAGTATCGGACAACTTTGATTACCGGGAGTATTCTCTTAAATTTTTTCACAAATTTATTCTTGAGGGCGAGCCGCTCTTTCTCTGCGACCAAATACCCCTTCAGGAGTTCATCGGCTTCGTGATCGGTCAGCGAGCTATAGTTTTTTGCATATTCCACAATGACCGCCGCCATCTTTTCATTAATTTTTCTCAGGCCCTTTTGGTATTCATCGTACACCGGCCAAAACACCTGGCTTTCGGCGTCGGTTAAGTTCATGTTTGCCGCAACAAGCGCCTTTTTCTCGGTCTGGAGAGCGGAGCGAATAATCTCGGCCTCATCCGTTACGGTCTGAGCTAAACCAGACGACACAAAAGAACAACAAATGACCACCATTACAAACACCAATACCTTTTTCATGGTACCCTTATTATACATACGTAATTTTTTTCCCGCCAATTGAACGCGGGGCGTGCTTTCTCATCTTTTTCTTATTATTTCCATAATTTATAAAAAAACTGGTATAACCGTCAATTGGACCTTGGTTTTATATGGTCATGTACAACGCCTCGAGCGGTCTATTTTGCCACCGGGGGCGTTCATGCTACTCCGCGCTCAGGTATTCCAGCGTGATGGTCACCGTGCGGTTGAACGACCGGGCCTCCGGCGACAGGTTGTCGTACAGCGGGGTGTTCGGACCGACGCCCGAGTAGCGGATGCGCTCGCCGGCGGCTTCGCCATAGGCAGCCGCCAGCAGCTTGTAGACTGCCAGCGCCCGGCGTTCGGAGAGCTTGATATTATAAGCCGCCTTGCCGATGTTGTCGGTGTGGCCGACGATCTCGACACTGGCCTTGGGCAGTTCCCGAATACGAGCCACGACCTGGGTGACGATCTCCTGGTTGCGTGCGTCGATCGTATCCTTGTCAAAGTCGAACAGTATCAGGGCATATTTCTCCTGCACCTTCAGATCCTGCTTTTGTGCGAGCCGCTGTCTGGTCTGAATGAAGGTGATCTTGACCGGCTCCGCGGACAACACCACGCTACGCCCCTTGGTGTCCTGGAGCTCAACCTTTACTGCAATTGCGCCGCCGGTGGCCATCGCCCGCAGGTCCTTGGTCGTCAGCGGGACCTGCACTTCCGTTGCAGGAGCGCCTTCCCCTGCCAAATCGGCCAGGTTCCCACTGCCATTGGCAGCGGTGATCTTCCAGCGTGCGATGTCGCGCGGCGAGGTCACGTTCGGCCGCACCATCAACGCAGACGTATCGATCTGGGTCGCGAGATAGCTGCTCGGGATCGGGCTCAGGATCGCGGGATCCGTTGAGCGGATTTCCACCCGCCGGTTTTCCGCCTGTCCCTCCTTGAGCTGGCTGGAGCTCGGCATCTCCGGCAGGTTGCGCGCCTCGAGCGCCATGCGCTCGGCAGCTATGTTCCAGACCTGCTGTAGATAATTACGCACCGCCTCCGCGCGCTGGGTGGAGAGCTTTTTATTACCCTTCTCCGTGCCGGTATTGGCATTGCAGCCGACAAGCGTGATCGTGGCCTCAGGATGATCCACCAGCCGTTTACCGACGATATTGAGCACCTGGTAGTACTTCTCGAGCGTACCGCGGAGCTTCTGCAGATCGAAACCTGCCGTTTCCCCGGGCCCGGCGAAACGGATATACTGAGAAGGAATCTCGCTTGCGCCATTGGCGAAGTAGATATGCCCGAGCATCGGTGAGGCATCGATGGTCTTGATCTCTTCGATCGTCAGGCTGGCTGGGGCAACGGTGGGTGGTAACAGGTAGCTGACCACGTAGTAATACTGCATTGTCGAGGCAACGCTCTGGAAGATGGGGACGAGGTTCGTTGCCGCCGCGGCCTTCCAGATCTGCCCGTGATTCTGGCTGGTGAACTTGGTCAGGAAGCTGTTTTTCCCCGAGCCCGGCATGAAATCGATCGCATAGGCATTGAAAGACCCCACCCCCTGCGCCGCCTTGAAGACATCATCGCGCTTGTAGGCGCTGTTTAGGTCTTCCCCGTCGGAAAAAACCACCATGAACCGGGGTTCAGCGGCCGGCATTTTGCCGATGAGATCAAGGCCGGCCAGCATCGCTTCGTACAGGACCGTACTGCCGGTCATGCCGCTGCGGTAGGCCTTCGTTGCAAAGTTCCGCAACTCGGCCGTCTTGCTCGATTTGAACGTCTCCACACGCAGTTTGCGGCCGCCGATGTTCACCGGCTGCTTCATATTGAAGACGACCATCTGCACGTCATCGATCGGCCGGATGGTCTTCAGCAGTTCACCGACGCCGGCGAGCAGTGGTTCAACGGCGTTGCGCTGATCCATGGAGGACGAATTGTCCAGCACCAGGACAATGTGCCGGGGCACTTCCTGGCTCTCGGCGATCGGCAGCACCGAGAGGATCTTTGCCGTCAGGCCGGATTGCGTCACCGCAAAGTCCTCGGCATGCAACCCTAACAGCGGGTTTTTTTCTGCATCGACGACGCTTACGAGCACCTTGCCATTCTCGATGACCCGGTCGATTGTCACCGTTGCGCCGGGTTTGGCGACCCGGATCTGCACATTGGACTCCTCGGCGGCGATTGCCATCATCGCCAAACTGCCGACCAGCACTGCTACTAAGACTGCATAACGAAATAATTTGGTACTCATGGCTGCCCTCCTCCTTGTGATTGTTTTATCATTCCACTTTTCACTTGCCCCTGTTCACTGATCATCTTCTCTGTGGTTAGTTACAGTGAAATATTCTCCTCTATCGCCTGTGTTGCTTTTTACGAAGCTTTTTATGGGGCGCGGGCTTGGGTAAATCGGTTATTTCCGGCCCCAACAGAATGGCTGCCCAACGGGTATTTTCCGAGCTCTCCAGCGCGATCTTTGCCGTCATAGTCAAGGGGACCGACAGCACCATGCCTACAGGCCCCAATATCCACCCCCAAAATATCAAGGAGAGAAATACCACTAGTGTCGAAAGTCCCAACCCCCGGCCCATAAGACGCGGCTCGATGACATTACCTATGGTCATATTAATCACGAGATAGCCGGCCGCAACCCCCACAGCCCTGCCCAGCCCCAGTTGTATGATCGTCAGGAAAACTGCTGGCACTGCAGCCATAATGGAGCCGATGTTCGGGATGTAGTTAAAGACAAAGGCCAGCAACCCCCACAAGAGGGGATAATCGACGCCCATGACGGTGAGAAAAATGGCAACACAGGCACCGGTAGTAAGACTGATCACCGTCTTAAGGGCCATATACCGATTGACCGTGCCGATAAAATATTTTATATGCTGGAACGAGGCTTCCGGTTTGCGGAAAATGGCGTTAAGCTTCGTAGGAATACTTGAGGCCTCAAGGAGCATGAAGATGACCGTGAGCAGGATCAAAAAACCATTTGTCAACACCGCCCCCAGCTGGTTGAGTAACAGAGCTACGTATTTCATGACTGCCGCGGCATTGAATATCTTATTCAACTCAAGACTATCGACATCCACATGCATTTGCGCCAGCCAGCTCAAGGCGGCATCAGTCTGCTCTTCGAGTTTTGCCGCATACAGGGGCAATTTGGTTGAAAAAGTTGTTACCGAGGAGGCAACCAGACCGGCTATGAGCAGGAGGAAAACGAGAACCACAAACATGACGATAAGCAAGGCAATTGCTGTCGGCACCTTTCTTTCCTTCAACCAAGAGAGTGGTGGTATGCTGATAATGGAGATAAAGGCCGCCAACAAGAAAGGAACGATAATGGTCTGGGCTGCCCGCATCCCTGCTACGACGACAATAAAAGCGGCAAGGAGGAGCAATACCTGCGCACCTTTTGATAGCCGATTACTTGTGTCCATTAATAGGTGCTCCTGTTTTAAGGTGATTTCCGGTTTTTTTAAAAGACATTGTGTTTACCGCCTAACCATGGGCACGGCTGCTCGGGCAGCCGTCAAAGCAATTCTCATGTGCCGCGCATTCTCCCTTGTGTCATTCCGTCTTTATCTGCCGAGAATATTGATCGCGCGCGATGCAACGATAACGATCGTCACGAGCGAGATCGTGCTTTCGCACATCATCAGCATTTTGGCGCGAGACGTCAGCGGCAGGGCATCGGTGGGGCTGAATGCCGTCGCCGTCGTAAATCCCAGGAACAGGTAGTCGACGAACATCGGCCGCCAGTCGCGTGGTACGTCCTTGGGAGCTCCTGCCTGCGGAAAGAGCCAATCAGGGTTTGTGCCTGCGTTGTTCAGCCGAGCTTCAGGGCCGCCGCGATCGATCTGCCAGTACAGCAGCGAGAATATGAGCACGTTGATAACCCAAAACGCGATGCTGGAAGTGAGAAGCTGGAGGCCGCCGATCTCCTCCGATCGGCGCACCATGGAGTGGATCAGATACCCCAGGCCCATGAGGGTTCCAACGCCCGCAACCACGAAGAAGAGCAGCGTTATCACGCGCTCGATGCGCAGCCACCGCTCCTTTGCGGCCGTCAGCGTTACCGCGGCCATCGGCACGCTTACCCCGACGGCGACGATGTAGGAAAGCCAAATAGGGAGCAGTCTGACGCGCCCGGGCAACACTGCCAGCAAGCAAACTACTGCGAGTACCGTGAGTACGACGGGCCAGCGAGGTTCGATACGACGTTCTTGGACCGGTTTCTTCATGGGCGTTGAGAATCCTCTACGGAACTTTGCCGATTGTCGTCATTCGTTACCGGCTGGTTCTTCGGCGCGTGATGCGGGTGACTAAACCGCGGATAACCGCATAGGGCACGATCGCCAGCACGAAGGCGACCAGCAGCGCCTGCACGGGAAATATCCAGTGAAAAACGACCAGCTCGTAAACCACGTCCAGAACGACTGCGACGGTGAACACCTTGCGCACGTCCTTCCAGCCGTGTCGAAGCATGTCATGACGGTCAGCCGGGTTTGTAAAGATGGACCAGAGATAAGGCAGGCGGCCTTCACGGGCATCTTTCATTCCGGCACTGATGGCGAAGATGGCTGCCATGGCCGGCTGGAGGATCAGGCGAAGCTTCATCGGCCCGATCGTTCGACCTATGAGCATATCCCCTGCAGCTCCGAATATCTCCCCAATTGTCATGGGTTTTCTTTTGTTATTTAGTAAATTTTAGCGATAACAAAATACAAGGGTCAATTGGACCTTGGTCCTATATGGTTATGTACAACTCTTCGGGCGATCTTAACCCATTCACCACCGGCGGATTCGTCTGGATAAAAAGTTCCAGCGAGTCACCTAACAACATTAGCCACCGAAAAGGGTGCCCACGGTAAGCTCCCAGGACACCTATCATTTGACCCTGACAAATTCGATCTCTCCCTCTGGAGCGAGTGTCTATACGTAGGCAATGTTCTTTATCAGCTCTCTCTATGGTTGCTATTTTCCAAAAAAGAAGGCGCCGCTATAACAAGCCTATTATATCTATTATAGGGAAGGAAAAATGTCAAGGCGAAGGCCCAGGCTGGCCGATTGTGTCGGTTGTAAGGTCAGGCGTGATCTGGTAAGCAAGTCGGAGAGCAGGGTTCGGATCAATTCGTTAAAAAAAGCGGCAATAAAAAGGGGCTAGCCCTCTTGAGCTAACCCCTTTTTATTGCTCTGGCTGGGGGACCAGGATTCGAACCTAGATTCACGGAGTCAGAGTCCGTTGTCCTACCATTGAACGATCCCCCAAATACAGCGCCCAGTTTATCGGAACTTCTGGGAGGCGTCAACGCCTTTTACACCCCGCGTGGCCGCTCCCCCGCAGTTCAAGGAGCGGTTGTAAAAAATCCTCAAGATCGGTATAGTAAAATTATTGGTGCGACAGCTTCAGGGGGAGGAACAGACCGATGGAGGAATTGAAAAAGGCGTTACTCGACCAAAAAGGGCGTTTGGAGAATCTGCGAGGTTATCTTTGACCTCGATGAGAAGGGTAAACGGATACAGGCGATCGAGAAACAGGAGGGGGCGTCTGTCTTTTGGACAGATCCCCAAAGAGCCCAGGAGCTCTTGAGAGAAAAGGCGGGTCTGCTCCGGGCCATAGATTCGTGGACAGGTCTGACCAAAGAATTGGAGGAAATCGAGATCCTCTTGGAGATCGCCGAGGTAGAGGACGGGGGGGAGACTGCCGAGGCCGGGGAGCGGCTGGCCGAGACCGAAAGGCGGCTCAAGGCCCTGGAGCTGGAGAGAAAGTTTACTGACAAGGACGACCCCCGCAACGCCATTGTCAGCATCAACGCCGGTGCCGGAGGAACCGAGGCGCAAGATTGGGCAGAGATGTTGCTGCGCATGTATCTCAGGTGGGCCGAGCGCAGGGGGTTTTCCGCCGAGATTGTCGACATCCTCACCGGGGAAGAAGCGGGGATCAAAAACGCAACGTTTCTGGTCAAGGGTGGGTATGCCTACGGCAACCTGAAGGCGGAGGCCGGGGTCCATCGTCTCGTCAGGATCTCCCCCTTCGATGCAAGCAAGAGGCGACATACCTCCTTTGCCTCCGTTTTTGTCTATCCGGAGACCCCGGACGACGTGGTCGTCGATATTGACGAGGCTGACCTCAGGATAGATACCTACCGCTCCGGCGGGGCAGGTGGGCAGCATGTGAACAAGACGGATTCAGCCGTCCGCATCACCCATCTCCCCACGGGGATCGTGGCACAGTGCCAAAATGAGCGCTCTCAGCACAAAAACAAGGCCACCGCGCTGAAGATCCTCAAGGCCCGCCTCTATGAGCTGGAGATGCGTAAACGGGCCGAGCGGAAGGAAGAGATGCACCGGGGGAAAAAGGACATTGCCTGGGGGAGCCAGATACGCTCCTATACCCTCCACCCCTACCGGCTGGTCAAGGACCACCGGACCGGCGTGGAAAGGGGTGATGCGGAGGCGGTCTTGGACGGCGATATCGATCGCTTTATCGAGAGTTATCTGATTAATCAGTAGCTCGAGATCTCGGGCGGGGGGCAGCTTGACTTTCCAGGGGAAGGAGACTACAATCGTATTGTCCTATGAAAGAGGATAACGGGGTAGAAAGATTTGTCGTTTTAGAGGATAAGTTAAACAAGATACTGAAGGGCTACACCGCGTTGCAGGAGGAGAAAGAGGGCCTTTTCTCCCAGATGAAAGAACAGAAGGAGGAAATAGAGGGGTTGCGGGAAGAGATTTCCACCCTCAGGGATGAACGGGTGGAGGTGCACACGAGAATCGAGCGGCTGATAAAGAGGCTGGAAGGGCTCCCCATAGATTAGGCATGACCCTCATGGTTGCCAGGGGGGACGGGAGATGGAG
>Ga0214473_10004909_pt1 | contig 16063 bp, 16 predicted proteins | sample RVTome_7_FD_203509 | JGI IMG/M metagenome (GOLD analysis project Ga0214473, IMG submission 203509) | Soil microbial communities from uranium-contaminated site in the Upper Colorado River Basin, Wyoming, United States - RVT98D197 | ecosystem: Environmental > Terrestrial > Soil > Contaminated >... | reverse complement strand
TTCCCGCCGCGCCGCATCGTGCGCGTGGCCCAGATGATCGAGCAGCGGGCGAGCAACGGGCTCGTGCAGTCGATCTGCCAGTCGGACTTCACGCCGGCCCTCAACGCCATCCTCGAGAAGCTCGCCGACGTGCTCGGCGGCGCCTGCCTGCCGCGCGAGCTCAACCCCGACGCCGCGGGCCGCGTCTCCTGCGACGTGGTCGAGGTGCTGCCGGCAGAGGGCGAGTTCACCACCTGCGCCGGGCTCGCGAGCCTGGGCCGCGAGCTCGTGCGCACCGAGACGGACGCGGCTGGAAGGATGCACGAGGTCTGCCGCGTCGTGCAGACGCCCGCGACAGGCGGCGTTGCACCGGCGGGGCCGGGCTGGTTCTACGACAACTTCTCCGGCGACGTGATGACCCGCTGCGCGGCCACGCCCCAGCGCATCAGCTACACGATGGGGGCCGAGCCCAAGACGGGCACGGAGGTGCGCCTCGAGTGCCTGCAGCCCGTGCAGAACACCGAAGGCGGCCTGGCCATCGTGGACATCAGCTCGGCGTGCACGCCCGGCACGGACACGACGTGCCCCGGCACCGAGAGCCGCTGCGCGCGCGATCTCGCGTGCGACACGGCGTTGCGCACGTGGCAGAAGCTCTGCACGACGGACGCCGACTGCGAGGCGGATGGCCTGAGCGGCTACCGCTGCGACACGGGCCGCGCCGATGGCGCGCCCATCTGTGTCAACCCGACCTGCTCCTGAGACCGCCTCCCATTTGCCGTGACCCTGGCGGGCGCCGGAGGGCGCCTGGCGCAACGCCAGCGGCGGCGGTGGAATCACTCGGGATCCGGCGCTCGACCGTGCGGCATGGGGCCTGCTCGGAAGGCCGTCCATGCTCGCCGTCGTCCGCGCAGGAACCCTCGTCGGGATCGACGCCCTCCCCGTCCAAGTCGAGGTCGACTTCGCCCCGGGCCTGCCCGGCCTCGACATCATCGGCCTGCCCGAAACCGCCGTGAAGGAGAGCCGCGTGCGCGTGAAGGCGGCGCTGCTGGCCAATGGCTACCCGCTGCCGCCTCAACGACTCGTGGTCAACATGGCCCCGGGAGACCTGCGCAAGAAGGGCGCCTGCTTCGACCTCGCCATCGCGGTGGCGCTCCTTTCGGCCTGCGGCCAATGCGCGCCCAACGGCCTCGAAGACACGCTCTTCCTCGGAGAGCTCTCCCTCTCGGGCCGGATCCGACCGGTCCGCGGTACCCTCGCCCAGCTCAGGAGCGCCCGTCGCCGGGGCCTGACCCGCGCGGTGATCCCCGCGGGCAACGCAGACGAGGGCAGCCTGGCGGTGGGCCTCGACGTGCGCGTGGCGGGTCACATCCGCGACGTGCTCGACTTCCTCGAAGGTCGCAGCGAGCTCCCGGTCGCGCGGCCAAGCCCGCTACCCGAGCCGGAGCCCGGCACAGAGCCGGACCTCTCGGACGTGCGTGGCCAGGAGTCCGCCCGGCGCGCGCTCGAGATCGCGGCCGCCGGTGGGCACCACATCCTGTTCGTCGGGCCGCCCGGCGCGGGCGATCCGGGTGACATAGGCCCAACAAGGCCGGAGTTGTGTTCCGTTGTGCTTCGCTTCGAGGGCTTAGACGCGATGACGATCCGCTCGCCTATGGGGTCCGAGATGCCGGAGGCGAGCGACAGCTCGGCGCGGTCCAGGCGGAGCGAGACCACGAGCCGCCGGGGATCGAGGACCCGGACGCGTAGGTCATGGTGCCGTTCGAGGAGCTGGGCGAAAACGCGGCGCTTCGTCGCCGACGTGCCCATGCCTTCGCGCAGCTTCCGCAGGTAGGAGCCGATATCGGCCTCCGACAGCACCCGCGCGGCCGGGGTCGCGAGCTTGGCGTCGAGGTCGGTCGCTTCGCGCGTGAGGTCGATCTCCCTCGTCTTGAGTTCGCGCACGCGCTGCCAGACGACCTCGGCCGCCGCATCGTCGGTAGCGCCCTCGAACCGCTCCATCCACTTGCGCTGCTTCTGCTGAAGCGCCGCGATCTCGGCGCGCACCTGCTTGAGCCGGTTGCCGAACTCGGGCGCTCCCTGCGCGAGCCGCTGGTTGATGCGTTCGAGGACTTCCTTGATGAACGCGGGCGACTCCAGGAGTCGGTTGAGGTAGCCCCAGATCGTCTTCTCCGCCCAGCCTTCATGCACCGTGGGGCCGGGGCAGCCATCCGTGGGGCCGTAATACTTGCGGCGCGCGCAGACGTAATAGGCGGGATGCTTCACGCCCGACGACTTGCCCATCATGTGCGAGCCGCAACGGTCGCAGCGGAGGATGCCCGAGAAGGGATAGACGCGCGCCCCGTCCGATCCCTTGGTGCGCGTGCGCGGGGCGTTGATCTCTTTCTTGAGCCGTTGCGCCTCGCGCCACTTCTCGGCGGGGATCAGGGCCTGGTGCGTGCCGGGATAGAGCGTCTGGCGGAAACGCGGAAGCTTCGACGGGAGCCCCTTGTGGTAGGCGTCCTCGTCGAAAGAACAGAGTCCCGCGACGGCGGGGTTGTTGATCACCTTGCCGACTTTGACCGGCGACCAGAGGAACCCGCCCCGTCGCCGGTGCCCGCGCCGGTTGAGTTCCTGCGAGATGCGCCGCGAGCCCATGCGCTCGACAAGGTAGAGATCGAAGATGAGCCGCACGATCTCGGCCTCGGTCTCATCGACGTACCAAGTCTTCGCGACGGGATATTTTTCGCAGGCGAGCCGGTAGGCGTCGTCCTCGGAGAGCCCCATCGCCACGTGCTCGCGCTTGGCGCGCGACTGCGCGGTGTACCCGAGCGGCGGCGGACCGCCGCCCGTCTTTCCGGCGAGCGCCTTGCCGCGCTTCATCTCGCGGATGCGCTCGGCCGTGAGCCCCTTTTCCAGCTCGGCCGCCGCGCCCAACACCTTGAGCGCGAACCGCCCGCCCGCCGAGCGCAGCTCGCGCGGTCCGGCGAAGTCCCAGAGTTCGACCGAGTGCTGATGCAGCGCGCGAAGGATCAGCTCCTCGACTTCGGTCGAGCGCCAGAGTCGATCCGTGTGGCGCACGAGCAGTCGCTCGACGAAGCCCGCCTCGATGTCCGCGAGAAGCGCGGCGAGCGCCGGGCGCTTCCTCGGCATGAGATCGCCGCCGACCTGACGCGGCTCCTGATAAATCTTGACCGTGTTCCAGCCACGCTCACCGCACAGCTCCACAGCGCGGTTCTTCTGGTTCGGGATCGAGAGGTCGAGCTTGAGACTCTCCTCGCGGGTCACGCGGACGTAGATCGCCGTGACCTTCGCACCGGCCATCTTCACGTCATCGACTAGGCGTACCCGAACCATCCGTACCCTCGCTATCGACAAGCTCCACTATCAAGTCTACCAGAGCGTCCACTGCGTCGGAATGGAGCCCGAGCGCGCGCTCGGCCGCGAGTTTCGCCGGGTCGGACACGACCGCGATGTAGACGGCGCTCTCCGGCGTCGGAGCGGCTTCGCTGGTCGGTGCCCGTCGCGGGCCTCTCTTGTCGAGAAGCATCACGATCGGTTCGTCCTCGGCCGGACGCGGCTTTCGTCGGTTAGCCACCCTGCGGCCCTCCGACGAGAAGGAGAGAAAAGCGGGAGGACGGCCGAGCGGCGTGAGACCAGTGCACAGGCGCTCCCGAAGAGACCGGAAGGGGTGAAGGAGATCGTCCCGCGCTCGCCGTGGGCGTTCGCGGGGCCTCGTTCACTTGTCCTTCCGACCTCAGACGGTCGGCTGCGTGGTCGCCGGGCTCGCGTGCCCGGCCGTCTTCCCTATGGAGCCCTCGGATTCCGGGGTCGCCTTCGACGCTTGATCCACGCCCTCCTATCGGAGTGGCTTGATCCGCCACACGCCTCGTGAGACCCGCCCGATCTCGGGATCGAGCTGGACCACCTGCCGAATCTTGGCCTTGAAGTGGCGGTTCACCTTCGCCCGGGGATGTCGCTTGAGTGCCTCGTAGAGATCGGCAAGAGCCGCCTTTCCCCCGAGGTTTCTGAGCGCAGTCCTGACGAGAGGCTGCCACATCGTGCTTCGCTTCGACGGTTTCGAGGTCGCTGACTTCCTCTTGGATCGAATGGCTTTTTTCATATGTATGCGCGGTTAAGAATTGAGCCCGGCAACACACGAAGCCGACCATCCAGAACGCCTGAAAACGATCTACGGAACCCTCCGGCTCCAATCCTGGATCAACTGTTGCCAGCCTCGCAGCGGGCGACAGGACGAACTTGGTGCCACTTCTTCCTGATCGGCGATCTCCACATGACGTGCTCCTTTCAAGCTCCGCCTTTGCATCGAGCAACAGGGCGTAGCTGCCATTTCCTGCGAACTGGTGTCCTCCACATGGGCCACTCCTCTGTTCAAAGGTTCCTGCTCTGCCCGCCTGGGCAGTGCGCGACTGGCCGAATCTGGTGCCACTTCTTGCGAACTGGTGCCTTCCACATTGCTGGTCCTCCTTCCTCACCCCGAGAGACGGGTTGTTGAGCGCGTCGAAACTCACGGGACCACCCCGCTTTTCGACGAAGAACCCCGATCAGCGGTTGATCGGCCTGGTTCACTGGGGTCGCTGATCGGGGTCGTCTCGCCGCTCGTGAGCGAATCGGTCGGCGATGCGCTCGCCGACGAGGCGAGGACTGAGGCTCGCCAGAGAAGCGGCGCGAGTGCGCGCCCCTCCTCAAGCGTCGCGTCCACGCCGAGGAAGACGAACCCGCCCGCTCCGACGCGGGCGACGGCAGACGCGACTGAGCGCGCCCGCTTCGCCGACGGAACGAGCGCGACGACGTTCCACTGGGCCGCTCCGTAGAGCGCGCCGCGGTTGCGGTGCTCGGCGTAGGCGCGGGCCTTGGCTTCCCAGACCGCGAGCCGTTCCGTTCCAGCGTCGAACTCCACCATCCACGCCCAGCCGGTGCCGCCCGTCGTCTCGTCGGAGAGGACGACCATGGCGTCAGGCACCACGCTGACGGCGGGCGTCTTGAGTTGCCGCAGTTCCCACTCGGGCCGAAAGAGCGCCAGCCGAACGGCGGCTGCCTTGCGACAGGCGAGCGCAGTCGAGACCCAGAAACGGTTTCGGGTCCGAATCGCGGCGAGGTTCGCGCGGCGGATACCGCCGACGACGCGCAGCTCGTCCTCTTCGCAGTCGATCTCTTGGGCCACCCAGGCTGCGCCCTGCTCGGTGAGCGAGTACCAGGCCGGGTGCGAGGGATCGCCGCGCTCGAAGGTACGCAGGAGCCCCAGCTTCAAGAGCCGCCCGAAGCCGAAGCGCGCCGTGTGGATCGAGCCCCAGAAGAGCGGCCAAAGGTCATAGGGCGTGACCACGCCCATCCGGCCCACGACGTAGCTCACGTCGAGATCGCGCGGCAGATGGAGCCGGGCACCCGAGACTCGCCACGGCAGCGCCTTCATCGCTGACCTCCGAGCGGGATCGAGACGCCGCAGGCGCGGCAGGGGAAGAACGAAGCCGAGCTTCCGCAGAGCCGACAGGCACCGACGAAGCCGTGGTAGGTCGCGCCGCAGCCTGGAGCGCGGCAGTGCCAGCGGCCGTGCAGCTCGTTCGCCGTGCCGCAGCTCGGGCACGGCAGCGTGCTCCCGAGGAGGCGGGCTTGCCTGCGCATCCTTCCGATGAGCGAAATGGAGCCGGTGACGACGGCCAGAACGCCGTAGATCACGAAAAGAGGAAACGCGAACGCCAGAGCGAGGAACCTCTTCAACTTCATAGGCCCCTCGCTCTTTCGTTCAGGATTCCGGCAGCGACACCTATTTGACGAGGTGTAGCCGTATCGGCGGCGTCCACTCCTCGACCGGCTTCTCGAATGGAACTGTGGGGTCGCCCACGAGCTTCATCGTTCCTCCGCAGTCGCGGCACCGATACACCCGAGCGAAGACGGTTCCGGTATGTTTGGTTTTGCCTACTTGCTTGAGACCAATAGTCCCGCGTGGCCAACACAATTTGCACGGCATCATGGTCACTACCTCCTTGCAGCGTTGTTTCTGGTCTGATCACGGAGCGCTGCTCCCCGCCGATCAGATTTGTGGTCGCGGCGCGCATCAGCCGATCCCCGATGGCCGCTTGCGGCGTTGAAGGGTTGATGGAGGCGATGGGTCTTCGGGTGTCGGGGCGCGCCCAAGGAGTTGCTCGACGCGCTCAAGCACTTCGCGTTCGCCCTGCTCAAGCTCCGAGACCGACGCGACGAGATCGCTCTGCGCCGCCCTCTCGACGAGCGCGCGCACTTCGGCGGGGCTCGCGCCCAGCGCCAAGTCGGCAGTGCGCATGTGCGCGCCGGGAAGACCCGTGCGGCGATCGACAAAGTAGCACTCGCGGTCCGGGAGCCGCGACAGCTCCTCCCGCAAGAGCGCCAGCTCCGCGCTCCGATCGAGGTAGCCCGAACGGTGCTCCTCCCACGGCGCGCTCTGGGGACGCCTGCGATGGCCGGTTACGGGAAGCGCGAAGTCCCACGCGTGCGCGTCCGAGGCGCGGAAGATTGCGTGAAGGTGGAGATTCGTTTTGACGATCTCCGGCAGCGTCGAGGAGACCTTGGCGACCGACGCCATGTCCTGCGAGAGCACCGTGAGGAACACGCCCTTCGAGCGGGCGAGCCGGAGCAGCTCCTCGAAGCTCTCGGCGAGCCGCGCGCCACCGGCCGCGAGGAAAGTCGGCCACTCATCGATCGCGACGTGCACGCGCGGCGCGCCGTTCGGCCGCCGCCGGATGGCGTGGGCGATCTTGAGCCAGACAAGTCCCGAGAGAAACCGGCCGATGTCGCCCGAGCCCTGCGGCGGCGCGAGATTGATGAGCGTGATGCGGTCTCCGAGGAGTCCAGCGAAGTCGATGCACGATCCGCTGCCGCCAAGCGCGAGCCGCGTGGAGCGCAGGCGAAGCAGCCGCTCGACGCGAGCGACAAGGCCGAGGATGCGCTCCTTCGATTCCTTGCTGAGGCGCGCGGCGGTCGTGACGAAGAGGTCCGGCGGTGTGCACGTTTCGGCGAGCCGTGCGATCAGCGTCGGATCGAGAAGCGCCGTGGGAAGCACCGTGAGCGGAAGGCGCGCGCGGATGAGGCACTGGACGACGCGATGGAGGATCGCCTCTTGGCGGACCCCAGCGGCCTGGTCCATCTCGGCTGTGATGAGATTCGCGATCTCGTAGGCGTGGAGTTCCGGGTCGAGCCCAGCCTCCGGCGCGAGCACCTGGAGCTTGGGCAAGGTCTCGTTCGAGAAGAGATCGAGAATGACGACGCGCCCGAGAAGCTCCTCGGCCTCTTCGGGCGGCAAGGTCTTCGCCACGTCGATGATCGCCCGCCTGGCGAGCTCGATCGTCTCTGCCTTGGGATCAGCGATGACGAGCCGCCGCATTCCCGACCGCAGGAGCGACGAGATGATGAGCGTCAGGAGATACGACTTGCCCGCGCCAGAAGGCCCCCAGAGGCCCATATGGCCCGCCAGACGGACCTTGGGGATTCGCACCTGCCGTCCACCGGGTACGGTGACGCCCAGCGTGACGGCGGACGGCTCCTTCGCGTCGTGGGCGGACTCGATCTCTTTGGCGAGAGCGCCCTGGCGAGTTTCCTCGCGCTTGATGGTGCGCGCCTCGTCTTCAACAGCTCGGCGCGTATCCGAACCGTGCAGGAGCCGCCGGAAGGTGCGGACGAACCAGCTCATTGGTCATCCTTCCGGTCTGGCCGTGGAGGTGGTGGCAGCGCCCGATCACGAGGCGCAGCATGTCGTCGCTGCGATGCGTCGCGCCTCGCAGCTCGCCACGCCCGCGTACGCCAGGCGATGAATCCGATCAGCCCCAGGCTGAGCGCGGCGGCGATCAGCCACTCGCCTCCGTCGAGGCCGTCGCTCAGCGACCCGAGCCACTCGCGCCCGTAGGCGAGGAGCACCGGCACGAGGGAGAGCACGACGACCATGGCGATCGCCGCTCGGATGAACTTCCCCGCCAGGCCTTTCGCGCCGAGCATGATGCAGAAGCCGGCGATGACGATGAGGAGCGCGATCATGCGACCTCCCCATCAGCGGGCCTCGTGCCCGTGCTGTTCATCTTCACGAGTGCGGCAGCCTGCTCGACGCCCGACCCTTCACCCTCGATGGCCTGCCCCACATCGTCAGCCGCAGCGAAGGTGGCCGGGCGATCCTCGCTTTGCAGCCGCGCAACGATCGTCCTTGCCAATTCCCAGAAGGCGGACAGGCTGCCGCGAAGCAGTCGGCCTAGTGCCCGAAGCTCGGCCTTAGCGACGGCTTCATGCACCTGGCGAAGACGGCGCTCGTAGGCGAGCCGCGCAACGACGCGAGCAGCCCGCGCCTCTGCCGCTCGGCGCAGCTTCACCTTCTCTGCTTCGATCCGGCGACGAGCGTCGAGCGAGAAGAACTGCGATCCCTCTGCTGGTTTCATGGCGCTCACCTCTTTCCCTCTCGCGCAAACTCAGCCGCGAGATGCGCCCCGATCCCATCGGTGAGAGCGTCGTCTGACGGGTTCTGCGCTTCCCGGTTCAGGAGCTTGGAGGTCTCGACCGCGTAAGCGGCGCTCACCGTCGCGGTCGCCAGGGTCGCGTACCGATCCGCACGGCGTACGCTGTCCTCGCGCGATTCGAGCGGCCGGATCTGGGCGAGGAGCCGCGCTTCGCTCTCCACCACGATCCTTCGAGCCTGGGTGAGCAGACGTGCCTTTGCCTTCACGTCCGCCTTCGCCTTTCGGTAGGGCTCGATGTCCTTCGCGTCGCCCTCCAAGGCCTGCGCGACCCCGAAGACGATCACTGTGCCGAGGAGATTGACCGCAAACTCGATGATTGAGACGGCGACGGCTTGCCAGGCGAATCCGTCGCCGAGGCGTATGACGCCGAATCCGGCCGCGACGCCAAGATCAACAAGGATGAGTCCGAGCTTGGCTGTCCAATGCAGCCGCCCGCGTTTCCAGATCACCAGAGCGAGCGGAAGTCCGAAGAGGAGGACGATGAGACCAGATGCCGCGTAGAAGCCGAGCGTCGCGCTGAAAGCGTCGGCGTCGGTCTGGAATACGGAGCCCCAGTACGAATGAAGCAGATAGGTATCGATGGTCGGCCCGAGAAACACCCCGACGACCGCTGCGGCGATGGCGATGCCAACAACAAGCACCAAGCACCCAAGCACGATCGATCGAGGTCTTGTCAGCGAGGCGAGCTGGTTGACCGCTGCGATGTACTCGCGCCCGCGCGTATCCGCGCTGTCTTGCGCCTGCAACAAGTCCTCGTTCTGCTTTTTGATACGCTCCAGCTTCAAGGCGTCCGCGAGCGACGCACTCGGATCGAGAGGGAGCTGTTCCGCCGCGCGAACTTGAGCCACTGCCTGGTCACGCAGCGCATCGTGGAGTTCCGGCGCATGGCCGGGATAGCTGGCCGATTCGACGGCGCTTGCCGTTTCGTCCGTGAGCGACGGGACCTTGAGGCGTGCGAACTCAGCCGCCGTGCCCGAAGCGAGCACGTTGTTGAATGATCTCTTCAGCCAGCCGATCACTGCTGCACCGCGTTCGCACCGGCCGGAGGCGGCGCATCGACGGGACAGGAGGCATCGAAAGCGGGCATCGTCGGCCCTAGGACTTGGGCCCAGACCGACGAGAGGACGCTTGGATCGATGTAGGCTTCGCCCGCGCCGAGGCGCGTATTGGAGACGCCGCAGATGGCGAGGTCGAGGCCATTCACGTCGATGCGCGGAAGCGGGGCGGCGTTCGTCCTGCTCCGCCCGCGCGTTTCCGCCGCAAGCCGGTCGCGGATCGCCCGCTCGCCGTTGTCGCGCATGTCGCTGTGCACGGCCAGGAAGCGGCGCTCGCAGCGCTCCTGTCGCTGCTCGATCTCGGCGCAGTGCGCGCCAATGCTCCCTGCGCCGCGCTTGATGGCGGCGAAGATGGGCGAGGTGTTGGTCGGCCTAACGGCACGCTGACAGGTCGCCCGTACCGATTCGATCCATTCTGCTCGGGCAGCCTCGGCGTGACCCGGCTGCTCGTAGAGCCGACCGTTCGGCTCGAAGCGCGTCCAGGGCACGAGGACGATCGGCTCAAGGCCCGTTCCGCCTTCCCCGGTCCCGATCGCCATGACATCGAGTCGCTTCACGCCGGGCACGCTGAGCGTCCGCCGCACGCGAGCGGCGAGTTCATCGCAGCGCTGGTCACCAACGGTCGATGGGGAAAGGTCAACGACGACCGCAATCGCGGCCACCGGCTTCGCCTCCCGCGTGGGACGCTTCAGGCAACTCGTGGCGGTCGCAGCGCCAAGGAGAAGCAGGCAAATAAGTGGGCAATGCGAGAAGGACTGTGAATCCACCCCGCCGCCCGTCGGAAGATTCGTTCTTTGCGTTTCGGCTTTTCGTGCGCGGCACATGGCAGACACTCCTCGTTGAACCTGGAGGTAGTGTGTGCGTCGCCGACGAGGAGAGCGAAGGGAGCGGGATGAGCGCTCGATGAGGGCGTGATGGGATGGCCGAGCACCGCCCTGTTGCCGTACCATCGACAAGTGAGCCGGAGGGCGGAAGCGAACGAGTACGTCCTAATCGCCGTTCCCATCGAAGATGTGGAGCGCGTCGAAAAGTTCTGCCGTGCAATTCGGATCGTCTCGGCGCCCGATCCAAACCGACCGGCTATCAGTTCGTCACTCCCATCCGCCACGGGTCCGGCAAGCGACCTCACGGACGAGGAGGTGCGCGAGTTCGTGCACCTCCTCTTCAGCTTTGCGCTCGACACCTACACAAAAGGGCAGAGGCGGAGCGCCGCGCAGTGCATCATCTATCACGTGTTCACGCTCGTCAGTCGCGGCCGGGCCGATTTTGCCCGCGCCATCGTAGACGCGGCGAAACAAGATCAAGATGCGCGGCAGCTACTCCAGGACTTTTTTCGGGCCGTCGGTACGGACGAATGGGAAACTGCCCTCGACGCTCTGATCAGGACCGGGAACCTCCAGCGCTCGCTCGGCATGGAGGCGCAGGCAAAGATCAGCACCTCGAACAGGGATAACCACAAGTTCATCGACGCGTTCAAGCGATACCTCGCCGGCCAGCGCATGGATGCCGAGAAGAAACGGCGGATCGCCGGCATCTACACCGCACTGCTCGCGAGCTTGCTCTTGCCCAGGGGTGCCCAGGCCGCTCCGTCGATGCCTCACGGCGGCATGCCGGTGTTCCGCATATTTGGCGGCACGGCGCTCGCGACAGCGCTCCTTGCCGGGATCGCGTTCGTAGTTGTGACGACGGTGCGCGACGAAGCCCGGCAGAAAGAGGCTGTATTCGCGGAGGGACCGGAGCGATTAGCGGAGAGCGAGCCGCCGCCAGCACAGAGCCCGCTCCAGCCGACCACTGCATCGGCGCTGGACGCTTGTCTGACAGGCAGGAACGGATTTGAGAGCAAGGCGTGTCTGATCAGAGAAGCCAACCGCGCGCGGCCGACGTACGCGCGGGCAGTGGCGCTCTACAAGCGAGCGATCACCTTCGACTACGACCCGGCGGGCCTTGGAAAGCGAGGAGAAATCCCCGAGAGATATCTGAGCACGTGGCAATCCACCGAAGCGTACGAAAGTCTGGCCACGCTTCACTCCGAGAACGGACGGTATCGAGAGGCTTTGGCTGCCCACCGCGAACGTTTGCGCTTGAAAGAAGGCATGCAGTCGGGCGCAGCGTGGCAAATGCTCTTTTTCTCCCTCGACTGCACGATCCTTGCGGCGCTCGAACGGCGCGCTAACGGCGGTCGCGCCGCGATCGACTCCAATGACTGGTGCATGGCCAAGAATCCCTACCCCAGCGACGTCGATACCGATTTTCATACATACGAACTCGCCCGGGCGTACGAGGATGCCGGTTGGCAGAGCGAGGCGGTGCAAGCCCTGGCCGCGATAGTCGGCCCCGGTATGGGGGCGCCGCCGAATCCCACTACGACCTGGATGATGACGTCGAGCGTCTGGAAGCATCTGGTCAACAGACCGCAAGAGATCGAAGATTCGCGCCGGAGACTCACGACGATCCTCGAATCGCTGCAATCGAGGGAGCACGCGATCATCACGTCGGACCTAGCTGTGTGGCTCGAACCGGACCGTGCCACTGGCGGTTACGTCATTGGGCTTCTTGTGTTGCGGCTCCGACCCTCAGCCGCTTGTCGAGTAGATGATGTCGAGGGTTCAACCCCCAGCAAGACATGGAGCCTCTCGGTCGAGACAGGGGGCAAGGTGGTGGAGATTAAGCGTCCGGTTCCCGGCCTTAGTCCCAACAGTCCTCGATCTACCATGCCGTGGTATGGGCAAGTCGCACGAACAGAGACCTCGCTCCCAGTGGATATTGTGGTCAAGCTTGCTATGACCGGACCAGCCACACTTCCGCGAGGCTGCTTTGATCAGACAGTAAGAACTCGTGTCTGCGTCCTGGCTGACGGTCGTCTCGTAGGTGCGGACCGCTGCCCATAAAAGAGACCTCTACCGAACCTGTGCCGCGCCCCTCCTGTTATCGTCATAACTGTTATGCACAGCCCGTCGCCAATAGGGCACAAAGAGCCAGCAGACGGCCACAAACACACGCTTTATCCTGAACGCATATGATGCTTCTCAACCGCATTTACCTCCGGCCGTAGGTTCACGGCTAGCAGCAGGTCCAGGACCATCGGCCGGTGGTCCTGCCTGCCGTCTCTACGAAGATCGCCATCTAACATGTTAGAGTAACGATGCCGGTGCCTACGAGCAGAGCGAGGCTTTGCCTCCACTGTTCCCCGGCAGTTGCTCTCTAACAATTGAATACAATGACCGATTCACAATCGACACCACGGATTCAAGAGGCACTATTGACCGTTCGGGAAGTCGCCGAATTCCTGCATGTATCTAAGACCAGCGTCTACCGCCTCGTGGATCGCAGGGCTATACCCTTCCATCGCTTTCCGCGAGAGCTGCGGTTCAGTGCTGACGATCTCAGAGCGTATCTTGAAAAGTGTCGAGTGGAGTCGGTCGATGGACGTGTATGAGCATACGATTACTGAAGGGAAGCTATTGGGTGGACTTTCGCAATGGCTTCCAACGGGTGCGCAAGCGCAGCCCGGTACAAACGCTCGCCGCCGCGAAGGACTATGAAGCGCTGTTGCGATCGCGTTTGATGCGCGGTGAGCCACTGCAAGAAACCCGGGAGCCGTCGGCCAAGACAACGTTCGCCGAGTTCGCTTGGGAGTGGCATGAGACATATGTCAGAGCGAACAACAAGGCATCGGAGCAGTACATAAAGGCGATCTATCTGCGAGTTCACCTCGTACCCTTCTTCGGCAACCTCCCACTGCGTGACATCAGCTCCGAGAGTATCGAACGGTACAAGGGAAAGAAGCGTGCGGCGGGACTCTCAGACACGACGATCAACCACCACCTCACGACCCTGATGAAGTGTCTGCGCTGCGCCCAAGAATGGGGCCGGATACCGCTTCTTCCCAAGGTTCGGAAGATCAAGACGGCGCCTCCGCCGTTTGACTTCCTGACGCCGCCAGAGAGCGAGCAGCTCCTTCGCTATGCGCGACTGCGCGAGCCAACCTGGCACGACATGATTCTGCTGGGACTGCGGACCGGCATGCGGCGGGGAGAACTCCTCGGACTCCAGTGGGCTGATGTCGATCTCGACAAGCGCAAGATCACCGTCAGACACTCACTGGTGATGGGGCTCTTGAGCTGTCCCAAGAACTATCGCTTTCGCTATCTTCCCATGACCCAGGAGGTGTTCGAAATGCTCTCTGAAAGGCACTCCCAAACGGGGTACGTCTTCCAGGGAGAGACGGGCGGGGCCAGCTCTCCGGCCACTATCGACCGGAACCTGCGGCGGATCTGCAAGCAGGCCGGAATGAGGCATATCCACTGGCACGTTTTCCGCCATACCTTCGCATCCCAACTCGTGACGGCTGGAGTTCCGCTCACCGTGGTAAAGGAACTCATGGGCCACGCGGACATCAAGATGACGACCCGCTACTCCCACTTTGCGCCGTCGTTGTATGACAGTGCCGTGAACGTGCTGGATACGCTTGGCAAGCTCGACACCGAAACTCTTGGGCAACCCATGGGCAACCGGGCCGAAATCACCGCCCCCACGACCTACGACCAGTTCTCAATAATTCGTCTAAACGGTCAACAAAAACAGGCCACCGTGTGACCTGCTTTCGTTGGCTGCGAGACTAGGACTCGAACCAACCTGGTCCCGCAAAATAGAAATAGATAGATCTAGCGATAATTCAGCATACAGGGCTCAACTCGGCAGAATTACCCGCGCATCGTTCGTCGCCACAGATAGCAGTTGATTCTCATAGCTAGCTCCGGCGTGGGCAACGGGTGGGCAACCGGGTGCCGCCCGACTGAGCCCCTAACAGACTACCAGAAACAAAACCGCCTCTCCCTGTGGGCACCGGGTCTTTAATCAGACCAACGGTTGGGAGGGAGAGCGGCCAATCGCTTCACGCGACTGCTGGTGGTTCCAAGTCCGATAGTCGTTTTGCGATGCTTTTGGTTGCGTCGGAAAGCGCATCCAGCAACGAGGTGTCGAGGCTGCGTGCATCCTGAAGAATCATTTGCTCTGGACTCATGGTGGTTTTCCCACTGTCGCCTATAATCGTCATTGTGACGGCGGAAAAGCGCTGCTCATAAGCGAGTTGTTCCATTCGGCCGAGCGCCTTAATCAAGAAATATGCAGAAGTTATTTTGTTGACGAGACTTACGTCAGCAATTGCCTGGAGGCCGCCGGAGCTTTTGAGCGCCTCCCAAAGATCATATTTCAAAGGCCTCACCGGCGATGCAATCGTATTTCTTCGTCCGGCCGGCAGAATCAGTCGCCTATTATAGTTTAGCTCATCATCAATGAGCTTTAGGATCTTGCGCTCATCTTCTTTTTTTGATTGTAGGACACGCAGGGAATCCGCCCTCTTTACGAGTCTATCGATCCAGAGTGCCGTCGGGATACCAAGAATCACTGCCAAAGCCGATGCCGCCAAGTTGGGCCAAAACGATGGCCAGAATGTCATAAAGATTGTGATGCCTTTAGCCAGCGTTGATCCTAATAGACATCAAGCACCATCCGGTCCAAGAGTGTAGATACCTTTCCTGTGAGCACGAACAAGTAAGCGGCGGTTTCATCCTTGTCGAGATTGGCACCGCCAATCTCATTCATGTATTCCGTGGCCCTCTCCGCAACATTCATGACGGCCTCTTCGCCCGATGGGGCGGCCCGACCTGCTTTTCCGTACTCGCTGATCCGATTTAGGAGGAGGGCCAGCACTTCCTTTAGCTCGCCATAGTTCAGACCAAAGTCGGCATCCAAGTCCGCGGCACCATTGCCGGTTAGGGCGATCACCTCCCTGTTGCCACTCATTATCAACCCCATGCCTTGAAGCAGGCGGCTATTGTATTGTTCCCAATCATGATCTGAACGAAACTTGTCGCGTTTTCCAAATAGCGCGCAACCCATTATCAAAATGAGCATTTCCTTGACGACCGCTTTCCGCCTCGACTGATCACTGTTAATGCGAAGAGCGTCGGGCATTTTGCCGTCTTTTGTGTCTCTTACGAACATGTAGACGGTCGTAAGCACGAGCTTGGTTGCGTGTTCCGCCGCATCGTCCACATTCTTGATGCCTCGCTTGAAAAACACAGTATAAATGTTTGATGGATTAGTCGTGACACTGGAGGGCGATGACGCAGCAGCGTTTGATCCTGCCTTAGTGTCAATTCCGAGGCGGTGATAGAGCATAATCGCCCATCACTCGTTGGTCATCGCATTGTACACAGCGGCGATGGCTGTGGCCCTGTGGATAACTTCTGGATGAAGTCTCCGATAGGACACAGAGAGCCAGTAGGCAACCATACAGGGCCTTGGGTACGCTGGATTCAGAACGGGCCGCGACGGGCAAGCGTCAAAACAAAGACAGACACGGCGACATCTTGCGGCCACGGGGCCGGGAAGGAGGAGATTCCCAACAGCCCAATACAACAAACCAAGAACAGTTCACGGGTGCGCGGGCACTCTGGGTCTGGAACGCCGCCTGATCCCCGCTGGGCGTCATGCGGCGACCTTCAGCGAGGCAGTGTAGTCGTGCGCGAGCAGGTCGAAGGTCGGGCGTAGACG
>Ga0214473_10004908_pt1 | contig 16064 bp, 11 predicted proteins | sample RVTome_7_FD_203509 | JGI IMG/M metagenome (GOLD analysis project Ga0214473, IMG submission 203509) | Soil microbial communities from uranium-contaminated site in the Upper Colorado River Basin, Wyoming, United States - RVT98D197 | ecosystem: Environmental > Terrestrial > Soil > Contaminated >... | reverse complement strand
CCTTGATATCAAATATCTCCTTCCGGGAACGGAGCCGGTCAAAGAGATCAATGTGACGGCGATAGGGCAATCCCTCTCTTTCAACCTGTTGGAAATGTTGTTCCTGGATACCTACAACACCGAAGGAGAGGAGAAACCGGACGCCGCCTTTGATTTCGAGCCCGGAATAACCATTGACGTCGACCGCGGGGAGCTCACCTTCCCAACACTGGAGCCGTTTGGGGATCGGATCCGGGAATTCTTTTTGGAGAAGTTCAAGCCGACAACAACCGCGCAAAGAGATGAAGTCATCGCCGTTGCCGATTCCTTTATTATCCGTGAAGTCTATGATACAACGTATAACGGCGCCCAGAACAGTCGAAAGAACAGGTTCTATATCAGCGGGGTCACGGTCTCCTCGGTAGCATCAACCTATAACATCGGATTCAACGTTGTCGAGGGAAGTGTCGAAGTGATCGTGGATAACCAAACAGCGACCCGCAACGTTGATTACACGGTGGATTATCTTACCGGTACTGTTGTCATAAGAAACCAAAGTTACCTCGTACCCGGGAAAGGATTGCAGATCAAGTACGAGGCCAATGACCTCTTTCAACTTGCCTCCAAATCCCTGTTGGGCGCCCGCGGTGAGCTTGCCCTGGCAAAGAATACCTCGCTCGGATTCACGATCATGAGCCTGAACCAGCAGACACTGAGCGACAAGGTTCGGTTGGGGGAGGAGCCGATCAGCAATACCATTATGGGGATTGACGGAGGGACAAACCTCAACCTTGATTTTCTCACCTCCGCAATGAATTTGCTTCCCGGAATCAAGACTACGGCGCCATCTTCCGTCAGTTTCAAGGGAGAAGCTGCCTACGTTCTGCCCGATCCCAATACCAGGAAAAGCAACATTGCGCAGGACCAGCATAAGGGGATCGCGTACATCGACGACTTTGAGGGTTCACGCCGGACAATTCCGTTGGGCATTAACAGGGGCATCTGGCACGACGCGAGTCCGCCTGCCTATATCGCGAGCCTTGACCAGGCACACGACACGATCAAAATGGAATACAAGGCAAAGCTGGTCTGGTTTAACATACAGCCGAGCGATGTGGTCATCAAAGACATCTGGCCGAACAGGGAAACGAGGGCAGGGCAGGATTTCGTCACTGTGATGAATCTTCTCTACCGACCCACAGCCCGCGGTGCATTCAACTATTCCTTGTCACTTAAGGACAGCCTCTTTGCGAATCCCGCCAAAGGATGGGCGGGAATCCAGCATCTTCTGGGGACAACTGCAACCAACCTCCTCGATGAGAATATCACATTTATTGAATTGTGGATGAGAGTTGAGTCATTCAGCCCGAATGCGAAGTTGAACATCAACCTTGGGACTATCAACGAGGACGTGATCCCGAACAGAATTCTGAACTCTGAGGATGGTCTCGGAGGGACGATCAAGACCGGTTTGATCCGCGACAAGAAACAGGATGTTGGTTTGGATATGCTCAATGATGGCGAGGAAGGGATCGCGTTCTCGGCTTTCACGGACGCCTATCCGGAATATCTTGCCGACCCTTCCGGGGACAACTATACCGGGGAAATACCCCAATCGCTCAATCCGGATGATCACCTTGGCTCCCGCGGCACCGATGGCAATTTTGTAGCGCAAGAAGGGACTTTCCCCGACACCGAGGACCTCAATGCCAACAATGTGGTCGACCGGACCAACAGTTACTTTGAATATGAGCTGGCCCTGGACACTGCAAGTGCGGGGTTCAGGAAATATGTGACTGGCGGCGGTGTGAACAATTGGTACCAGATTCGTATTCCCGTACAGGAATTCACGAGAAAGATAGGGAGCCCTGCTCTTACAAACGTCGAGGCGATCAGGCTCTGGATCGGTGACGCCGACCAGGAGGTGGCGCTCCGCATCACGGAGTTTGTCCTTGTTGGCAATCAGTGGGAGGCCCTCGACAAGAACGATCCCAACTTCAGAGTCAGTAACGTCGGAATCGAAGAGAATCCTTACTACACATCGCCCCCCGGAGTGCAGCGTCCAGTCGATCGTACACAACCGGATCAGATCATTTCGGGGAACGAACAGTCCCTTGCTCTCATTATCACCGATTTGAGGGACGGGGAATCGAAGAGAGCGATTAAAAGGCTTTCCGCTCGTCCTCTTGACCTGTTCACGTACAAGACGATGAAGCTCTTTGTGCACGGTGATGATCGGGCCCTGACACTCATGAACTATGTCGATACGACGAACTATGACGCGGAATTCTTCTTCAGGTTTGGAGCTGATTCTCTCAACTACTACGAGTATCGGGCACCCCTTCGTCCGGGCTGGGCCCCTGAGAACGAGATCACCATCCGATTCGAGGATCTTACGACACAGAAGCTCGGGCGGGACAGTATTGGAATCCTCAGCCAACCCCTCCACGTGGACGGCGACCCAGAAGGGGCTGTCTACCGAATTCTCGGACAGCCTGCTCTCACCAACGTGAGATATCTGGAATTGGGAGTTGCGAATCCGCAGGGGAAGGGGGCAACCATCATTGAAGGCGATGTGTGGGTGAACGAGCTGCGTCTTACCGATGTGGACGACACTCCGGGTTGGGCATATCGATTTGATACCGCCGTGAAGTTTGCCGATGTGATAAGCGTGAACGTCGGCATCACACAGCGCAATCCGTTCTTCCACGGCCTTGAGGACCGGTTCGGATCGCGCAACGACGACCGTAACTGGACATTGGCCTCGAGTGTAGCCCTCGACAGGTTCCTCCCTGAGAGTTGGAGGGGTTCACAGTTGGGGCTTACGTATTCTCATGTCGAGGGACAACAGAGTCCCCGCTACGTTCCGGGCACGGACATCCTTGTGGAAGCAGCAGCAAAACGCACGAAGGACCTTGCGCTGGAAGAGGGCCGATCAGAGGAGGAGGCGCAGCATGCTGCCGAAGATGTCCGCCACCAAACCCGGTCGCTGAATGTCACCGAGACCTACGCTCTGCCGAACGTGAAGTTGAATATTCCGGCGTCGACCTGGCTCGTGACGGAGACAATCAATCGGATGACGTTTGCCTATTCGTTCACCAATACGAAACGGAGAAATCCGACAACGCAGTTCTTCCAGCAGTGGTCCTGGAATTTCCGGTTCGGCTACGGACTGCAGTTCGGTGCCAATAATTACGTGCAGCCGTTTGCCGATATTGGAGACTTCTTTCTCTTCAGCCCCTGGAAGAATGCCAAGTTCAATTTCCTCCCGCGCGCAATCAACGTTGCCACGACCCTGAACAGAGCCCAGACGCATGAGAAGGCCAGAAGCCAGTTGGCGAAAAAACCTGTCGGAAGATCCTTTGGATCCACCCGTCAGCTGGGCTTCAGTTGGCAGCTTGTCGAGGGAGGGTTGCTCAGTCCGTCTGTCGACTACACGCTCGATATTACCAGCAGCCTGGTCCACCTCGAGGTGAATCAATTCGGCAGACAGCGATCTCTCTCAACGATCTTCGCCGGCCTCATCGGCGGTTCCCGGCTCATTGATTTCGGAAAAGACATCAGCTACTCTCAGAACATCTCCTTCAACACGAAGCCGGTCGTCCCCACAATTTTAAAGCTGAACCAGATATTCACGCCGACGTTCAGGTACTCGTCGCGGTATGACTGGCAGAACAACCTGCAGGCCGGGACCCTGGGAAAAAGCACAGGCGCAACGGCAAGCATCGGCGGGACGCTCGATATCAACCTCAAGATCATTTCCGAGAACCTCTGGCCGGCTCCGCGCGCGGTTGCCAAACCCCCGGTCGATTCGACCGGAGCGCCGCTCCCCCCGACGTTCGGCGAACGTCTTGATGCGCTCAGCCGGATCCTGTTCAAGATTCCCTTCTTCGATTGGGACCGCATCAGCATATCGTTCCAGCAGTCGAACTCCATTCGAAACAGCGGCGTGCTGGGTCGTCCGGGATTCCTCAACCTGTTCGGTCGCGTTCCGTTCGTCCAGGGTTCTCTCGCGGAGAATGGCCCGTCGATGTTGTACCAGCTTGGGCTTTCATCGGATCCCCACGGAACTGTCATCCTCAAAACAAAACCATCTTTCCCCTTTCTTACGGGTTTCACAGTACCGGGCCTGCGCGCCCCCAACGGGAATCTTACCGATGCGTTCAATCAGACCAACAACTTTACGACGCGAACATCGCGAACCCTTTGGGAAGGGGCGACGATCCAGCTAACGTGGACTTTGGGATGGTCGTACAATACGAACAGGACGATCAGGACAGATTCAGCCGGCGCTCCCACCGAGGTAAACAGGACCACCAGCGGCGACGTGAACAGGACATTCTTGACCTTTCCCAACACGTTTATTTTCAAACTCTTCAAAACCGGGATCGAGGATGTGAGCAAGCGTTATGAGGAACTGAAGGATGACTTTGGCGACCCTCGGGGGAACGATCTGAAGATTATTCAGGCGTTCGAGGAAGGAATGGAGGCGATGCCCCTTTCGACCAGGCTCATCAACTCGATGATGCCGCGGCCCAACTGGTCCTTCCGATGGGACGGACTCGAGAAGTTTGATCTTTTCAGCGGATTTGCGTCGCGCGTCACGCTTGATCACTCATATACCTCCACGCTCCGCAGAAGGTGGCGGCTCACGCCGGACGGAGCACAAATCACGGAAAGCGAACAGATCTCCTACGGGTTCACGCCCCTGGTCGGTTTGAGCATTACCTTCAAACAGATCGGCAAGGGGAACCTGACCGGCAATTTTCGTCTTGGGACATCAACCTCCACGGACCTTTCTCCTTCTGTTCAGAACATTACGGAAACCAACACAAGCGACATCAATCTCTCCGCAAGTTATTCGCGATCGGGATTCGAGTTTCCTTTCTTCGGGTTATCTCTTTCGAATGATATCGACGTCAGTTTCTCCTACAGCTACTCAAAGAACAACCGGCGGGTGTTTGACTTCAAGAAGGAATTCAAGAAAGATGGCGATCCTCTCGAGGGTACCATCCGGACAAGCCTCGAACCCCGCATCCGGTACACCCTCAGTGCACGGGTAACTGCGTCGATCTACTATAAGTACTCCAAGATGAAGCCCGACGCCGGCGGGTCCCGCATCCCGGGCTCCACCATCAACGAAGGCGGCCTCGACCTGCGAGTACAGATTCAGTAGCAGGTGTTTCGTCGCCCTTTGTGCCTTGGTGTCTTCGTGGTTGATAAAGAAGCAACCACGAAGGCACGCCTGCGTGCCCGCCTGCCCTTTTGTGAAACAAAGTCGGCGGGCAGGCCGAAACATATTCGACCCAGCACTTCGGCGTGAAGGCACGAAGAACGCGAAGAAGCACGCCTTGATTGTGCTGCTGCATTGCTTCTCGCTCTAATTCTGGGTAATTTTTTCCATGACCCGATCCAAAAAAATCCTCTGGGTAGATGACGAAATCGACCTCCTGAAGTCTCACGTATTGCTGCTTCAGGAAAAAGGTTACAGCGTTGAAACGGCGGCAAACGGGGAAGATGCGGTCGAGATGGTCAAGGAGGGGCATTTTGACCTTGTCTTTCTGGACGAAATGATGCCCGGGATGGGCGGGCTGCGCACCCTCGCACGCATGAAGGAAATTGTTCCGGCCCTTCCCGTTGTGATGATCACAAAGAACGAAGCTGAAAGCCTCATGGAAGAGGCCATCGGGGGAAAAATCAGCGACTATCTCACGAAGCCGGTCAATCCCAGCCAGGTCCTACTTGCCGTTAAGAAGATCCTCGAGGCAAAGGAAATCACCGGCAATGTCGTGTCGAGAGATTATACTCAGGAGTTCCAGAACATAAGCCGAATGCTCATGAACCCCATGGATCCCGGGGAATGGGCCGAACTCTACGTGAAGCTCACGAACTGGGACCTTGAGCTCGATGAACATCCCGAACTGGAACTTCGCCAGACCCTCCTGGACCAGAAGCGCGAATCGAATGTCGAATTCGGGAAATTCGTTGAACGTGAGTATCGGTCCTGGATCGGCAGTGAGCCGTCGAAAAGGCCCTGTCTCTCCGTCGACATCCTTGACCGATATGTTCTTCCGAGAATTGCCGACCAACGCACAGTCTTCCTGTTTGTCATCGACTGTCTCCGTCTCGACCAATGGCTGATCATCGAGAAGCTCCTTGGCCCGCTCTTTTCGATGGAAAAGGAGTACTATTACAGTATCCTTCCAACGGCCACTCCTTACTCACGAAATGCCATCTTCAGCGGGCTGTTTCCGCTTGATATGCAGAAGCGATTTCCTGATGTTTGGGGAGAGGGGGAGGATGACGAGAGCAGCCGCAACCGTCAGGAGCATTTCCTCCTCGACAAGCTCCTTGAACGCAGGAACGTCCGTCTTAGTCCGGGTTCGAAGTACGTCAAGATTCTCGATGCGGAATTTGGCCGTCAGATTGAAAACAATATCCTTTCCTACCTGGGGGGAAAGCTCACGGCTATTGTCATTAATTTCGTCGACATGCTTGCGCATGGAAGGTCCGACTCGCCCCTCCTTAAGGAAATTGCCCCCGACGAGGCCGCGTACCGGTCGCTGACCCGCTCGTGGTTTCAGCATTCTTCGCTGTATGGGATGTTGAAGGTCCTCGCCCGACAGCCCCGCGCCACGATCGTTCTGACCACTGACCACGGAAGTGTTCGCTGCCTCAGAGGCTCAAAGATCATCGGTGACAGGGAGGCTTCGACCAACCTTCGCTACAAGTTCGGCCGCAACCTGAAAATCGACGACCGGCACGCCGTGTTTGTCAAGAATCCGGCCGACTATAAATTGCCGAGCACCAGCGTCACCACGAACTACGTCATTGCCAAAGAAGACTATTTCTTTGTCTATCCGACCGACTATCACAAATACCTGAGCCAGTACCGCGACAGTTTTCAGCACGGCGGCATTTCGATGGAAGAGATGATCCTTCCCGTTGTAACGCTTACCCCCCGCGTTTCATGAGCGAATTGCTTCAATCCACATCGGAACAGCAGACACGAGAAGCGGCCCGATCCATGGCATCGTCGTTGCAAAGAGGCGATGTCGTGGCACTCTATGGCGAACTCGGCGCGGGGAAGACTCAGTTTGTCAAGGGATTGTGCGACGGCTTTCATGTTCGTGACGCCGTCACCAGCCCCACGTTCGTCATTCTTAATCGCTACTCGGGCGTTGACGGCCGGAACAAGGAGATCTTCCTTTTCCATTTCGATCTGTATCGCGTCCAATCGGCGGAGGAGATTTACGACCTGGGATACGAAGAATTTCTTTTCGGAAACGGAATTTGTGTGGTGGAATGGGCCGAGCGGCTCGGTACGTTGTTGCCGTCACGCCGGTATGACGTGAAGATTGCGTTTGGTGAAGGCGCGGATGAGCGCCGGATTTCCATCGATTGGGTTGAATGAACATGATCGTTCTCGGTATCGAAACTTCCACAGACGTATGTTCCGTCGGGCTGGCCCGAACGGGGCAGCCTCTCAAAGAGGAGCGCGTTGTTGAGGAACGGATTCACTCGGAGAAAGTGCTCACCCTCGTTCGTGCTCTCCTCTCGGAGGGGCGGGTCGCGCCAAATCAACTCGACGCAATTGCAGTTTCGATTGGTCCGGGATCGTTCACCGGACTGAGAATTGGACTCAGCACGGCAAAAGGATTATGCTTTGCCCTGAACGTTCCACTTGTTGCAGTCCCGACATTTGATGCAATCGCACAGGCGGTCGCTGCGTCTCATCAGGATGCGGCCAATATTGTTGTGGCATTAGACGCGAAAAAAGGGGATTTTTATTCGGGAAGATATGAACGACGGTCCGATTCGCTCATTCCTGCGGGAAAGACGTGCCTGAGAACCGAAGCCGAGATTCGAAAGGATATTCTCGAAGCTCCTCCGGCTCTCCTGGTTACCAACAGGGAGGATCTCTTTGAGGGTCACCGTCGTGCGGGCGGAAAAGTGACGGACGTCCATGGTTTCTGCAGGGGAGACGTGGTTGCCGGAATCGGGCTTGCCAGGGCACAGGCGAAGAAGTTTACGGATGCCGAATCCTGCGAGCCGATGTATCTGAAAGATTTTGTAGTGATCGGAAAAACCTCAGCTGTTTGAGTGGAGATTGCCATGGCCTGGTTTCGGCGTTCAAAAGAGAATATTCAGTCCGAAGGGCAGAGGAAAGAGACGCCCGACGGTCTCTGGACGAAGTGCGGCGGTTGCGGCGAGATCATTCACAGAAAACAACTCGAGCAGAACCTCTTCACATGCCCGAAGTGCTCCTTCCATTTCAGGATCGGAAGCAAGGATTATTTCGCCCTCCTCCTTGACGCAGGCTCTTTCAGTGAAATGGACAAGAAGCTTCAATCGGTCGACCCGCTGAATTTTGTCGACACGAAAAAGTATTCGGAGCGCCTGAAAGACACGGTGAGGAAAACGGGACTTTATGACGCGGTCCGCACGGGAACGGGCAAGATCAACGACATTCCCGTCGTTGTCGCTTGCATGGATTTCGGCTTCATCGGTGGGAGCATGGGATCGGTTGTGGGGGAGAAGATAGCCCGTGCCATCGACAGATCCCTCAAGACCAAACGCCCCATGATCATCGTATCGTCCAGCGGGGGCGCCAGAATGATGGAGGCGGCGCTCTCGTTGATGCAGCTGGCAAAGACCAGCGCCAAACTTGCCCAGCTTTCCGACGCGGGAATCCCCTATATCTCCGTCCTGACGGATCCGACGACGGGGGGTGTTACGGCCAGTTATGCAATGCTTGGCGACGTGAACATCGCCGAGCCCGGAGCCCTCATCGGGTTTGCCGGGCCGCGTGTCATTAAGCAGACGATCGGCAAGGACCTGCCGCCGGGATTTCAGAGGGCAGAGTTCCTCATGGAAAAAGGATTTGTAGACCTGGTGATCCATCGGAAGGAAATGAAGGAGACGATCACCAAGATGTTGAAGCTCCTTGCCCAATAGTATCCAATTCAACATTGGGTTACGAGCCTGACGGGGAAGCAAACAAAAACGGGCGATTGCCCCGACCTTTCTTGTCCGCCGCAGCAAAGCGTAGGCGGAAGGTCGGGGAAGAGAATGTAAAGTTACGAGCTTCAGCCCATGATACTCCGTGGTTGAGATAGATTCCACAGTCAATGTATGAAGATCCACATTCTTGGTGTTCCCATGGACCTCGGCGCCGGAAGACGCGGTGTCGATATGGGTCCCTCGGCCATCCGCATCGCCGGCGTTGCGGATAAGCTCGCCCACCTAGGCCACACCGTCGTGGACGACGGTGACATTTTGGTAAAATCTCCCGAGCAGCAGCGCATCCGCAATGAGAAACTGAAGTATCTTCCGGAGATTGTCCGCGCCTGCACGCTCCTTTCGGGAAAAGTCGAAAAGATCATGTCAGCCGGAGAATTCCCGCTCGTCCTCGGCGGCGATCACTCCATCGCGATCGGAACGATCGCCGGGCTCGCGCAATTCTGCCGCAGGCACAAGAAGCGTCTTGGGGTCCTCTGGATCGATGCACATGGTGACCTCAACACGCACGAGACTACACCTTCAGGAAATATCCACGGCATGCCGATGGCGGCTTCCATCGGTTTCGGCGCAATTGAGCTGACCTCGGTGGGGGGAGACTTCAAGAAGCTTGATCCGAAGGATGTCGTTCTCATCGGTACGCGCGATCTGGATGACGGTGAACGAAAATTCATCAGGCAGGCGGGAATCAATACCTTCACCATGGAAGAGATCGACAAGCATGGCATTTCAGCGGTCATGGGGCGCGCGCTCAGAAAGCTGCGCTCCTGCGACTGCCTGCATGTGAGCTTCGACCTCGACGGCGTCGATCCTCAGGTCGCACCGGGAGTCGGGACGCCTGTGAGAGGCGGGCTGAACTATCGTGAGGCGCATCTGATCATGGAAACTCTCAATGAGTCCGGGAAGATGACGTCACTGGAAATTGTCGAGGTGAATCCGATCCTCGACAACCGCAATCAATCGGCGGAGTTTGCCGTTGAGCTGATCCAATCAGGATTCGGGAAAAAGATCCTGTAATGGAAATACTCAGGACTGTCCGTGAAATGCAGGAAAGGGCGGAGCAGGTCAGGCTCGCCGGGAAGAAGATTGCCGTCGTGCCGACGATGGGCGCTCTCCACGAGGGGCACATGAGTCTCCTCTCTCTTGCCAGGGCCAACAGCGATTTTGTTATCCTCACCATCTTCGTCAATCCCACCCAGTTTGGACCTCAGGAAGACTTTGAGCAATACCCGCGTGATTTCAAGCGCGATGAGCACCTTGCACAGGATGCAGATGCGGACGTCCTGTTCTATCCCGATGTGGAGGAGATATATCCTCCCCCTTTTCTTACCTATGTGGTGACAGGCGAGGTGGCAGAGGTGTTTGAGGGTGAGATCCGGCCCACACACTTCAGCGGTGTTACAACCATCGTCGCCAAGCTGTTCCATCTCACCAAGCCGCACGTGGCGGTGTTTGGGCAGAAGGATGCGCAGCAGCTCTTTATTATTAGAAAGATGGTTCAGGATTTGAACTTTGATATTGAACTGCTCGCAGGTCCGATCATACGGGAGGGGGACGGACTGGCAAAAAGCTCCCGGAATGCCTACCTTGGCGAAACGGAGCGCAAGAATGCACCTGCGCTTTATCAATCCCTGAAAGCAGCCGCGGATCTCATCAAGAAGGGGGAGCGTGACCTGCAGGTTGTCCGCGATGCAATCACCGCAATTCTTACGGCTGGGTCTCCCGCTCAAATCGACTACGTTGCCTTTGTCGATCCGTCGAATTTCAAGAATGTCGACAAACTCGAAGGCAAAGAAGTCCTCGTACTCCTCGCGGTCAGATTCGGTTCAACGAGGCTCATCGACAATATGATTGTTCCTCTGGAATAGGTTCATGACGAAACAATCGACTCTCGCCGTTGTCATCATGGCCGCCGGGAAGGGTACCCGAATGAAGGACAGCAGTCGGGCAAAGGTCATGTATGAGCTCGATGGCAAGCCCATGATTCACTACGTCCTTCACCTTGCGGGAGAATTGAAGGCGTCAAGGGTCATACCCATCGTCGGTTACCAGAAGGAAACGGTCGAGCACTACGTGAAAATGTATTTTCCTTCGGCACAATGTGTGACTCAGGAACAACAGTTGGGAACCGGCCACGCCGTCATGCAGACGGAATCGGCCCTGGCGGATTTTTTCGGGAGCGTCCTTGTCCTCTCGGGAGATGTTCCGCTTCTTCGTCACAAAACGATCGATCAGCTGGTGGACTATCACCGGAAGAAGAAGGTGGTCGCAACGATCCTGACGGCGGAGCTCGACGATCCCGCCGGCTATGGCCGCATCATCAGGAATGCGGACCATTCGGTCAAGAAGATCGTGGAGCACAAGGATGCGTCGCCCGAGGAGCTCCTCGTGCGTGAAATCAATTCGGGTATCTATGTCTATGAGAAAGAGAAGCTCTTTGACGGGCTGAAACATATTTCTCCGCATAATGTTCAGAATGAGTTCTACCTGACGGATGTGTTTGAGTACTTCTGGAGGCACCATTGGGTCGTCTCAGCGTTGATGGCTCCGCATCCCGACGAGATCCGCGGTGTCAACACAGTGGAGCAGCTAAGTGAAGCGAAAAACGCTCTTGACCGGATTGACTGGTAGTGTATCAGTTTCGCCTTTTTAGACTACAACGCAGAGTCGCACCCGCCCGACCGAACACGAACCGACCTCGCAACGGTCGTTCGGGCGGGAAGGACGCAGACCTGCCTGCCGAAGTGATTCATTCACCATTTCAATACAGCGGAATGGTCGGCACGCATGCAGGGATTCGCAGAGAACAACAGAATCCGGAAATCCTCTGCCTGCCCCGTTCTTTCTACGGGGCGACCTCTGCGCCTGCCTGCCGGCAGGCAGGCCTTTGCGTTGAAACTTTCAATCAAACTGATACACTACCGGTTGACACGAAAACTTGACAATCAGAAGTGATTTCGGTATCATGCTCATGATATGAAATTTGGAGGCCGCTGAGATGGGACGCGTGAAAGTGTTGATGTTTTCCCTGCTTGTCGTTTCGGTGCCGTTGATGGCTCAATTCAAACAGCAGGTTGAGTCACGTCCGAGCGTAAGCGAATCGCTGGTGCGTCCCCAGAACTCCAATTTCCTGTTCGGATGGTTTGATCCCAGCCAGCTCTCTTTCCATCACAGTTATTCTCTTTCGTACATGAATGTGGGCGGACAGGGACTTTCGCTCGGGGTTCTCACCAGCAGCCTGTTCTACAAGTTCTCGGAGCCGCTTGATGTTCAGTTCGATGTGAGTATGCAGCATTCGCCCTTCAGTTCCTTTGGCAACACGAAGGACCTGAGCGGAATCTACTTGAGCAGGGCGCAGTTGAACTATCGGCCTTCGGAGAACATGCTTTTTCAGATCCAATACAGCCAGCTGCCGACAATGTACTGGTGGGGAATGAATCGTCCGTCGATGTTTTACAACGGAAGGGGAAACTTCGACGAGGAGCAGCACTGAAAACAAGGCTTGTTCAGGCAGTATTGAAACCGGGCGCCCTCACCGCCGCTGAGGCCGTTCGGTTTTTGCTTTTTTGCTGCAGCGTTCATCAGCATGGTTGATCAAGAACACTTTTCACCGCAATCACATCCAACCGCAACTCCCCAGGCTGTCCCGCCCCGGCATTCACGTTTCCGTTCCTTGGTTCGGTTGCTTCTTTTCGGAGGTGTGCCGCTTGCGGTCGTGGTATTGATTCTGACTGCGATCTTCTCCGGAGGGTCGTCGGAATCCGAGGTTCTCGTCAATGACAGGCCCCACACGATTCAGCTCGATGTCCTCAATGGGACGGGGGAGGCAAAACTGGCACAACGGTTGACGGATTACCTGCGCAGCCGCGGATTCGATGTGGTGGAAATGGGAAACTATGCAGGCGAACTTGAGAACACCCTGGTCATCGACCGTACGGGCAACAGAGAGGCTGCGGTCCGCGTGGCCCAATCGCTCGGCATCCCGGAAGAAAAGGTGGTACAGAAAATCGACAAGACGCTCTATCTTGATGCATCTGTCTATATCGGCAAAGACTATCGAACTCTCGCTCCATTCAAATAAGACGGAGGAAATGGATTGACTGCACGAATGCTGGCGAAAAAAATTTCTGAGCTCGCTCTCTCCAAGAAAGCCTCCGATGTCCTGATGATGGACCTCCGGAAAAAGAGCTCGGCAGCCGATTTTTTTGTGGTATGTACAGGCGATTCCGAGCCGCAGGTGAAGGCGATCGCCGATGCAATTCGCGACGGCATGGAAATGAAAGGAATCGACGCATGGCATACCGAAGGGTTTCATGCCCGTCAATGGATTCTTCTGGACTATGTCGACGTCGTCGTGCACGTGTTTCACAAGGAGCTGCGAACATTCTATAACCTCGAAAGGCTCTGGAGCGATGCGAAGATGCACCCAGTACAGGATGCCGGGAAGACTGTGAAGGTTCTTCCGGCTCCCAAAAAGAAAAGCACTCGCAAACGTGCTCCGAGCCGCCGCGCCTCAGCCTGAGTACCTCGCTCATGATTTCCTATCTCGAAGACCAGATCAAGAAAGCCCTCGCCGTGCTCAAGTACGGTGACGGGATCAATCCGACCTTCGACCAACCCAATCTCGAGGAGCATGGTGATCTTACCACAAACATCGCGATGGTTCTGGCAAAAGCGCTTGGGAAGAAACCGAGGGCCCTCGCGGAGGAAATTGTCCATACGTTAAAGCTCGATCCCGCCCGGGTTGCGCGCGTCGAAATTGCGGGTCCGGGATTTATCAATTTCTGGTTTGCCGAATCCTACTACACGGGAAGTCTGCGCACGGTCTTTGAACAGGCGAAGTCGTTCGGCCGGTCGGAAATCGGAAAGGGGAAGAAAACCCAGGTCGAGTTCGTCAGCGCCAATCCCACGGGGCCGCTCAGCGTCGGCCACGGACGCCAGGCGGCAATTGGAGATACGCTCGCGAATCTCCTTGAATGGACCGGGCACTCCGTTACGAGGGAGTACTACTATAATAATGCCGGCCGGCAGATGAGAAAACTGGCCGAGTCGACCCTTGCGCGGTATCGTCAGTTGTTCGATCCCGGGGCCCCGTTCCCCGAAGATGGATACCAGGGCGGATACATTCGTGAGATTGCAGAGGATCTCAAGAAAACGAAAGGGGATTCCCTCCTCAGACTCCCCGCGGAAGAAGCACTCGCAATCTCCCAGCAAGTTTCCGAAACAACCCTGTTCGATGCGATCAAATCGGTCCTGCTTCGGATGGGAGTGAAATTCGATGTATTCTTCAATGAAGACTCTCTCTATAAAGATGGGACAATCAACGATGTCGTGGCGGAATTCCGATCGAAGGGTCTTGCTTACGACAAGGATGGGGCGGTGTGGCTCAAGACAACGGCAATGGGACTTGAGCAGGATCGGGTCATCATCAAGAGCACCGGTGAGCCGACCTACCGCCTCCCGGACATTGCTTATCACAGGGAAAAGTTCCGGCGCGGATTCGATCTCATCGTCGACGTGTTTGGAGCGGACCACATCGCCACAATCCCCGATGTCCTTGCCGGCATCAAAGCGCTCGGCTACGATCCTGACAAGGTGAAAGTCGTGATCCATCAATTTGTCACGCTGCTTCGGGACGGGGAGCAGGTGAAAATGTCCAAACGGGCCGCCAACTTCGTTACCCTGGATGAGCTGATTGAAGAGGTCGGGCCGGACGCCGTCAGGTTTTTCTTTGTCATGCGATCGATCTCCAGCCATCTTGAGTTTGACTTGAACCTCGCAAAAGAGCAGTCGGAAAAGAATCCGGTCTATTATCTGCAATATGCACACGCACGGGTTGCAAGCATTCTCCGGTTTGCCGAATCGGAAGGGGTGTTGCAGGGAGGACCGGAAAAGCTCGCAACAGCAAACGTGGGACTTCTCAAGGAGCCTTCGGAGCTCGCGCTCGTCAAGCTGCTCCTCGGCTTCCCGGATGTGGTCATTGGGACAAGCCAAAGCCTCGAACCGCACCGATTGCCGGTGTATCTGGGCGATGTCGCAACCGCGTTTCACAAGTTCTATCACGATCATCGTGTTGTCATTCCGGAACGCGACCTTTCCCTTGCAAGGCTCGCCCTCTGTTGGGCGGCCAAGATTGTCCTTGGAAATGGCTTGAAAATCTTGGGAATTTCGGCTCCCGAGCAAATGTAGCTCGCTGTTTGACAATCGGATGAAATTTCTTTAGGTTTGTTTATCACAAGCCCAAAAGGATTCTTTCCCCTGCCTCTTGTTACTGCTTAATCATCTTCACTGCAACTCGCCACAATTGTCGTTTCTCACTTGTTGTGCATCGTGTTACCTGACTAAGAATTGCCCATGAATATTCTCGTTACAGGCGGAGCGGGATTTATCGGCAGTAATCTCGTGATGTACCTGCTGAAGAAGTATTCGGACATCCGTCTTGTCAATCTTGATAAGCTGACCTATGCCGGGAATCTTGAGAACCTGGAGTCGGTGAAGAATGATCGACGATACCATTTCGAGAAAGGGGATATCTGCGAGCGCGGGCTCGTGGAAGGGCTTCTGAGAAAACACAAGGTCGACACGATCATCAATGTTGCGGCGGAAACGCATGTCGATCGCAGTATTGTGGGCTCTGCAGAGTTCATTCAGACGAATGTTGTTGGCACACACATCCTGCTCGAGCTCGCAAAGGAAAACAAGATCAGCAGATTCGTTCAGGTTTCGACAGACGAGGTGTATGGTTCTCTTGGGCCGTCGGGAAAATTCACGGAAGAGACACCGATGCACCCGAACAGCCCGTACGCGGCGAGCAAGGCATCTGCTGATAATTTCGTCCTTGCGTACCAACACACGTACGGCTCCCCTGCGGTGATTACCCGGTGTTCCAACAACTACGGGCCGTTTCAATTTCCCGAGAAATTGATACCGTTGATGATCGCGAATGCGTTGAACGATAAACCGTTACCGGTGTACGGCGACGGAATGAATGTCAGGGATTGGCTGCATGTGGTGGACCATTGTTCGGCGATCGATGCGGTGCTCCACCGGGGGCGGGATGGTGA
>Ga0214473_10004907_pt1 | contig 16065 bp, 14 predicted proteins | sample RVTome_7_FD_203509 | JGI IMG/M metagenome (GOLD analysis project Ga0214473, IMG submission 203509) | Soil microbial communities from uranium-contaminated site in the Upper Colorado River Basin, Wyoming, United States - RVT98D197 | ecosystem: Environmental > Terrestrial > Soil > Contaminated >... | reverse complement strand
GCCGTAGCCTTCCATGCCGCCTGTTAACGGGAGGCCGCTGGATGAGGACCATTAGAAATGTGCGAAAGATTATTGACACTACCCCCATAATAAGGCGGTTCTCAGGGAAGACCCTGCTTAGGATTGCGGGGCTTGAATCGGCCAGACAGAGGCAGGAGACCACACCGAAACCAATAGTGTATAATTATGTCGGGTTGCATATGGAAAAAGAACTTGCATTAGGGATTGACTACGGCGGGAAATACACCGGGCTTGCCGTTGTTGACCGGAGGAATAATTCCGTCCTTTACGCCGACCATCTTGGACTGCATTTTGCCTCGGTAAGCCGTATCATGAGGATAAGAGCGACAATGTTGAAAATATAGACCCGACCCCTTCCTGTTATTATCAATTAGGTGCAGTTAATTTCTTGATTTGCTTGATATGGAAACGGAATAAACCTCTAGGCAGTTTGGCTTCAACAGTATCGCCCACTCTGGTACCCAAGAGGGCTTGGGCAATGGGCGTATTGACGTTTACTGTTCCCCATTCTGGATTAGACCTATCACGACTTATCAAAACCTGCTTTTCGGCTTCAGGATTCTCGACGTCTACATACACCACCGTGTCGCCGATCTCGACTATAATATCATTGGTTGATTTTTGAGATTCCGATATTTTCCCCTCTTGGAGATCTGTTATTCCATTTGTAGCCTGTTGCTCTGGAATATGTGGCTCTTTGTCTTCAGTGGCTTCCCTTCGAGTTTTTGGAAAAATTCCCCTCTCTTTCAATACCCCCCAAAGGTCTCTTAAGGCTATCTGTTTATCGGCATAGAATTGCGAAGCTCTGACGCGAAAGAAAACCCAGCCGCAGCGTTCGAGCGTCCGCTGGCGTTGCATGTCTTGTTCATACTGGTCAGCCCCATGGAATTCGTCTCCGTCACATTCAACTGCCAAACGCGCTTGTCCGCCTTCAACAACAAAATCAATACTCTTTCCCGCAATCTTAAACTGAGGGATAACATTGAAGTCTTTCCTAAGCAGTTCAAGAGATACATCAACTTCAAACCAGCTATCAAAGGGCTGTGGCGGTTTGACGATGGCCCGATTATCTTGTGCGGCTCTACGCTCAAGTTCTTCTCGATTTATACCGGCAATCTCCTGAGGCTTCGCTTCCTCGAAAAATTCAAGTAACTGACGCCGGAGACATGACGTACTCAGGTCTTCACGAGTTGCAGAATGGAATAACCACATCTGGTCTCGCGCACGACTCGCCGCGACATTAAAACGTCTTTCATCCGCCGCTTTTATAAGCGGGCCGATTCGCTCATTCGGTGCGGCGACCATAGACAAAAACATAATATCGCGCTCGTCACCTTGAAAACTGTAAGGATTTCCACATACAAGACGCCTCTTTTCCATTTCTTCAGCGCCTAATAATTTCAATAATGCATTTTCGATTAACCCTGCTTGTGCATCTCCTTGTAGCACTACAACCCCCATGGTCTTTCCTGCGTATCTTGTGTCATTACACAGTTCGGCGATTTTTGATGCAATCGCATCAGCTTCCGGACGATTCACTACCCGGTTATTGGACCCCTCACGATAGCCGCCCTTCACCAGAACTCGTTCGAGAGGGGGCAGACGGTCTTGCCCATATTGTCTCAAAGGAATCAACGGTGTATCCCGATAGCAGAGGTCATTGCTGAAGCGAATGATCTCAGGCATACACCGGAAGTGCTCTCGAAGCGTTATGCGACGCGTGCCATATCGAAGCTTGCCGTGATCAAAGAGACTACTTTCTACATCGAAGGATCCTTTAAACCTGAAATCATGCAGGAATTCCTCCCTTAAACGATACACTGCATCACGAGGCAATCCAACTGCATCCGGGCTAATTTGCTTGTCGTCTCCAACGATAAGGATTTTTTTACCAAGATAGAATAGCGGAAGAGCCTCGAATCCGCATTGGGAAGCTTCATCCACAATGATGACATCAAACATTCCCAGCGCGGGGTCTACCGTATCCCAAACCCGATGAAGAGGCATAACCCATGCAGGAACGGCCTCTCGGCATCCGTTGAGATGCTCTTGGGCTGCACGCCGCCACCGTGGTGCCTGTTTGCCTTTGCCCTTACCGAAACGCCGCATGGACTGTTGCCAAGCTTCCATGTGGCGTCTGTGGTCTTCCTTTAGACGTGAGAAACAAAATGACCAAGCGTGCAGAGATGCGGTCTTAGCCATGCAGACGCTTAATTCATCTTCGATCTGTCTCACTCGCTTGGAAAGACTTGGAGCATCTTCTTTCCGTATATACTCTTCGAGCCAGGTTTTTGCCTGCGCCCAATGCCATGCGTGCCGAATCTTTTGAATGCGTAGTTCCCAGTAATTTTCTCTGCAAGTCTGCTCAATGTCCTGTGTCAGTTTTGGTATCAGCTTGCGCAATTTCTCGATATAATCATTGACCTTCTTAATGGCCGACCTCTCCTCCTGCAGAACCTGAATCTCGGCGTAGGCACGAGCGAATGTGTCAGCATCACGATTCCGAATTGCCTGAAGCACCTCATACGTTATTGGATGAGCATTGCCTTCGGTAACAAGCGTTGCAACAGGTGACTCAATTTGCCGAATATTCTCCACGGCATGTCGTAAGTCAAGACGAGCTATCGCAAGACTACATAAGCCCGTAATACGCTGAACTTGAGGTTCATCATTCCATATCGGCTCAATCAGTCCATCACATTGCTTTAATGCGTCTCGACATTCTTTTATTGAATCTTCAAGGGACAGTGCCTCGCCAAGAACATTACAGAGTTCTTTAAGAGCACCTAGCTGCAATGAGAACGGTTGTTCAGGACTTTTCGCATAGCGACCCGTCCAGAATCCCCATGCCCTCTCAAATTTCATACGAATGCGCAATACCTTAACCAGCACTTGAAGTTGCTCCATGTTGTCACACGCCCGCCCGTTTACACGAACAATTTTCCACACGTACTTTGTTTCTTTAACAGGCTTTGGGCGAAACGGTCCCCAACCGAGTTTGCCGCCATTTTTCAAGTGCAATCCAAGCTTGCAGGCGTCCTTAAGTAACGCCGCTTCATTAACCTTATCGGGCTCAACCTTAGTATTATCCGCAACTGCTACGGAATCCGTGACAAAAGATACCGTTTCTTGCGTTACCCGATAAAGTTCACGCCATACGGAGGGATTGTTTGAGACGACATCTCGAAGCGCCTCCTGTATCCACGGGAAGGGCGATGCTAACAGTTTGCGACGCTTGCTTTGAAAGGCTATTAGCTTATCCCGAAGCGCCCGAATTGATCTCTCATCGGAATTAGAAAGGTGTTCCGCAATGAGCGCATCTCCTTCATGGGCCAGAGACTGTTCTTCTTCTGTTGCCTTACTCTCATTATTGATAAGATCGTCAAACTGCTCTGGCGTTGGCAAGGCATCCGGACATTTCAAAGCCACTTCTCTTCGCTTCTCTGGTGTCAATCTGCGAAGGATGCCAAGCACATTTTTTAAATCGGTTTCCGCTATTGGACAGGATTTATCAAATGGGATGGCATCCACAAACCAATCGAATTCCTTTTCCTTGGTCTTAACGGCCTGAGCAATTTGTGAAGCTGTGCCTCGATATGTGGCTTCAGAAATGGTATGAGAATGTGTTTCTGATTCGCGTATTGCACGAAGTCGTCTATCGACCTCCGCTTTCTCCTCTCGTAACTGCCGAATTCTCTGTTCCAATTCCTTCTTTTCGCTATGCGATAGTAGCTCATTCCATTCTTCATTCTTGCGAAGAATTCCACCCACGCTCGTTTCAAGCGATCGTTTTTCCTCTAAACCACTGCCAAGCAAGTTGATGCAAAGAGGTCGAATTTCGCTGGGCAATAGCCGATCGAGCACTTGAAGTGCGCGAGGGGTTTTAGCCGTAATAAGTATGCGCTGACCTGTCGCAAGAAAATGGCAGATTAGATTGGCTATAGTATGAGATTTCCCTGTGCCGGGAGGCCCTTGAACAAGGACGCCGCTTGCACCACGGATTTTGTCCACGATGCGGCGCTGCTCTTCATTAGATGGCTTGGGAAAGTATATTTCCTCCTCGAGTCTTCCAGTCGAATCATTAATGCCCGTGTCCGCTTCATTACTCCGTGTTACTTCTGCCAAATCGCCGAATTCAGGTGGTAGATGTTCTCCTTGTTCGATTTTTTCTTTAATTCGTTTCAGTGTTTCAGTGAGACCCTTAGCGGAACGTTTTCTGAGGATAATTGCAGGTGCATATTCAACGATAGGCTTTGCGGTCGACCGAACATCTTTTGCTTCAAGGGAGCTGTTATACTCGCCATGCGGGTTAATAGAATGCACGAGGGCTTTGAGTACCCCTTCAATGCAACCCTTTTCCCATGGGTCATCTCCCGCATTGGTCAACGTGAACTTCGCGGCTTCCTCGGCTTTCGCCGGTTGCTCCTCAATGTCCAGCATATCAAGTTCGCACCGGACATTGCACCCATCTGAATTAGGCCGAACAGTAAACTTCCCCAAACGCGCTTCGAATTCAAGCAAGGCATTTGCTACGATCATGTGACGATGGACACGCTGGTCGGTCGGTGTTTGCCATGTTAAAAGGCCGAGACCAAGAATAAGTTCGTATTCCTCACCAAGTCGGAGTTGTTCTTGGTGGATGGCAAAGAGAGAAGAATATACCAGATGGACGCTTTCCCACACTTTATGCTCTTCAACCCATGGCCGCCAGCGTTCTTCGACGTAGCGAGCCCATAATTTTTGAACATTAGGGTAATCGACAAGGCGTAAAGAATGAACGATAAACTCAGGTTCGTCTGACTCTTCTACCCAGTGGGGGTTTCTATCCTGCCTTGTTATTTCCGACCGCAGTTCAGGCGAAGAGACGTTTTTATTTCGGAGAGCGTCTTTATCAACCCAATCTTCACATTGGTCTGGGACGCTTGGCAGTTTAGGTTCCCGCCGGTTTTGAATTTCGACCCAGATATCCGAGTCATAGTCCTCATCGCGCCCCCACGCTTGTGTGAAGCACCCCTTTTGTCTCGGCGGGATGTCGTTGACCCAAAGCACTTTTTCATAGTCTTTAATGTCCCGGATCAATTTTGTTCGCAGAGAAGCCAGTCTCAGCAGATACTCGACCAAACGAATGGCTTTTTCATGTTCTTCTGATCGGGTGATTACGCTCATTTTGTTTTACCCATATTCGATTTCTCAACTCGCTGACGTCTCATCCAATCGTCAAGATATTGTCCCTCCTACATGGAAGCAGGAAGGATTCCGGCCTGCCTGTGCGATGCACGCAGACAGGTTGCATTATACTAAGTAGCCCCCTCCTTCCTGTCAAGGGAAAATTCTATCAGGAGTTCTCCATTTTTTGGTTTTTTCATCGTCATTCCCGTCCCCGCCTTCGCGAGGATAAACTCCGGCGGGAATCCACTTCGGCAACCACTTCATGTGTCATGGCTGAATATACCACAAATGACATGGACATGTTTTTATAACATATGTTAATAACATGCGTTAGAAGACAATGACCGAGGCGCTTTTATAAAATGGCGGCAGGATGGGGAATCTATTAAAGCAAAATTAAAGCATTTTAAGAGCGGTTTGGTTAAAAATCAATGGGTTAGGCGGTCTACCCCCTACCCCATTAAATTAAAGCATTTTGGAGGTGCTGATGAAAAAAGGACAGGGCACGCCGGAAAACAAGAAAAAGGCATTCGGGCTCTATATCGAGCTTGGAGGCAAAAACATAAAGGCCATGCTCGGAAGACTCAGGGATGAGCACGGCATCGAGGTCTCTGCACAGACCCTCATAAACTGGGCAACGGAAGGAAAGTGGAAGGAGCATATAATGAGCATGGGTCATGCCGAATTCGAAAAGACGATGCTCCTTAAGCTCATAAGGCAGATTGAAAGGCTCGAAAGACGGCAGGAGATAAGCCCGGCTCCGGACATGCAGTCGGTCTATGCGTATACGAACCTGATAAATTCCGCCTTAAAGATAAAAAGGACGATTCCCGAAAAAATAGACCCTGAAGAAATGTGTCGGAGGGCAAAGGAGATTTTTGAGAACGACTTTGGGATAAAGAGGTGAGGAAATTCCAAGAAGCAATCGGCAGAGGCCGGTTAACGACAGATGGGTCTGGGCATATGCGTATTAACCAAACAGGACATTTCTATTTTGGCTTGACGGGTATAGCATGACGGGTGGACAACTTCAGCCGGATAGGGTAAAATAAAAGAACTTAAACTTTGGAATGGAGGTTTCTATGTTCGACATAACCGTAACCGCCGCAGAGAAGGCCAAAGAACTGCTCAAGGCCGAAGGCAAAGAGGGCAGTGGCCTGAGGGTCTACACCACCGGAGGCGGCTGAGGCGGAGGCCCTTCCTACGGGATAGGAATAGAAGAGAAGGCCGCAAAAGGCGATACGGTCGTAGAAAAAGAGGGACTCAAGGTCTATCTCGACACGCGCACATTGGAAAACCTAAAGGGCGTGGAGATGGACTATGCCGTTGAGGGCGCAAACGAGGGCTTCGTGCTCAAGGGCCTCGCCTCCTCCTGCGGCCCGAGCTGTTCTTCCTGCTAAAAGTCTTCGGGGAGGGCCGGGGGCCCTTCCCGACCCCATCCCTTTTTTTGCCTCCGGCCACCCCGCCGGCCACCCCGAATGTTATCTCCCTTTCTTCCATATCCACCTTGTCTATGCGCACGGTCTGGGCCTGCCCTATCCGAAATGTCCTGCCCGTGTTTTTGCCCTTGAGCGTGAGGCTCAGGTCGTCATAGTGGTAGAAGTCGTCGGTCATGTCGGAGACATGCAAAAACCCCTCGACATAAAAGTCCTTGAGCCTTATCTTCAGGCCGTATGATGTGACGCCCGCTACCCTGCCCTCGAACTCCTCGCCGACTTTGTCCTTCATGAACCACATCCTCATCGCCTCCACCGCCTCCCCTTCGGCGTCGTCCGCAACATGCTCCATCCGGGAGGACGAAGACGCAATTTGAGGAAGGAGGGCCTGGAGCTCTTCGAGCCGCTCCCCCGGAAGACGCCTCCTCGTTAGGGTCTCCCTCAGGAGCCTGTGTACGACGAGGTCGGGGTACCGCCTTATGGGCGAGGTGAAATGCGTATAACTGCCGGAGGCGAGGCCGAAATGCCCGACATTCACCGCCGAATACTTTGCCCTCTTAAGCCGCCTGAGGACTATGTGGTTTACGACCTCCTCACCGGGCGTTCCCTTCGCCGCATTCAGGATTTCAGGGAGCATCTTCGGGGAAAGGACGGCCGCCTTTTCCTTTACGAGGGGCCTGAGGAGCCGCCACATCTCTTCCAATTTTGCAGGCTCCGGCGGCTCGTGGATTCTATAGAGGGAAGGCACGCCGAGCCCCTCGATGTGCTCTGCCACGGCCTCGTTGGCCGATATCATGAACTCCTCTATCATCACATGGGCGAAGTTCCGCTCGGCCCTGATGATGGCCTCCGGCATCCCCCGAAGGTCAAGGAGTACCTCCGGCTCGGGCAGGTCGAAGTCGAGGCTTCCGCGCCTCTGCCTCCTTTGCCTCAATGTATCGGTAAGCTCGGTCATGAGCTCGAGGTCTCTGAGGACGCCCTCGTGTTTGCGCATCTCCTCCATGTCCCGGTCGACTACTATCTTTTTTACGGCCGTATATGTGAGCCGGGCGTCGCTTTCTATGAGGCTCGGATAAAACCGGCAGGCGGTCCTTTCCCCCGCCCGGTCGAAGTGCATCTCCACGGTAAATGTGGGTCTCGGGACCTTGGGAAGGAGGGAGCAGAGGTCCTCGGAAAGCTCATGCGGGAGCATCGGGATGACCCTGTCGGGGAGATAAACGCTTGTGCCGCGCTTCCTTGCCTCGATATCGAGCGGGCTTCCCCATCCGACATAAAACCCCACATCGGCGATATGCACATAAAGGACATAGCCGTGTCCGGCGAGCTTTATGGAGACGGCATCGTCGAAGTCCTTCGCCCTTTCTCCGTCTATGGTGAAGGTGGTCAGATGCCTGAGGTCTTTCCTTTCTTCTTCAATATTAGGGGCGCGGCCCCCCACGCTATTAGGGGCGTATTTTTCTTTTGCCTCCGAGACGGCCTCCTTAGGGAACCTCCTTGGGAGGACGTACTCCTCGATTATCAGGTCTATCTCGGAGACCGGGTCCTCCGGGCGCTTAAGGACCTTAACGACCCTTCCCGTCGGCGGCCTCTGGTCGGTCGGATAGACGATTATCTCGGCAACCGCGGTCTCTCCGTTTTTGACGCCGCCCCTGTCCTTGGGTGCGATATAAATGTCGTAAGGGATCTTCTTGTTTTTCGGCCTGAGGAAGCAACCCCGTTTTGTAATCTCCACCTTTCCTGCGACCTTCGTGTGCATTCTTTCGAGGGTTCTAACGACCCTGCCCTCGCGCCTTGCCGGGTCTTCCAGTCTCGCTATGACCCTGTCGCCCGACATTGCGCCTCCGGTTGCGCCCGGAGGGATGAAGAGGTCTGCCGTGGCAGGCATTTCCGGGACGAAAAACCCGTAGCCCCCCTTATGTGCCTCGAAGTGTCCGGCTAAAAGCCCGAGGTTCTGGGCCGGGCCGTAAAGCCCGCGCCTTGTAAGGATGACATCGCCGTCTTTTATCATCTGTTGAAGGAGCTTTCTAAGGGACCTGAGCACGGACTTCGGGGCCTTAAGACGGAAGACTATCTCTCTCATGGAAAGGGGCCTCTCCTTAAGAAGCCCTGTAAGCGCCTCTTTCGTGACCATGAGTTGATTTTACGGCATTTCAGGCAGAATTGAAAGCATTCCCCGATATTGATGAGATATTATATGCCCACTTTGCCCCGGATGGAGGGCCTTGCCCCCCGGTTTCCCGGGGGGCAAGGAGAGGGTAAGGAGGAGGGGTGAGCCCTTTAATCCTTAATTCAAGTCGTTTCTATCGTTGCCCTTTGCCAAGGGCAAAAAACCATAATTCTTCAGATAGCGTCTCATCCTCTGACGGTTGCAGAAAACAAGCTGGAGCTTGCCCTGAGGCTCAGGCACGAGAGTAAAACCGTGCTGGAAGCCCGCAGGCACCTTGTAAAACCCGTTTTCTTCTCTCACCCTTATGCCAAGAAGCGCCTTCATTTTCTTTTCTCCCTTCTTAACTTAAAGAAAAAGCAATTACCATGCCAGTATTTATTTTAATATAAATCAATATGTTATGAGTTTTCCCGTGGCGGTAGCGTGTCTCATTTTTCACAACTTTGCATCGAAAATTGTCTCATTTCACACACCGCCGGTTATGCTAAAATAAAAACCTATGAAAAGATACATCCTTTCGATAACAGGCGCAAGCGGCCCAGCAATAGGGGTGAGGGTCTTAGGAGAGCTTCTAAAGGTGGCGGAGGTTCACCTGATAATATCGAGGCAGGCGTTTTTCATTCTCGAAGAAGAAGCCGGCATCAAATGGTCTGCCGCGGATGCATCGGGGGTTCAGGGCCTCCTCAGGGGTCATTTCAAATCGGACAGGCTCTTTTACTGGCCTGAGGACGATTTCACTTCGCCCTTTTCAAGCGGCTCTTTCCGGACCGACGGGATGCTGGTCGTGCCGTGCTCGATGAAGACCCTCGCAGGCATTTCAAGCGGCTACGGCAACAACCTCACGGAGAGGGCCGCGGATGTCACCCTCAAGGAAGGCAGGCCGCTTCTTATCAGCCCGCGCGAAACGCCCCTCAGCGCCATACACCTCGAAAACATGCTCAGGCTTGCGCGCATGGGCGTGAAGGTCGTGCCGCCGGTAATGGGCTTTTATCAGAAGCCCGCAAACCTCGATGATATGATAGGCTTCATTGCAGGGAAAATCCTCGATGCTCTCGGCGTGGAGCATAACCTCTACAGGCGCTGGGGCCCGCGGGCCCCAGCGTAAAAGACCGGAGGGGGCCGTGCCCCCTCACTCCGGTATTGTCCTGAATAGATAGACCGCAACGGCGCCGAAGACCAAAGGCGCAAGCCATGCGGCCGCAGGGGCGGGCAGAATCCCGGCATACCCTAAAGAAAGCGCGGTCGTAAAGCCGACCCAGTAAAGCAGTGCTATCAGGAGCCCAAACCCGCCCGACAGAAGCCCGCCCATGCCCCTCCTTACAGAAAGCGAGACGCCTATTGCAAGCATGAAGATGTTGACAAAGGGATAGGAGACCTTGGCCTGCATATCCACGGTGAGCTTGGGGTTTCTCAAACCGGCCTCTTTGAGCTTCCTGAGATATCTCCTCAGCCCTGCGATTCCCATCTCCTCGGGCTTCCGGACATCCCTTAAAAGGGACTTCGGAGATTCAAGCCCCCGATACGACATCCGGGGTAGTTCTTTTGTCTGTCCTTTTTCGATATCGTATATGCGGACTTCCTCGAGGAGCCAGCCGTCGGGCCCGTATGCGGCCTGAGCCGCCTCTATCCTTTCGATGAGCCTTCCGCCTGCGGTCCTGAAGATGCTTACATCCTTGGCGAGGTTCCGCTCCGGAAGGTAAAACCCGAGCCTCACGAAAGAGCCGTCCTTGGCCCTGAGCCAGACCGTGCCCATGCTTTCTTCAAAGAGCGGCATGCCGGCCTTCCTCTCCGGCCGGCTCATGTCCTTTGCCTTTACGGAGGCCTCCGGCACAACGAACTCGTTCAGTCCGAAGTTAAAGAGGCTGAGGCCGGCCCCGGTGAGGATAAACGGCATGAGGAGCAGTTTGAGCCTGCCTCCGCCCGCCTTTACGGCCACGGTCTCTTTGAACCTGGACGCCTGTCCGAAGACGAAGAGGCCGGAAAGGAGCGCGGCCAAAGGCATGACATAGGAGAGATACTTTGGGAAATTCAAAATCCCATAGAAAGCTATCTCGCCTGCGGAAAGACCAAGGGGCATGAGCTCGTCCAATTTCTCGATGAGGGCAAAGAGGCTCATGACGAGCGAGAGACCCACTACGAGAATGGAGAAGACCTTGAAGAAACCCTTGAGGTAATAGATTTTCAGCCGTTTCATCTCAAAGACGCCTTCCTCCATGCTATGGCCGAGGCCATGCTCAGCAATAAGGCCGGCCCCCATGCCCCAAGCCAGTGGGGGATGTTGCCTGCCTCGGAGAGTTTCTCCCCGTAAAGGAGCGCGCCATGGTATGCCACGAACACGGCAAGCCCTATGACGAGGCCGCCGAGCCTGCCGCTTCTTCCGCTTATGAGGGAAAGGGCGGGCCCTAAATATATGAGGATGAGGCAAAGCGCAGGAAAGCTGAACCTCCGCCAGAATTCAAGCCGGTACATGGTTTTTTGCTTCTTACCCGCGGTTTGCGCCGCGGCCCGGATAAGCTCCGCCGGAGTCATCTCGGCCTTTTTCCGAGCAGGCTCTTCAAACGCAAACGGCAGGGCGAAATCGTACTCTTCAAAGAAGAGCTCGGTCGTGCGTGCGCCCTTTACGAAATGCACGAGCCCGTCTTTGAGCTCAAGCGAAACCCCCGAGGGCCCTGCGGAGAGCCTGCCGCTCCTTGCGGCAAGCGCCATGGGGGAGTCCCCCCTGCCGTCATAAACGAATACTCCTTCGAGGGTGTTTTTCGCGGGCTTTCCCTGCACATACAAGATGACGCCGGTTGCGGGCATGTTGAATGCGCCTTCTTCGACGGCAAGGTGCGCCCTCTCGCTGAGGACCCGGGAGACGGTCTCTCTCAGGTGCCTTGCGCCCCACGGCGCAACGAAAAAACCGGAGAGTCCCGCCGCAAAAAAGCACGCAACGCCCATGAGCAAGACCGGCCTCGTTATCTCCCCTAAAGACATCCCGCATGAGCGCATTGCCGTAAGTTCGCCGTCCATGCCGAGCCTTCCGTATGTGACGAGCACGGCTATGAGGAAGGCCATCGGCGTTGTGAGTATGAAGAGCGCGGGCTGAATAAGCAGTACCATCACGAGCATATCGAGCGGGGAGGCGCCCACGGAGGAAAGGAGCCTCGTCAGCTTGAGGACCTTTTCCATCATGAGAACCATATTTAAGGAGACAAGGCCGATGGCGAATGCGAAGACCAGCTCCCTGAGTATCGCCCTTTGGAGTATCCTCATCCTAAAGGAGATTTTACAGGAAGGCCGCGGGTCTTGTCATTCGGGGGGGGGCAGTGCCCCCTCCCATATCGGGACCGGCGCGCATTGTATGCCGACGAACGGAAGGGGTCACTGAAGCGGCACGAGGAGTATTTCTATCCTGCGGTTTTTTGCCCTTCCTTCCTCGGTCTCGTTAGGCGCAACCGGCATGAACTCGCCCCTGCCTGCGGCGCTCAACACGGCGGGGTCTATACCCGCCTTCTCCTGAAGGTGCCTGACGACATTTGCGGCCCTCGCCGTGGAAAGCTCCCAGTTCGTCGGGAACTTAGGCGCAAGCCGCGGGCTTATGGGGACATTGTCGGTATGGCCTTCTATGATTATCCGCTTGTTTTTGGCCTTCTTGAGTATCTCGCCGACCCTCAGGAGGACATCCGTTCCGCCGGCCTTGAGCTCCGCGCTTCCGGAATCGAAGAGTATCCTTTCGACCATCGTAAGGGTAAGCCTGTCTTTGAGTTGGCTTACGGCTATCTCTCCCTTTTCAACCTCCTCCTGCATCTGGGCCATGAGGTCTTCGTATGTGACTTTAAGCTCGGCTACGGCCTTTTCCCTTTCTTGCAACGCCATGGCCTTCTCCACCCGGAGCGTTTCCGCCCCGGCCTGAAGTGCGGCTATCTCGGCGTTCATCGCCCCAAGCTCCGAAGAGAGGTCTTTGATTGTCTGTTCTTTTTTGGAGAGTTCGGCGTTAAGCTTCATTATTTCTTTTCTCAGTTCGTCTTTTTTGAGTTCGAGGGTTCTTTTCAGGGCCGAATTCTCCCCGGCGAGGGCGGTCTTTTGGCTTGTAAGAGCGGCGTACTTTGCCGAAAGCCCCATCACCTCGGCCTCAAGCCCGGCGGTCTCCGTATTAAGGGCGGAAAGCCCTTCCTGCAGTTCGGCCTTCTCCGCCTTCAGTCTCGAAAGCTTCTCCTGCAGTTCGGCCTTCTCGCCAGCGAGGGCATCTCTCTCTGCCTCTACGGCCGCCTTTTCCCCGGTGATGAGAGCGATGTCCGCAAGCCGGGCCTTGTACTCCTTGGAGGAAACACAACCTAAAAAGACCAGCACCCCGAGCATTGAAAAAACCCTGATGACTCTCATTATGGCCTCCGCATGTCGGATTTCCATAAAGTATATCCTGTCGCACACGGCCGGTCAAGGGGGGCAGGGAGCCCCTGCGGGATTGGGGGCCTATGGGGTCGTTATGCGATGGCCCTGAGCAACTTTATCGCCATGCTCTTTGACTTTCCGCTTTTTAGCCCCCTGAATGCGGTAAGCAGTTCGACCTCCTCGTCCGAAAGGCCTTTAGCCGCGCTCGCGCCTTCCGGGAGAAATGCGCTCAGGGGCACATCGAGGACGGATGCTATCTGCTTGAGCCTCCTTATAGTAAGCTCGCTTTTGCCCTTTTCGTATTTCTGAACCTGCTGGTAGGTAATGCCCATCTTTTCGGCAACCTCGGTCTGGGTCATGCCCTTAAGCCTTCTTGCCTGCTTTATCATGCGGCCTATGTCCTCTTGCATCATGCCCCTCATTGACTGCCGGCTTAAAAAGTTATACAATCAAACTCTTTAAGTTGTATCGGCTTCGTGCCTTACGACTTTTATGTCATATAGCTTGCAAAAAGTATAGACATAAATAACGAAAATGTCAAGCGAAAAAGACATGGATTTAGAAAATTTAAAAACAATAGGCCAGAGGCTTCGATATTTCAGGGAAAAGGAAATCGGCGAATCGAGGGAGAGGTTCGTTCAGGGGCTCGACATCACGACACGGACGCTTGAAAGATACGAAAACGACGAATCCACTCCCGACGGGGCCTTCTTTACGAGACTTAACGGTAAATACCGTGAGGTCATAAACCTGGACTGGCTTTTGGCAGGCAGGGGGAATCTCTACATAACGCCCCGGCTTGAGTCGCCCGGCGGCACAAAGGAAGCCGTCATTGGGTATCAGGATGTCATCCTCGAAAGGATGCACGGACAGCTCGACAGGATATATGCGGAGAGGGATTTCCTTAAGCTTGCCGCGCTCCAGAGCCTCCTAAACCTCATAGACCCGGAAGGGGAAAAAGAATAGGCCTGCTATGGTTTTTCCTCCGGTTCTGTTATAATAGTCTTAATTATGGTCAACCAGAAAGGAGGACATTTCCGCATGAAAACTCTGTCCCTGTCCGAGGCAAAGATGAAACTCAGCAGTCTTGTGGAGTCCGTCCATGCTACGGACGAAGAAGTAATAATCACCAAGCACGGTTCCCCTGCCGCCGTACTGATAAGCCCTGAGGAGTTCGAGGGATGGAAGGAGACCATCGCCATCCGTAGTGATGCGGATTTCATGGAGGAGATTCGAAAGGGTTCAAGCGCTCTGAAAAAAGGCAAGGCCAAGCTCTATACTCTTGAGGAGCTTTTCAGGTAGGTGAACGTAGGGCGCAGGCTCAAGATGCCTGTGGAGACGGCGGAATTAGTCCGCTCCCTCCACCCGCACCTGAAGCGGAAGATAAAATCGGCTTTACAGACCATCATGATGGATGACCCTTTTGCGGGCAAGGCATTGAAAGAGGAGCTTCAAGGGTATAGGAGTTTCAGGGTCGGGAAATTCAGGGTAGTGTATGGGCTTACTAAGGACATAATTGAAATCGTAGCCATCGGCTCACGCAAGACAATATACGAGGAAACCCTGAAGCTCCTGAAAAAGGATTAATGAATTCACATTATTTAAAAGCCTGGCGGGAGCGTGTGGGAATCGAACCCACCCTCCCGGCTTTTGGCCGGAAACACTGGATTTGAAGTCCAGGAGGGACACCAGAACCCTATGCGCTCCCAGCGTTTACTTTAAAGGATTCCCGTCTTTATGACAAGCTCACGGAATCCATCGCGGGGAAGATGCCGTCTTGGGCCTCAAGCTCGCAAAGGAGCCATTCATCCACCTTGCCTTTTTCGAGCATCCTATCAAGCGCGCGGAATGCCTTTATATGGCCGGTGAGCCTTTCCCTTCCGTAATCCGGCGCGCTCTGCCTCTCTATCATGAACGGCCAGTCGCTTGCCTGCATGAGGAGGGCCTCGCGGCGGGCCTGATTGAGCGCCCTCCTTAGGAGCGGGTCTTTCGTCTTTTTAAACCTCTTTGAAAGTTCCTCCATCTTTTCGGCGGCCCGGTGGATGTGCCTCAAGGCCCACTGGTTGTTGTAGCTCGCCCATGTCATGCTGTAGCCTCCCTTGCCCCAGCTCGAAAGTGTCGGGCTTACCACTTGCAAATCCGGGTTTTCGTCGAGGTATTCCGACGGCGTTACCATCCTTACGACTTTCTGCCTGCTCAGGCCCCTTATGACTGCGCCGAGCCACTCTATGCCCTCAAACCACCAGTGGCCGAAGAGTTCCGCATCGTAGGGGGCCGTAATCACCGGGCGGAAGCCGAAGGCATTAAGCTCCCGGACCTGCCTCTGCCTCTTGAGGATGAAGTCCTCGGCATGGAGGGCCGCCTTCCTTAGGGCCTTTTCCCTTACATAGGGTTTTTTTCTCCCGGTATTGCCTGTGATGCGGTAGTATTTCATGCCCGTGGCCGCCCGTATGCCGTCGGGATGGATGTAGGGTCTTATGTACCGCAGGGGGAGGTCCCAGCCTATATCCCTGTAAAACTCCCTGTAGTCCGAGTCTCCGGGGTATCCGTCGTGCCTGCTCCAGACTTCTTTTGCCGAATCCCCGTCCCTGCCGAAGACGACGAGGGGGCTACGAGCCCCTCCGGTATCGGGACACCTGACGGGCCGGTATGCGCCGTAAATGGGCCTCGGCTTTCCAAGGAGTATGCCGTGGCCGGAAAGAAAACTATACCTTACCCCTGCCCGGCTTAAGAGCCGGTCAAGCCCCTCGTAATAGCCGCACTCCGGAAGCCACAGGCCCGCGGGCGGCTCGCCGAAACGCAGGCAGAAGCGTGAGAGCCCAAGCTCTATCTGCGATTTCACGGCCGAGGGGACGACCGACAGGGCGGGCAGGTATGCATGGGTTGCGGCGGTCGTTA
>Ga0214473_10004906_pt1 | contig 16066 bp, 15 predicted proteins | sample RVTome_7_FD_203509 | JGI IMG/M metagenome (GOLD analysis project Ga0214473, IMG submission 203509) | Soil microbial communities from uranium-contaminated site in the Upper Colorado River Basin, Wyoming, United States - RVT98D197 | ecosystem: Environmental > Terrestrial > Soil > Contaminated >... | reverse complement strand
CGCAGCGGCTGGCTGAAGCCGCAGGGAATCTATGGCTACTGGCCAGCGCAAGCCGAGGGCGACAACTTGATCGTCTATGACCCAAACACGGCCGGCAACGGTAAACCCAGCGAAATCGCACGCTTCAACTTCCCACGACAGCCGAGTGGCGAACTGCTTTGCCTAGCGGATTATTTTGCCAGTGTGGAAAGCGGCAAGATGGACACGGTGGCCTTCCAAATCGTCTCCGTAGGAGAAGAAGCCACAAAGCGCTTCGACGAACTGCAGAACGCAGGGGACTACACCGAGGCTTACTTCACTCACGGGCTGGCCGTGCAAACAGCCGAGGCCACTGCAGAATACCTACACCGCCACATCCGCAGAGAGCTGGGCATTCCCGCCAAACAGGGCAAGCGTTATTCCTGGGGTTACCCAGCGATTCCCGATTTAAACGATCACGCTAAAGTCTTTGAGTTGTTACCTGCCGAAAAAGAATTGGGCATGCAATTGACGTCCGCCTACCAGCTCATCCCAGAGCAATCCACGGCTGCGATCATTTTGCATCACCCACAAGCCAAGTATTACAGTGTGGGCGAGAGCCGCGTGGAACAGTTGATGAAGGCGTAATGGAGCAAGAAGTTGGGTCCTGCCTGGTATGCCGTAAACACAGAGGAGAAGTGGAAGTTCCGGGTGGCGCCATTTACGAGGATCAACTCCTCTTTGCAAGTCATATGCTCATCCCCAATGGTCAGGCAAAATCTTACTTAGGGATTCTCTTCATCGAGCCAAAGCGCCACGCGGCAGGTTTTGAAGACCTAACCGATGACGAAGCTAAAGCCGTTGGTCTACTCACCAGCCGCTTAAGTCGTGCCCTCAAAATGGCTACTCAAGCCGAACACATTTACTTACATCGAATCGGCCACCACGTCGATCATTTGCATTTATGGCTCGTCCCACGTTATCCAGGAACTCCACCAGAATTTTGGGGGGTCAAAGTCGACGAATGGCCAGGTGCGCCCTTTGGCGGACCTGGTGAAATTGCCGAATTGTGCGATCGGGTGCGGGCTGAATTGGCCAAGAATTGATGACCAAGAAAAATAGTTTTCTACAGCAACTGAAAGAAAAGGCTTCGATCCTCGCCGATGGGGCCATGGGCACCGCGCTGCACGAGCGCGGCGTGGATTTCGCGCGGTGTTTTGATGAACTCAATCTGATCCAACCAGAATTAGTTGAAGACATTCACCGCGCTTACATCCAGGCGGGTGCGCAAGTCGTGATGAGCAACACCTTCGGTGCAAATCGTTTTCGGCTTGCCCAACATGGATTGCAAGAACAGGTTGAAGAGATCAACCAGGCCGGGGTGAAATTGGCACACAAAGCCGCAAAGAAACCCGGCAAGGAAGTTTGGATTGCTGGAGACATCGGTCCACTCGGCGTGCGCCTGGCGCCGTTCGGCCGCGTGCAACCCGAGCAAGCACGAGCAGCTTTCGCAGAGCAAATATCAGGGCTGCTGAAGGGCGAACCCGATCTCATCATCATTGAGACAATGACCGATGTCTATGAAATCCGTGAGGCCATCCAGGCCATAAAAGAAGCATGCGATCTACCGGTGGTTGCCTCGATGACCTTTACCCGAGACGACCGCACACTACTGGGCGATACGCCGGTCAAAGTGGCCAAGAAAATCCAAGAAGCGGGCGCAGATGTGATCGGCATCAATTGCTCAGGCGGGCCGGCTCAATTGCTGCGCATCCTTAGACAGATGCGAACCCTACTGCCTGACGCGGTCTACTCCGTGATGCCCAACGCCGGGTGGCCAGAGCAAGCCGGAGGACGCATCATGTATCCGGCCGGGCCGGAATATTTTGGGCAGTATGCCCAAGCCTTCCGCCAGGCAGGCGCAGCGCTGATCGGCGGCTGCTGTGGCACCACACCTGCGCACATTCGCGCCATGGCCAAAGCCCTTAGCTCTCCGATGTCTAAAAAAGACAATTCGAATGGGCCAATTCACATCGTGGAGCGCAGCGAACAAGTGGTGGGAACAGATAAAGGCTCCGAGTTAGCAGAGAAGTTTAAGAGCGATAAGTTTGTAGTGGCTGTGGAAATGGATCCGCCGCGCGGCCTCTCCATGCACAAGCTGCTTGCAGGAGTCGATCTGTTAGCCGAAGCGGGCGCCGACGTGATCAATGTGGCGGATAGCCCAATGGCACGTATGCGCATGAGCCCCTGGGCCGTTTGCGACCTTATTCAACGCGAAGTCGGCGTGGACACGACGCTGCATTTCCCAACCCGGGGTCGCAACTTGCTGCGCGTACAAGGGGATCTGCTGGCTGCCCATGCTCTAGGGGTGCGCAATGTTTTCGTGGTGATGGGTGACCCCACTGCAATAGGCGACTACCCCGAAGCAATGGATAACTATGACTTGGCACCCACGGGTCTGATCAAGCTGATCAAGCAAGGGTTCAATGCCGGCGTAGACCATTCCGGATCCGAGATCGGACAACCGACCTCATTTCATGTCGGAGCAGCTCTAAATTTAGCCGCCCAGGATGAACCTCGCGAAATTCAACTGCTTCGGCGAAAATTAGTCAATGGAGCCGATTTCTTTCTAACCCAGCCCGTTTATGAGCCGCAGTCGGCCAAGACTTTCCTTGAGACTTACGCAAATGGAAATGGCGTGTTGGAAAAACCGATCCTGGTTGGCATCCTACCTATCTTTGGGGCGCGGCACGCTAATTTCCTGCATAATGAGGTACCGGGCATCTCCATCCCTGAGAAAATCCGATCGCGCATAGAGAACGCCGGAGAGACAGCTCCGCAAGAAGGTGTGCGCATTGCCGTGGAACTCATCAATCAGATCCGCCCCTGGGCTCGGGGAATCTATCTGATGCCCGCGTTCAATCGTTACGACCTGGTCGCTGAAATCATCGAGCAACTAAAATAAGCTTAACCAAAAACCAAGGCGCGACAAAACGTTAAATAAAAAAGAGCCGGTGGCCCGGCTTCTTTTTTTATTTGCCACGCCCTCTTTTTTTCTTGGGCGGTTCGGCTTGCAGTATGGCCATGCGGCGAGCCAGTTCGGTGAGGCACACATCCATCTCGCGCTGGCGCGTATAAAGACCCAACCAAAGAAAAGCCAAGCCGCTAATCCCCAGATAAGTGACTAAATCCGCGCCGCGCCCAACACCCAGAAAATGTGCGGCGGCGTTGGCCCAGTCCGGGCGGCCGACCATGACCACGGCGATCACCGCAAGCAAAAAAAAGACGAGTCGATCCAGCAAGCGCGAACGCAGGCGCTGAAAATAGAGCAGCACGATGAGGACCGAAAACAGAATGAGGAGGAACTGGATGGGGGTCATCGCAGGATTCTTCTGATTACAAGATCCACAAAGATATCGAAGGCAGACCAGGCCCGCTGACCTTTGAGGCGGGAATATTCGGTGTAGCGGATGCGCGTCGGGCACTCTTGATAGCGCAACCCGAGGCTACGAATTTGCTGAAGGATCTCGGTGGCGTGGGCGAAGCCATTTTCTTTTAGAATGATCAGCTGGGCAGCGCGCCGCGAGAGGGCGCGGGCACCATTGTGCGCATCACTGAGCCAGAGACCGGCAAGCATCCAATTGACGAAGATGGCCATTTTCAATAGAAGACGCCGGGTGGGTGGAACGACCTGCCAGTCTTCTTTGCGTAGGAAACGTGAACCAAGGACGACATCAGCGCGACCCGCTAATAATGGTGCAAGTAAACCCGGAATATCTTCAGGGTCGTGCTGCCCATCGGCATCGAAGTGCAGGATAAATTGTGCGCTCTGCTGGAGGGCATAGCTCACCCCAGTCTGCAACGCGGCCCCCTGGCCTAAGTTAAACGGGTGGCGCATTCGATGGATGCCCAAGCCTTTCAATTGCCCCCAAGTATTGTCTCTAGATCCGTCGTCGACCGCGACCACAGAATAACCTGAGGCCACCAACGGACGCAAGATGTCGCGGATGACGACGCTTTCGTTATAGGCGGGGACAACAATGAAAATGTCCGAGTTTAAAACTGCTTGTTTAGGCACGAATCGACTTTATCAAAAAGGAGGAATGTGCACCAATAAATAACCCGCTTGAGTAAAAATCAAATCATAAATGCCCGATCCAATTTTTTCCATGACCTCTTCAATAATGCGGGGATCGCGGGTACTCTCAGGAACCAATAGCAGTACCACGTCTGGATGACCCAACAAAGTTGCCTGGTAGGCATCGTAATCCCTAAATAATTCCTTTATTCCAATGCCTTCCAAACCCGGCAGCCAATTGATTGCGTTGTAATCCGTAATCACTTTTTGGGGGCCACCCTTATTTTCAAAATACGTATATAGCCTTCGGTTAAGTTGAGTGCGGAAAATATCCTTTTGCAAGCTGATTTGTTGTTGAGTCAGGCGTTCACCGCTATAAACCGCACTGCCAAGTAAGAGAGCAGCAGCCAACAAAACAGGGATAGCATAGACTTTCACCCGCGCGAAGCGTATCCGTTCAAAAATTTTCTCGGCGCCGATCCCTGCGGCGATACCGACAAGAGGAAAGGCAATAGCCAAATTACGGTGTTCGTAACTCAGGAAAAAAGCCCAAAGAATAGAATAAGGCAAAATGATTGTAACCGTGAGCCAACGGTAGGCCCTATCCATAAATGGGAGGGAAAGGATCAAGAATACATAAATGTAAACATATTTACCCAATGAATGCAGCGCGGCGACAAAACGTTCTGGCAGCGTTAGGCCTTCGTAAATATCGTTGATGACATACTGTATATTCGAAGTGTATTCGCCTCGCGAGATCATGACCTCTGTATACACATACCAGGGCAAAACAATAAGCAGTGCAAGTATGAAGGGCCAAGCAAGAATGCCGAATTTTTCGCGCACACTCATGCCTCGATAGTCGCGTAACACGATAACGTAAGCCAGGAGGGGGTAGAACACCAAGATGTATGCGCCCGTTTGTTTGGTGACGGCGGCCGCAGCACTGACCAATGCACCGATAATCAGCATCTCGCGCAATTCGCGCTTCCCTTTGGTTTCGCGTGCCCTCAACAAAGTATAGATGGCCAAGAAAGTAAACAGGGCAACGGGCAAATCCACATAACCATCAGCGATATATTTTCCAATAAAACGATTGATCGCAAAAAAGGCGATGCCCGCCCCCAAAAAATAACCGAAGGATTTGCTCTTGCGGCCCAAATCGAAAATGAGCAGCAAAAGCAACAAGGTAAAGATGGGCATAAGACCCTTAGCAAAGAACTTCACTGTCGCATCGCCAATGAATTGATAGGTAAGTGACCAGTTAATCGGAATCAGCTGCGGGTATTCCCAAGTGTTGCGGGCATACTTGTTATATGACCAATCCACTGCCCAGGGATCCCAAGAAGCCCAGGCATCTGGGACTTGGTAGACGGTACCCAACTGGCTAAAGAAAATGTAGCCCACCCAAAGGATACAACCGATAGCGACCAGCGCAAAAATAAAGCGGAGCAGATCAGAAAGCAAGCGAGAGAACTCTTCGTTACGAATCTTAGAAGGCCTGGTAGTCAACACGCGGTGACCACGAGTGAAAAAATCGCGGAAAGCTCGGATCAATGAGGCGTAGGTATTTGCTATGGCCGAAAAGGAAGCAAGCAAAAGATCGGATAAAGATTTTGAGAAATACTTTCGGTACACCCAAAACAGACAAACCAGCTCTAATGCAAAAATGCCAAATACCACCGGCTGGATATACAGCTTGAGTGCGGTAAGGATGAGCACGCCCACGTAATTGGCCAGCATGCTCAATGCAAAGATGTAAGCTAAGTTTTGGATAAAGCTGCGTTTAGAAGGAAAAAAGGAAATTAATGGCAGGCCTGGCAGCAGCGTGATTTGAAAGACGGCCAGCATTCCAAGGGCAAACATGCGCTCTCCAAATTAAGTGGTACGCGCTAAGGCGCGTTAGAGCATTATACTCATGAGGCAGCGTTTTCTTCGGAAATATTTAACGAGTGAACTAGGCGCGCAGTTGAGCGCCCAGTCCTTGTTCGAGGCGCTGGACAATCTTTTCGCGCAGTTTAGCCACCTCTTCATCGGTCAACGTGCGCTCTGCATGTTGATAGGTCAGCCGATAGGCCAAGCTCTTTTTCCCGGCACTAATCTGTCCGCCGCGATATACGTCGAAGAGGGTTAAGCCAGTTAGAAGCTTGCCAGCCGTTTGGGCGATAAGCTTTTCCACTTGCCCTGCGGGCAGCGCTTCATCGACGACTATGGCCAGATCTTCCAATACAGGCGGATAAAGTGGCACAGGCTCTGAATCGAATCGCTCCGGAACGACTTCAAGCAAAATATCCAGATTAAGAGTTGCAGCCTGCAAGGGATAGGAAGGCAAATCATATTGGATCTGCACCTGAGGGTTCAGCTCACCGAAAACACCTAATTGCCGTTCGCCTAGCATCAGCTTGGCACATTTGGCTGGATGGAAAGCGGGATGCTGAGCAGGTTCGTAATGCACATCGGAAATGTTCAGCCCGTTAAGCAAATTTTCCAGAATCCCTTTGAGATCATAGAAATCCAACGGGGCCCCATCGGCACCCTCCCAATGCGGCGATTGGCGAGGGCCGCTGAGAGCCAGAACCAATCGCTGCAATTCATCAGGCAACGGCTCACTTTCAGAAGCATGGAAGATCGGGCCAATCTCAAAAATGGCGATGCGTTCACGGAGCTTAGCATTGCTTTGCACAATTTCCAATACAGAGGCCAGCAAGCTTTTGCGCAAAACTACCTTATCCTGAGAAATCGGATTAGCAAGCTTTACGTAGGGCTTGTCATCGGGGGCCGTATCAGCAGGGAGGCGGCGCGCCTCCTGCTGTGGAGAAGTTAGGCGATAAGTAATCACTTCCTGCAAACCCAGAACGGCCAGCAGATCGCGAAGGCGCTCTTCGACTTGAAGTGAGCGGTTACGACGTTGAGGCGGCAATTCATCGCTTAGCCGCGTAGCCGGAATCTTTTCATACCCATAGATGCGGGCGATCTCTTCCATCACATCTGCCTTGCCGATCACACCCTCACCAATATCGAGGCGATGGTCGGGGCTCTCAACGCTGAGTGTTTTTCCCTTTAGTGTCATCTCAAATTTCAGGCGGCGAAGAATAGTTGTGATTTCCCTGGCGCTCAACTCAATCCCCAGCCAGCGACGCACATCTTCGCGGGTTATCTTGACGACAACTCGTTTAGACGGCAAGGGGTATTTATCCACCAACCCCTTACTGACGTGACCACCTGCCCATTGGCGCATCAATTCCAAGCCGCGGCTTACGCCACGCGGCGCCATGGCAGGATGCACGCCGCGCGAAAAACGATAGGCCGCCTCAGAAGAGAGGTGCTGAGCGCTAAGCGTCTTGCGGATATTGATAAAGTTCCAAGCTGCACCTTCCAGCAAAACGTTGCGGGTCTTCTCGGTCACTTCAGATTCGGCGCCACCCATCACTCCGGCGATCGAAAGAGGTCCGGCGGTATCACAAACCAGCACGGTGAAGTCATCTAATTTGCGTTCCACCCCATCCAAGGTGGTAAGCTTTTCACCTTTTTTAGCGGTGCGCGTGATAATGGTCGGTGCAGACCCCTTCGCCCGTTCAACTAAGACGTCATAGTCGAAGGCATGCAAGGGTTCACCCAATTCCAGCATGGCATAGTTCGTGGCATCCACTATATTGTTGATCGGGCGCATGCCCGCCAGCTGCAAGCGCCGCTGCACCGAATCGGGGCTGGGCTTGATCTGCACATCTTTGATGAGCCCCAGCACAAAGCGCGGGTTCAGCTCTGGGTTTTGAATTTCAATCTTGGCTTTACCTATGATCGTAGGGCCTTCAGTCTTGACCGCCGCCGGCATGGCGTGCAGTTTGCGGCCGGTTAACGCGGCTACCTCGCGTGCAACCCCATAGATATTAGCAGCTCGGGCGATGTTGGGAGTGATGGCAATGCTAAAGACGGCATCACCCATGTAATCTGCCAGCGGCATGCCCACCTTGGCATCATTGCCCAACAAGAGGATGCCTTCATGTTCCTCGGAGAGGCCCAGCTCTTTCTCCGAGCAGACCATTGAATATGATTCCACCCCACGAATCTTGGCGCGTATCAGAACCGTCTTTTGAAAGCCGGGTTGATGTCCATCATAAATTTCTGCGCCCTCTTTAGCATAAGCTACTTTGAGGAGCTTCTTAAGTGCGCCCTTTCCCTTAAATTCAAATAAATTGGGTGCGCCAGTAAGCACGGTGTGTTCTTGCTTGCCATCAAAGAGACGGCAAAGCACCAAACGATCTGCATTGGGGTGCGGCATAACTTCGCGGATCTCCCCCACCACAATCTTGTGGCGATCCCAGGCCAAGCCACTTAGCTTGGCCAGCTGTTGACCACTGGGCATAGGTAAACCAAGGTAAACGATCTCCTCCACCTCCAAGCCAGCCATGGTCAACGTGTGAGATAGCTCCTCAATTGAGAACCCATCCAAATTCACAAATTCTTTAAGCCAGGAAAGTGGTACTTTCATTTCGGGTCTCGCTTAGAACTGTTCCAAAAAGCGCAGATCATTGCGCCAAAAATAGCGAATATCTTCAATGCGATATCGCAGCATAGTCAAACGCTCGGGGCCCATTCCGAAGGCAAATCCAGAATAACGCTCGGGGTCATAGCCACCGTTGCGCAGCACCGTGGGGTGAACCATGCCACTGCCCAAGATCTCCAGCCATCCGCTCTGCCTGCACACCGAGCAACCTGCACCGCCACAAACGAAGCACTCGACGTCCATCTCGGCGCTAGGTTCGGTGAAAGGAAAATGGGAGGCGCGGAAACGCGTGCGCACATCGGCGTTGAAAAACCGATGGGCGAAATCAATCAGCGTGCCCTTCAAATCACCAAATGTGATCTGATGGCCGACCGCTAAACCTTCCACCTGGGTGAACTGAATCTCCGAGCGTGCGGAAATTTGCTCATAACGATAGCACATGCCCGGCAGGATGATGCGCACTGGTGGCGGGTTATTTGGATCGCGGACGGAATATTCGCGCATGGCATGGATTTGCCCAGGGGAAGTCTGTGTGCGCAGCAAGACCGGATTTTCCCTGCTGCCACCTTCTACATAGAAAGAATCTTGCATTTCGCGGGCTGGGTGATTCTGCGGAAAATTAAGCAAAAGAAAGTTGTACTCATCTGTTTCCACGTCCCGCGAGCGATACACCTGGAAACCCAGGTCGGCAAATATACGGCTTATTTCGCGCAGAGTTTGAGTGATGGGATGCAAGCGTCCACGCGGTAGGAGGCGCCCTGGTAAGGTCACATCTAAGTGCTCAGCGCTCAATGATTGGCTTAAGCGATGTTGCCGCAAAGAAGAGCGGCGTTCTTCCAAGGCAGTTTCGAGAGTCCGTTTTATCTCATTCGCGCGCTGCCCCACTTTGGGGCGCTCTTCATCATCCAGTACACCCAACTGTTTTAGACTCTTCATCAAGTCCGAATTGCGTCCAAGATAGGCAGTACGCCATTGCTCCAGGGCGGCCTCATCTTGCACGCCAGCCAAGGCGACCAGAGCATCCGCATGTATCTTGTCCAAACTTTCCAACATCTATCCTCCAAAAAACAAAAACTCCCATCCCACTATGGGACGGGAGTTGCCCGCGGTACCACCCAAATGGCGGCTAAGCCGCCCACTCAGTCCAATCGCCGATCAACCTAGCAATTGGCGCCACCTTTAACATTGCGGCCACGTCCCAGACTACTACACTCCAGCGTGATCCGGAGTGATTCCCCTGGGCAGCTCGAGAGGGAACTTGGGCAGCCTTCCGCTGGGCCGGAGTCTCAATCTGTGCTCCGACCTCCCTGTCAGCTTTACAGCGCTTACTTTCCTCTGTCTCAGCCTTTGTATTCTGTTGTGTGCCTATTATGCGCAAAAGGTAGGGACTGTCAAGAGCCGGAAGCCAATAACTCTTTGAGGCGCGGATGCTGAGCATAAACACCGCGATACTGTGGAGGGAGCAATGCAGCAATGCGGCACATGATCTCCTCGGTGCCGCGCGATAATGCTTCCTGGCGATTGCGGCGGTCGATAGGCGGCAGGGTGAATGGCTGGCCGATTCGAATAGTCATACGCGGCCGCCTGAAACGTTTCCATTCGTGGGGCACTGTTTCGGTGCCCATGAGTCCGGCCGGGATGATGGTCGCTCCACTGGACATAGCTAGATAGGAGGCACCTACTTTGGCGGGAATCAGAGCGCCGGTAGGGCTGCGGGTTCCTTCAGGAGCCAGGCCAAAAAGTCTGCCTTCCTTGAGAGCTTGAAGCGCTTTTCGCAGGGCTTGCATATCTACATGGTCACGGTCGAGCCAAATCCCGCCGAGCAAATTAACCAAATAGGAGTAAAACGGATTCTTCTTGTGCTTGTCCGCTACCCAACCGGTAGCATCCGGTCGGTTTACGGCCACGAGGCCCAAGGGTGGATCCAGCAAACCCAAGTGGTTAACCGCGAAAATAGCCGGACCCTTGTGGGGGATATTTTCTTGGCCTTGAATTTCCACGCGGCAAAATAGATTTAAAAAGAGTCCCGCCAATTTGATCAGTGTTTCCGGTTTCAAGGTATCCATCCGCCGGGCATTGTATCCCAAGCTAGTCAAGGGTTTGGACGCGCAGACAAAAATGGATACTGTATAATGTGCGCGCTTTGCCCAGTCCGGGCATTTTTATTCGTTGATGAAATTCCTGCCAAATTTATTTTTCAAATGCGGCCGACGTTTTGTCTGCCTGCTCCTTTTGCTTTTGACGGCCTGCAAACCAGGTACAGCAAATTCCGAATCCGGCACGCTCACGGGTCTCCCACAGCCAGCTCAAAGTACAGCCACTCAAACCGCTTTTGTGGCGCTGGTAAACGGGGAGGGCATCAGCACTGAAATTTACAACGCACACTTAGCGCAATATAAAGCGGCGCAAGCTGAAACTGGCACGCTTCTGGCAACAGAAAACGTTGAGCAGATCGTTCTGGATAACCTGATAGACAGCTTGCTGCTTGCTCAAGGAGCCTGGGATGCGGGGTTCAGTGCCGATGATGCTCTCATAGATGAACGGCTAAGCAAAGTGGTTGAGCAAGCCGGCGGCCAGGCAATATTTGACGAATGGCTCAAAGAACAGGGTTACACAGTGGGAAGCTTCCGCGAGGAGTTAAAGGTCGAGATCGAGGCTGGATGGATGCGTGCGGAGATCATTAAGGATGTGCCGACAAGCGCCGAACAGGTGGAAGCCCGCCAAATTTTGCTCAGTGATTCTTTTCAAGCGGAGCGACTTTTGAATCAGCTGGATAGTGGAACGTCTTTTGAAATCCTCGTTGTGAACAATGACCCCCAGCGCCTGGGCACTTTAGGGTGGTTTCCGCGTGGATATTTGTTGCAACCAGAAGTGGAGGAGGCAGCCTTTGCCCTCCAGCCCGGAGAACACAGCCAAGTCATCGAGACCGAGCTAGGCTTTCACTTGATCGAGGTTTTAGATCGCGATCCAGACCGTCCCTTAAACCCCCAAGCTTTGCTCGCTTTGCAAGTAAAAGCCATCCAGGACTGGCTGCAAGCCAAGCGAGCAGAATCTGCTATTGAAATAAATCTACCCTGAGTGCGACTTAGTAATAAAATCAAAGTCGCAAGGCGAAGTGGTGAAAGATAATTATGGACGAATTTGATTTCAAGGAAGAGCGCCCCAAATCTCGATATCGTTTCGGTTCCGCTCTGTGGAATATTGCCAGCCTAATCATGTTTTTGGGCACGCTGTGTGCGGGCGCTTATTTCGTAATGATCTTTCTGTACCCAGAAAGTGGCTTAAACCCTTTTCCTCCCTTCATCACCGCCACAGCTCAGCCACCCACAGCAACGCTCGAGGCCAGTCCTACAGCGACAGCCACAGAAAATCCTACTGCGACCCCCGAACTCCCAACTCCAACACTAGAGCAAGCTGGATCTTCCTTCCAGATTCAGGAGGGCAGCCCGGCCGCTTTGGATGCCGCGGTTTTCCATCCCGAATTAGCTTGCACTTTCTTAGGAGTAGCTGGGCAGGCCTTCGGCCTGGATGATGCCCCGATCACTGGCCTGCGCGTTCAGGTGACTGGAACACTGAATAACCAAGCGGTGGATAAGCTGGGTCTTACCGGCGCGGCCACCCAATATGGCTCTGGAGCTTATTATGAAATCCAATTAGCCGATCAGCCCATCGCGTCTGACAACACCCTGCAGATCGTCCTGCTTAATGCGGAAGGGCAAGCGATTTCTGACCCATTCACATTCAGCACGACCGACAGCTGCCAGCAGAACCTGATCTTAATTAATTTCAAGGAACAACCCTAAAGGCTAAAGAAAAAGTCTCGCTATATAGCGAGACTTTTTAGTTCAGAGATTTGGGCAAAGCACGCTTCAATTCTGTGCAGACCAGATCCACCTGATCCTCGCTCATCACACCGGAAAACGGCAAGGCGATACTGCAGCGGCCCAATTCTTCTGTGACCGGAAAATCACCAGCTCGATAACCAAAGCGTTCAACCATATAGGGCTGGAGATGGATAGGGGCAAAGTATGGACGAGTGGGGATGCCGACCTCTTCCAGAAGTGAAGCCAAACGCCCGCGGTCCACTTGGGGGGCCAAGCGGACAACAAAAACAAACCAGCTCATGCGGGTGGTGCTGGGCAATATATGAGGCAATTTTAGAAATTCAATATCTTTTAAACGGGTCCGGTACCAGGCGGCCACCTGTTCACGTTTGGCGAGCAACTCATCCAGCCGAGCAAGCTGCGCTCTGCCAAGGGCAGCGCTCATCTCAGTGATGCGGTAGTTATAGCCCAGGTATGTATGCTGCAGCCAAGTATCGCCAGAAGCCCGGCCTTGGTTGCGCAGGGCACGCATAAGTTCCGCCTTAGCGCCGTCTTCAGTAACTATCACTCCACCTTCTCCAGTAGTCATTTGCTTGTTGGGGTAAAAAGCATAGACACCGCTTTGTCCAAAACGCCCAACTATGTGTCCATTGTATAGGGCCCCCAATGCTTCACATGAATCCTCTATCAATACCAAATTTTGCTCTTTGGCAATATTCATAATTGCATCGTAATTTGCAGGCTGACCAAACACATCCACAGCGAGTACGGCCTTCAACTTTTTGGCCCCCGCGGCACGCCGCGGCAACCAGGCCTTTGCCCCTTTGCCACCTTTGGACAATTGATGTGCGGCTTGTTCGAGCTGAGAAACATCGATATTGCCCGTTTGCAAATCTACATCAATGAAAATGGGAATGGCATTCTCATATAGCAATACATTGCTCGAGGCGATAAAAGAGAAAGGTGTAGTCAGCACTAGATCGCCCGCTTGGATACCTGCGGCGCACACACAGAGATGCAAACCCGCGGTGCCCGAGCTCACAGCCACGGCATAGGCACTGCCTGCATATTCACAGATGGCGCGCTCGAAAGCCTCGGTTTGGGTCCCCATGCTGAGCACAGGAGTAGCCAATACATCAGCCACCGCGCGGCGCTCAGCCTCGCTGATATCGGGGGACGACATCGGCACGCGAACTTTGTTCAAAGGAAGAACTCCATCGAGTAAGCGATTATCTCATGAGAAGGTAAAACGCCCCGGCCGCTGACAGTGCTCCGAAAACCGAGCTGAAGAAATTTACCCCATCGTTATTTAACCAAACCCAACCGCGGTGGAAAATAGTCGGTGTGCCGCAAGTGTGAAAAGGGTGGCGTTCGGTTTCCTTTTTACATTGGGGACAATAATAAATCGCCTGAACAGTCGCCCCAAACAATGAATCAACGAAAGACCCGAGCAGCCCGGCAAGCGTGACAATCAAAACCAATTGAGGAGTTTGTGAGCTTGTAAACCAGCCTGCCAAGCCTGCGATCAGAAATGCTCCGGCAAGGGCAGCCATGCTGCCCAGCAAACTGATCCCTCCCGATTTGCCTGGCAGCACGCGCTTGCCCGTCGTAAGCAGACGAGGCGGGGTAGGGCTAAGCACACCCAATTCAGTGGCCCAGGTGTCGGCGTTCACACTAGCCAAAGAGCCAGCATAGCCTGCCCAGGCAATAGATGGGTCTATCCAGCCCAAGAATACTGCCAGCAAGAAACAAGTACCCAGTCCCCCGTTTGCAGCTACCTGGGCCCAGTCGCGTCTCCCCCCTTTGGCGAAGGTGGATGCAACTTCACGCTTGCGAGAGGGAAATGCCCACGATAGCAAACTGGAAGAAACAAAAAAGGTCAATAACAAAAGAGCCCAGGGAAGTCTGCCTAAACTGAATATTAACCCCCCAATAATAGTGGCAGCAATCGCGCCGCTACCCGCAAGTAGACCGAATCGCCATGCCAGTATTGAAACCAACGCTGCCAAGCCAAAACCAAGCAGAAGCAGCTCAAGGGAGAAATCAGAAAGTGCATCCAAGGCAAAATTTGTGGACAACTTGTGGATAACTGTGGATAAGTGGCTTCGCTATGCGGATGAAATCATCACAGGCTAAACAAAACAGCGCCGAAGAATAACAGGCTGGTGAATAAGCTACTTCCCCATAAGAGGTAAGAAAAATTCACGCCTTTAGCCTCCCGATAGAAAAGCAAACCCAACATGAAGTTACCCATGTAAAAGAAAAGGTTCAACGCTGGCAACAAAAAGAGTTGAATCCCTGCGACAGGCGCCAATGCCGAGCCATCCGCACCAAAGCCCAGCGATATGGTATCCAATCCTGGGGCCAGCAAGCTCACCAAAAAGAGCATAACCAAGGAAAGAATTGCCCCGGTTACCAAAAGGCGGCGCAGCGAACGCACGCTCCAAGCTTCAAAAAGCACAAAGCTGGGAGAAATGGATCGAGCGCGCAAGGAACGCAAACTGCCTCGCTCCGATTCGCGTTTATAAGTGATGACAAATTCTTCAGGATTTTGCGGAGAAATTGCGTAGACGCGTTCTTTCGTGCCCAAAAGAACCAAATCTTTTAACTCCGACCCCAAAAACTCTACCAATCCAAGTTCTTTATCCTGGACCTGACCCAGTAAGGCGCCCGGCCATGTCCAGCGCGGCAACGTAATAGGATTTTCCAATTCCTCCGCGCGGGCTACGTCGAGGATGGCTGCATGGGGTAAATCCACTTGACGCAACCCCCAGCGTAAGCGCAGTCCCGCTCGCGCCACCCAATAGCCAGACTGTAAAAGGGAATACAACCGATAAAACAAGAGCGGAAGAGACAGGCTCATGATTAGTGCGCCGACGAGAAGAAGAACAGGGAGGAAGCCCGGAGGGAGCAAAATAGCCAGTGTAAGCATTCCACCCACAACTAAGGTTAAAAGCAGTAACACAGTGACGTGGAGTATCGACCCGCGGCGTCGGGCGGGATCAAATCGAATCGAGTTGTCCATCATTTCGGCGGCCAAGTTCTGCTCTATATTAATCCAGCTTATCTAAAATTGGGTTCTCTCGAACCGCTTTCGATTGATTTCACCAGAGCTATCTGTCCTTCGACTTGACCATCGCCATTCGCACATATACAATCATCCTGTGCTTTCTTTAACAAACCGAAAAGAATCGGAGCGCAACCAATGGGGGCTTTGGGCGCAGCAGTTGCATCGCTGGAAGCTTTCTGGGTTTGTCGCTTCTCTTTTAGAATCCGCTGGAGCATTTGCTCCACTGGCCGCACAAAGCATATATGTTGGCCAACCACTGCTGGAAACCTGGGTATCAAAACCCGGGCTCAAGGCCTTGGCCGAACTACTTGAGGATTCTGACGAAATCAAAGCTTTTGCCACTTATCTGCGAGAAGAATCGCTATGACTATTTCCCCCTTAAGCCTTATTGGCTTGGCCGTCGTGCTCATATTACTTTTTTCCGTTTGGGGCAAAAATAACCCAAGGCGCGCACTGCGTCCAATCAAGGCGTTTCGCGAGCTACAACGCACGATCGAACTTTCTATAGAGGATGGTTCTCGATTACAAATCAGCCTCGGACAGGGAGGTTTGCTCGGGCCACAGAGCGCAGCCGCTTTTGCCGGTCTGACGCTGTTGCAGCAAATTGCCGACATCGCTTCGGACAGCGACCA
>Ga0214473_10004905_pt1 | contig 16068 bp, 10 predicted proteins | sample RVTome_7_FD_203509 | JGI IMG/M metagenome (GOLD analysis project Ga0214473, IMG submission 203509) | Soil microbial communities from uranium-contaminated site in the Upper Colorado River Basin, Wyoming, United States - RVT98D197 | ecosystem: Environmental > Terrestrial > Soil > Contaminated >... | reverse complement strand
CTCTCAAAGGGGAGGAGGGGGCCGCCGCCCTCCTTGTCCCGGAAGAGCCCGCAACGATCGGCTTCCCCTTCCAGGTCGCCAAGCGGAAGGCGCTCCTTCTTTCCCTGGCTCTCGACTACAGAAAATCGGCCGGGGACCGGTACCGCTTTACCCCCGCCTTTTCCATCTTCGTGCCCGACCGGCCCCCCGTCGGCCTGTTGGGATACGCGGCCAATTCCGGCTCCAACAACGTCACGGTCTTCGATAAAAAGGAGGGGCAGGTCGTCGGGGTGATCGCCACGGGGAGGGGCCCCAGGGGGATCGCACTGGATCAACGGTCGCGAAGGGCGTATGTGACCCTTGCGGGAGACGACACCATCGAAGTGGTCGATGCGGAAGCGTGGGACGTCGTAAACCGTTTACGGCTCCAGACCGGCGACCATCCGCAGGAGCCGGCGCTTTCACGGGATGGGTCGATTCTTCTCACGGCCAACTCCGGTTCGGACTCGGTGAGCGTCGTCGACACCGCCTCCCTGATCGAAATGAACCGGATCCCGGTGGGGAAAGGCCCAAATTCGGTTCTGATGGGCCGCGACGGGAAACGGGCGTACGTTTTCAACGCACGCTCCGACACGATCTCCGTGATCGACGTCGCCTCCCGGTCCCTCGCGGCGACCATCACCACCTTGCCGGGACCCCTGAGGGGGCAGTTCAATCGGAAGGGGGACCGGCTTTACGTGATCCATGAACAGTCCCCCTACATGAACGTCTTCGATCCGTCGTCACTTTCCGTGCAGAAGAGGGTCTTTGTCGGGGCCGGGATGACCGCGGTCAAGGTGGACGAGCGGACCGATCTCCTCTACGTCGGCAGGAAGCCGGACGCTCTGGAGATCCTCGACCCATTTTCCCTTTTCCCCGTGGACTCCATTCCCGCCGGGGGAGGGATATCCCACATGACGATCGACGGGGATGAAAACAACCTGTACCTGGTCCTCCCGGAAAGGAAGACGGTGGCGGTCCTCGGCCTCGTCAGCAGGAGAATGGTTTCCGTAATCGACGTCGGGGAGGGCGCCTGTTGGGTGGCCGTGATGGGGGAAAGGTAATAATCCGTTGAAAATTCCGGCGAAGAGAGCCTTTCGTTTCCGGCTCCTGGCCGTATTCTTGATCGCGGGATTCAGCCCCGTCCCGTTCACGACGGGAGTGGCCTCTGCCGACAGCCTGACCGGGCTGCTGGATATCGGTTACGCAAGGACCGACATAAAAGCCTCGGACAGCTCCGGCGCGACGACGAACACCAAATCGAGCGGTTTCTTCCAGCAATACCGCCTTACACTGAACAAGTCGTTCTTTCCCAACCTCAACCTGATCGCCGGCGGCGTCTTCGAGAAATTGATGACGGATTCGGATTCGGGCGGCATACAAACCACGTCGACAATCACCATTATCCAGCCCTCCTTCGATCTGAGGCTTACAACCCCCCTCTACAAGGCGGGGGTGGGGTACAGCAGAAGGGAGGTCGAGCTGAAGACCTCCGGCCCTTCCACCACGAATGTGAACGAGCGGCAATACGCGATCCTGGGATGGATGCCGGAAGGGTTTCCCGACTGGAACGTGCGGCTGGAAAAATCCGACACGTTCGACAAGGAGCGGGTCAATCAGGACACCGGCACGAAACTGGCTATATTGGCAGTACATTATGCGTACAAGGGATTGGACCTCCGGTATCAGCCCTCATACAGGGACGAGGTGAACAGGATCGACGACCTTGAGCAGAAAAATTGGACTAACAACGGACGGGCGACATATTCGGGTTCTTTTTTCCAGGGGCGGACCACCCTGTCCGCAAACTACGAGGTGACCCGTTCGGAGACGGAAATCATCGCCAGCGGCGCGGGCGAGGTGAGTTTTCCGCTGATTCCCCTTTCCGGGCTCTCTGCCCTGGATGACAGCCCGGCCGACGGAGCGCTCGATCCGAACTCCACCCTGATCGACGGAAACCTGACCGCAAGCGCTGGCCTGAACCTGGGGCTCCCCCCGCTGGGCGGGGATACCCGGCCGAGGAACATGGGCCTCGATTTTCTGATCCCGCCGGAGACGAACACCCTCTACGTCTGGGTCGACAGGGAACTTCCCCCGGAGATCGCAAACGCCTTTTCCTGGGAGGTTTATACCAGCCCGGACAACCGGGTCTGGAACCGGGTGACGACAGTTCTCCCGGCCCCGTTCGGGCCATTCCAGAACCGTTTCGAGATCCGCCTCCCGACCGTGACGTCGCGGTTCATCAAGGTGGCGACCCGGCCGTTAACGTCCATCGTGCCGAGGGCGTCGGAATTTCCGAACATTTTCGTGACGGAGATCCAGGCCTTCCTGACCAAGCCTGCAGACGAGGTGAGGGGGAAAACCACCCGGACCACGCAGACCGGGTCCGTCGATTTCCGGACGAGGCTGCTGGACCGCCCCTCCCTTTACTACGATTTCTCTTACAACACTGTGAATGTGAGCCCTCCGTCCCGTACGCAGAGCAGCATGATCAACGGCCTTTCGGCCTCGCACGTCTTTTCCGGGATATTTTCCGCCAACGGGAGGGTCACGAGGGAGGATAACCGTATTGTCAATGACCTGAAAGAGACTGCTTATACCTACACTGCCTCTTTGCAGGCCGTACCGCTGAAAACGCTACGCCACGTCCTCCTGTTCAGCGGGCGGAACGATCAACTGGTCGAGGCGTCGCGGGACCTGTATTCCCTGATATTCCAGAACTCGGCCCAACTGTACAGGGGTATCGAAATTTTCCTCAACGGGGGGGTCACCAGGGAGAAATTCGACACGGGCGAGAAGCAGGAGAGCGAGAACCTGCTTTTCGGGGCCTCTTTCGCGCCGAACCGGACCCTGACCGTGACGCTGAACTTCAACGGAACATGGACGGACCGAACTGGCGGGGAAAGGCCGGACGAGACCACCGTGGACCGGAGGGGGGACGCCAGCATTTCCTACAGGCCCTTTGACACCCTTTACCTGCTCGCTTCCTTCAGCCGGATCGAAAGGCCGGGAAATAATGATACCACTCAAAATTACTCCCTCAACTGGTCCCCCTTTCCATCCGGCGCTCTCCTGTTCAACTTCGCCTTCAATCAGGACCTGTCGGCGAGAGACAACACGAAGGTCCAGACCGTCCGCCCCAGCCTGCGATGGAATGTCACCAGCCGCATCTCTCTCGACATGTCGTACCAGGCCACAAGGGAAGAGTCCTCGACCGGGGAAACGGACGATAAGATGTTCTCCACGAGGATGCGGATGTACTTCTGAGAAGGCGCGCGGTGAAAGGTATAAAATACGGGGGAAATGGATTGATCTCGATGACAGGGGAAAATGCGGTGACCACGAAAAACATCCTGGCTGTTCTTATCCTTCTCTGTGTCGGCGCCTGTGCCGGTGCCGGTTCGGTCAAGTACCGTGATCCGAAAATGGATTTCGGTGCCATCCAGAAAGTCGCTGTACTTCCGTTCGCCAATCTGACCAAGGACGAAAAAGCGGCCGACCGGGTGCGGGATGTCTACACGAACATGCTCATGGCTACGGGAGGCCTCTATCTCCTCCCCCCCGGAGAGGTCGCGCGGGGGATTGCCAGGGCGCAGCCCACCGACCGGTCGGCTCCTTCCGAAGAGGAGATCAAAAGGCTGGGAGGCATTCTCGGCGTGGATGCGGTGATGACCGGTGTGGTCAAGGAGTACGGAGAGGTCCGGTCCGGTTCGGTATCATCGAATCTGGTATCCCTGAGTCTGCTGATGTTCGAGGTCAAGACCGGAAAGGTCGTCTGGTCGGCATCCTCGACGAAAGGCGGGGTCAGCGCGACGGACCGGCTGTTCGGAGGGGGTGGCAGACCGATGAACATCGTCACGGAAGAGGCGGTCGTTGACCTCATCAACAAGCTGTACAAGTAAGACGATCCTTGTATTGATGGCTGGCCTGGTTTTCCTTTCGGGTTGCGTCGCGGCCAGGAAAGATGTGACCGGGACACCGCGAACTCTCCAGCCTATCCTGGTACAGTCGCTTTCCCCGGACCGTGCCGCTCCGCAGGCGTCGGGTACGACATCGGTATTGTGGTCGGCGGTGTCTTCAGGGGGTGTGGGCCCGCACTCCTACGAGTTCTGGAGTTTTGACGGCATAGAAGAGGTGGGAGAGCAGAGAGGTCCCTCCCCCACATGGTCGTGGCGTCCGGCGAGGGCGGGCACCTACAAGGTGAAGGTGGTGGTTCGGGACACGATCGGGAACCGCGCGGAGAGCGGCTGGTCTTCCGACTATGAAATAAAAAGAAATAAATCCTATTATTCTCCGATCGCCATTTTGCCGGTGGAGAACCTGAGCGGATCCGCCGCACCCCTGAAGGAAATCAGGAAATCGTTGATCAAGGGCCTGGAGGAGAAGGGGTTCAAAGTCCTTGAAGAGGAACTTCTCGAGAAGTTCATGGCAAGGCACCGTATACGGTACATCGGCGGGATCGACGGGGCCACGGCCAAGGCCTTCAAAGAGGAGACAGGGGTCGGATCCGTCCTCATCACCTCGCTGGAACTCTACAATGACATGACCCCACCCAAGATCGCCTTGATCTCCCGGTTGGTTTCACCGAATGAGTCGCCGGCCATATTGTGGATGGACAGCGTGGGGCTTGCCGGGGACGACGCTCCGGGGTTCCTGGATCTCGGCCTGATCGAGAATCCCGTTGTCCTTCGGGACAAGGCGCTGCGCTCCCTCTCGGTCTCCCTTGCAGGGAGCCTGTCGGAAAAGGGGGGCAGGGATTCCGCGGAGGAGAAGAGGAAGAAGTTTCGCCCGAAAATCACCTACCGCTCCCCTGCCTACAATCCCGAAGCTCGGCACACCGTGGCGGTGATACCTTTCTTCAACGAGAGCACCAGGAAATATGCCGGGGAAATCATGCAACTTCACCTGGTCCTGGAAATGGCGAAGGTAGAGAATATCAAAGTCATCGAGCCGGGTGTCGTGCGGAAGGAGCTTCTGGCCCTTCGGATCATCATGGAGGACGGGATCTCCCTTGCGCAGGCGGATATTGCCTGGGGCGCGTTGGACGCGGACCTGCTTGTCACGGGAAAGGTGATGGATTACCAGGATTATCAGGGTACCGTCGGCGCTCCCGTCGTCGATTTTTCCCTACAGGTGATGGAGAGAAAGGGGCGGGAGGTGGGCTGGTCCTCCAAGAGTTACAACAGGGGGACGGACGGCGTCTGGTTCTTCGACATGGGCAGGGAACGCACGGCTAGCGCGATGGCTTCCGAGATGTCGCGTATCGTGAGAGGAATGATGTGGAAGTGAGAACGGGGTTCCAATATTTTGGAGGAAGAAAGGAAGGGCATGAAAAGGATATATCGGGCGATCACCATTCTGATTGCGATTTTCCCCCTGGCGGCGACAACCGGGTTCGCCGCGGAACCGCTGCTCCCACGAATCGGCGGGAAGGAGGCCGTCGCAACGGTCAACGGGGACCCGATCACGGCGGAGGAACTGAACCAGGCGCTCGGGATGCGGCATGCGGAGATGGCCGCGGGAAACCAGGTCGGAAAGGTGGACTATACGGAGGTCCTGAATCGCCTGATCACCATCCGGCTGATCCTCCTGGAGGCCCGAAATATCGGGCTCGACGAGTTGCCGGAGGTCAAGGAAAGTGTCGACAGTTACTCCCGCGGCGCTCTGATGGCGGCGTTGCTGATGCAGCAGACAAAGGGGATCCGCGCGGATGAAAGCGAAGCGGACAGGATATACAAGGAGTCCGTGAAGGAATACAAGTTGCTGTCTCTGCTGTTCGGAAAAGAGGAGGATGCGAAACGGATCGAGGCGGAGATCAAGCCGGGACAGGACTTCAGTGAGATCGTAATGAGAGTGACCGCGGAAGGGATCGCGAAGGGAGCCGGGGACGGAGAGTATCTGAAACAGGAAAAGCTTCTTCCGGAGATAAAGAGTGCGGTTTCGGGAATGGAAGTCGGCGCAGTCAGCCCCATCATCAAGATAAAGTCGGGCTTCGTCATTCTGAAACTGGAGGAGATCCGTTTTCCGGAAAATCCCGGCGCGAGGGAGCAGGCGAAGGCCACCGCGTTGAAAACCAAGGAGACCGCCATAAAATTTCAGTTTATTGCTGACTTGAGGAAGGAACATGTGAACGTGAAACAAGAGGACCTTGACGGCCTGGATTACGAGTCGGAAACCCCCGGGTTCGAGGCGCTGTTGAACGACCGGCGTGTCGTCGCCGAGATCAAGGGGGGCGAACCGGTTACCGTGGGGGAGTTGAGCGAAGCGATCCGGAAGAAATATTTCCATGGGACGGAAAAGGCCGCGGCGAAAAAAAGGATCAACCACAGGAAGGTTGAGGTCCTCGATTCGATCCTCGACAGGCGCGCCGTCCGGTCGGAGGCGCTCCGGCAAGGGATCGACAAGTCCGAAGCATACAAGGAGATGGTCGGGGACTACCGAAACTCGGTCCTTTTCGGGGTTTTCCTACAGAAGGTCATCCGCCCGGGGATCCGACTGGAGGAAAAAGATTTAACGGCTTATTACGAAAAGCATATCGCGGAATTCTCCTCCCCCGAGATGATGAGGATCAACAGTCTCATTTTTTCGAAGAAAGACCTTGCGGAAGAGGCGATTCGAAAACTCCGTGGGGGCACGGACTTTTCCTGGCTCGGTGCGAACGCGGAAGGGCTCGTTTCGGACAAAACGGAGGAACTGATGAAGTTTCAAGGAAACCTCCTGGCTGTGGACGCCTTGCCGGCGGACCTCCGGGAGGTCGTTTCCGGGGCGAAGCTGGGGGATTTCAGGCTCTATGAAAGCCCGGAGGGTTACTTCTATGTCCTGTCCCTGCGGGAGGTCTTCTCCCCGAAACCCCAGCCCTATGAGACGGTAAGGGAGGAGATTGCGGGGAAGGTCGCCGGTGAAAAAACGAAGCGGGAGGTGGAGGAGTATGCCGCGAAGCTCAGGGAATCGTATCCCGTGAAGATCTTCCTGAAATCACCGGGGTCATAAACTATCGATGCCTCACATTTTTAGATTGACCCCGGGGCCCGGAATCAGTATACAGTATACGTTATCGATAATGCTCGAACTTGCCGTCATCACCCTCGATATCTCCTGGCGGGAGCAGACATGAAAACGGTGTGCGCAAAGGAAAAGGCCTTTCTCATCGCGGCGGCATTCCTTCTGTGCGGGGCGCTCTTCCTGGCCTGCGGGCCCACGGTCGTCAGGCAGAGCTTCACGAAGAAGGAGTGTCTCGACTGCCACAAGAAATTCTCCGATCAATATTTTCCGATGAAATACGTGCATGCCGTGACCAAGGAGAAGAAATGCGAACAGTGCCATCTCCGCCACGGGATTGTTCCGAGGCTGATCCTCAAGAAAGACGGCAACGAGGTCTGCTACGCCTGTCACAGCCGGGAGAAAATCGGGGTGAACAAGGCCAACGTTCACACCGTATTGACGCGCGGGAAATGCACCACGTGCCATAACCCGCACGCTTCCCAGGCAAGCCATCTCCTGAAGGCGGAAGGTCCCGAACTTTGTTACCAGTGCCACAAAAAGGAAAGCTACGAGAAGAAAACCGTCCACAAAGTCTTGACCACGGGCGGATGCAAGGCGTGCCACCTCTCCCACGCTTCCGACGAGAAAAACCTGCTGGTCAAGGCGTCAATCCCTCTGTGTATTTCCTGTCACGATCCCGGGAAAGGAACGTTCAAGAAGGCGCACGGCGGCTATCCGGTGGAAACGTCCTCGTGCTCCCTGTGCCACAACCCCCATTCATCGGCGCAGCCGAAACTTCTGAAAACGAGTTCCCATAAACCCGTTGCCGAAGCAGGATGCGGCGACTGCCACAACCCGGCCGCCTCGCCGAAACCGTTCGGAACCACGGAAAAAGGGAGCGCTCTCTGCTACCAGTGCCACGATGAGAAGGGGCTGAAAGCGGGAGGGGTGGAGCACGAGCCCTTCAGGAAGGGGGCGTGTCTTTCCTGCCACAACCCCCACGGTTCGGAGAACCCCGCCCTCCTTTCCGGGGAGGGGAACCGGCTCTGCATCGGATGCCACAAGGGGAAAGGGGAGAAGGTGGCAAAGCCCCACGCAGCCGCCACCGGGGGGAAGGGTTGCCTCTCCTGTCACCGTCCCCATGCCGCAAAAAACCCGAAGCTCCTGTTGTCGAAGGAGGGGGACCTCTGTTTTTCGTGCCACACGAAGGCAAAGGCGGCCAAGACCGCGAAGGTCCGACACGACCCCTTCATGGAAGATTCCTGCACCTCCTGCCACAATCCCCACGGTTCGAATTTCGAGGGGATGTTCCGGGCCCGGATGGACGAGGTCTGCTACTCCTGTCACGCGGAAGCGGAGGGAAAATTCGTCAAGGCGAACACGCACAAGCCGGTCGCCAACGCGCAGTGCAATGCCTGCCATGACGTCCACGGGGCAGGGGAAAAGAATCTCCTGAAATCGGTCCCCCCGGCACTCTGTTCCAATTGCCACGGGGACCTGATGAAGAAAGAGGAGGGCGGGTCGAGCCACGACCCCTTTGCGGGAGGGGAGTGCCTTGCCTGCCACGACGCCCACGGGAGCAACGTCGCCGGGATGATCGTCAACACGCAGGACAAGGTGTGTGCCGAGTGTCATTCCGAACTTGGCAAAGAGATCAAGGAGGGAAAGAGCGGGCACGCTCCGGTCCTGAAAGGGGAGTGCACGAAGTGCCACAGCCCGCACAAGGCGAAACTTGAGAAGCTCCTGCTGGCGGGCAGCCCGGACATGTGCCTGAACTGTCACAAGGATCTCAAGGCGAAGTTCGACCGGGAGAAGGTCCACTCGCCGGCGCGCAGGGATTGCCTGCGGTGCCACAAGCCCCACGTTTCCCCGGAATCCCCTCTGCTTACTGCACCTGTCCGCACACTGTGCGGGGAGTGCCACGATCTAAAGGCAGGGTCGTTCCGGAAAGCCCACTTCTTCATCGAGGCAAGCGCCATGAACTGCGTGAGTTGCCATACCCCTCATGCATCGACGGACCCGAAGTTCTTCAAGGAGGTCACGCACCCGCCGTTTGCGTCACGCTCCTGCGGGGAGTGCCATGTCGCAGGGGAAAAACAGTGAAGGGAGAGGGCGCGACCATGCGGTATAGGGTTTCTTCTGGCATCTTTTTCATCCTCGTCCTTCTGTCCGCCGCCGCGGCGTACCCGGCCGACGTGCACCGTCTCAAGCCCGGCGCGAAAGGAAAGATCTGCGCGAACTGCCACGTCGACTTCCAGGACAAGCTCAAGCGGCCGTTCCTTCATACGCCCGTAAAAAATGGGGACTGTTCCGGTTGCCATAATCCCCACACCTCCTCCCACGGGAAATTGCTGGAGGCCGATCCCTCCAGGATATGCCTCCGCTGCCATGAGGGGATTGCGCCGAAAAAAGCGAAAAGCACGCACAAGGTCGTCGTCGATGGCAGATGCACCAGTTGCCATGATCCCCACTCGGCGGACAACAAGTGGAACCTCTTGAAAGCGGCGAACGAACTCTGCTTCGGGTGTCACAAGGATCTTGGACAAGCGGTAAAGAAGGCCAGGTTCAGGCACTCGCCCGTGGAGAAGGGGTGTCTCAACTGCCACGACCCGCACGCGTCCGAAAAATTCGGGCATCTTCTGAAAACCGATGTGCCCGCATTGTGCACGAACTGTCACAAGGCGGACAAACCTGCGTTTACCCGGCAGCACAGCGGTTACCCCGTCGCAAAGGCGCGGTGCACTTCCTGCCACAACCCCCACGGGTCGGAAAAGGCCGCCATCATGTACGCGAATGTCCATCGGCCCGTCCTGAGCAAAATGTGCAATCAATGCCATGAATCCCCGTCCTCCCCGACCCCGTTCAAGGTCATGAAACCAGGGTATGAATTGTGCCGGGGATGCCACTCGAAAATGGTCAACGAAACCTTCGGGAAGAACCAGTTGCACTGGGCGTTGGTCGGCAAGGACGGTTGCCTGGCATGCCATGCCCCTCATGCGTCATCGGAGGCGGCCCTGCTGAAGGGGCCCATGATCACCGTATGCGGCGCATGTCACGCCGATACGATCAAACGGCAGGAAACGTCCCTCGCGAAGCATGAGCCCGTTGCGAAAGGGGAGTGCAACGTATGCCATTCCCCGCACGCGTCCGACGGCTCCCTGTTGATGACGAATCCTTCGGCCATTGATCTATGCGGCAGCTGCCACAACTGGGGGAAGCATTCCTCGCACCCCGTCGGAGAGAAGGTTCGCGATATGCGGAATAAAAACCTGAGCGTAGATTGCCTGAGTTGTCACCGATCGCACGGGACGCCGTACAAGAAGATGGTTCACTTCTCCACGTCCACGGACCTGTGCGTCCAGTGTCATAAACAGTAAATGAGGTGATTTGATGGGAAATTCCCTGGTGAGAATCATCGTCTCCATTGCCGCGATGCTGTTGCTGGCGAAGGTGTCCGTCGGCGCGGAGGCGTTGAAGTTGAGGCATTTCCAGTCCGTCTATGCGGACGACAAGGAAACGGGGTTCCGTTCTCCTGAAGGGGTAGGTTGCGACGGGAAAGGCCACCTCCTTGTGGCCGATTCGGGAAACGGCCGTCTCGTTCAATTCACCTTGATCAATGGGAAAGCGATGCCCGACAAGGAAATCAGGGCGCCCGAATTGTCGTTCCCGGTGCGGGTTCAAACCAATTCGAAAGGAGAGATCTTTGCCCTTGATGGCCGTCAGAAACGAGTCGTTCGATTCAGTCCGGCCGGAGTGTACCTCGGGCGGGTGGATACCGCGGATTCGCCTCCCCCTTCAACCGTCATCCCTCGAAGTTTCGACATCGGCAAGGACGACTCCATTTATCTTCTCGACGTGTTCGGAGGCAGGGTGCTGATCCTGACGCCGGAGGGGAAATTCATAAAAAAGATTGATTTTCCTGCAGGTTATGAAGTTATTTCCGACCTGGCGGTCGATGGGAAGGGAACTGTTTTCCTGATCGACAGTGTCAAGGCAATGGTGTATGTCGCGGCGAAAGGTTCGGCGCAATTTTCCCCCCTGACGGAATCCATGAAAGAGGTGATGAAATTCCCCGCCACGATCACCACCGACGCGCACGGGAATATCTATCTTGCGGATAAAAACGGGGGCAATATATTTATCGTCGGTCCGGACGGTTCTTTCAAGGGAGAGCAGTTGACCATGGGGTGGAAAGAGGGGCAACTCCGTTACCCTTGCCAGTTATGCGTCAATGAAAAAGGAGAGCTCTTCGTTGCGGATAGGGATAACAACAGAGTTCAGATATTTTCCACGGCAAGATAATTACTTTTTTTCCTTCATTCGAATTGCTTTTTTTAGGTTAAGTGCAGCCTCGGGGAAATCCGGTTTTAAACGAAGTGATTCGGAAAAACTGTTGATTGCCTGATCCAGCTTTCCTTTGTTTGCCAGGCCCACTCCCAAGTTGTAGTGGGCCTCTACAAAATCCGGATTTATCTGAATTGTTTTTTTGAAATGGTCTATGGATTGATCAATTTTCCCGAGCGACGCAAAGGAAGTACCGATGTGGAAATGTATCTCCGCATTGTTGGGGCTGTCGGGTTCAAGTCTTAATGCCTCCAATAGGTGATGAATCCCCTCCGAATCTTTCCCCAGTTGTGTCAGAGTGAATCCCAGGTTGGAGTGGTCCTCTGCAGAGTCCGGTTTAACATCTAATGCCTTCCTGAAATACCGGGCAGCTCCTTCGAGATCCCCTTGTTTGGCTACGGCGATACCCATGCCAGTAAGAGCTTCTTCGTTATCCGGATGACTATTCAGCGCCGCCGAAAAATTGGAAATCGCCTCCGTGAACTTTCCTTGTTTCGTGAGAGTATTCCCAAGCAAGTTGTGAGCAACATAGTTGTCAGGAACAGCATGGGTCGCGTGCCGGAACAGGGTAATGCTGTTCTCCCAATAAGTTAATTGAATCCATGTAAGCATGGAGGAGGTTAATAACAGTAGGCTTGCCACGATGACGAAAGCAATATTTCGATGCCGACTTTCGGGTAGTATTGCCGGGATACCCCATGTTGCCATTATGAAAAGGCCTATGAGTGATATGTAGGTATACCGATCCGCCATGGATTGATTTCCCACTTGCACCAAACCGATTACCGGAACAAGCGTCCCGATATACCAAAGCCATCCAACAATAACAGGTGGATGACGCCGTGCCATTCGAATAAACATGGCGGATAAAATCGCAAGGAACAAGCCAGCCCCTGCCCCTTGTAATATTGTCAGAGTATTAGGCAATGGGTAGATGACGGACAGATTGTGCGGCCAGATCATTTTGAATATATAATTGACGTAGGTAACCAGTGCGTTAATCAATCTGAAGCCTAAAGGAACTCCGATGATTTTTGCTACCGCCCCTCCTTTTAATTGAGCATAAAATGTGACGATACTGGATACGAGGGATAGGGCCAAGAACGGTAATTTCTCTGAAATTAATTTAAGAAGTAATGTTTTTTGTTCTTTCCGTTCAATTATTTTCTGTGGGTTAGTAACAGTTTTAATGAAAGATATCCGTTGTAATGGCCAGTAATCCATTAATAATAGAACAAAAGGTAATGTCACGAGCATTGGCTTCGACATGAGACCGAGTGCAAAAGCGAATAAAGTAAATATATACTTCCAATAAGCGGGGGATCTTGCGTACAAACTATATAGTATTAATGTGATAAATAAGAAAAATGCACTCAATACATCTTTACGCTCTGAGACCCAGGCAACGGATTCCACATGGAGAGGATGAAGAGCGAATAATGCCGCGACAAATAAGCTTTTCCATTGTGATTTTGTTGTTATGAATAGAAATGAATACAATAATAATGTGTTGGCAAGATGAAACAAAACATTTATCAAATGGTGCCACTTTGGGTCCAGGCCGAATAATTGTACATCAAGCATATGCGATAGCCAGGTTACTGGGTGCCAATTTGATGCATGAATGGAAGTGAACGCCCAGGTAATGTTATTTATATTTAATCCACTGTTAACATGTTGGTTATTAATAATATAAGAAGGATCATCGTAGTTTATAAATTCATGATCGTTTGTCTGGTAATATATTCCTAACGTGACTGAAAGAAGAAATATGCAAGTCCATGTTTTTACGTTCATGGAAATTTCCTTCTTGAACCGGCGGCGGTTTTGGCCAGTCCGAGTATGACTCCCTCGCATTCATACTTACCATGAGTGTCCGAGCGAAAAAGGGAGAACTCGAAAGACCCCCCTCGACCGGAGATGGTATAGTATACAAATCATTCATGAAAATGGAATGGTCCCCATAAAGGATGAAAGTTCCAACGGGCCACGGTAATCACGACATGAAGTGGACCTGCACGATCTGCGGAAACAGGGTAGTCAAAATCATCATAAAAAACGCGACTGCTATTGGTGGACAGTACGATATCTATTATTGCGATCAATGCATGGTCGGCAAGACCACGCCGATCATTTCCCCCGCAGACCTGGCGAAGCTGTATTCGAAGGAAGGTTACCGTTCCGAAACCGGCAAGCGCTTTCACGGACCGATAGAAAAGTTGATCTACATCTGGCGGCTTCAAAGAAAGAAAAGAATTGAAAAACACGTCGACAAGGGAAAGATCCTAGATATCGGGTGTGGTCGCGGCCTTTTCCTCGACATCATGAGGACGCACGGCTGGACCGTAATGGGAGTTGAATTCGGGCAGGAAGCAGTCGAATACGCATCCAATGCCTATGGGATCGAGGTCATCGAGGAAACGAGGATGAGGAGCACGCTGCCGGACGAGGAATTCGATGTCATCACGATGAATCACGTCCTCGAACATGTGTACAACCCTGGGGAAACCATTCATGAATGCGCAAGAACCTTGAGGAATGGCGGGTTGCTGATTGTCTCGGTACCGAACATCCTGAGCTTGCAGGCCTCCTTTGGCAACCGGGACTGGCTTCACTTGGATCCACCGTACCATTTGCACCATTTTTCCGAGCAGGGGTTGACTAAACTTCTCGAAAATCATTCCTTTTCGATTTGCAACGTCAGGAGATTCGATTGGGAGTACAACATATTCGGCTGGCTCCAAACCTTGCTGAACCGGACATGGATCCGGAAGAACCTGTTCTACGATTCCTTGAAAAGGAAAATATTGAGAACGAAACAGTTCCCCGGTGGAGCGGGGTGGGGGCTGTTTTGGACCTTCATCCTCTTGCCTTTTTTTGCTCCATTGGCGCTGATCCTTTCACTTGCCGAATCGTATTTGTTCAATAAAGGAGGAACGATCGAGGTCTATGCGACAAAATCGGGAGATCTTTTCCGATGATCCAGGGTAAGAAACTTGTCGTTGTCATGCCGGCGTATAACGCGGAGAAGACGCTCCGACAGACGTTCGGGGAATTGCCCCATGAATACGTCGACGAGGTGATCCTGGTCGACGATGCCTCCCGGGACAACACCGTGGAGGTTGCCCATACCCTCGAAATTAATACCATCGTTCACAGTGAAAACAGGGGATATGGGGCAAACCAGAAAACCTGCTACAAGGAAGCCCTCCGGCTCGGGGCGGATATCGTCGTCATGATCCACCCCGACTATCAATATTCTCCGAAGCTGGTTACCGCGATGGCCTCGATGGTCGCATCGGGGCATTACGATGTGGTCCTGGGGTCGCGGATCCTCACGGGGGAAACTCTCAAGGGAGGGATGCCGATCTATAAATACGTGGCGAACCGGTTCCTGACCTTGGTCGAGAATATTCTGCTGGGGGTCAAGGTGTCCGAATACCACACTGGGTTCCGCGCCTTCGGAAGGAATGTACTCGAGACGATCCCCCTAGAGCGGAACTCGGACGATTTCGTCTTCGATAACGAGATGCTCGTTCAAGCCGTTTATTTCGGGTTCCGGATCGGCGAGATCAGCTGTCCGACAAGATATTTCGAGGATGCTTCCTCCATCAATTTTTCCAGAAGCGTCACGTATGGATTCGGGGTCCTGTCCACGGCCATGAAATATCGCCTGCAAAAATCAGGGGTCAGGAAAGATTCCATCTTTCATAAATAGAAATGTCGGTACTCCATATCATGCGTAAAACACGTTCCGTATCCCCGCAAACGCTTGGGTGTATCGCCTTGGCCGTCATGATTTTCCTGGTCTTCGGCCAGGTCCGGAGCCACCCCTTCACCAACTTTGACGACCCCGGGTACGTCCTCGATAATCCGAACGTGAAAGCGGGTCTGACGAAAGAGGGGCTTGCGTGGGCCTTCACGACGATGCACATGGGCAACTGGCATCCGTTGACATGGATTTCCCACATGTGGGATGTCGAAATCTTCGGGCTGCGACCGGGAGGTCCCCACCTGGTCAACGTATTTCTCCATGGACTGAGTTCGCTCGCGCTGTTCTGGGTCCTGTTCCGGATGACAGGCAATGTGCCCCGTTCCTGGGCCGTTGCCGCGCTCTTCGCGGTGCATCCATTGCACGTGGAATCCGTGGTTTGGGTTGCAGAAAGAAAGGATGTCTTGAGTACTTTTTTCTGGATGGCGACGATGTGGGCGTATTGGCGCTATTCGAGGTCGCCTGGCATTGGAAGATATTTCACAGTCGCTGCATTTTTTGCCCTTGGCTTGCTGAGCAAACCGATGCTGGTGACGCTTCCCTTCGTCCTCCTCCTGCTCGATTACTGGCCGTTGCAGCGATTCCAGCCGGGTCCAGGGGATGCGGGCACAGGTAGGTCCGAGACGTGGAAGCGTCTCCTTATGGAAAAGGTTCCCCTAATTGGAATGACGGCGGCTTCCTCCATCGTCACATTTATCGCGCAGAGGAAGGGGGAAGCGGTGGCCGCGGTGGCGGAATTGCCTGTCGCTGTGCGGGTCATGAACGCGGCGATATCGTACGTTATTTATTTGATCAAGACGGTGTGGCCCGCGTCTCTTTCCATTTACTATCCGTACCCTGTAAATATTCCGACCTGGGAGATGGCGGGGTCAGCCATCGTGCTCGTTGCCGTCTCCCTTCTTGTTCTCCGGGGGGCAGGAAAACGTCCATATTTTTTTGCCGGATGGCTCTGG
>Ga0214473_10004904_pt1 | contig 16068 bp, 16 predicted proteins | sample RVTome_7_FD_203509 | JGI IMG/M metagenome (GOLD analysis project Ga0214473, IMG submission 203509) | Soil microbial communities from uranium-contaminated site in the Upper Colorado River Basin, Wyoming, United States - RVT98D197 | ecosystem: Environmental > Terrestrial > Soil > Contaminated >... | reverse complement strand
TTTATGATTTTTTCGGAATTGAAGATGAAAGATTCACAAATATTTATACCGCATTAAGCAATCCTCTTAATCAAATGATCTGGCATGAAGTATGGCGGCATCCATTACTGAAATTTAAAGAACCTGTGTGGTGGGAACCTAGATTTTCCGAAGCAGGAAGAATTAGCTGGAACGAGCTAACACTTCCACAAGTTAAGAAGGATATTGCCCTACTAAAATCAAAAGCAAGAAAAAACTCCGATCATTTTGAATTGCTTGAATTTATTATCCGATTAAATGATTGGTACAAGTTAAAGTTAGAGACACAATTTCTACTTAAAACTTCGTTAAAAGATAAATCAAACAATAATTATAATGACTTGATAAAAATGATTGATGCAAATGCTAAATCATTGAAGTCGCTTAACGAAGAGTACCGGTACTTATGGCTTAAGTATTATAAAGAATCCAATCTTAGTTTGATTGAAAATAAATTTAATAGGCTTATTACCTACTTTGAGGAAATCAAAGAGGGTTCCCTCGAACAAAATCTAAATAGTTTTAACCCTTTGCTGGAAAGTAAGTGGCTCTATGTTAAAGCAGACGATTCAACTTACTTACAAAAAGCTGAATTCATTTCTTCCTTCGATTTAAAAGAAAAGCCGGAGGTAGCTTATTTACAGCTATTAGGAGATTCGTATGTTCAACTCTACATAAACGAGAAATTTGTGGATAAAGTTTTTGTACGAGGAAGCCTCTCACTTTGGAGTGAGTATAAGAGAATTAAATTCATTAACATCCAACCCTTCCTGGTTGGTGGAACAAACTCAATTCATGTACTTGCAGAAAGTTTTAACAAAAAAAAGGGGGGCGGATTTAACTTAATTGCAAGCATTAAATCCGATGGAAAGGAAATTATTATCAAAAGTGATGATTCGGCATCATCAACGACCAAATGGTTAGGACGTGAACCAAACGTTGGTCAATGGAAAGACGTCATATCAAAACCTTATCCATCTGAAATTATCGGTCCCAACTTCAGTACCAAGAGAACAAGCTGGATAGAAAGATAAAAACTAAATTCATGCAATCGTCCTCACACACATTGAGGTTTAATTAATGACAAGTCTTAAGAATAAAATTGTTTTTATTACAGGAGCTTCTGCAGGAATTGGTAATGCTTGTGCAGAAGCGTTTGCAGGCAAAGGAGCAAATCTCATTTTATGTGCACGCCGAATCTAAAAATTAAACGAATTGAAAAAGTCATTACGGAAAAAATACAAAGTGAAAATATTCGTCGCTCAGCTTGATGTGAGAAAATTGCGAGAGGTTAGAAAAATGATAGGATCTTTACAGGCTAATTGGAAAAAGATCGATATTCTGATTAACAATGCAGGACTTGCCCGTGGCTTTAATAAGATCCATGAAGCCAATGTCGCTCATTGGGAAGAAATGATAGACACAAATTGAAGGGTCTATTATATATTACACGTACTATTCTACCCCAAATGGTTGCAAGAAAACGTGGTCATATAATAAATATTGGATCAGTTGCCGGGCATGAAGTGTACCTAATGGGTAATGTTTATTGTGCAACCAAGTTTGCCGTAAATGCTTTAACTCAATCAATACGTTTAGATGTTCTAGATAAAAATATCAGAGTTACTTCTGTTGATCCCGGAATGGTTTTAACCGAGTTCGCAAAAGTCAGATTTTCGGGCGATGAAAATCGGGCAAATAAGGTTTATGAAGGTGTTACTCCGTTATCGCCTAAAGATATTGCTGAGGCAGTACTTTTCAGCGCCACTCGTCCTGAGAATGTAAACATAAACGAAATTATTTTGACGCCAATTATTCAAGCTTCATCAACACACATTTTAAGAAAATGAGTCGGCTAAGTTTCATTTATAAAAAAAGCTAACATCCCCTGCTCCTTCTCTAACTATCTCGGGAAATTCCCCGCTAAGATCAACTATACTGGATGGCTTTCCACTTAATCCTCCTTGCGAAAGCATAAGATCTACCTGGTTCTCAAAAATGCTTTTTATTTCAACCGGATCGATGATAAGAGTTCCTCGTCGATTTGTTGTGCTTGTGCTGATTATTGGGTTTCCTAACTCAGCTACAAGCCTCAATGCTATAGGATGATTAGGAATACGGATTCCAACTGTTTTTCTTTTCGTCCAAAGTCTTTTGGGTACTTGTTTGGCTGCAGGTAAAATGAAAGTATAGGGTCCGGGCAGAAAATGTTTCATGGTTCTATAAGCATAATCCGAGACTTTAGCATATTTGGCAATGTCCTTTAAATCTGAACATACAAAGCTAAAAAGCTTAGTCATTCCGTCATTCTTGATTGTAAAAATTCTTTCTAATGCCTGCTTGTTGAAAATGTCGCAGCCAATTCCATATACGGTGTCTGTTGGATAAATTATTACTCCGCCCTCTTTTAATACATTTACAGCTTTATTGATATACCTTTGCTGCGGAGTGGCCGGATGCAGTTCATAATATTCCATTTTAAAGACTCGCTTTGTAATTTAAGTGAACCTTGCCCTACAACTTTTAGTGAAAAATTCCCGCAGTTAAATACAAAAAAAGGGGCTTAAATTCAATTAAAATTGACTCCATTAAACCAAATTTCTCAATCAAACACTGTAAATATTTCTTTTTTTTAGGAATAAATTGATATATTTACACCTCATTTTTGAATATAATTTTATTGGAGAGATAATGTCAAGAGTCTGTCAATTAACTGGAAAGAAGCCCGCTTACGGCAATAATGTATCGCATGCTCATAACCGGACCAAGAGAAGGTTTTTGCCTAACCTGCAAAAGAAAAGAATATGGGTTCAAGAATTAAATAGATTCGTATCGCTTCAACTTTCTACTGAAGCCATAAAAAATATTACAAAGAATGGTACTTCCGATATCGCTAAGCTTGTGAATACAAAAAAAATTAGAGCAAGATAAAATACATAAGATTTAAAATAAAAAAGGAAAGCAATTTGCTTTCCTTTTTTTATGACCTGAATTCTTTAAACTATTCCCGAACAACCCATACTTTAATCTTAGCATTCACTTTAGAGTGAAGTTTAATATTCACACCGTAAATACCCAGTGATTTAATTGGTTCTTCAATTTCAATTTTTCTTTTATCTATTTCATATCCCTTTTCTGTTAAAGCAGATGCGATCATTTGGTTAGTTACGGTGCCAAAAATCTTATCTTCTTCACCAACTTGAACAGGGATAGTAACGGAAACTTTTTCTAATTCACCTGCCAGTTTTTCAGAATTGAGTAATTCCTGCTGTTCTTTCTTTGCATGAACTTTCTTCTCCTCTTCGAGCGCCATAAGATTACCAGCCAATGCTGCATAAGCAATTTTCCTGGGAAGTAAAAAATTTCGGGCAAAACCAGGTTTTACTTCCACAACCTCGCCAATCTGCCCAAGAGATTCATAATCTTTTCTTAATATAACTTTCATTCAATCCTCCGGATAATTATCTCGTGCTTTCAGAAACATAAGGTAAAAGCGCCATATGCCTTGCACGTTTTATTGCTAAGCTTAATTGCCTTTGATACTTTGATGAGGTGCCTGTAATTCTTTTGGGAATGATCCTACCTTGTTCCGAAATGAATTTTTGTAACAGTTTTACATCCTTAAAATCAATGTATTTAATATTATTTTGTGTAAACCGGCAAACTTTTTTAGTTCTGATTTCTTTCTTCATCCACTTACCATCTTAATTATTTAATGAGATTTGATTCTTCATTTGATAAAAATTTATCAAAAGAATCATTATTAAAATTTGAATTTTCATCCTCAGAAAAGACTTCTGGTTCTTCTGCTTCTATAATATGACCATTTTCGCCTTCCGCTTTCAATCTTCTATTTAAGAATTGAATTCTTCGTGCTTTAATTTCAACGATACTTCTATTATGCCCGTCATCGGATTTCCAGCTTCTGCTCTGTAATTCGCCATCAACTAAAACGGCTGAACCCTTCCTCAATCTATCACGACAGCTCTCAGCTAATTTATTCCAGGCAACAATTCCAACATAGCAAACATCCTCCTGCCACTGATTTGAGCTATCTCTATATTTTCTGTTCGAAGCTATTGAAAAATTAGCTACAGGTGTACTGTTAGTGGTTTGCCTAAAAATCGGATCTTTAGTCAGGTTTCCAGCAACAATTACATAATTGATTTCGGGCATTCTCAAGTCTGCCATTTTCTGTTCCTCCATACTTAATCACAATTTTTTGTGTGGACAATTAATTATTCAACTTCTGATTCGGCAATTTTGACAGGTGGTACAATATCTTCAACTATTGCTTCAATTTGTTGAGCGGGAACGGCTTTATTTTTTTCGATTTGTTCCAATGCAATAGCATCAAGCTTAATATTTATAAACCTAAGAATATGATCATCAAGAGTATAGAATCTTTCTAATTTTGAAATAATTGTAGTAGGAGCATCAAACCTGAAGATAGCATAATATCCGATTTTGCTTTTATTAACCATATAAGCTAATCGTTTTCTTCCCCAATTCTCAACTTCCCTAACCTCGCCGCCGTTCGCAGTAATTGTTTCTTTGATTTTTGATATAAGGCCCTCTATCTGAGGATCATCGAGAGTTGCGTTAATTAAAACAGCACTCTCGTACGTCTGATTTTTCATTTACTTCCCTTTGGATAATAAAGCCCTCATCAAAGAGAGCAGGGTTAAACATATTAAATTATAAGCGTTCAAATTTATTTAATTAAAGGTGCAATAACAAACTAAATCTAATCAAAAGCATATTATGGCTAACCTTGCGAAATATTCAAAAAACACTAAAATGTTTCTTAATTGTCCTTTTTATCTTCAATTTATTGATCTAAGCGGCTGGATTATTATTTGGTCTAGCCAATTTGCTATTCAGATCTAATAATTGCTTTTTGCCACCAATAATGAATCCATCAACTAACGTTAGGCAATCTTCAAAGACGCCCTGCAATAATTTCTCATCTTCCTTACTAAAATCAGATAGCACATATTCCGATATCTTATCTTGTGTAAAATCTATATTCGCAATTCCGATTCTCATTCGTATAATATTTTCAGAAGACAAATGATAGATAATGGAGTTAATGCCTTTATGACCCCCATCTCCACCGGTTAACTTCAAGCGAAAAGTACCTGTTGATAAGTATACATCATCATAGACAACAAGCAAATCGTCAAAGGAAGTATCATATTCAAAAAGAGCTTGTTTTGCTGAAAATCCGCTATTATTAACATATTGGGAGGGTTTAATCAAGCCGAAATAATTCTCTCCAATTTTATGTTCGGCAAAGTAATAATCATTTTTTGAAGGAGTGAAAAAAACTGAGTATTTATTCGCCATGTAATCCAGGAACATGAATCCTACATTATGCCGATTATTCTGATATCTTTTACCCGGATTACCAATGCCTAAAATCAATCGCACTTAAAATTATTCTTTTTCTTCCTCTTCTTCAGCTGCTTTACCTTTACCAATTACTTCGGGTTCAGCCGATGTCTCTGCCGCAACTTCCTCAACTACAGGTTCTTTCTCAACCTTAGGATGTACTACGGCTACAATAACCGATTCGGGAGGAGTTAGGATCGAAATATTTTCGAAAGAAAGATCGGTCGGGTGAATGGCATCACCTAACTTTAAGTTTGTAATGTCAATTGAAAGAGATTGAGGAATGTCCTTTGGATAACATTCAATTTCTAATTTGTGCAAAACCTGCTGAACAATTCCACCTTCTTTAATACCGATTGCTGTTCCATGATATTGAATGGGAACTTCTAATTGAAATTTCTCACCTTCTATCAAGCCAAGTAAATCAAAATGAACAATTGCTTCGGTTACAGGATCAAATTGAATATCTTTAACTACACATTCATAATTCTTATCATTTTCAACTTCAAGTGAAATCAGATGAGTTTTGGAAGTAAATACGAATGGTCTGATTGCTTTTTCAAATACTTCAATCGGTATTGGTTTATTCACTCTCGAATAAAAAATTCCAGGAACTTTGCCGCTTCCTCTTAAACTGCTGCGAGCAGATTTACTTATCTGGTTTCTAATATTTGCTTTAAGTGCTTTTTTCTCCATTATTGCTCCAATTTTAAAATTATCCTTTATCTACATCAAACAGTGAACTAATCGACTCATTATCATGAGTTCTTACTATCGCTTCTGCAAAAATTTCTGCAGCCGAAATTAAAGAAATTTTTTCCATATTATTATTCTGCTTAAAATTTATAGTGTCCGAAACTAACAAATTTGTTATTTGCGAATTGCGAATTCTCTCAATAGCGGGACCCGAAAACACCGGGTGTGTCACAGCTCCATAAATTTTTTGTGCACCTTCTCTTTTAAGGGCATCAATGGCACCAACAAATGTACCCCCAGTATCAATTAAATCATCCACAATTAAAACATCTTTGCCTTTCACACTTCCTATTATGTGCACAACTTCAGCAAGATTTTGTTTAGGTCTTCTCTTATCAATAACAACCAGGCTCACATTAAGACGTTTCGCATATGATCGTGCAATCTTAATACCCCCAACATCCGGTGAGACGACAACCAAATTATCCTTAATTTCGTTAAAGAGCCCGCTGAAAATGGATGAACCATATAAGTGGTCAAAAGGGATATCAAAAAAACCCTGAATCTGAGCAGCGTGTAAGTCCATGGTAATAACCCGATCTGCCCCAGCAATTGTTATCAAATTAGCAACAAGCTTTGCTGTGATAGAAACTCTTGGCTGATCTTTTCTATCTTGCCGCGAATAACCAAAATAAGGTATCACTGCAGTAATTCTATTTGCAGATGCTCTTTTTGCCGCATCAACCATAATTAGCAGCTCAAGCATATTTTCTGCGGGAGGATTAGTTGATTGAATAATGAAAACATCCGAACCGCGAATATTTTCAAGATACTTAACCCAAATTTCACCGTCGCTGAATCGTTTTAACTCAACTAAGCCTAACGGCATATTTAACCTCTGAACAATTTTCTCAGCAAGTGGAAGATTCGAACTTCCTGAAAAAATTTTCAAATTTTCATTTGCCATAACTTACATTATTTGAGTTTATTACCACAGAAAAGAGTCACAAATATATACAAAACGACCTGGTATGTCAATAAAATTTAATCCCAGATAAACGCTTAAAATCATGAAAACTCAATCCTTTTTCTTTTTGAAAAGGAATATGATTACAACAAGAAGAACTATTCCGGAGAGAATGTATATCCAATAGGGAGTTTGTTTAAGCTTAAATGGCTTGAAAGTAACTAAAATTGTTTTGCCGCTTCCAATACTTGCTAATGTATAATTCCAAACAAGAGTTCTGCCCTCGTTATCCTGAGCATTATGAGTAATTATTTCCCCGCCAAATGTATATTTATATTGAAGGCTAAAATCACTTCGATTAACCCCAAACCCTGTAGCAATCGGTGGAATGAACTGCGAAAAAATTTTCTGACCAGCAGCACCATCTTTTAGCGAAAAGTTGTATTCTCGAAATGATTTATTGTTATTTAACGAATCTATGCTTGGAAATGACAGCTCGATTATTGTGTGCATGGTGCTGTCGGTTGAATCGGTATAAACTTGAATATCTTCAATACTATTATATGGAGATTGAAATGCACTTCTTATCGAATCTGAATTGAATAGACCTAGTTTTTCAACTATTATTGAATTATCATTCCTTAGAGATTTCATCCAATAACTTATCCGCATAACGCCAGACCCGTCGGCATAAAGGTTAACATCTTGAATGTAATTAAGACAACCAATACTTAAAAATGGCACGAGTATAAGAAATACTTTCTGTAACCTAAGTAAATTTTTCATCGGGAATCTTTTGGTATTTTTTTGAGTAATGAAAATATCACGAAGTCAATTTATAGAATTATTTCCTTTTTTTCATTAAGTTGAGAACTAAATATTTAGGAATAAATCATGCCAACTTATGAGTACAAGTGTCTAGCTTGTGGACACGATTTCGAAGTTTATCAAAAGATGAATGATGCGCTGATTAAAGAGTGCCCTAAATGTAAAGGAAATGTAAAAAGATTAATCGGTACAGGATCTGGTCCAATTTTTAAAGGTACTGGTTTTTATCATACAGATTATAAGAATGTTAAATCTAAAGGCAAATCTGAAAGTAAATCTGAAGGCAAATCTGAAGGCAAATCTGAAGGCAAATCTGAAAGTAAACCTTCAAAACCTACGCCATCGGATTCAAAAGAAAGATGAGAAGATAATAAATGTAACTTTTACTCTTATGGATATGCCAGATTTAGTTTTGCAATCGAAAGCCATAAATCTGGCATATCTTAATTGATGCTAAAAATCCGCACCTAACGACAAATAAAATTTTGGCTTTGTAAATCCATCAACATTGTAAGCCCAAGCAACATCGAACCGCATAAGAAAATAGAGGAAGAATACTCTTGCTCCTACACCGGTTCCCATCAATAAATCTTTTGTAACAACATTTCCATTTCCGTTTCTCTCAAAAAGCTTTAAATCTTTATCCTTAGTCCACGCAGTTCCGGCATCAATAAATACTACACCCAAAATATTTCTAAACAGAATTGGCAGAGCGCCAGTAACTAAATACCTGATTAAAGGAAATCTTAATTCCATGTTCACCAATGAATATCTTGTACCAATCTTTTCTGCATAATCAAAACCTCTTAGCGGCAATGCTGCAGTTAAGAATGCGAAATCCGAAGCTGATTCTAACGGAATATCTGTTGTTGCAAATGATCGATTTATCCAATTTTCAATTCCGCCGATAAAAAATCTTTGAGGATTATTACCGCCGGAATATCCGCCCGAATATCGCAATACAAAGGAGTAATCGTACCAAAATCTGAAGTATCTTCTATAATCACCCAGAATTGAATAGAAGCTCAGCTTTGTATTCGTTAAACCCGGGTTCCCATAAATGTCGAATCTATATCGTGATCCATCAATTGGTGAAGTGTATCCCCATAAAACATTATCATGCACAAATCCTAATGATGGAATTATATATGAAACTTTATCGGTTTTTTCAGTTGGATTATCTAAATTTTCTTGCGAAATATTTAGCCAGCTTAATCCGGCATCAATTCTTTTAAAACGATTTAACGGATAGCTTATGGAACCTACTGCTCCAAAATTTCTGAATCTAACCAGGTCGGAAGTAAGTCCTCTGTTTAAAAATACAAACCTTGCAGTATGAAACGCTTCAATTCCATAATCAATTCGTTCCGGAAGGTAATAGTATGCCAGCCCGTAATCGCTGTTCTTTAAATCAATTTGAAGACTTGTCACGCCTATCAATCGATGATTTCCTAAAACATCGCTAAAAGAAATGACGGTCGTTCCCTGCAATCCATATAATGAACTGTAACCGGCATTAGCGTAAATGATGTCGGGAGAAAAAGTGATCTTATACTTGTTAACTTTAAAGTTACCTTGCTTATCTAAGTTATTTGCCAGGTTGAACTTCGAACCATCAACCTTGTTCGTATCTTTAGGAAGATTGAAGTCAGTACCAAAGACATAATTACTAAAATCAATTTGTACCGAATCCCCATATACTTTAGAGGTATCAATAATATTACCGGTATAAATTTCAAGCGAATCATTTGATGATTTTTTTAATGCTGTTGAGCTATCCCGTTCAATAAATTCATTTTCATTTCCCTTTTTTGATAAGCTTGAAATGTACAGTGTTGGCTCAAGCTTTTTCTCTTCCAACGTGAGTTCAAAGGGATTATTTGTTAAAAATATATCGAAAGCTGATTGATATAATGATGCAAATGACAATTTCTTGCCGTCTTTTGATTGAGATAGTTGATATATGCCGTTAAGTGAATTTGTAACAGGCACAGGATCATTTTGATTACCATCTATTTTATCAGACTCACTGCTATCGACTAAGTTTATTTTGTAGATGTTGTTTATCCCGTTTAAATCTGAAATAAATAACAAGTGTTTTCCATCGGGGCTAGCAATTGGAGAGGTTTCGTCACTATACGGAAGAGAAGTTACTCGCTCAATTTTTTTAGTGTCTAATTCAAAAGAATAGATATCCAACTGGTTATAGTCATGTTTGTAGATTTTAAAGCTGTCCGGCAGAACTTCTTTGGAAAGTTTATCAACTCGATCGGAGGTGAAAAATATTTTGCTGCCATTAAAAGACCAGGCAGGATCACTGTCACTAAAAAGATCATCCGTCAAGTTTTCAAGCTGCTTTGTTTCCAAATTATAAATATATAAATCTGACTGAACTGCCGTGTGTCCAATAAAAGCCAAGCTTTTTCCATCAGGAGACCATGTTACACTTTTAACTCCTTCAAGCGAAAACGGAACTGTTTCCCTATCCTCCGATTCGACGTCTATAATGTAAACAACATCGTAACCGCCGCTTTTAGCACCAAGTGCAATTTTTTTCCCGTCGGGTGACCAGGTTAAACTTGGAGTAAGAATATTCAGCTCTTCAAAATCTGCAGTTCGATTTCCCTTAATCAACTTTTTAATAATCTTTCCATCTATGGCACTCATGATGTAAAGATCAAAATAAAAATCTTTGTTGGAAAGAAAGGCAATCTTATCGCCTTGTGGTGAGATTGCAGGGCTTATATTATAAGAACCGCCATCCTTTTTATGATCGGTAAGTCTTTTTGCAAACTCATCCGGATCTTTTCTCTTAGCAATATCCGGCCAATAAATTCTCTTGATTTCTTTTTTCCAACGTTCATTCAATTCTTCAATATTAAGTCCAATTGCTTCTTTAAATCCTGTTTCAACATTGCCGGTACTTCTTATTTTGCCAATCAACTCACCTATTTTCTCTTTACCATATTTTCTTTCGATATAATAAAAAACTGCCTGACCGCCTCTGTAAGCAAAGTAACCATTTAAGGCAGCAATATCAGGCAGATATTCGTTAATAGCTGCATCACGTATAAACATATCGGTATCAACATCCCATCCCAAAGCTTGATATTCAGCCATACCTTCACTAAACCAACCGGGAATATTTATTGAAATATTGTTAGAAATAATATTTTGAATGGAACCGCCGTAAAACATATCATTCATTACCGCATGAACAAGCTCATGATGAATGAGATGCCTGAATTTTTTGTATGAACCCATAAACTGAATAACCACACGGTTTTTGAAAAGTTCGGTAAAACCCTCAATTCCTTCACTCAAATATTGATCAATAACATTGGTTTCCTGGAAATCGTTTTGGGAATTATAAATAATTAACGTGATACGGTTATTAATTTTAAAGTTAAAACTATTTTGAATTAATGTAAGAGCATTCTCTGCAGCCTTAGAAGTAAACTCCGCAAGCGTTTCGCCGTTTTGGTTAAAATATATATCCAAATGTTCAGTTTGAATATAATACCAGTCAAAATCTTTATACTGCACCTTGTTCTTTCCGAACTGTCCAAATATTATTGACGGAAGGAAAAAGAAAAGCAAAACAATTTTAATAATGATACGTTTCATAGTAAATTTCTTCTATTGTTCAATAATTATAAAATCTAATTCCGATTTTTCTTGATCTACTCGAACGAGCTTAACCCAAACTTTATCGCCAAGACGATACTGTTTTTTAGTTCTCCTCCCAATTAAAGCATATTTCTTCTCATCGTAAATATAAAAATCTCCCTCCAAATCCCTGACCCTTATCAAACCTTCTGCCAATATATCCAGTATTTTAACAAATAATCCGAAATGAGTCACTCCAGAAATTACCGCATGGAAGGATTCGCCTATATGATTTTCGAGGTATTCAATCTGCTTGATTTTAATAGACAGCCTTTCAGCTTCTATTGCACTTCTCTCAGTAGCTGAAATATGATTTGAAATTTCCTCCAATTTTAGAGGTGAATAAATGTTTTTGTTATTTCCTTCTAAATAATTAAATAAGATTCTGTGCACTATCAAATCAGAATAACGCCTAATTGGCGAAGTAAAATGAGTGTAATGCTTAAATCCAAGTCCATAGTGCCCGATATTTTTAGTCGAATAAACTGCCTTTGCCATTGACCGTATTGCTAGTTCGTTTATTAGCGCTTCTTCTTCCCTTCCCTTGATTTGAAGCATAAGCGAATGAAATTGTTTTGTGTTTTTAGATAAAGCGGGATCAAAAGAAAACCCAAGTGATTTTACAAACTTTGAAAATTCAACAATTTTTTCTACATCCGGATAATCATGTATTCTATAAATAAATGGTTTGCTTGATTCGCTCTTTAATACTCTCATTCGCGTCGCACAAATTTTATTTGCAAGCAGCATGAATTCTTCAACAAGCATGTTGCTTTCTTTAGCATCTTTGCGATAAATAGCAACTGGATTATTATGCTCATCAAGGTTAAAACGAATTTCCGGGGTGGAAAATTCAATACCACCGTCACGAAATCTTTTTTTCCTTAAAATCTGAGCAATTTCATTAAGAAGTAATACCTCGCTCTCAAAATCGCCTTTGCCGTTTTCTATTATCTCTTGAACTTCATCATAAGTAAATCTGCGTTTGCTGTTTATTATTGTTTTTTTGATTTGATAATTTTCAATTTTTCCGCGCTTTGTAATTTCAACAATAACCGAGTAAGTCATTCTATCTTTATTGGGAACCAACGAACAAATATTATTGGATAATTTTTCGGGAAGCATTGGAATAACGCTGCCAACCAGATAAACGCTGTTACCACGTTCTGATGCTTCTTTATCTAAACTTGAGCCGATTGAAACATAATGCGAAACATCCGCAATATGTATCCCAATTCGGTAGTTTTCATTTTCTAAAATTTCTATCGACAGGGCATCATCAAAATCTTTTGCATCAACAGGATCAATAGTGAAAACATTTTGATTCCTAAAATCGATTCGGTTTTTGATGTCATCCTCTGTAATTTTTTCAGTTATATTGTTTGCTTCAGAAAGAGTTTTATCGGAAAACTTCATCGGTAATTTAAATTCATATGCAATTGAAGCTATCTCTGCATCTTTGGTTCCCGATTTGCCAATAACATCTATAATCTCACCTTCAGGATTAAGAAGTGCATCCTCCCAGTATAAATTTCCGGCCACTACTTTGTCGCCTTCTTTGCCGTCCTTCAATTTTTCCTTATTGATGTATATATCACGGTGAATTTCCGGTTCATCAGGTTTTACATAGTAATAAACATTTGACCTCCTAAGTGTTCCCACAATATTTTTCCTTTTGCGTGAAATAACTTCAACAATCTGTCCTTCAACATTTTTTCCTTTACGTTTTGCAAAAAGAGCAACTTCAACTGTGTCGCCGCTAAAAGCTGTTGCAAGATTTCGGGACGCTATAAAAATATCTTCTAATCTTTTGTCATGTGGAACTACAAATCCAAATCCTCCGGGACTAATCTTCAGCTCACCGGTTATTTTACCTGAGTAAGCATTTTGGTTCAGCTTATATCTTTTGCCATTTTTAGTCAAGAAACTTTCCTCATAAAGTTGATGCAAGAAGTGTTTTAGTGAAACAACTTCATCTTCAGCACTAAGCGTAAGCCATTTAGCAATTTCCTTACTTTTAAATGATGTGCCGGAATTCTTCTTAAAGAAGGCTATTATTTTCTTTTTCATTAAAATTCAAACCTATATTTAAGTCCTACTTCATTAACCATTTCGTTAATATATTTTGTTTCACTTAAGGCTTCTTTTCTTTCCAGCCGCATAAAAAAGCTGCGTGTAATTGGATACTCGATTTTAACATTCGCTAGCCCAAGATCTTGGAACACAGCCGTTGAACCCCCAATTGAGTACCGGAATTTTCCCGCTCTTCCGGCTAAAATAAATTTCGTTTCGTTACCTGTTTGTCTTATTTCAAGGCTTTTAACATAATCTCCTAGCTGACGATTAAGAAATCCTCCTACAATTGACCCGGCGAATGATGCAGCATATGTTGATACCATATTTCTTTCTTGTTGAGTTACGTTATCATTAAACTTGTTCAGAAGCATAAACATCACAGCATCGGAAGCGTCTTTGGTATCATCGGGAATATTATTCTCAATATTTTTTGTACCAATATAAACCGTGAGCTTTTCAGATTGCTGGGCAAGATTCCGATCTAATTCTTTAAGAGTACCTTTTATCTTCATTTTAATTGCAACTTCAACTTCATCGCCGCTTGATTGATCTGCCCCGTTGCTTGATGAACTTTGGTCAGGATAATAATAATTTTTATATGTAGCCGTAATATCTAAATAAGGATTGCTCAATTCACTTTCAAATCTGATTTTACCTTCAGCGCTGAACGTTTTTATAAATTCTAAAGTTGAACCTTCAAGCAGTTCAAGTTCACCTTGTGCTACAGGTTTTCCACCAATACTTTCATACTGAAAATTTCCACGCAATACTGCAACTAAATTCTGATTGAATTCTTTTGAAAGAATAACTGTGAGCGTAGCTTCTTCCTCCACTTTAACATCTATACTGTAATCAAACTTACTCGGCTTAGTTATTTGCTGAATTTCTTTGGCTTCGTTTAACTTGGATAGATTCAGCAGCGTCTCAAAATCCGTCACTTTGGAATTTTTAGTGATTGTATCTTCAATAAACTTGTAAATAAAATTTTCCGAAGTGCTTGTGTAAGAACCTTGCGCCTGTATGTATGTCAGCTTGGCAACGTCAATATTTATCGGAGCTTTAAGCATTGCTCCGTTTTTATCAAACTTAAGCTCAAAATTTCCGTTGGTTGAAATAACCAAATCACCATACAAATTTGGGCTTACATATTTTGATTCATCACTTAAAACTTTAAGTCTTCCGTTAAATACAAATTCAGAGGAAATCATGTTAAGATTCTCAAGTTCGGCTCTTCCTCCGCCAGTTATTCTTCCCCCGGATTGTGTGTCTGTAGAGTTGGCAAGAAGTAGACTGTCAACCGATAAAAAATCTTTAGTAACACTTAACTTTAATCCACCGTAATACTCAAGGTTATTGTACTTTAGCAAGAAAGATGCATTATCAAGTGTAAGGTAACCGTCGGGATATGGTTCTTGAATTGTACCACTGATCTGAAGATTGCTATTAAGATTTCCTTTAAATTTACTTACACCGGGAAATAATTCTCCAAACGGGGTTAGATCGAGATTGTTAGATGTAAGATTAAGATTTATTTCTTCATCATCTATCATTCTTTTTCCAGAATCGGTGAAGGAAAGATTTATCGGAATGTTTCCGATTAATTTTAATGCCGGTACAGAAGAACCACTGTATGAATCAAAAAATTTTATATCAGAGGAAAAATTTTTATCTGCATAATAAAAATTACTTATAAGGTTTCCAATTTTTTTCTCTTTATACGTCAAGCTATCACCTTTTAATGATATTGCAAATACGGGACTTGCGTAGTTTCCAGTAACTGCAGCATCGAGATTTAGATTTATGTCTAATAGGATTAAGCCATTTCCACTACTAAAACTTTTGAAAAGATCTTTCCCTTGTAAGTTGCTGATTTTTAAATCCAAATTCTGATTTTCATTAGCGGCAAGAAAGCCACTGGCAGAAATTTCACCATTTGAATGAAATAAATTAAACTGATTGAAGTCAATTCTATTTTCAGCAAATACCAGGTTGATCATTTTTTTGTTTTTTATATCAAATCCTTTATATACGAGGTTAATATCATCAATATCAAGATTCATGGTCGAATCTCGTAAATCAGCTGAACAGGAAATCTTAGCAGATGCATAGTCCTCAAGCTTTGATGCAAATTTTATGTTAGCAATATTATTTCCCATCTTTAACTCCAACAGAACATTATACAGGTCTGTTCCGGCAAAAATACGGTTTGTATTTACTTTTAGGTCAAGGTCAATATCTTCAGTAGATACTGCTGCAAAGCTGTTTGATAAATTCAAATCCCAATTCATCTTTGAAAGAAAATATACGTTGGTCGCTCCCCAGTATTTAACATAATTCAAGTTGGAATTTAGTGTCACAAAAATGCTGTCATCATCGTACATAAAATTCCCTGAAAGATCGCCGTCAATTTCTAATTTTTT
>Ga0214473_10004903_pt1 | contig 16070 bp, 8 predicted proteins | sample RVTome_7_FD_203509 | JGI IMG/M metagenome (GOLD analysis project Ga0214473, IMG submission 203509) | Soil microbial communities from uranium-contaminated site in the Upper Colorado River Basin, Wyoming, United States - RVT98D197 | ecosystem: Environmental > Terrestrial > Soil > Contaminated >... | reverse complement strand
TTCGTCTACCCGGCGATTATTCCCTTTACGCCGCCGCCGCTGGATGCTGCCAACATAGATGCCCAGGTCATCCAGCAAGGCCTGGCGCCGGCGGAGCGATACGCGGAGGTAGCGAGGATCGTATACAACGGCGGCTATATGCTGCCGGAAACACCCCAGCCGCCCGCCCTGACCATTATCCCGGGAGACAGGCAGGTTTCGATCACCTGGGGTGACATCAACGTCAATACCCCGGATCATTACTACTATTTCCTGCAGGATAACGAACTTGATCCCGACGGCCGTTACAAGGAATATGATTTCGAAGGTTACCGGGTGTACCGGAGCTTCGTTGGGCCCAACGACACTCACTCGGAGCTGCTGGCCGATTTCAACCGCACCACCCGCAACCTCCAATTCCACTACGTCGATAAGCTCGACGATGACTATCCTCTGCGCCGTATGCGCAACGGTATGAAGGTCTGGTATGCCGTGGTGCCATACGACAAAAACTACGACGTGGTCTCGGGAACATCGTTCAGTCTTCCGCTTCCTGAAAGCGCGAAGACCTGGAACAGGCCGGGCGAAAGCATCTACACAGTAGTGCCCCGCAGCAATGCCTCAGATTTCAAATGCGCCGGCCTGGACGGCGAGGCCATTTTCCATCCTTTCGCAGGTAGCGATCCGGTATTCCTCACCCAGTATCAGCTCCGGGGAAACGGCAACGGCACCCTGGCTGAAGCGCCGATCTATCTGAAACCGATTGCCAACTTCGAGTTCGAGCCGGTGAACCCGGAGAGAATCACCTCGCCTAAGACGCTGCACGTCGACGTGACGAGCAACCTCAGAGGCTTTGGGACAGCCAACAATCAGAGTGAAGCCGTGTTCAAGCTGACCGAAGGCTCCACTCCGGTACAGGAATCGCCGACAGGGATAGTCCGCGCCCGCAACGGGGCCTTCAATTTCTCGACGGTATTCAGCGGGCCGGTGGATGACGACGGCATATCCTATGCACTCTCCGCCAGTTTCGACTACATGTCGAACGGCGATTTCAGAAGTAAAATTTTCAAGACTTTTGACACTGGCGGCTATTCCGGCGCCAATCCGGTCCTGGACAGCAATCAGTCCGGTGATGCCTGGGGCGGAGGCGCTCCACCTGCGATCCCGGTACAATTCCGCGACGGGCGCTTCACCCTGACCTGGAAAGCCGGCCTGACCCTCGACGTGGTCGACCAGACCAGGGGCTATACGCTGCCATTCGTAGAGTATCCCGATGCGGGCTATGGCTGGGGCTTCGTCACGCTTGCCGCTTTCGGCAACGCCTGGACTGGCCCGGGCAATTTGTACAATGACATGCTCGCAAACAAGCCGTTCAGCCAGCGCACCGCCAAGATGGTCAATACTCTCCCGGTGGATAATACCCAGGAGTTCGGGATCTGGGTCAACGGCGTCCTCTGGGTCATGCACGGCACCAGCGGTGTAATCAGCGGGATGCCGTCAGCCGGCGCCGTTTTCACCGTGGACATGGCTTTCGGCACCTGGAACAGCGACAGGACAGTATTTTTCCAGGAACCGGGTCCTCCGTTTCCCGGTGACAGTTGGGAGTTCAGGATCACCCCGACCACGCTCAATGAAGAGGATGTGCAGATTTCGAAAGTCCGCGTGGTTCCCAATCCGTATGTTGCTTCCTCTTACCTCGATCTGTCGCCCAACAACCGGCGCATCGAATTCATCAACCTGCCGAGCCGCTGCACCATCCGCATCTATTCGCTCGGCGGCAACCTGATTAACGTGCTGAACCATATCGGCGCCAGCCGCCAGGGCTGGGGAAACTACACGGACTGGGACAGGCTGACGGACAATCAGCCGAGAGAATTCACCGGTTACGACAACCACAGTGGAACGGAGCCCTGGAACCTGCGCAACCGCTTCGGGCAGACTGTGGCCAGCGGACTTTACTTCTTCCATGTCACCGGTGAGGGGGGACAGGCGCATACCGGCAAGTTCTATATCATCAACTGATTGCCTGGCAATAGAGCTTTACCGATACCGGTACCTCTCACATTGAATAACGGAGGCATTGTATGTTGATAAAGAACTTTTCAAGAGTCCCGGCCCTGGTTCTCACCCTCCTGGCATGGACCATCGTGCCGGTGATGGCCCAGGGAACCGCCCGCCAGGATTATACCGGACTGGACAAGTATCTTACCGCCGGCCGGCCGAGCGACGCCTCTTTTGTGGGCGTACGGGCGGCCGAGTTTCTCACGATTCCTGTCGGCGCGCGTGGTATCGCCATGGGCAGCGCTTATTCGGCTGTGGCCGACGACATCTCCTCGATCTGGTGGAACCCGGCCGGACTGGGTTTTATCCAGAACCGGGAAGTCATGCTGACCCTGGTGGATTATACTCTCGATCTGACTTACAGCTACGGGGCTTTCGCCACACCAATCGGCGATGGCAGCGTCGTTCTGGGCGGCTTCTTCGGTTATCTCGATGTCCCGGATATAGAGATAACCACCATTGCGACACCGGAAGGAACCGGCGATTATTATAACGCCTACGATTTTCAGGTAGGCGGATCATTTGCCTATAACCTTTCGGACCGTTTCATCGGCGGGCTGAACCTGAAATACGTCCACCAGGATATGTGGAACAATTTGAGCGGCAACGCTTTTGCCGTTGATGCAGGTGTGATTTATCATACCGAGCTGGTGGACAGGGAAGTCAGGTTCTCCTTCAACATCCAGAACCTGGGCACCAATGTCACCATGGAGGGCTCCAACCTGCTGGAAGAGATCGGGCCTGAGGACAGGAGTGGAAACGTCCCGACCGGATACAGGGACTGGTCACAGGACAACCAGCAGTTTTCGAAAAGAAATAACCGCCTGGCTTACCGGCAGACCCATACCTACCGCCTGCCGACCCTGCTGAAGATCGCCCTGGCCTACAATCTATATACCAGCGAGAAGGTCAACTGGCTGGTCTCCGGCGAATTCTGGCGGCCCAGCTACATTCCGATCGCCTACTCGACGGGCACGGAGCTGAACTACAATTTCACTCCGTTCATTTCCGGTGCCCTGCGCATGGGCTGGCAGATACAGCAGGACGAGTACACCGAGGGGATGGATCAATCCGGATTCGATTATCTCGGGGATGACCCCACCTGGCGCGGGCTCAGTTTCGGCGGCGGAATACAGCGTCAGATCGACAATATGCACATCCGGTTCAGTTATGCTTACAGGAACAAGGGCAGATTATCCGCAGATAACTTTTTCACCCTTAGCTTCGGTTTTTAGTTAACGGGATCGGACTCTGCGGCGGATCATTATCGGGTTCCCGGCCCCCCCGACGGGGGCCGGGAACCTATCAGAATCAGTCGTTGAATCCTTTATACACCAGCGGCATTTCCCCTTACTACCCAATCAATCGATAGATCTGCATCCAGGAAAGGCTGAATTGTGAATAGAATCGGAGCACTCTTACTGCTTGTTACCTTTTTTATCTCAATGGTTAGAAGCGGCGTCGCCGGTGCAGACGATCCACCTGCGGCTCTACCCGCCTTTCCGGGAGCGGAGGGTTTCGGCGCGGCTGCTGCGGGCGGCAGAGGCGGCCGCGTAATAAAGGTCACCAATCTTCAGCCGAGCGGGCCGGGCAGTCTCCAGGAGGCCTGCCAGGCGGAGGGACCCAGGATAGTGGTTTTCGACACCAGCGGTGTAATCCGGGGAGACGTGGTTATCGAGCATGGGCAGATATCGATCATGGGACAGACCGCTCCCGGCGCGGGAATCACCATTCAGGGCAAGCTTTTGACCCGGTACGGCGAGAAAAGGTACCAGGACATCGTTGTCCGATTCCTTCGCGTACGGCCGGACCCCACCACCGGGGCCAGCGGGGACGCCATCCAGTTTTCCAGAGTCGAAAATTGCGTCATCGATCACGTCTCCGCCGCCTGGGCGAACGACGAAACAATCGACATTTACAATGCCCACGACGTCACCATTCAATGGTGCGCGATCGAGGAATCGGACAGCACTGGACATTCCAAGCGGGTAGCGCACAATTTTGGGATGATAAACGGCCCGGGGGGAGGGAGGATTTCGCTGCACCATACCCTATTTGCCCATCACCGGCGCCGCTGTCCCGCAATCGCCCACGGGCCCTCCGATATCCGCAACATTCTGGTTTACGACTTCCGGGACGGCTTATCCCACGAAGGACACGTCCCGAACAACCTCGGCTTCAATATAATCGCCAACTATTACAAGGCAGGTCCCAGCGATAACAATATTTTCCCTTTCTGCTTCGTGCCCGACGTATCATATTATCTTCGAGACAATTATATTGAAGGCCCGCCTCAAACCTATTCCGGGATGATTCAGGACCCCTGGGCCGAAGCGGACAGTCTCTACGGCCTGAAATATTATGCCGGCAAGGGTGTTAAAGCGGAACGGGAGTACGATGTTCCTTACGTAACCACGCACCGGCCCCAGGAAGCCTACGACCTGGTTCTGGATCAGGCCGGCTGCTTCCCCCGCGATACGGTTTCCCGCCGCACCATTGAAGAGGTCAGAACGAGGGGCGGCTCGTGGGGCCGTCACGATCCGGGAAATCTCATGAGCGGTCTTGCGCCTCACCCCCACCCCCCTGACGGTGACAACGATGGCCTGCCCGATTCCTGGGAACGGGCAAAGGGGCTGAACAGTCGGGACAGCAGTGATTACAACACGGTCATGGATTCCGGGTACACAGCCATCGAAGACTATTGCAACCGGCTGGCCCACGAACTCGTCGAACACCGGGGTGGCCTGCCGATGAAAGGCGATCTGGACAACGATGGCAAATGCAGCCTCAATGATCTGTTGCTCATGTTGAAAGCCATCGCCAGGCAAGCCGCCGGGGATTGGGCTGCTGACCTCAACTATGACAACAAAGTTAACACATGGGATCTGCCGGAACTGCTGAGGCTGCTGGTTTCCAGATAACAGAAACGGGAGTGTTCCCGGAATAATATCCGAACTTCAATTCAGGAAGACGGATAAAGGTTATTGTAATGATCGATTTCCCAGGTGAAGGAAGACGAATTCTTTTCAAAAACGCTTTCCCGGAAGATTTTCAGATAGGAACAGGCCTGAAGTAAACCTAAAGGCAAACATTTATAAGGAGTTAAGAATCTATGCGCGAGAATCCTGACCGCCGTCGGTTCATGAAAAGTTCAATCGGCATCTCCGCCAGTGTGCTGGCCGGACTGAGCTTCGAGCATCAGGCCCTGTTTGCTCAATTGGTCGACAGGTCGGAATATGGCAAGGTTCAGGAACCGGTAACCGGCTTGCAGAAAGGCAAGTTCGGCAAGCTGGAAGTATCACGGCTCATTATCGGGGGGAACCTGATCAGCGGCTCCGCCCACGCCGGCGACCTGCTCTATCAATCGGCACTGATGACGCACTATTTCACCGATGAAAAAATCCAGGAAACCTGGAACATCGCCGAGCAGAATGGGATCAACACCAGCCTGATGAGGGCTGATCCGCACATTGTAAGAAACTACAAGACTCACCTCAAGAATGGAGGCCGGCTGCATTGGTTCGCTCAGTCCGCCCCCGAACAGGGTGACCCGGTCGAAAACGCCAAAATGGCCCGGGATAACGGAGCTTACGCAATCTATCTCCATGGCGGCGTGAGTGACAGGCTGGTGCAGTCAGGCAAGATCGAAGAGGTCGGCAAAGTCCTGGAAGGCATGAAAAAAACCGGCATTTTCTCAGGAGTCGGCGGTCATCGCCTGGAGACGATCAAAGCCTGTGAAAAAGCCGGATTGGCCCCCGATTATTACATGTATACTGTAAACGCGGTGGGATACCAGACAAGCGATCCCGAAGAGATACAGGCATTCATGAAGACGGTAACCAGACCCTGGATTGCCTTCAAAGTCCTGGGAGCGGGCAGGGATAAACCGGAGAAAGGCTTCATCCATGCCTTCGAAAAAGGAGCCGATTTTATCGCCGTGGGAATGTTCGATTGGCAGGTCAGAGACGATGCCGCCCTGGTAAAAGAGATCCTCTCCAGCGATATCCAGAGGGAACGGCCCTGGGTATCCTGACCGGAATCGGTCAATTATTGGACGGCGGGAGCTATCTCGGCTCGAAGTTCCAGGCCGGCCTAACCCTTACTTCTGCCAATACCGGTTATTACCGATACAATCATCAGCGGGAAAAGCACGATCCCGTAATAGACATATGGCCAGATATCGGACCAGGATAAGACGGGAATGAACCCGTACTGGATCTGCAGTTCTTTTTGCACCGCTATAGCAACGATAATAACCGTTGCATAAGGCAGGAGGAAGGGGAATGAACAAGAGATACAATCCATGAGGTTTGCACTTCTATATTGATGTATTCCATGTCTTTTTCTAATCTGATTGACCAGCGGACCGGTGGTTACCATGGCAGACGTATTACCGGGGACGCACAGATTCCCCAGCGACACTAAAACGACGATTGCGGTTTCCGCTCTTCGTACGGACTTGACCGCGATCCGGTCGAGTGTGACTAATAACCGGTCGAAAAAGCCGCCAGCTTCCATCAATCCGTTCACGGTGACAAGTAATAGAGCGAGAATCGAAATCGGAAGCACCGCCATTACCCCATTTACTGCGCACCCGCCAAACGAATTATCACTCGAGAAGGAAAAAACTTTTCCGAAAGGGAAAACGCCGGTATAGTTTCCGATTATCAGCGCCGAGGCGATGCCTAAATTTATTGCCAGCAGAAAATGATATCCGCGTATGGCCGTGACGAACACTATCACGGCCGGGATGAACATCGGCAGGCCGGCCGGATCGGCAATCTCCGAAAGCAGTTGACCGGCTTTGAGCGGATCGATTGTCGAAGCGCCTCCTCCAAAAATGTAGAAAAGGAAACCAGAAATAACTGCGGCAGTCAGGGAATATTTTAATCTTGAGCGTACTACGCCGCCGACATCTGTTTCCTGAGTCGCGGCGGATAATATGGTCGTATCAGAAACCGGCGCCAGATTGTCACCGAATGCAGCTCCGCTTAAGATGGCACCCACCAGGGGCCCGGGAGTAGCGCCAAGGAGAATGCCCGCGGGATACATGACTGTCGTAAAACCGACGACTGTCGCAAAAGCGCTGCCGACAGAAACTGCAAACAGCGAAGATAGAATAAAAACGGCCAGGATGAACAGCTCCCCGCCGATGTTGGCTTTCCATCCCAGCCAGACTATCGCCTCGACCAGACCGGAGTCCGCGAGTATTCCCGAAAACGCTCCGGTCCAGAGCCAGCAGATAACGGCGACGCCGGCGACACTATTCGCCATCAACGCAAAAACTTTTTCATTGTAATCCGCCACGTTCGTTGCGAATGGCATGCCAAGAGAGATGCCGAACATGGCGGCTATGATCATGCTTTTAACCCCTGCTTCTCCGGTTATCACCAGTACAATGGTGAGGAGGATGAAGGTCACAATTGGTATTACGCTTACATAGGTTCCGCCGCGAAAATTAATTCTCAGTGTCGATTGAGACATTTGCGGTGTTTTGATTAAGTGAATATGAAAAACTGAAAGAGGCGCCGGACCCGGAGAGTTTTTTTAATATACAATAATCTGTAATCGTACCGTTGATGCTTATTGAATGCTATCCGATTTAAAACCTTATTTCAATAAAAAATTTCCTGTTTTTCCCTTTTGACCGGCGAAATTCGAGGTGACGCTCGATCCGTCCTGCATTCAATCCTTATTAGCCACAGGCTTTCCCGGGGGAATCAAAAGCACAGGCTGTTACTTACCGTCGAGTGACAAACGCAATCTGACCAGCTGCTGGTCTTCGGGGAAACGTTCAAGGCCTGCCAGAGCGGCTTTTACAGCTGATTCTTTGTTACCCATGTCACGGTAGATGAGAGCCAGATTCAGGAAATTATCCGGTTTGGATTGGTCGAAGAAAAGGGTCAGCCGGTATTGCTCCTCGGCTTGGCTCATCCGGCCGGTCTGGCGGTAAAGGTGACCGAGGTTGGCACGGGAGGAAGCATCTTCCGGATTCAATCGCATTGCTTCTGTCAAATGCTTTTCCGCTTCCACCGGCTTATCGATCAATAAATAGGTCAATCCTAATAAATTATGCGCCTTTTGATTGCGGGAATCGATAGCGAGGGTATTCTTGAAGAAGCCGATCGCCTCGGGAAAATCCTTTTTCAATAAATAGAGCAAGCCAAAATTATTGTTGACTGTGGGCGATTGCGGAGCCCGGGAGAGAGCTCGGCTGAAATACTGCGTCGCTTCACCGAATCTTCTCTGATGGGCCAGCATGATGGCAAAATTACAAAGCAGATAGATATCGTGGGGGTAACTTTCAAGGGCATTCTGATAAGTCGATTCAGCCTCTGCAAATCTCCCCGTAGTTTCGTAGAGCCCGGCCAGAAAAGTCATACTGTTTTTATGGTCGGGCATCAGTTGCAGAGCCGCACGGTAATAGTGGATTGCTTTTTCCCGGTCGCCAAGTTGCTCTTGGATGGCTCCCATCAGGTAGCGGGCTTCGCCAATTCTTTCGACGATTCCCGGGTTTGCACTGAGTATAGAATAGGCTTCCCTGATTTTCTTCGACCAGACAAGAACCTTGGCCAGGTTCAGCAGACCGGTACTGAAATAATCCGCATCCAGCCTGGACATTTCCTCAGTGTAAAGCTTTTCGATATCCTGGTTCCCGGCGGTCTCGAATCCTTCTATGAACTGCTGCCGCTCTATCCATAAGGCGATTTGACGAGCTATCAGCAAATTGCCTTCCGGTGAAGGATGGATATGATCCAGCAGAAGCTCGTTGCCGATCAGGCCTCCAGCGGACCTCAGCTTGAAAAGGTCCGGGAGGGCAAGAAGGTCTACATTCTCCCTTGCGGTTGTTTCCTGCAAAATCCGGTGAATTGGTTCCGGGGCGCGCAGAGGGCAGATGTCGAGCTCGCGAGCCGCCACAAATTCCCTTCCTGCACGAACGGTGTCACCGGTCTCAAGTAAAGCCCTCCCCAGGTAGAAATGAACTTCCGCTCCCGATCTATCTATTTCCAGTGCCTGTTCTAACTTAACGATGGCCATTTGCGGGCTGCTGCTCTCCAGCAGCGACTCTCCTTCGGCAACCAGTCTTTGAACCACGTATCTTTCCTCGACGGAGAGTTTGGCCGAGGGCATACTTTTAAAAGGGGAAAAATCCTTGATATTTTCCACCGGCTCGCAAAAAAGAACCGGAATACCAGCCATTCTGCAGGCTGAGATCATACGTTCCACATTGTATCGAAAATGCCGGAGAACCTGACCGAAGAAAACCGAATCTCGCTGATAGAACTCCAGTCCGGCACTCTTGTCGAGCATCGTTTCCACCTCTTCACTCAGAATACCGCCCGGCTGCATGCCGCTCTTTGCATTCTCGCCCGTGCTCGATACCCATTCCCGCCAGCTTAGAAGCAGTCTGTATATCCCCAATTTCCGGAGTGAGGCTTGCAGCTTGTATAAAGCCGCCGGTCTATCGCTAAAATCAGGGTATGTACGCGATTCAAGGAATTCGTTGTGTCCAGTATACACTACGATCAGGTCCGGCTGGTACTGCAGAACCTCATCGAGCACGACTGCCACGCGGTAGCTGGCGTAGCTTATCCCTCCGGCATTGATTACTTCAAAATCTTTCCCGGTCTCTCCGGAAAGATTCAATAATTTTTCAAGCCACCCTGAAAAAGATGTAAGGTGCGTATAAGGGTGCCCGTAAGTGGTCGAACCTCCGAGCGTAAATATTCGAAAAGTATTAGGCGCCTTCTCGCGAGAAAAATCCTGAAGGTTAAACCATTTTGTTTTGAGTTCGGCCGTTTTCAAACGGCTGTTGCCGGAATCATCCAGGTAAGGAACGAAAGTGGGATTTATGGAACTGAATCCGAGAAATGGGTCTTGAGTGGATTGGGTAGGTATAAGCCCCGGAAATAATCGAACGACCAATTCCAAAAGTGCGATAAGCGCCACACTGACAGCAATGAGACCGACTCGTTTCAACCAGGTGAGCTGACCGCGCAAGCTCCAGACTGTTGTTTTCATGGCACGATTCGCGACAAGTGAGCTTACAAGCTGGCTTTCACGTATAATTCTCTTATGATGCAGCATCACAATTACCAAGAAATGCCGAACCGTGGTCCGGGAAATCAATTCAGGGCCTGAAGAGAGGTCTAACCGGATGGAATAGTGTAACGGGCGGTTTCGCCTGGAGAAAAATTTTGATCACGCAACTGAAAATAATCAGCCTGAGGGCCGAAATGCTTACTCGCGCAGCCAGCTCAAGTCTGGCGATCAAATCTCTACTGCCCACGATATTGCCGGTAAATCTTATCGACATGACACGGAGAGTCCTCAGGTTTTAGTTGAAGGAAAGAGTGATGGATCAAATACTGTTAGCGTCGCAGAAGAAATGTGCTTCAAGTGTAGCCTGACCCGATAAGCTACATCTTGGGCTAAGTTTTTCAGATTTCAACGGTTGCCTTGGATCGACAACTAATCGTAAATCATTCCCTCCCGGTCAAGACCCAGGCATTCGTCGCGCCGGTCCGGCTCATAGTCTGACAAACTCGATATACAGTTTCGCGTACGGGTGGATCAGGGTGAAACCGGTCACCCTGTCCGCTTTATCTCGCTCGAAACGTACCTGCAGGAAAGCGAACCGGAAAGCATTTTTTTCCACCGGCACTAACGGGTCGTTGCCGGTAATGCCCGTCATTTCCATCATGTATCTGCTTCTTATCGGCGAATTGAGTATCAACCCCCGCTCGGCTTTAATTATCCGGTACGATACCTGCAATTCCTCGCTGTAATAATCACCGGCATAGTCATCAACATTCCCGGAAATATCGAAAGTCGAAAATTTATAAGGCGAGTCGTGATAGATTATCGTTCTCTGACCCTGCCGCCATTCGATCCGGCTGACTGATTCCGGCTCATCGTGAAGAAAAGAGACTATGGCGTTCTGGCCGTCAGGAAAAAATTCTGTCTCCGAAAGCGGTAAAAGCTCGAAAGCCCGGCTGCCCGGCAACCGTCCGACCAACTTGTCTTTATCCCGTCTGATCGTGATCTTTCCGCCGTTTTCCGCTACATATTCTCCGGTGTATTTGTTGTATAGCGACGGATCGACTACGACAGGCTTTCTATCGACTTTAGGTTCCTGCTGATCAGGCAGTTCCATCCCGTGCCATTCGGCCAGGCACAGATCAGCGATCCTGTAGCACAGCCGTCTTGGACTGAATGTATGGGTATTAGCCAGGCAGACGACCGTGAATCTTTGTTCGGGAAAGCGCAGCATGTATGCGTAAGATCCCGCCCAGTCCCCATCGTGCCCGGCCGTTCTGAGCCCCCGGTACTCGCCCACCCGCAGCCCGAGCGCATAGTCGGTTTTTCCCCCGTCGTTCAATCTGCCGGCAGTTTCCATCATCTCCGCGAGATCGGGAGGACCTACTTTTTTGTCGTAGAAATTCCGGTCCCAGAGAAACAGGTCTTCTACTGTACTGTGAATATTGCTGGAACCCACAAACGCAGGATTGAAGTAATATTCCATCAGCCAGCCGTCGCGCTCATCCGGGATATAACCTAATGCCCGGTTTCTGATTACCAGCCGTCGGTCATCGAAGATCAACGTATTTTTCATACCGAGTGGCTCGAATATTTCCCGCGAAGCGAATCTGGCCAGGGGCATTCCCGATACCCGCTCGATTATCAGGGCCAGAAGATTGTAACCTGAATTGCTGTATATGAATTCATCGCCTGGCACAAAGGCCAGATTTTTTTGCCTGTATATCAACTTATACAGATCCTGGCAAGTGAAGACGTTTTCAAATGGAATACCCGCGAGTGTCAGTAGCCAGACCCAGTCCCTGATGCCGCTGGTATGATTGAGTAGATGACGGATTTCAATCCGGTGGCCATAATCCGGCAGCTCCGGAACGAATTTGCGTATATCATCATTCAGCGACAGTTCGTTCCGCTGGGCGAGCATGAGCACGCAGGCAGCCGTAAATTGCTTGGATATGGAGGCTATGTCAAAAACAGTAGCCGGGGTCACAGGGAGACCGTAATCCAGGTTGGCTAATCCATATCCCTGTTTGAAGACTATTTTACAATCCTTGAATATAGCCACCGCGCAGCCCGGTCCCCCCGGCTCCAGTACCTCGGAAACCAGATCTCTTACCTGCGTCGCAGATGCGAAATCCATCGGGGATTCGGTATTATCAGTCCCTCTGCTAGAACAACTGATTGCCAACATGCCTAAGGCTGGCAGCAACTTTATATAACTGTTCATGTCACGTCCTGTTCATATAAAAGTTTTTGGCCTGAATTGTATTCAGAATAAAAATGTAGTGGCAATATCAAAAAGGACATTTCCCGGGGCAAAAGCTGCCACCAGCCCAGTGGTACTTGCGGTCAACCCTTTGGCAGGCCGAGTGAACGGAAGATTACCAGTGATTCTCGATTATTCCTGCGCTGGCTATTGAAATTTATCGAGCGGGCTGATTATTGAGTTCAGCCAGACATAAACTTTCGACTCACGATACGGGCCTGCGCTGGCTTAAGAATTAGTTCTCGAGATTGATAGCCTGGGCAACAGTATAGCATCGGCGAAACATTCTATCCGCATTATAAAGTCTGTATACATCCCGCGTATATCCGAAATAATCAATCTCGTTTGTCAGAAACACCAGCTCGCGCGGGGCAAGCATAGCCAGAGCCTCGGGAATATCCGTATAGCGGAGGACATTTAGGAAAATCGGTCCGTTTTCGTGAGTCAGCGGCGGTGCGAACAGGATCACCCTTGTAATCCGGGAGTCCAGCAGAGCAGCATAAACTCCAAGGATACCAGCGGCGCCTTTGCCGATCAAGGTCAGTTCATCTCCGCTGAAGGATGGATGTTTGGCGATATAATCCACCGCGCAGAGAATATCATAGAGGCGCATATCATCCAGACTCCGGCCGAGAATCATCGATAAGCGCTCGTAATCTCTCTTCTGACTTGAATTCCAGACCTGCATGCCGACCCCCCGCGGGAAAACCATGTTCAACGAGGTCTCCCATTTATCAAACGGATAGTCGCTCATCAAGCTCCAGCCAGTCCCCCTGGCTTCTCCCTCCGAGGCGATATAAAGCATGGCCGGCTTTTTCACCGCTTTTGTCGCATTGAGGTCGGAATACATGCCGATAACTATTCCCGGTTCGGTTTCGAGAAAAAGCTTGTTATTATCCCCTTCACCGGTTTTTACGCCATTTGCGCTGGTTGGCAGGTTGCGGAAAACAACGTTCCTCAGGTTTGCCAAAATCTCCCTTTTTTTCTGTTCCCACATTTCAAGGCTACTGCTCAGTTCCAATTTTGCCTTCGGGATTAAAAGTTCCTGAATCCGGTCATTGATGTTTTCAGGGTGTTTGCCGTATTGTCCTCCAAATGCGGCAAGCTCCTCCGGGTTCGTCAAAGAGAAAGGCTTTTCTTCAACCTTCGATTTTTTCCCAAACAGCCACAAATTACTCCACTCCACGGCCTTTTCACGTTGCGCTTGGGTGTAATCGTGCGGACCCGTTACCTCAAATTTATCGGTTCTCTCTGGTTTTCCCCAAAAACCATACAATTCTTTAGTACGCTTAAGAACTGCATTGTATCCGGAAGGCGGATAATACATGTCCTCGGATGAATCGTGCATCAGCAGCGGTCGAGGCAGAATCAGGGCAGCCAGAGTAGGCCAATCGTGCCTGTAGGTATTGATAAAATAAGCACAGTCGCAATGCAGGCGTTGGAGATTCAGTTTAATATGGTTTTCTACGTCTGCGGTTCCGGCGACCGGCTGCACCACGGCAATGCGTTCATCAGCCGCTCCTGCCATCCAGCTCAGATGTCCACCACCCGATACACCATTGATCGTCACTTTGCTTCCATCCACATCCGGCCGCTCAATCAGGTAATCCAGAGCGCGCATTGCATTCCAGACCTCGATTCCAATTGGTGTGTATCCACGTGCATACCAATGAATTAAACTTTTTCCCGATACACCCCGATGGACACCCAAGATTTCGGCCACCTGGATCGGATCGACAATCATGCAGACATAACCGCTGCGCACCCAGGGTATCGCGTAATTCTGGCGTAAAGCTTTGGATCCATAAAGGTGACTCGAGTGTCCCGGCCCCCATATTACCGCAGGATAAGGTGGCCTTCCATTTTTCGGTTTATAAAGATTGGCTGTGACATAGAAACCTGGAAGGCTCTGAAAGTGGAGAACTTCAATTGTGTATTCTTTCTTGTCGATGGTACGAACGATTTCAGGGTGAAGGGGTGTCCTTTGAGGCAAAGGCTCCAGTCCGATCATGAATAAGAATTCTTTTCTCAGGCGCGTTCTTTCGGCCTCGATTTTTTCCCTGGAATTAATGCGTTCCCAAGCTTCCCGGCTGACATATTCTGCAAGCTTATTAAGGTATTTATTCATTCGCACCGTATCGAGAGAAACTGTCTGTGGATCGAGTTGTGCAATGCTTGGTGAAACACAGGTACAAACCGTAAGCAAGGCCGATAAGAAAGAAGTCCTTTTAAAATTGAGCCTTCTGAAATTCATACCCTTCCCCTTGTTTGAGTTATGTATGTCATCAGAACAATTCGGACAGAATACGTAATAACTTAATGCGTAGTCCTGAGTAAGAGCAACTGATTTTTCGGTCCATATTTCATAGTTTTAAAAATCTGTGTTATTTGATTTGCAATCTCAGTCCGTAATTGCTTTTTCGACGATTTGCGACTAATTTTTCGATGGATCTTCACTCTCCGACAGCTTAATTCACAAACTCCTCAAGCTCGAGTACGTATTTTAAGGAGTTACGCATACAAGAATTTTGAATCCTTGAGAGCGTCTACATGCAAGCAGATGTCCATCATGAAAATATTTAAGACCTATTGATTCGACTTAATATCAAAGGTAAAATAAAAGCATAGGCCGGAAAACTTACAATTCGGCAGCAGAATAAATGGTATCCCCCAAGAGCAGATTTTATCAGGGGACTGCCGGCTCCTTTTAGACACGCGTTTCTCTCCGTTCGTTTAGTTGAAAGAATCCCTATGAACTTACTCCGGGATTATCGCCTTGGTTTTTACAGTTAATATTTACGGTAGTGCGCAATTCCGGGCAATTGACAAGAAGATGGATCTGAAGAACAATGCCGAGCTGACACGCTACGCCGTGATAAACGGACTGGTGGATTGACAGTCTGATATCGCACCGTATTTCCAGCCCGCCAGCCGGCCTCACTTATCTTCCTATTTTTTCCTATCCCCCGCTTCCCTATGACGGCGCCCATTTATTAATGCGCCGGGTGTAATGGAAAACATTACAGGTGTTTTCCCCGCACCTTATGCGAAAAAGATCATTTGCATGATAGCTTTGGCCGCTGCGTTGATACAATGTTAGTATAGCAAGCCAGTTACTATCTTCAATTTTGAGAGGATATGAAGGATGAGGGTTCTGATAGCGGATGATTCTGCTTTGGTAAGAAAAAGCCTGACCGCGATGGTCTCGAGAATACCTGGAATTGAAGTGTGCGGCCAGGCGGAGGATGGCTATCAGGCGCTCGACCTTGTTAATAAACTCAACCCGGAAGTTGTAATTCTGGATATCAGGATGCCGTTGTTGAACGGCATAAATGTTTTGGAGAAGATCAAGCGGGAGAAAGCAAATATCTGTGTGATCATGGTCACATACTTTCCCCTCCCTGTTTACAAAAAAAGATGCATTGAACTGGGAGCGAATTACTTTTTCGATAAGTCAGAGGATTTCAAGAAAATTCCAGATGCATTGAAGCTGATAATGAAAGGTGGTGGGGGGGGGGGGGGGCGGAACGCCGCTTAAAGAAAGAGCAGGTCGAGTAAATAGCCTCCCGAAGTAATTGATGAAACCAGATAAAAATATCTTAGCGAATTTGAAAAAGTTGAGAGAGATCATATGATATCAACAATAAAGAGACCTTTGATTTAATGGGTTGGATGGCTTTTCTGATTTTTGAAGTGTCTTTTTGGGGCTGTTAAGTTTTTAGCT
>Ga0214473_10004902_pt1 | contig 16071 bp, 17 predicted proteins | sample RVTome_7_FD_203509 | JGI IMG/M metagenome (GOLD analysis project Ga0214473, IMG submission 203509) | Soil microbial communities from uranium-contaminated site in the Upper Colorado River Basin, Wyoming, United States - RVT98D197 | ecosystem: Environmental > Terrestrial > Soil > Contaminated >... | reverse complement strand
TCTACCATATTTAATCGGCAAATCGACATCAAATCTCGGATATCTTCTTTTTTCTGAATTAACTGAAGCATTACTCTTTTCCGTTAACTCCATCGGCTTGCTCCTGTTTGATTTTCTTAAGAATTTTAGGAGCAAGAATTATACCAGGATGAGATTAGCCGCTTTAGTTTCATAACTACTTGGAATTTATAGTTTTATTTAAATTATATATGGAGCTTTATACGGGAGTTTACCCCGATAGAATGTGACAAAGTGTCGGAAATAGAACGATTTTGGGCAAATATTTGTCTTGATTTGTGAAAGCAATAGGATAAGATGTAAGAGAGGATTTCAAGGAGGGGAGCCATCAAAAGCGTTCATGATAACAGGGGCGCCTTGAATTTTTAAGTTTAGTTGTTAGATTGAAAATGAGAAGGAAAGGAGAAAAGAGATGATTCCACAGATCAAGAAGATCCTTTACGCCACCGATCTCAGCAAAAACTCCTCTTATGCGTTCTTGTATGCAACGGATATGGCAAGAAGACATGGGGCAAGGATTGTCATCTTAAATGCCATTGAACCCATTCCTGCTTATGCAGCGGCTTATACGGGCATCACGGACGAATTGAAACAGAAGCAGCAGGAGGAGACGGTTGAGGAGATTAGAAAACACCTAGGCGATTTTTGTAAAAAAGCAGAGTCTCAAATCGGTGCTCCATGCGTTGAACTCGTATCCAAAATCCTTGTTCCCCGGGGCCATCCCCCTGAAGAAATCTTGAATGCTGCGAGTAAAGAAGGGTGCGACGTAATCGTCCTTGGAACCCACGGAAAGGGATTTTTGGCCCATACGTTTCTTGGAAGTGTTTCGAGTGCCGTATTGAACCGAGCCCAAAAACCAGTTTTCATCATCCCTTTGCCATCTGAAAAAACGGTCATGGACTGGGACGGAACGTGATGGAATTTCATTCAATTTCCAAACGCCAAGGCAGAGTTAGAAATGGCTCTGCCTCTCTTTTTCAGATAATGAGGAAGCTCCTTTATGGATGGTCCGAAAATGGAATTTCCTTTAAGGTGAAAAACCTTTTCTTTCGTGAGATGACTCTTGATCATCCCTTGAGGCGACCACCTTTCGCCCTTCTCAGCCAACCAAGCTCCAGTACAACCCCTCACTGGGAGTCTGGCTAAAATGCCAACGCCATTTGACTGATTCTTGATTACTCTATTAACTTTCCCCTTGCAAATCCAGGTCCCATTGGTAAAGTCCCTGTAGCTGGTTTTTATCAATGTGCCCAGTATAATAAAATTCTACCTGGGAAGGAGGACTGGAAACATCTGCTACTATCCGGAATCAAAAAGGATCTCCCGGTCGTTGCTCGACTTCTTATAACCTAATCCTTTTTTTCTCCTTGCAAACACAGGGCCTTACTGATAATGTTTCGTATCATTAAAGCATCCAGGCGAGAAGATTTCATAAAGCGCTGAAAGCAATTCATCGTTTGTTGTTGCCCTCACACCTTCTGTCGTTTGATGCGTAGAAGGAATGAGGCTTTCAGGAAGGAGGGATAAAGATGAATCGTCTGTGTGAAATTTATATTCGTCATGCAAAGCTAATCGGTGCTTCTTACTGCTGGGTCCCAACGGCAGTCTGGTTCATCGCCGTGCTGTTTGTGGTTCCCTTTCGGGAAGTGTACCTGCTCCGTCTGGCGATAGTTCTCATTGTGGGTGGCTATGTTGCGGCTCAAATGAATAATTATGGCGTCCATCTTTGGTTGATCAAACATCGTTCCAACGATGGTCCAGCAACCGTTGTTGACGGTATCTTGATTGGTGCAGGTGTAGGGATTGGAACCACGTTTCTTCCTCCGATCGTATCATTAATATCAACCCACCATCCTGGGGAAGCCAAACTCTTCATCATTATCGTCTGGGCAGTAGGGATTGTTTTCGGGGGTATCATTGGAGGAATTCTGGCCTGGATTGGCCGCAAGTATCTCGATGATAACCCACGTGCCAAAGAGGAAACCCAAAAATGAGATTTCTCCTTATTGATCGCATCACTGAATGGGAACCCGGTAAACGTGCCTCTGCTGTGAAAAACGTTGCCCTGAGTGAAGATTTTTTTGATGACCACTTCCCTCTCAAGCCTATCATGCCCGCCGTTCTGATGATCGAGGGTATGGCACAGCTTTCAGGGCTCTTGTTGGAAGAAGGAGTCCGCCAGGAGACCGGCCGGAATATAAAAGCGCTCATGAGTATTGTCGAGAAGACGAAGTTCCGGAGGCCTGTCTACCCCGGAGATAAACTTGTCTATCATGCAGAGGTTGACTCCATCAACGAAGTCGGTGGTAGAACAAACATCAAGGCCCACGTTAATGGAGAATTGATTACTGAATGCAGCCTGGTTTTTACTTTTCACGAGTTCAATAATGACCGTCTGGAATCCAGACGTTCTGAAATTCTCTCCCTCTGGCTGAATGGGGTGGTGTCCCATGAAACCGAGTAATGTGGTGGTGACCGGTGTTGGCCTGTTTACCCCCATCGGCGCCACTGCGAATGATTGTGCGCAAGCCTGGTATAATGGAGAATCTGCAAGGCGTAAACCATTGCAGGAATTGGTGGGGACACCTTTGGAGAACGTTGGCGTTGCCGTATTGCCTGAAGTCAATATCGTTGGAAGACTGGGCAGCCGACGGATGCTCAAATATATGTCAGATGCAGCTGTTCTCGGGTGTCTGGCAGCTCGAGAGGCCCTTGAGGACGCAGACGCAAAAACTCGCTTCTCACCGGAGCGTACAGGGCTTTATGCTGCGACCGGTCTGGCATCTGCCAATATCAATGAAGTCCAAACAATGGTCGAAGAGTCTATCGACGAAAACGGACAATTTTCTTGCCGGCTCCTGGGAGAGCGTGGCTTTCCAGCGACCAATCCGCTCCTTTCGTTCAAGATCCTGGCCAATATGCCTCCTTGTCTAATCTCGATTATGGAATGTATCAAGGGGCCGAACCTCATTTTTAGCCCATGGGAGGGACAAACCAGCGCAGCGCTACTCGAGGCATGGAGGGCTGTGGCAACCGGGGAAGTTGACTGCGCTCTTGCCGGTGCCGCGGACTCTGCCGCTCACCCAGCCACTTTTGTCTACCTTCGCCAGGCAGGACTACTCAGGGATGGTGAATATCCTGCTTCCGGCGCTGCTTACCTCGTTTTTGAAAGGTTAGAAACAGCCAGGAGAGATGGGAAACAAATTTACGCTCAAATCGAAGATATACGGTTAACCCCTTCTGATGAAGGAATATCCGATCCGCTCTCAGAACGCATGGGGCGGACGTTTGCCGCTGCTCCGGCCATCCTTTTCGGACTCCAGAGTCTCGCTGGAAAAAGCAGGTTTTCCATATGTGGCGTGGACCGACAAAAGTTTGAAGTAGAATTACGGGCGCGGACATGAGACGTGTCGCCATCACCGGCTTTGGCGTGGTTTCATCCATTGGCATCGGCAGAGAGACTTTCTGGAATGCCCTCTCTGATGGGGTCAGCGGAATCAGCTGGATCACACACTTCGATGCCTCAACATTTGAGGTGCAACTTGCTGGCGAGGTTAAGGAGGAATTGGCCTTGCCTGAGCCTGTTGTAACGCTGTCGAGAGAGGACCCCAAAGTCGGCTTTGCCTATGCGGCCTGTGTTGAGGCCCTATTTCAGGCAGGGATTGCGAGTATGGGTGACAGAATGCTTCTCCATATCGGCACAAGCCTTGAGATCTTCGATCTGAAAAAGGTCGTCCATCAAGGAAAACCTGATTTCAAAGCCGTTGCAGTACGAAGCTTGAAAGGAAGCGGCCCACCATTGCAGATACCTCTTGATAGGGCGTCGGGCCTGATCGCAAAACAGTTTGGGCGTCCTGGTCAAACACTCACAAATTGTTCTGCCTGTGCGGCCGGGGCGCAGGCCATCGGACATGGCTTTCATGCCATCCGCTCGGGTCGCTTCGAGGTGGCCGTTTGTGGTGGTTTCGATTCGATGATCAACCCCCTCGGTGTGGGCGGGTTTCAATTGCTTGGCGCCCTGACAACGGATAACGCGCGAGGAGCAAAGGCATGCCGTCCGTTTGATTCAGCACGCAGAGGCACGGTGCTCGGAGAAGGTGCTGCCATGGTCGTCCTCGAACCACTGGAGAAAGCCAAGGCCGAAGGAAAAGAGATTCTTGCTGAAATGAGCGGTTTTGGTTCCACACTCGACGCTTACAATCTGAGCGCGCCTGACCCGGCAGGAGAGGGCGCATCCCAAGCCATGACCCAAGCCCTGAGAGATGCGGGAATTTCTCCTCCAGAAGTTCACCACATCAATGCACATGGTACAGGGACGCAATTGAATGACGAGGTCGAGGCAAAGGCAATCCGGCGTGTATTTGCCGACATCTGGGAAAAGATCCCGGTAACGGCAACCAAATCTATGACGGGTCATCTGATTGCAGCAGCAGGCCCGGTCGAACTGGGGGCGTGTCTGCTCGTTCTTCACAAGGGGGTGCTACCGCCCAATGCGTCACTCGAGCGCGTAGGACAAGGTTGTGAACTCAACCATGTGAGTAAACCCGGAGCCTCGTTCAAAGGCGAATATGTCTTGACCAATTCCTTCGGATTCGGCGGACAGAATGCCTCTCTGGTTTTGAGGAAATATCATGGATGAGAGAATAAGACGCATTGCTCTTATCGCAGGTGGAAGCGGAGCAATCGGCTCTGCAATTGCCAAGAGACTGGCTCTGGATGGCGTGAAAACTTATATTGGCTTTCATAAGAATCGGGCTTCAGCTGAAGCAGGTGCCACCGAGATTTTGGACAAAGGGGGTAAGGCAGAAACCGTTCACCTGGATCTGAACATCCCTTCAGAACCTGAACAAGTTTGCCAAAGGATCTTCGACACCTGTGGCAAACTGGATATTTTGGTCAATTGTGCTGCGATTAACATGGAGGCGCCCGCTTTGGGAATCGAAAACGAGGCATGGGATAAAGTGATCGATACCAATTTCTCTGGGGCCTTTCGCCTTTGCCGGGCAGCGGCAAAGTTTATGTTACTCAATCGATGGGGACGAATTATTAATGTTTCGTCCATAGCAAGTTCTTTTGGTGGCCGTGGACAGATAAACTACGCTGCCAGTAAGTCAGGATTGGAAACCATGACCCGTGTCCTGGCCCTGGAAGCAGGCCGGAAAGGTGTGCTTGCGAACTGCGTAGCCCCGGGTGTGATCGAGACAAAAATGTCAGAGCGGATTCGCCAGGATCATGTGGAGTCCCTTCTAAATACCATTGCTGTCCGTCGCTTTGGGCAACCGGAGGAAATAGCCGAAGTCGTAGCTTTTCTCGCATCCGATGCTTCAACCTATATCACAGGCCAGGTCATTCGAGTGGATGGAGGCATGGGACTGTGAATCAGATTGAAGAGTTTCTTAAACTTGTTCGGGAACGACGCAGTATACGCAAATTTCGCCAGGACCCCTTACCCAAGGAAGTGGTCCGTCGCATTATTGAAGCTGCCAGTTGGGCTCCCTCTGCCAGTAATCGGCAGGACTGGGAATTTAGAGTGGTCACTTCCGCATCCGTGAAGGAGAAGATGCAAGACATTGTTCGGTCACGATGGGAGTCGGTCCTTGATAAGAGCCGTAGCGAAGTAATAAAGGAAGAGTTGCAGAAATATGTAAGTATGTTCGACTGGTTTTCTCATGCCCCTGCCCTAATTATCATTTCGGCCAAAAGACCGGAAAGCTTTCTATACCACATTCTGGGAGATACGGCAGGTGATGTCGCAGGAACAGAAATCTCTGCGGCCATGGCTGCTCAAAACCTGATGCTCGCTGCCCATGCATCAGGAATTGGAAGCTGCTGTGTCACAGGACCGTTGGCAGCACAGGAAGAGTTGAAAGAGCTTTTAGAAATTGGCAAAGGGAGGAAAATCGTATGTCTGATTGCATTGGGATACCCGGCAGAGCAGCCGGAAGCCCCGCTGCGCAAATCAGGGGAGAGGGTCTCGAAGTACATCGAATGAATCGGAATGAAATCGTTCAGGGAGTTTGCGAGTGTGTCGCTTCGGTCGTGGATGGAAACCCTTCTACTATCCGGGAAGGGGATAGGCTTATCGACGATCTGGGAGCGGATTCCCTGGACCTCCTCGATCTGGTCTTTCAGCTCGAGCAGAGATTCCGAATCAAAATCTCTCCACGGGATATTGAGCGCCGCGCCCAGAAAGAACTGGGAGAGTCCCCCTTACAGGTGGATGGAGTCTATACTTCTGAAGCGCTCCAACAACTAAGAAAAGCCCTGCCTGAAGTGCCGGCTGAGGAGTTTTCAGAAGGCCTGCGTACGGTGGATCTCCCCCATAGTTTCCGTGTATCCACCTTTGTTCGTTTGGTGATCCGCCTCATCGAGGAACAACATGGATAGAGTAGTCTTGATAACAGGAGGAAGCGGTGCGGTGGGAGGAGCGCTGGTCAGACGTTTTTCACAAGATGGATTCAAAGTCGCCTTCACATTTCTTCACAATCAGCATCGTGCAGAACAACTTACCCATGATACAGGGGCTTCCGGATTCCAGGTGGATCTGATCAACCTGGAACAGGTAAAAGAGATGGTAAAAAAGGTCCTCGAATCATTCGGGCAGGTCGATGTCCTGGTCAACAATGCCGGCCTTACCCAGGTCATGCCGTTTGCGCTGATCGAACAGGAGGACTGGGATGATGTTCTCAATTCCAATCTGAAAACCATGTTTCTGGTAACTAAGGAAGTTATCCGCTCCATGATCAGCCGTAAGACAGGAGCAATCATCAATATTGGTTCTTTGGCCGGACACCGGTTGCTTGAAGTGCCTGTTCATTATGCCACAGCCAAGGCAGGCGTTACCGGGTTCACCTTATCCCTGGCCAAAGAGCTTTCCCGTTACAATATTCGTGTCAATGAAATCGTGCCAGGGCTCCTCTCAGAAGGAATAGGCCGCCTTGTCCCGGAGAAAGAAAAAGCTGAATACTTGAGATATTGTGCGACAGGGCGTCCCGGTGAGCCTGATGAGGTGGCTGATCTGGCAGCGTTTCTTGCTAGTGACAAAGCCCGATATATCAATGCCCAGAGCATCTTTTTGGATGGAGGAATTTGATGCGCTGGCGCTTTGTAGATCGGATTGAGGAGTTTAAGCCTTGGACCTTTGTCAAAGGTCACAAATCCATCTCTCTCGAAGAATATGTTCTCCTAGAACCGTTTGGCCGACAAGGTTTATTTCCTGAAACTCTCTCTCTGGAGAGCTGCATACACCTTGCTCGATGGCTGGTGGCTAGGAGTTCAGATTTTCAACAGACATGCCTTCTCTCCGAGGTAGATCGCTTTGCGTTCGAATACGAGGCCGCCATGGGGGATACGTTGAATATGGTTGTATCGGTTCAGAGGAGAAGGGATGATCTCCTTGAGATTGAGTGCGAAGTCTCCGCCGCCATTCACCCTATCTGCCGCGGAACATTGACTCTTGACTTGATGCCTCTGACCGATTCACTCGACCCGAAAACGATGAGGACCATGTGGCAGGAACTCTATGACAAGGCTTAAGGAAAGGGAGTACACCTATTTTTCAACTGTCCGGGGAATGTGCCGTTCATGCCGGAGGATTGTGCCGGCCCGAGTCTTTTTCCAAGACGGCAAAGTCTGGCAGCAAAGCCTTTGCCCCGCATGCGAGAATCAACCAGCCTTGATTGCATCGGATAAAGACTGGTATCTGAAAAACACCCTTCAAACCTATCCAGATTATTCTCCTCTGAAGCTTTCAAAGCCTCCGGTGAATGGATGCCCGAATGATTGCGGCCCCTGTTCCTGGCATGCCAGTCCCTGTCAGCTTCCTGTGATTTCTGTTACGAATGCATGTAATCTTAATTGTCCGATCTGTTTTACGTACAACCGTTCCGACCAGATTTATCATATGGCGGTGGAAGAAATGAATCGAACCGTGGATTGGGTCATCGAGTCCTCTGATCACGTCGACCTGATCAATATCACAGGAGGGGAGCCAACGCTTCATCCACAGATTCTTGATATCCTGCATTGCTGTAAACGGCCCGAGATCGGCCGGATTACCATGAACTCCAATGGCCTGCGTCTGGCAGAGGACATGGATCTCTGCGAGCATCTGGCTGAGTTAGGTATATACGTTATCCTCTCTTTCAATACCTTTGATCAAGAAACAGCCCTTACCCTTCACGGAAGGGATGTGGTCGAGGCCAAGCTCAAGGCTATCGACAATCTCACCCGTGCAGGAGTCAAAATGACCCTTCTCCACGTGATGATGCGAAATACGAATGAGAACGCCATTGCCGGTATTTTCGATCTCATGCGGGCAAATGATAATATTCTGAGCCTTACCGTACAGACCATGACCTACACAGGACAGGGAGGTGGCCATTGGCAAACTCGTAAACACATCCCGGTCGATGAGGCGGCGCAAGTTGTCTGTGAACAGTCCGACGGATCCCTCAAATTCTCTGACTTTCTTCCGAGACCTTCCAGCCATCCATTGTGCTATCTTACGTGCTACATTCTCAAATCTGGCGAGACATTCTTACCCTTTGCCAGATTCGCCCCGCCGGAGAAGGTGTTTTCTTTCATGTCAGATTCTTATCTGATCCGTCTTGATGAGGAGGAAGAATACTTCAGGGATGTCATTAACCAGCTTTATGCACGAGGTGAAACAGAACACCTGAGACTATTCCGCGAATTGATAGAAACGCTCTATCCAAAAAGAGGACCCGTAACCGTATTTGAGCGCCAGCGATTGGCAGAGTCTTCAGTCCGGACGATCTACGTCCATGCCCACATGGATGAAGACACTTTTGATTGCTCTCGTGCCATGCTCTGCCCTGATCTGGTGCCTGCTGAACCGGGACGGCTGATCCCGGCCTGCACTTATAATCTCCTCTATCGAATGAAAGATGCGAGGTTCTATGTTGACCAGTGAAGACAAAGCAAAACAAGATTCAGAGCGGAAGGCCCTGAAGACCTACTGGAAAGGTAGTCAGGATAAACCTTTTGTCCTGGATAGGCATGATGCCTATTATGTTTGTGAAGTCATATTTCCATCGATCTTTGCCCATCTAAGATGGCCCCTTCGGGCCTTTGTCGTGGGAATGATCTGTCTCATACCTGTTTCCAGCCTCAAGGTGTTATTCCTTCGCCTCATGGGGGTGAAGATCGGTCAGCGTGTCTACATCGCGCCCAACGTATTGATTGATCCACTCTACCCGTGGCTGATTGAACTGGAGGATGATTGCTTCTTAGGAATGGGATGCAAGTTGTTCGCGCATGAATATACTGCCACCCATTTTAGAATAGGCCGTGTTCGTGTGGGCAGAGGTTCGGTCATTGGAGGCTACTCGATAATACGCGGAGGAGTGTCAATCGGCAGCAAGGTAACCGTGGGATTTAACAGCTATGTCAATAGAGATGTGTCGGATGAAGAGACAGTGGGGGGCGTCCCGGCTAAACCCCTGAAATCTCGTCCGAGGAATTGATCATGGGATTTGTGTTTAATTATATTAGAAACATGGCCTCCATGGCACTCGGTCAAGAGCCCAGCCAGCCCCTTCTATTCTCCTATTATGTGACACATCGCTGCGAGTTGAACTGCCGCTATTGTTGCGATGGTGACGGAAAGCGCTTCAAGGAAGACCCTATCCCGGAACTTTCCACCGTGGAGAGTAAGAGGCTCATTTCCATCCTTAGAGGCACAACAGACACTCTTGATATCACTGGCGGAGAACCGATGGTACGGGAGGATTTGGAGGAGATTCTATCCTTTGCCCGCCAAATGGGATTCAGGACTGTACTGAACACAAAAGGAATCGGAATTGAGCATCGGCCTGACTTAATGCGTTTTACAAGTGTTCTTGTGCTCAGCCTTGACACCATAGATCCAAGAACTCTATCAGAAGTGATTGGGCGGCTTCAGCCAATAGCAGAAAGAATCATTGAAGCAGTTCGCTTTGCCATCTCCAAACGAAGGGAAACCGGGACAAAGCTTGTATTGAGCGCCGTGGCAACACCCACAAATCTCGAAGACGTGCTGAAGGTCCTTCGCTTTGCATTAGAACACTCCATTCCTTTTCAAGTCTCTCCCGAGATCGTTGGAACCACCGTCAATCCAGAGCTTCGCGGCAATGTTCATTACGCCAGTCTGATGGACGAGGTGATAAGGACAAAAAAAGATCAAGTCGGTATTCTCGGTGTTCCCATTTATCTCGAGAGGATCAGGGACTTTGGCCCCTTCCGCTGTCACCCGCTTCTGATGCCAACCATCAGACCGGATGGAAGAATGTATTATCCATGCCTCGAGAGCAAACACGCTGAAATCAATCTGCTCGAGGCTGGAAATTACCGTAAGGCATTACAGGAAGCCCGCAAATTTTGCCGTGATCTCCCGAAATGCCGGGATTGTTGCCATATCTTTTGCCACATGGCGATCTCTCTCTTTCAGCGACATCCATTATCGGCCCTGGGAGAGTTGAAACACTGGAGGGGATGAAATGTTTAACGGGATCTCAAAGGAATTCCATTATCAGTACCGCAGCTTGCGCCTGGGGTCGGCATTCTTGCGTCGCCGTCTGATCCATTGCAATTTACAGGTAACTAACCGCTGTAATTTCCACTGCCAGATCTGCGATTTCTGGAAGGAGCCTTGCAGCCCGTCAGAGGAGCTCACCGTCGAACAAGTCCGAGAGATCGGTCGAAAGCTTAATCGCCTCGGCACCCTGGTGATCTCTCTCGGCGGAGGAGAGCCTCTTATCCGCGAAGATCTCTATCAGGTGATTGCTGTGCTCAATGAGACCAACCACTTCCCTATTCTGATCACAAACGGTTGGTTCGTCAATGAAACCGTGGCAAAGGATATCCTCCGGGCAGGTTTGCAAGAAATTTCGGTTTCGGTTGACTATGCCAATCCTGCCAAACACGACGCCCAGCGCGGCTGTCCTGGCTCCTGGAACCAAGCCATCAAGGCCCTCGAACTTCTCAATCGCTATCGCCCTGACCGCCGCAATCGAGTTCACATGATCAGCGTGCTCATGGACGATAATCTCGAAGAGATTGAGCCTCTCATCCGTCTCAGCCGAGACCTTGGTGTCACCTACTTTATCAACCTCTATTCCTCGGGTCGCGGCACAAAACCCTCCCGTAAGCCGGACGGAAAGGTCACAGAGACTCTACTGGAACTTAAGGCTAAGTACCCGGAGTTCATCTCCCTAACCTCCTATATTGAACGCTTCGATCAGGCGATTGCTCAGGGAGGGATTGGCAACTGCCAGACCGGATACCTGGCATTCAATATCGGCAGCCGTGGTGAGGTCTCCCGATGCATCGATACCCTTGACGAGCCAGTAGGCAACATTCTCACAGAAGAGGTTACAGCCATTCGGAACCGATTGCGGAAGGTCCAAAGGGAGAAGGACTGCGGCCAGTGTTGGACCTCCTGCCGAGGATTTGCCGAATGTTTGTATATGTCGCCTCGAATCAGGCAGTTCAGTGAATTCTACACTTCTGTGAAGAGACATTGATGAAAACCCTCGGAATGACTCAATCCGTCTGCAGTCACTGTGGCGCCGTGGTTCCTGCCAAGGTCGTGACCGATAACGGGGACGTCTACTTCCAAAAGTTCTGCTCCGAACATGGCGAGTCCCAGGTCTTTATCCGCAGCAATGTATCTAATTACCTGCAAACCCAAAGATATGTGAAACCGGCTTGGAAGCCTGAGGCATTCACAGGCGATGCCAAAGCCGGCTGTCCGGATGGATGCGGATTCTGCGAACAACACGAGCAGCATCTGTGCATGCCGATTATTGAGATTACTTCGCGATGCGACCTTGCCTGCCCTGTCTGCCTCGTCGGGGCGGGCCGCCCGTGGGATATGTCACCCACGGAATTCAGGTTGATCCTGGATAAGCTAATTCATACCGAGAGGCAGATTGACCTTCTCAACTTTTCCGGCGGAGAACCGCTCATCCACCCTGATCTCTTAACTTTGGTGGACGAGGTCCTCGCTCGACCGGAGATCGTGCGGGTCAGCATCTCAACGAACGGTCTCCACTTCCTCTCTAACGTAGATCTTCTGAAGAGGCTTCATGATCGAAACGTTGTCATTTCTCTGCAATTTGACGGGTTCAAAGAAGAGACTTATAAAATATTGAGGGGAAAACCTCTTCTTCGGGAGAAGATCAAGATACTCAAGATGTTAGAGGAGGAGGGAATCTCAACCTCTCTCACCATGACAGCGGCAGGAGGGGTAAACGACGATCAGTTCCCTGATATCCTTGCTTATTTTTTCTCTAAAGCTCATATCGTGAGTCTGATGATTCAGCCGATTGCCTTTGCAGGGAGAGGAACTGGCTTGTCAGGAATGGCAAGGCGAATAACCATTCCGGATATCACTAAAGCCTTGGGCATGGCTGGGCATCCTGCTGTGGCGCAATCAGACTTTGTACCGCTGCCGTGCAGCCATCCACTCTGCTTCAGCCTGGCCTTCTTCCTAATGCTTGACAATGGTGGCGTTATCTCCGTAAGCAGGCTCACCGATGCAGCTACCTTGATGGATTCTCTCTCCAACCGCGTCATCTTCGGACTCGATTCTGGCGAATATGAAAGGCTCAAACAGATGATTTATGACTTATGGAGCGGTCCTTCAGGAGTGGTCCCGGACAATGAGGTGATTCTGGCAACTCTTCGTAATATTCTGAAGAAAATGTCGCGCTCCTCTTCCTCTTTCGATCCGCGAGAAGCCTTCACTTTGGTTGAGAGAAAAGTGAAGTCGATATTTATCCATTCGTTCCAGGATGCAGAGACCTTTGACATGGCGAGAATCCGGCGGTGTTGTCAAGCTTATCCTCAGCCTGACGGAAGACTGATCCCGGCTTGCGTGAATAATGTTCTGAGGAGGAATCCGTGATAGAATTTTTCCGTAAGTACCGTCATACTTTCACCAACCTCTTTCTCATCATCTGTCTGGGACGTTATGCCTTTGATCAGGCTGCTCAGGCATGGACGGCCAACCGGTTTGATTTCGTAGAGGTCGCCTTTGCCGTGCACAATGTGGTCATGCTGACCATTATCCTGGTCCGAAAGCAGCACCAGGCATTGGATCAGAATATATTCCACCAAGGGATTGCATTAGTGGCCTTCTTCTCCGGAATCTTATATCTTCAGTTCCCCACCTCTAATCCCTTTCTTCTCCGCATTTCTCAGGCTGTCATCGTCGTTTCGATGTGTCTTGGAATGTTCACCTTCATTCACCTTGGAAAAAGTTTCGGCATCATGATTGCCCTACGGGAAGTCAAAACCGGTGGTTTCTATGGAATCATTCGCCATCCGATGTACTTCACAGATATCCTCTGGCGGGTGGGCTTCGTCATCAAAAACCCTTGTGCAATCAACTTTACGATCTTTGTGCTTTCCAGTGCCTGTTACGTCTACCGTGCGATATTGGAGGAAAAGTTCCTCTCCCAGTATCCTGAATATTCCTATTACATGCAGCGGGTGAAGTACCGATTCTTGCCGGGTATTTTCTGAGGAGTGGGCTATGCTGCTCTTTACGCGAAGCACCTATCTCGACCACAACGCTACTACGCCCGTAGCTAAAGAAGTCCGGGAAGCCATGGAGCGGGTGCTCAAAAAGATTCCTGGCAATGCATCATCGCTTCACACAGACGGACGGACTGCACGAGGCCTGGTGGATCAGGCCAGGGGATCTGTAGCCGACCTCCTCGGCTGCCAGCCCGAGCAGGTGATCTTCATCTCAGGCGGCACAGAAGGAAACAACGCTATTATCAAAGGCGTTTTTGCGGAATCAGGAAAAGGGCACATCATCACGTCAAAAATTGAACATGAATCAGTGCTCGGGGCATGCCAGCAGGTTGAGAAGATGGGTGGAGAAGTAACCTTCCTCTCTGCTGGCAAGGATGGACTCATACGTCCAGAGCAGATCAGGGAAGCGATTCGTCCGGATACCATCCTCATCTCGATCATGCACGCCAATAATGAAACCGGTGCCATCCAGCCCATCGAGGAGATCGGCCGTATCGCTCGGACCGCAGGAATCCCCCTTCACACAGACGCAGTCCAAAGCTATGGAAAGATACGCACAAACGTGGATGAGCTGGGCTGTGAGTTTCTCACGCTAACAGCGCATAAAATCAACGGACCAAAAGGAGCCGGGGCCATCTACTGGCACGGAACCACGAAATGGAACCCTCTCATTTACGGCGGCGATCAGGAGCGTAAGCTGCGGGCAGGGACAGAAGGCGTTCATCAGATTATCGGCCTCGGTGTAGCGGCTGAGCTGGCCCGAAAGCGAATGGAACAGGAATTTATCAGACTCAAATGCCTCCGAGAACAATTTATCGAGGGTCTTAAGAAACTGGTTCCCGACGTCCGGATCAATGAAGCACCCGCAGGCAGGCAACTACCTGGGACGATCAACGTTACCTTTCCAGGAAAGGAAGGGATCCGGATACTTGCCGGGCTTGACTGTTATAAAATCAGTGTATCTATCGGCTCGGCGTGCACCGCGGATCGCATTGAGCCGTCTCACGTCCTTCTGGGTATGGGATTAAGTCAGGAGGATGCCCTTTCGTCTGTTCGCATTAGCATGGGAACTACGACAAAAATAGGGGATATACGCTACATGCTTGCCGTCCTTCGAGAAATCCTGAAAGGCGACCCAGCAGGGTTTGTTTACCTTGATCCGCAGCACCTCACCGCGGAACGGATTCGGTCTGAGAAGACCTTCCTGATTGACCTGCGGTTTCCTTACGAACGGATGCTGTCTCCCACCATACCGGGAGCTAAGGAGTGGTCCCACATCTATTTCGAGAGGTATATCAAACGCATTCCTTGGAACAAAGAAGTCATCCTAATGTGCGGAACGGGGATCTTTTCCTTCTCCGCAGGATATCGGCTTGCCAGGGCGGGCCATCCTGCAGTTCGGGTCGTGTACGGAGGGTATGCTGCCTGGCAAGGACTCTATCCTAACCTCATCTATTCTCTGAAGGAATCTTTGACGGGTCAAGTTTGATGAAGTCGTAAAAAGTCGATAATTCTCCAATTTGTCATTCCTGCGGAAGCAGGAATCCAGTTATTTCGATGGGTTCTGGACTCCGGCTTTCGCCGGAGTGACGGATCTCGGACTTTTTACGAGTCCATCAAGTTTAATAAAACATCTCTTTTCCATCAACCTGGGCACTGCCATGTGGATGGTCTTACCGGAGCTCAATACCAGATTGCGTACAGGTCTCTGTGGAGAATCAGGATTGCATTTTATATTTTTGGATCTTTGCCGCTTTGGCAACTTAGGTAGGGGGCGGAAAGCTATCCCCGCTCCCATAAAATTAGGGATTCGACCACGGGTACCAGGAAAGGGAGCCGCTCTCTTTTTTCGCAAGGCACTCCAGATTTTTTCTCTGATTTCGTTTTTTATCCATGAAAAATGTTTTAAAGAGTTTATCACCCAATCCCCCTATCTCCTCATCTCCTCAAAGTTCCGTGAATTTAGCTCAGATCACCCAGCTCATACTGGAGAATGCCTACCAAAGTGATGGCTGCGGTCTCCGTCCTCAAAATACGCTGCCCCAATTTAACAGCGATAAATCCCTTCTCCTCTGCCAACTTCACTTCGCCCGCGGCAAAGCCCCCTTCTGGCCCGATCATCACATAGATCTTTGGAGTGGGATGTTGCCTCACGACACTCTTAAGATTTTTGCCCTCTTTTTCCCAAAGAAGGATCTTCAACCCATCTTCCCTGCAATCCCCCAGGACCTCTTGAAACGGTCGGCATTCTCCGACATAAGGAACCTTTGCCCTTCTTGATTGTTGGACGGCTTTAACGGCGATCTGTTGCCACCGATGGGCTTTCTCCTGTTTTGCCTCCCTCTCCTTCAAAGAGATGGATCTTTCGGATTGAAAGGGAAGGATGGCCGAGACACCTAGTTCCGTGGCCTTTTGGATGATCATCTCCATTCTTTCTTTTTCCGGAAGGGCCTGAAGAAGAATGATCTCCAGAGAAGACTCCGTGGGTGAAGGAAAGGCATCAAAGAT
>Ga0214473_10004901_pt1 | contig 16072 bp, 13 predicted proteins | sample RVTome_7_FD_203509 | JGI IMG/M metagenome (GOLD analysis project Ga0214473, IMG submission 203509) | Soil microbial communities from uranium-contaminated site in the Upper Colorado River Basin, Wyoming, United States - RVT98D197 | ecosystem: Environmental > Terrestrial > Soil > Contaminated >... | reverse complement strand
GGTATGGATTACCGACGATCCGCAGACAACGGTCGTTCGTGGCTGCGGAAAGCTTCTCGACGACGATGTACTCCTGCGGAAAGTGAAAATTGCGGCGAGAAAATCGTAAAAAGGCCGAAGTCGGATACACTATAAATAGTATTCTTTGGCGTTTTGCGAGGCGCATGCTTCCTGCGCACCCGTCAGGCCTCTCTCCATAGAGAACTTCTTGATACAATAGTTAAGCGGGGTGACGGTGCTCGAAATCACGCGCCTCGCCGCGTAGTACAGATTAGGTAGTGTTCTATGAGTCCAATGAAACACCGTATCAATCGCATCGCTCCCATTGTCTCCCGCATCTTTGAGCCGATACTGGTCCTGCCTACGCTTGCGTTTGTCGGAGGGGTACGGGCAGGCTTAGGGCAGAGGGAGCTTCTGTTCTATGCCCTCTTTCTCCTCTGCGCCATTCTTCTCCCCGTCGGTCTTTTTCTCCTGTGGAGACGGAACGCGAAGGGTATTCCGTGGGACATGCCGGAGAGACGGACGCGCATCAAACCGCTCCTGGTCCTGTCGGGGCTCACGCTCGTATATTTTTCCGTCGTTCCCGCGTTCCATAACGGGATTCTTACCCGCCTCTTTTTCCTTTTGACCGTCTGGGTTATCGGGTTCACCGTATTGACGGGCAGGTGGAAGATTTCCGGACATACGGGGTGTCTCGCGTTGGTCGTCGGACTTTTCGTCCTGTGGTTCGGACGAACTGCATGGCCGCTCCTTCTCTTGGTACCTCTCGTCGGATGGGCGAGAGTCAGCGGAAAGAATCATACGGTTGCGGAGGTGATATCGGGAGTCGTGTATTCGTGGCTCTTTTTGTTGGTCTTTGGCGCACCACAATAAGCTAAAGCGGGAAAGTACAAGTTTGTACCACTTTATAGATATAAGTTACCAAGTTTGTACTAGTTTGTACTAGTTTGAAATAGAGGTAGAATTGTGTTTTTATGGTAAAACTCGGAAAAGCATTCTCCGATAGCGTCGTTTTCCAACGGGGTGGGCGGCGCACCCACGCAACTTTCGGCAAATTATGGTGGATGGGAGCCGGAAGAGCGCTCCTTTTTACGACAACACTCTTTCTGGCATTTTTTATTTTGCTCTGGCGGCTTTTTGATCTCACGGTCGTCCAGGGCAGACGGTATCGGGTTCTTGCGGATAACAACAGAATCCGGGAAATTACCCGTCATGCGCCGCGCGGCATTCTTTTTGATCGCACGGGAAAACCAATGGTTGCAAATTCGGTCCAGTATCGTCTGGTGAAGCCGTGCGAGGGAAAATCGCAGGAAGCATGCGTGACGTACCTCTCGCAAATCGAGGGCGAAGAACTGTCGGCCCATCTACAACCCGGTTGGTATGTGGAAAAGGATTACCTTCGCCAATACCTCTATCCCGAAAGTCTTGCGCACGTTATTGGTATAACCGGCGAGCTTTCCCGGGAGGAACTTGCCGACGAATACTACCAATTACGAAGCTATCACCTGGGAGACCGGATCGGACGGAATGGCGCCGAGGCTGTGTTTGACGAACGGCTGCGGGGACATGACGGCAGAGAACTTACTGAGACGGACGCGGAAGGACAGGCCGTCCGTACGCTCGGAATTGATAAGGAAACGCCTGGCGAAGACATCACGCTCTCTCTCGATGCATCGTTGAGTCAGGTCGTCAAAGACGCGTTTCCGCAGGGAGCAGACGGCGCGGTAGTCGTGTCAAAACCCGCAACCGGTGAGATACTTGCACTGTACTCAAGCCCGTCATTTTCGCCGAACGCGTTTACGACCGGGATGAGTCAATCGGAATATAACGGACTCATCTCGGACCCCAGCCTTCCCCTCTTCAATCGGGCGATAGGCGGTACGTACCCGCCGGGGTCGACATTTAAAATTGTCACGGCGCTTGCGGCAATCGAAGAAGGAGCCGTGAGCGCTTCAACGCATATTGAGGACGTTGGGGTTATCACCATCGGCCCCTTCAGCTTTCCGAACTGGTACTTTACGCAGTACGGGAGGAAGGAAGGAACGGTTGATATCGTTCGCGCGATCCAGAGAAGCAACGACATATTCTTTTATAAAGCGGGTGAATGGTTGGGCATAACGAAACTTGCCGCATGGGCCCGGAAAGTGGGCGTCGGCAGTCCGTTGGGTATTGAAGTAAGCGGCGAGGCATCGGGTCTGATGCCGGATCCTCCCTGGAAAGACCAGTATTTTACGTTGCCCGCTGATCGGGAGGCGCGGACAAACGAATGGTATCTGGGTGATACCTACCACGTCGCCATCGGACAGGGATATCTCTTGACGACACCGCTGCAGGTCAATGCGTGGACGAATGTGATCGCAAGCGGCGGGAAACTCTGCAGGCCGACGATCGGGAAAGAGACGAGAGACAAGAGACCCTTCGGTCAAACTCAGGGCAAGCAAGAGACAAAAAACTGCAAGGATCTCGCAATCCATGAGGAAACGATACGTCTCATCAGCGAGGGAATGCGGAAAGCATGTGAACCCGGTGGAACCGGATTTCCGCTCTTTAACTTCGGCGTCACGAAAAAAGCAACGCCATCCGGTACCTTTGTCCGCGTACCCGTCGCCTGCAAGACCGGGACGGCGGAATACGGAGATCCGAAGGAACGGACCCATGCGTGGTTCACCGCATTCGCGCCCATCCCAAGTGACGACGCTCAACCCCAGGGGTTGAGCGCGGAGAAAATACTGACCGGTGAACCGGAGATTTCCGTTACCGTCCTCGTTGAAGGCGGCGGCGAAGGGAGCTACGTTGCCGCCCCGATTGCGAAGAAGATTTTTGAGGAGTGGTTTTCAAGATAGGGTTCGTGAAACAACGGAAGTATTTCCGAGCGAAGTGTCTTTCTCTCAAGACGCAGAAGATTATCCCCTAAAAACATGAGGCCGTTGGCTGTGCGGATGGTGTCGCGAAGTGATCGTATTTGTTCCCGTGAGAATCCGAACAACGGATTCGTGACCAATGCGTCTGGATCCAGAAGCCAATAACGGTTGGTCCATTTTCTCACCCTGAGGTTTTGCATGAGTTGTCGCAGGCGTCGCGTATGGATGATGGAGTTCAGAGGCCATGTACCCCTAAGTTGGGGATTGATGATGTCTTCACTTATCCGCATCGAATCGACAACGCCCACCGCAGGCGCAAGCGGGCATCCGCAGGCAGCGATGTGAACAGAGGGATATCGCGTCTTGATACGGGAGAGAAAATTTTTCAGCAGTCGATCCGGAATTGCTGATGCGCGATACGTAGGATGAAAGTGTTGTGCATAGAGGAAATCAAGCTTGAGGAATTGAAATCCCCATGTATGAACGATCGTATGGATACAATGGAAAAGATATTCGCGCACATCGCGTCGGGCCAAGTCAAGTATCCATTTCCGATACGGCATGTTCCGATCGAACGGTGTAATTTTTCTTCCGTCGACCGGATTACCTGAAGAATCGCGTACCAGCCAGGCAGGATAACGCCGCGCAAGGGATGCATCAGGATCAACGAGGAACGGTGCGATCCACAATCCGGGTCGCAGTCCCATGTGTGTCAGTCTTTGCGCCAACCAACGCATGCCGTGCGGGAATGTATCCCGATCGGGAGTGAGCCAGTTACCCCACGTCGTCCAGCCGTCGTCGATGAGTATATAGGTAAGGGGAAGTCTGTGCTCCGTAATAAAATCTGCGTGCGATAGGATTTTTTCTTCGTCGATATGGGTTCCGTATGCTTGCCATGTGCACCAGCCGGTGACGGGTTTCTTCATGCGCCGTTTCGGGATCGCCACAGGAGCATATAGAAGAGGATGGTACGGATGTGGTGCATAATTCCGCAATGGGATATGTATCCGGGCGGACGGACACGGACTCCACGATTGCCAACCGAGGTCAACTATCGGAAACCGGGGTTTCTTCATACGCACCGTCCGTTGTGTTTTCTCAATGCGTCAATCATACTATCCGTACGACACATTGCCTATCCGTATGCACGTCGGGGTTTTCAGTTATTATTACCTCCCCGTTATCAACGGCGTTACCATTACGATTGCCGATTGGAAAAAATGGGGCGAGCAGAATGGGGTCACATTCACGATTTGCATACCGACATTAGACAAACGCGTATCGAAGGACCCGTCCGTCGTCATGTATCCTTCCGTACCCATATACCGACGGATCGGCATAACGGTTCCCATGTTTCCGAATGCGTTCGTCGAGAAGGAATTTGCCAAGCGACGCATTGATCTCATCCATGTACACCACCCGTTCTCTATAGGCAATCTTGCGCTCCTCACCAAAAAACGGCTCCGTGTACCTCTTCTCTTTACGTACCATACCCGATATACCGATTATGTGGCCTCGTATGCTCCGGGGTTTCTCGCGGAAATGTTCACCCGTTCGATCACACGTCGGATTGTCCGATTTATCAATCAATGCGATGCCGTGACGGCTGCAAATGAAACCCTACGGGATGAATTACGGAGGAACGGTGTCCGGACTCCCGTCTCCATCGTCCCGCCGGGTATTGATACGAAGCAATACAGTTCAGGAAATCGGGATGAAACCAGAAAGCGGTTGGGGATTGCACCGCAGGACACGGTTCTTCTCTATGTCGGAAGGCTTGCGAAGGAAAAAAATATCTATTTCCTCATGCATGCGTTTGCACGTATCCATTCGCGCGTACCCCACATACGGATGCTTCTTACGGGAAATGGCTTTGAGGAGCATGCGTTGCGTCGGTTTGTGGAAAAAAACGGTCTCTCCGCGCGTGTCCTTTTTGCAACACAGGAAACAGTGAAAACAATTCCGGGAATATATGCCTGTGCGGACGCATTTCTCTATGCATCACAGACGGAGACGTACGGACGCGTCATCGTCGAAGCGATGTCCGCAGCACTTCCGATTATTGCCTTGGCAGGACCGTCGATCGTGGATTTACTCCGGGATGGCGTTACCGGCAGAGTACTTTTTCATCAATCGCCGGAAGCATTCGGCGATGCCGTCGTTTCGGTCCTCGGGGATATCACCTCTGCGAAGTTCCTGGGTCTTCGGGCACAAAAAGAAGCGCGAGCGCGGTACGATAGTGCGGTTTCCTGGAAGCAATTATTCGGCGTCTACGACGCAATGCGCGCACAGTTCCGTGCATCATCGACGTGATCATTTCTATTCTTTCACCGATGCTGTTTGGTACACTGGGGAGTAATGGATGAGGAGAAAAAGCGTTGGGTGGCGTTTTCCGTTTTTCCCGGCATCGGGCCGGTACGCTTTCGACTCCTCTATGATTATTTCGGTTCCGCTCACGCCGCGTGGGATGCACCGATTGCGGAATTGAAGCATATTGGACTCGGTGAAAAGCGGAGTGACGCGTTTGATCATTTCCGCAAAACATTTGACCTCGACGGGTACGTTTCGCAGCTTGCAGAACTCCATGTTTCCGTCCTCACCCTCACCGATCCGAAATATCCGGCGCTTTTGAAAAAAATTTCTGATGCGCCGTTTCTTCTGTACGTTCGGGGAAAACCCTCCTATCGGGTATCATCAGGCGGAAAGCACGAGAAAATTCCGATCCGCATGAATCGAACACTCGCGGTTGTCGGGACACGCAAGGTCAGCCGGTACGGCGTTGAAGTCACGCAGAAGATCGTCACGGATCTTGTCTCTGCAGGTGTGACGATCGTGAGCGGCATGGCGTATGGCGTCGATGCCGTCGCGCACCAGAGTGCGCTCGATGGCGGCGGTCAGACGGTTGCGGTGTTGGGTTGCGGCGTGGACGTCATTGCTCCACCGAGCAATCGGAGGCTCTATGAGGAGATTATCGCAAGCGGCAGAGGAGCGATCGTATCCGAAATGCCTTTGGGTTTGCGGCCGAATAAAGGGATTTTTCCTGCGCGGAACCGCATAATCAGCGGCTTGAGCCTCGGGGTTCTGGTCACGGAAGGAGCGGACGACAGCGGGGCATTGATTACGGCCCGTTATGCAGGCGAACAGGGACGGGACGTTTTTGCGATTCCCGGACCCATCACCAATCCGATGAGTCGCGCGCCGGCAAAACTTCTGAAAAGCGGAGCAAAACTCGTCGAACGGGTTGAGGATATTTTGGAAGAACTCAATATAGAAGGTACCCTTCGGAAAGACTCAGGGCAAGCGAGAGGTGTGTATGAAGGCGAAACGAAGGAAGAGAAAAAGATTCTCTCCGTATTGGGATCCGATCGGCTTCATATGGACGATATTGTCCGAGCATCCGGCTTGACAACGGCGAAAGTCGCCGCTACCCTGACAGTTCTTGAAATAAAAGGTATAGTGAAGGATTATGGAGAGAAAGTGTATGGACGTACGGAATGAAATCCGACAAATAAGCAAATCCGACAAATAATTTGTAGTATTTGTAGTATTGGTAGTATTTATCGGATTATTTGGGCTATGAATCTCATCATCGTTGAATCACCGACAAAGGCTCGAACACTCACCCGATTCTTGGGGGACGGCTATACGGTTGAAGCGAGCATGGGGCACATACGGGATCTGCCGAAAAGTTCGTTGGGCGTTGATATAGAAAAACAATTTGCGCCGAAATATATCATTCCGAAGGACAAAGCCAAACACATGAAGCGGTTGAGCGACATGGCCCAAAAAGCACGCCGGGTGATCCTTGCGACGGATCCCGATCGTGAAGGCGAGGCGATTGCGTGGCACATCAGCGAAGTCCTCCATGACCGCGCAGGCGAGAAGGCGCAGGGCATACAACGGATTGTTTTCCATGAAATTACCAAAGAGGCAATTGATGAAGCGCTCAAAAATCCACGTGATATTGACCAAAAGCTCGTTGCGGCACAGCAAGCCCGACGGGTGCTTGATCGGTTGGTGGGGTATAAATTGTCGCCGCTTTTGTGGAAGAAGCTTTCAAAACGCTGGCTGTCTGCCGGTCGCGTACAGTCGGTCGCCGTACGGCTGATTGTCGAGCGCGAGCGGGAGATTGCAAAGTTTGAAAGCCAACCGTACTGGGTAATCGAGGGAGAATTTTCCGCGCACGGGAAAACGATACGCGCAATCCTTTCGTCCCACAATGAGAAACCGTACGAAGAGACGCAGGCGTTTCCGCTCTTTGACGGTACGTATACGGTTACGAAAACCTCCATTGTTACGGAAGCGGAAGCCAAAGCAATCGTTGCGAATCTTACGCCCCCGTTCACGGCATCTGCCGTTGAGCGCAAGGAGGTATTGCGATACCCATTGCCTCCGTATACCACCAGTACGCTCCAGCAGGATGCCGGACGAAAGTTATATTTTTCGTCAAAAAGGACGATGCAGGTTGCGCAGAAGCTGTATGAAGAGGGATACATTACGTACCACCGGACCGACAGCGTCAATTTATCCCAGAAATTCTTAAACGAAGCGCGCGAATATCTGACGGAAGTCTACGGACGCGCGTATGTCGCGGACAAACCCCGCCAGTACCAGACGAAGTCAAAGGTTGCTCAGGAAGCGCACGAGGCGATCCGTCCGACCAATTGCAAAACGCTCGCCGCGGATCTCAAAAATCACCGGGAACTCAACCGGGATCATGTGCGGCTGTACGAATATATTTTTAAACGTGCCGTCGCAAGTCAGGCAAAAGAAGCGAGGATTGATGCGACGGAAATCCGCATCACGAGCGCCAACAAGTACCTCTTTAAAGCCCAGGGGTCAGTCGTAACCTTTGACGGATTCCTGCGCATCGTGGGGACGCAAAGCGAGGATACCGTTCTGCCGCCGGTTGCCGTCGGAGACACGCTCCCTTTGACCGGCGCGCTTCCGGTTTCCAAAGCAACCAATCCTCCTCCGCGCTATACCGAAGCGAGTTTGGTGAAGACGCTTGAAGAGAAAGATATCGGCAGACCGAGTACCTATGCGCCGATCATCTCAACCATTCAGGACCGGCAGTACGTGGTAAAAGAGGAGAAAAAGCTCAAACCTACGGAACTCGGGACCGCCGTAACGGACTTTCTTGTCCGGTATTTCTCGGAAATTATTGATCTGCCGTTTACGGCGACCATGGAAGAGAGTCTTGATGATATCGCAAAAGGCGAGAAGCAGTGGGTGCCGGTAATTTCCTCGTTCTACGAACCGTTCGCAAAGAAACTTGAATCGACGTACGAGCAGGCATCGAAAGTGAAAATTGCCGAAGAGGAAATAGGAGAAGCGTGTCCGACCTGCGGAAATCCGCTCGTAGTGCGCGTCGGAAGGTTTGGCAAGTTTATCGCGTGCAGTACGTTTCCCGCGTGTACGTACACGCGGCAATTTGTGAATAAAATCGGGAAACCCTGCCCGCGCTGCGGCGGCGATATCGTGTACAAGAAAAGCCGTCGAGGGAAGTCTTTTTACGGGTGCAGTAATTATCCGAAATGCACGTTCGCGGCATGGAAAAAGGAAGATATCGTCTGACGCACATGACGCTCGGCCGCTTACAAAAACGGATTCTGGTCAGTGTTGCGATTGTCATAATCGAACTGTCCCTCATCGCCGTGGGTCTTGAGGTGTATCTGCGGTCAAAAAGCACGTACGTTATCAGTCAGCGACAGGGAACCGGAATCGGGAAGGCGGTCGTTGATCCGGAACTTCTTATCGTCCATACACCCAAAGGAAAACGGCTTCTTCCCAACGTCCAGGTTATTGTCCGCAATCACTTTTTATCCCACCAGGACGTGACCATCACGACCAACGCGTTCGGGTTCCGCGATGAGGAGATGACACGGGAAAAGAAAGAGGGGGAGGTGCGCATACTCGTCCTCGGAGATTCGATTACGTGGGGCGATTCTCTTGATGCCACGGACGTGTATGTCGAACAGGCGCAGGCGCGGCTTCGCGAACAGTATCCGGGAAAATCCATTGAGGTCATCAATGCAGGGATCGGTGATATCGGACTTCTGGAAGAACTCGACATACTGAAGGATCAGGGACTTCAACTCGCCCCCGATGTCGTTGTCGTCGGATTTTACCTCAATGACAGTCGTCCGCCGTGGGGTCTCCCGCAGGAACTCGGTCGCCGAGGATTTCTCCGGCGTCATAGCGTGCTTGCGGAAACGATCTATCAGTGGCTTAAACTGAAAAACATACTCATCGAACGCGGGATAGACCGCGGATATTGGTGGTTTAATCGCGAGAGCTATGACTGGCAGCATGACCGCACGGCATTTCTCGCTTTTGCCGACTCGGCGAAGCTCGATTGGGGCGTGGCGTGGGACGAGCGTTCATGGGCATCGCTTACCGGACCATTTGACGAGCTTGCGAAGCTCTCCCGCGATCACGGGTTTCGGGTCGTTCTCCTTGCTTTTCCCGTCCGGTATCAGGTTGATGCGCCGTTTATCGAAGACTTGCCGCAAAGGAAACTGCGCGAGGTCGCCGAGATGCACGGGTGGTCCTATCTTGATCTCCTCCCGGTTCTTCGACAACACCAGGCCGAAGATCTCTACTTCGATCAGGCGCATCCGAATGCACGCGGAAATGCATTGATCGGTCAGGTGCTTGCGGACTACCTCATGACAAACGGACTCATCCAGCCGTAAAAATCCGACCAATCCCTCGACTCCGTTTAGGACAGATCCGACCAATACTACCAATCCGACCAATAAACAAATACTACCAATCCGACCAATACTATAAATTCACAAATTCAACGAAATAACAAAGTAACGAACTAACCAACTAACCAACGAACCAATCCGAACATTTGTAGTATGTGTGGCATTTGTAGTATTGTAATGCTATGGATGAACGGAGAAGGTCGCTTGCAGTGCTGACGGTCCTCATCGCGCTTTTCATACTCGTGATTGTCGTCGTTGGCATGATCATTTCTTCCCGCCGCGTTCTTTCGCCGGTTCCCGAGGACAATGCCATCAAGATTATTTTTGTCACGCCAACCGTAACGCCGCCTGCCGTAACCGAGTCCTCCGATGACGGATCGGTTACGCCAACCGTGGCGCCGTAATCTTTCGATGGGGAATATCCTCGAACGTGATCACCAACTCTTCGTTGTACTCAACCGGCTTCCGCACGTTCCGTTGACGGATGCGATCGCCCTCATCCTTTCCGGCGTCGGTACATACGGACTTATCTGGGCAGTTCTCGGTTTGTGGATTTTCATCCGGGAAGAACGGAAGGATCGGTGGTTTTTCCTCCAATGTGTTCTTGCCGGCATCGGCAGTTTTTTCATGACGGAAATCATTTTGAAACCGGTCATCGGAAGATTCCGGCCGTATGCGGAGTTTGTCACAACGGTTGTCGGAAGGGCGAGCACCGGCTATTCGTTTCCTTCGGGACATGCCACATTTGCTTTTGCCCTTGCCATCGTTCTTGCACGAAAAGAACCGCGGTATGCATGGTGGTTATTTCTCCTGGCAATTCTTGTGTCCCTGTCGCGGATTTATCTCGGACAACATTATCCGCTGGATATCCTCGCCGGAGCAGTATGCGGGACGATACTCGGTTTGTTTTCCATCGGCGTCACTCAATTGGTGCGGGCAGGATTCGCGAAAAAGAGAAATGAGAGGCGCCTGTCTTGACACCGGAACGCCTGCGTGTGACGATGGAATGGCTATGCGATTGTCGTCGCCCTTCAGCCTCGTCAGGCGTGCTTTTCGTCTCTTTTTCACACCACGGAATTTCATACTATATCTCGGAATCGGCATTCTTCCGCTCGGCGTTCTTCTGGTGTGTGTCGCGGCAGCTTCGGTTATCCTTCCGATGTTTGCGCCGTTTGTTGCATCACTTTTCCCGGGCGGCAGAGCCGAAGCCGGGACCGTCCTCATGCTCTTATCAGGAGGAGTACTCGCTGCGTTTGCGCTGTACTATATCGGGAGCTTCTATTCCGCGACGCTGTATCAGCTCCATTTTGCCGTCGCAAACGGAGGAGACATTCATGTACGCGAGTTACTCCGCAACGGGTGGCGTTTGGCCGGACACCTCCTCGTCGTTTCGTTGCTTCTCGGACTCATCATACTACTCGGATTTATTCTCCTGATTATTCCGGGGTTCATTTTCATGGTGTGGTTTACCTTTACCACGATAATCGCCGTTATCGAACCATCGGATACCGATCCGTTCAAATCGAGTAAAGTAATGATCTCCGGCCGTTTTTGGCCGGTCGTCGGACGTCTCGTCCTCTTCTCAATGCTCTCCATCATCCCGTATACGATTTTGAGGGAGATCTCACCGATCGCAGGTACATTATGGAGTCTTACTTCACCCTTCTTCGGACTTCTCCTCATGCTTCTCTATATTGATGTGAAGCAGGCGAGCGTACCCGGATAGACGGTACTTGCTATAATAGGAGCGATGAAATTGAATGCACGGCAGCTTCGAACGACCGAACCGGATCCTACCGCAGTCACACAGCTCAAGAAGAATCCCGTTACCATCATTCTTGATAACGTTCTTGATACGTATAACGTCGGGTCGATTTTCCGTTTGGCAGATGCGGTCGCTGCGAAAAAAGTATACCTGTGCGGTGAGACCCTGACGCCGCCTAATCCGCGAATAAAGAAAGCATCGATCGAAACATGGAAGTGGGTGGATTGGCAATATGCACCAACTGCGTTGGACGCAATTGCCGAATTAAAAATGAAAAATGAAAAATTAAAAATTATTGCAGTGGAGCAGGACAAGCGAAGCAAGCCGTTTTACGAAGTACGCTATGAGTTTCCGTTGGCAATCGTGGTGGGCAATGAGACGATCGGGGTCTCCAAGGAAGTTCTTGATATGGCGGATGCAATCGTGGAACTGCCGATGTGGGGAGTGAATAAGTCACTCAATGTCATGGTTAGCTGCGGGATCGTTCTCTACGAAATAATGAAGCAACGCGCGGCGACGGAGTGATACAATGTGCTGGTATGACCGCTCGCACCCATGACGCGATCGCATTTACCTCACTCGTGACCGCAGCGACCTTCAATCCTCCGGAAAATCTCACACTTCTCACGGTTTTCGTATCACTCGTCGGGAATGTTATCGGAGCGCTCCTCCCCGATATCGACCAGGCGACAAATCGTCTCTGGGATCTGCTGCCGTCAGGGAATGCGGTCGGCAAACAATTTCGCGTCCTCTTTCTCCATCACCGAACGATAACCCATTCGCTCCTTGGCGTGTTTCTCGCGTATATGTTGCTCCACGGTGTGCTTCCGCTTGTCCTCAATGCTGTGACAATCGACATGACCATTGTAACGTGGAGCATCATGATCGGGTACGTATCGCATCTCGTCGCCGACTCTTTGACGAAAGATGGAATACCGCTTCTCTTTCCGATCCAATGGAACATAGGGTTTCCTCCCCTTCACGCCCTACGGATATCGACAGGGGGATGGATTGAAAAATATCTCGTATTGCCGGCAATAGGCGTCTATCTTCTCTGGTTTGTGTGGTCGTACCAGAGTGAGATGATGTCTTTAGTACACGTGATTCGACTGCAATAGTATGGAAGTATGCGAACCTTCCAATCTTCTTATATGCAGCATCCGTTAAAATTTAATCGTCGCACGCTCATCATCGCGAGTCTTTTGTTTTCCATTGCACTCATTATTCGTACCGTCTTTTTGAATTTTGTCCCGGTCGCTTTATCTCCGGATGAAATAACGTATGTTCTGAATGCGAAATCCATTTATTTAACGGGGAAAGATATCAGCGGTACCTGGAATCCGTTGTTACTGACTCCGGTACCCTATGAACACCCGCAGTCTGAACTTATCTATCCGGTATTGACGCCGTTTATCGGACCTGTACCGTTTTCGCTCGCGAGCGCGCACCTGCCGGGCGCCGTGTTTTTATCCGCATTGGCGGTCATAGTATTTTTGTTTTCCCGCAGGTTTCTTGGAGACGTTCCTGCAGGTATTATCGGAATCGTTGCCGCCGTAAATCCCTGGGGCATTATATTCGGAAGAACAGCCTATGATACGGAATTTTCTCTGGTGTTTTATTACCTGTTTATCTATCTGACCGTCACCGCGAAACGCTGGTGGAAGTTGGCGGCGATCATACCCCTGGCTCTCGGGTTTTATACGTATATGGGATTTAAGATTATATTTTTACCGGTCGTTTTGGCGACTCTGGTATTTGCAAGGAGTATGGATAGGAAAAAATCTTTGGGTGAGTATGTGGCGATAGGACTATCTGCGGTGCTTCTGTTGTTTTTATTCTTAAGTACCGTCGGTCTGCAATCGACGAAAAGCAGACTATCCGAAATCTCTCTCTATGATCCGTCCGCGGTAGTGCAAACAGTCAACACGTTGCGGAGGCAATCCCTTTCCGGTCCGTTGACTCCGTTCTTTATCAATAAAGTGACCGTTGCATTTCGGGATAATCTTAAAAAATATCTCGGGGCCTATTCTCCCGATTATTTATTTATTGATAATGAGGCGACGCCGGGGCATACATTTTTGAATCACGGGTATCTGTATTACACGGACATCGTATTTCTTGTCATAGGTTTCTGCTGGATATTTACGTATAACAGAAAGTTATGGCTCTATATCGTCTCGCTTCTTTTGTTTTCGCCCCTGCCGTCGATGGTGAGCGGGATAAGTCTCTCATATGCGCAACGGTCGTCATTTATGTTTCCGCCCGTGTATATTTGCATCGGCGCAGGTATCTATTTCCTGTGCACCGTTTCGAAACGCCGGTGGTATACGGTTTGCGTGGGGACGCTTATCGGGATCGTGACGGGAATACAGCTGGCTAACTTTTTGTATCTCTACTTTGCCGTATACCCGGTGTATTCAGCAGAGGGTATGGGTTTTAGCTCACGGGTCGCGGCGCACTATATGAAACAAGCATCCCAAGCCGGCCGAAACGTCACCTTTGTATCCGGGAATCCGAAAGGTATGTTTAAAAATTTTTTGTTTTATAACGATGAATACGTACAGGCGACAGTGCCTGTCGTGCAAAAAGCAGTGAGGGAAAATGTGTATACATGGGGTACGATTTCATTTATTACCTGTGACGATGTGGCAGTGCTGAATCGCAATGTAACCTACGTTTACATACCCGGAGATCATTGTCCGATATTTAGTACTACAAAAGATGCCGTATCGATAAACCAGCTCAAAGATGCGGGAACGGTATATGCCATTATCAATGATGCCGTATGCAGTCCGTACGAACTTCATCGGTATCCCGCCGGATTACGGCTCAATGATTTTTCTTTTACGCATTTGAGTACAGGTCAATTCTGCACGTCCTTTATTTTTGACCAGCGCGAGGCGATTTGATCAGCGTAATTACTGTACGGCATATATGTATGAGTTGTTTGCCGCGTAGACCTCCCGGATCGACGCATCAACCATGAATAACGGAACGCGCATCGGGCTGTACATATATTTGATTCCCTGTTTATGAAGCTCCGCGACTAACGTCCGTCTGTTTTCCGAATCTGTTGAAAGAGATCCGGATGGCGACGCGAGATTCCTGATCGTCTGGACGACAGCCGCCCTGCCGCTGATATCCTGATTCGGGAAATCCGTCCATGTTGTATGAAAGTAACTCCGTTTATCGGCAAGAGCGGGGAAATGGAGCGTCGTAGCGTCGTGGTACCATCCGAGGAGATCATCTATTGTATTTCCGGTTCCTGACGGCGGCAATTCTAATACCGTATCGTCATATGTTCCGTGAGACCGCAGGTACAGATATGGAGCAAACGTCGAGATACGCGGACGCGTTTTAGGTACCATCACATATTTCGTCCATATTTCATATGCGGATGGCAGGGTACAAAGAACGACGACACCGACCAGCGTCCAGCGGGCTATCCGGTGCATCCGCATGTCGGTAAGGATCCCCAGTCCGTACGCGGCAAATATCGAAGCGATAAACGGGTAGTACCATGCGAGTTGGATGATTTCAAATACTTTAACGCTTTGGATAAATAGGAGTGGGATAACAAGTGTCGTTACGGCCATAACCGCGAGGACGAGGGGAAATAGGGACGGAAGTTTACGTTTTTTTACTGCAATATATCCGCCCGCAAGTATCCCGATAAGCCGTGTTCCGAGATTTCCGAGAACAAATAACGTCAGCGCGTAGGCCTCAATTTTCACCAGGCCGCGGATGACGGAAAGCCGTGAATACGTATCGAATTTTTCACCGAAATTGTACCACGGAAGGTTGGTCATCATCATACTTCTGGTTTCCCACAACGGAAACCAAATAAGAAAACTCCCTTTTCCGGCAAATACGCCGAATGTAGCCGCGGCGATGAGGACGGCAACCAGTGCTGATCCTGCGACGCGAAATTTTTTCCGGAATATCTCAACGGCGCAGAGGAAGAGAAATCCCGCAAATACCATGATACCCGCGTACACCTTAAAAATCGGCATCAGTCCGGTTGCTGCTGCAGCCAGGTATAACCATCGGATGTTTCGAGTCTGCAGATATTGAAATATCATGATAAGCCACACAGTAACGAGGACCAGAGAAAATGCAAACGGCCAATTCAGCAGTGCCGATGGCGGTTGATCTATGCCGAACGTGCTCGTGAGCGAGACTCCGGTATGCCCCACGAGACGGAGGATAAATCCGAAACTCCCGCCGAACATAACAAAAAATACTCCCCAAAGAGCGGCGGACCGCCGTTTAGTCCACAAGGTGAGAAGCGAATATACGCCGAATCCGATCGTTATCGCGGTAAGTACCGGGAAAAAGTGATAATACAGCGATTCGGCAGGAATACCCGACAGGGTGCCGGTAGTCGCCAGAATGAAATCCGCGAAAAAATGATACCCGAGGAGCGGGACACCGGCAAATCCGGGGTTTTCCGGCGGGAAATGAGCCATGAGCTCATGGGTATAGGCCAGATGGATAAGGTCGTCTCCGCTGGTAAAAAATGTCCGGCCCCAGATACCGCTGAGGGTCAATGGCAAGGTGAACAGGATCGAGAGTATGGCGACGATTGCCAGTGAAGCCGTGTGTTTTTTGTCCCACGGCAGTCTGAATTTCAGATGATTTCGGGAATCCCATGCGATAGCAATAAGCGGGAGATACACTACCGGCAGGGCATGAATCCAAGACAATAGATACACAGCGAGAGTGAAAAA
>Ga0214473_10004899_pt1 | contig 16073 bp, 9 predicted proteins | sample RVTome_7_FD_203509 | JGI IMG/M metagenome (GOLD analysis project Ga0214473, IMG submission 203509) | Soil microbial communities from uranium-contaminated site in the Upper Colorado River Basin, Wyoming, United States - RVT98D197 | ecosystem: Environmental > Terrestrial > Soil > Contaminated >... | reverse complement strand
CTTCCGTTTCCCCTCCGCGGCGGAGGGGAAACGGAAGGCGGCGGAGGACAACCTCGAGCGGATCCGGATCATCCTCCAGGAGATCGAGAAGCAGCTCAGACAGCTCGAGTCGGACCGCGGCCACGCGCTGAAGTACAAGGACCTGAAGGGGAAGCTCGACCTCGCGAGGGCGCAGCTCGCGCACAAGAACAGGGAGCTGTGCGAGGAGGCGATCGCGAGCACGAAGGAGCAGATCGAGAGGCACGACGCGGAGCGGCGGAAGTTCGAGGCGCAGAAGGAGAGTCTCCGCACGGAGCTCGCCGCCGCCGTGGCGCACCTCGAGGAGCTCGAGGCGAAGATCGCGGAGCGCGGCGGGGACGAGGCGAGGCAGCTCCAGGACAAGCTCAACCAGTTCCGAATCGACCGCGCGACGACCGAGAACGACGCGGAGAAGGCGAAGGACGCCGTGAAGCAGCTCAAGGCGGAGGCGGGCGAGGTCGCGAGGGAGCGGGCCCGCCAGCAGAAGGAGATCGACGGCGTCGCGAAGGAGCGCGAGGCCACCGCCAAGAGGCTGTCCGCCGTGGAGGCGGACCTGAAGGACGCCGAGGCGGAGCTCAAGGACGTCGACGCGTTCGCCGCGAAGTCCGACGCGAAGGTCTCCGGCCTCCAGCGGGAGATCGTCGGGCTGAACCAGCAGGTCGACGAGCTCGAGGAGAAGGTCCACGCCCTCACCCTGGAGGGGGACCGCCACCGGGACGCGACCGCGCGGCTCGAGGAGGAGATCGCGCAGCTCGCGGAGTCCCGGAAGGCGAACCAGCTCGAGCTGGACGACACGGAGTTCCAGATCAAAGGGATCAAGGGGGACACGAAGGACTCGACCAAGTCCGCGCGGAAGCTCCAGGACGAGTTCTACGCGAAGCGCAAGGAGGAGGCGGAGCTCTCGAAGGAGGTCTCGGAGCTCGAGGGGGCGATCCTCGGCCTCACGCGGGACTACGAGCGGCTGAAGGCGGAGTCCCAGGTCGCGGACGCGTTCGCAAAGGGCTACACGCGCGCGGTGGCGGCGGTGCTCGAGGCGCGCGACCGGGGGCAGATCAAGGGGATCCACGGCACCGTCGCGGAGCTCGCGACGGTCGACAAGCGGTCTGAGGCGGCGATCAACGTCGCCGCGGGACAGAGGATGCAGGCGGTCGTCGTCGACACGGACGCCGTGGCGGCGGAGTGCATCGAGTTCCTGAAGAAGGGCCGCGCGGGCCGGGCAACGTTCCTCCCGCTGAACAAGATGCTCGCGAACCGCCCCCGGGGGAAGGCGGTGATGCTCGCGAAGGAGACCCTCGGGTTCGCGATCGACCTGATCACGTTCGACGAAAAGTACCGCGACGCGTTCTACTACGTGTTCGGGGACACGCTCGTCGTCGACACGCTGGACAACGCACGGCGGGTCATGGGCGGCGTCCGCCTCGTGACCGTCGGCGGCGAGCTGATCGAGGCCTCCGGCGCGATGATCGGCGGGGAGTTGGAGCGCGCGCAGGTCCGCTTCGGCGGGGCCTCCCGCGGGGAGCTCGAGAAGGTCGCCGCGGACCTCCGGAAGGCGACGGAGCAGGCGGACAAGGCGCGGGAGCGGCTCGTCTCCCTCCGGGGGGAGCTGCGCACGCTCGAGGACGATCTCAAGGAAGTCGGGGCCACGTCGAGCACCGTCGAGGTGAAGCTCGACGCGCTCGAGGCGAAGCGGAAGGACTTCGCCGCCAGGGTCAAGGCGGCCGACGACGCCCTGAAGGAGAAGGGCGCGCGGCTCGCCGAACTCCGGAAGATCGCGGAGCGCACCGGGCAGGACGTCGAGCGCCTCTCGAAGCAGCTCGAGGCGTTGCGGGGGCAGCGGGACGGGAAGAAGAAGCAGGTGATCGACGCGACGCCCCAGCAGGTGGCGGCGCGGATGAAGGAGCTCACCGCCAAGAAGGCGGAGCTCGCGGAGGAGTCCCACGCCCTCGCCGCCAAGGTCGAGACGTTCGACACGCAGCTGAAGGTCTTCGGCGAGAGGCTCGCGGAGTTCGATGAGAGGTTGGCGGCGAACCGCCAGACCTCCGAGGAGAACGCGTCCCGGATCGCGGACGACACCGCCCGGCTCGAGGAGATGGAGAAGGAGATCCGCGGCCTCGAGAAGATGTCGGAGGCGATGGGCCGCGAGGTGAAGGACCTCCAGACGGGCCGGGACGAGGCGTACAAGGGGAAGACGGACCTGGAGGCGGCGGTCGACAAGGTCCAGCAGAAGATGGAGGCGAAGGAGGCGATGTTCCTCGGCCTCCAGCAGACCCTGCAGGAGCAGGGAGAGCAGCTCCGGCAGGCCGAGGCCGAGCTCGCGGCGGTGCAGATCGAGGTGTCGGGCGAGCTTCCGAGCATGGAGGCGCTCAAGAGGACGATCGCGGAGGCGGAGGCGCAGGTCAACGCGCTCGGCAACGTGAACCTCCGGGCCCTCGAGGACTACGACGAGCAGCAGAAGCGGCACGACGAGCTCACGGCGGAGTTCCAGCAGCTCGAAGTGCAGCGCACGGACCTCCTCGCGATGGTCGGCGAGCTGAACGGCAAGAAGAAAGAGGGCCTGCTGAAGGTCTTCCAGGCGATCAACGAGAACTTCAAGCAGGTGTACGCGGAGCTGAGCGAGGGCGGCGAGGCGGAGCTTGTGCTGGAGAACGAGCAGGACCCGCTCTCCGGCGGGCTGATCGTGAAAGCGAAGCCTCCGCACAAGAAGGTGCTCCGCCTGGAGGCGCTCTCCGGCGGCGAGAAGTCCCTCGTGTCGATGGCGTTCATCTTCGCGATCCAGCAGTACGACCCGTCCCCGTTCTACATGCTCGACGAGGTCGACCAGAACCTCGACGCGGTGAACGCGGAGAAGGTCGCCCGGATGATCGCGCGGAACGCACGGACCGCGCAGTTCGTGCAGATCAGCCTCCGGAAGGTGACGCTGAAGGAGGCGGACCACATCATCGGCGTGACGATGCGCTCCGACAGCATCAGCGAGCTCGTGATGAAGGTGAACTTGGCGGACGTGCACGAGGAGAAGCCCCCCGCGGAGGTGCCCGCGTGACCCAGTACGAGGATGTCCTGAACCACCTGATGTTCCACAAGGCCCTCGCTGCGGACCATGAGTCCGGCGACCGGATCACCCGGTACCTCCGGATGGTCCGGGAGATCGAGAGCGGCCACTACCTGGCGGTGCGGGACCCGATGGAGAAGGCGATCGCCGCCGCGTTCGAGCTCGTGCTCGAGAACCAGTTCAACCCGTGGGAGATCGACCTGGCGGCGTTCAGCCGCCTGTACATGGAGAAGGTGCGCGACGACGGAGTCGTGAACTTCGTCACCGCGGGGAAGCTCGTCGCGATGGCGTGGTCGATCCTGAAGATGCAGAGCGACGCCCTCGTGGCGAAGGCCGAGCCGCCGAGGCAGGAGGAGTTCTTCTTCTCGGACTGGGACCTCGGCCTCGACGTGTACGACACGCCGCAGCAGTTCGACTACACCCAGGCGGTCCTCCAGGGTCGCGTCCCGATCCAGGAGGCGATCCGGCGCGAGGGCCGGCGCGCGGTCACGCTCGTGGAGCTGATGCAGGCGCTCGACGAGGCGCGCGCGGAGGCGGCCCGGCAGCTCGAGCTGGCGGCGCTGCGGGCGAAGATGCGGCCGACGACGGCGAAGGACTTCGAGAAGAAGGTCCACGGGGAGGACCTGAACGAGGACCTCGCGTTCACGTGGTCCCGCATCCTTCAGTTCGACGGCGCGCCGATTCCGCTCGACAGCCTCGCGGCCCGCGACCCGTGGGAGCGCATCACGGTCTTCATCTCCGTCCTCTTCCTCGCGAAGATGGACAAGGTCGCGATCAGCCAGAAGGACTTCCCGTACGGGGACATCTTCGTGAAGCGCCTCTCCGAGGAGGAGACGCTCGAGCCCGTGGTCGCGGCCCCGAAGCCGGAGGTGGCGGCGTGAGCGAACAAGGCGTCGTCGAGGCCGCGTTGTATAGCGCGGGGAAGGCGCTGGCGGTCGAGGAGGTCGCGCGGACGACGGGCCTCGCGCCGGAGGTCGTCCGCGCGTGCCTCGCCGCCCTCGCGAAGGCGTACGACGCGGCCGGGAGCGCGATCGAGGTCGCCCGCATCGGGGACAAGTGGACGATGCAGATCCGCGCGGAGTACGGGGAGCGGGCGCAGGCCTTCGCGCCGCCCGAGATCGCGAGGGACGTCCTCCGGACGGCCGCGCTCATCGCGTTCCACCAGCCCGTGAAGCAGAGCGACATCGTCCGCATGGTCGGCGGGAAGGGATACGAGCACGTGCGGTCGCTCGTGGACCTGAACCTCGTCACGGCGAAGCCGGTCGGTCAGACCCTCGAGCTGCGGACGAGCCCCCGGTTCCCGGAGTTCTTCGGGCTCCCCGCGACGGACCGGGAGGCGATGCGCCGCCTCCTCGCGGAACGTGCCGGCGTGCCCCTGGAGGCGCCGCCTAAGGCCGTCCCCGCGGAGCCCTCGGAGGGATCCCCCCAGGAGCCGCCGGACGCGCCGCCGGAGGGGTCCTCCACCGGGGACCCATCGGGAGTAGAGAACGCGTAGAGAATCCTGGTGGGTACGTTTATCTACCCCCAGGTTCATCGGATTTCTCGGCCCCTCCCCCGAAGCGAGCGGGCAAGCCGAACTAGCGGAGTCGGGCAGCATGGGCAGTGGATTCCTTCGGGACGTCGCCCTCCGGAAGCAGCTCGAGGAGAAGGTCAAAGAGGCGACGAAAGCCCGCCAGCAGGCGGAGTCCGAGATCAGCGCGGCGAAGGCCCTCGTCGAGGGCGCGAAGGCGATCGACGGGGACGTCACGGACGCGGAGGCTGCGCTCGCGGAAGCGAACTCTCTGATGTCCGCGAAGGACTTCCGGTCCGCCCTCGAGAAGGCGGCGGAGGCGAGGGAGCGCGGGAAGCGCGCGTACGCGGACCGGGCCCGCCACTTCCTCGACACGACGAGGTCCCTCCTCACGGTGACGAAGGGGATGGGGGTCGAGGACAAGGACGGGCTCCAGGCGATCGACAAGGCGGAGGAGGCGTTCGCGAAGGAGGAGTACGAGTCCTCGATCGACCTCGCCAAGAAGGCCTGGAAGCGGAGCGAGAAGGTCATCCACGAACACCTCTCCTCGTCGTTCTCCACCGCGCAGTCCCTCATCATCACGGCCAAGAACATGGGCAAGGACGTGGCGGCCGCGGAGGACCTCCTGTCCCGCGCGCGGTCCGCGGTCGAGGGGAACGACTACGAGGGCGCCCTCTCCTTCACGAAGGAATGCCTCGACATCGTCTCCGGGGAACTGAAGGCGGAGGTCGACAAGGCGATGGGGGACGCCCTGGCGGCGCTGAAGACCGTCCAGGAGTTCGGCGGCGACGCCGCGAACGTCGCGCGCCTGATCGAGCGGGCGAAGGCGGACCTCGGCCGGTCGGACTACGACAAGGCGCTCAACTCGCTCAAACAGGCGCGGCAAGAGGGGGAGCGCGCGCTCGGCAAGGGGCTGGAGTCCCGCACGTCGGAGTTCGCGAAGATGCTCGCGGACGCGGAGGCGATTGGGGCGGACGTTTCCCAGGCGAGGACCCTCTTCGCGACGTTCGAGCGGGCGCTCCGGGAAGGCAAGCTCCCGGAGGCGACGTCCGTCGCCCGGGAGGCCTACCAGCTCCTCCAGAAGGCGCAGTTCGACCGCGTCCTCGTCACGATCGGCGCGTCGCGGGACAAGTTCGTCACGGCGCGGAACATCGGCGCGGACCTCAACCCCGCGCTCGAGCACCTGAACCGCGCGCGGGCGGCGATGCAGACGGGGCAGTTCCAGGAGGCGCTCTCGGCCTCGCGGAAGGCGGACGAGGTCGTGGACCAGATCGTCCGCGAGTACCAGAACGTCGAGGAGGAGATCCGCTCCATGCAGCGCTCGTTCGCGGACGCGGAGGTCCTCGGCGTCGACACGACCGGGGCGAAGCGGTACATGGAGCGGGCGCGGTCCATGCTCGAGAACCGCGACTTCCGCGCGGCGGTCGACACGCTGCGCCGGAGCCGCGAGGAGCTCGAGCGGGCCCAATCCGAACGGTCGATGGACGCCGTCGAGAAGGCGGAATTCCTCCTGACCGCCGGGGAGAAGATGGGCGCGAACCTCGAGGAGTCGAGCCGGCTGCTCGAGGAGGCGGTGACCGCCGCCAAGGGGAGGAACTTCGCCCGCGCGATGGAGTTCGCAACCCGCAGCCGCGAGGTCACGGAGCGGTCCGTCCAGCGGTCCCTCGGCGATTCGATCGCGGCGCTCGAGAGCAGCATGCAGTTCCTCGGCGAGGACGCCTCGTCCGTCCGGACCCTCCTCGAGAGGGCGGAGTCCGCCCTGAGCGCGCGGGACTTCGAGACCGCGTACGGATACCTCGAGGAGGCGATGCGCGTCGCGGAGGGCAAGACGAAGGACCGGGCGCTCCAGTTCCACGAGCTGCTCCGGGGGGCGATCCAGATCGGGATCGAGCTCGGGGTGGACGTCAACCCCCTGGAGGCTTCCCTCAAGGAGGTGAACGCTGCCGTCGATCGCGGGCGCTACGCCGAGGTGATCGGCCACAAGGAGAAGGCGATGCGCGAGGTCGGCGTGGCGGCGGACAACGTCTTCAATATGGTGAAGGCGAAGGTCGTCGAAGCGAAGAACCTCAACATCGACATCGCGGAGATGCGGGAGCTCCTGAAGCGGGCGAAGATGGCCCTCGGCGTCGAGGATTACGTGGAGGCGATGAATCTCCTCAGCGCGTGCAACACCCTCGCGAACAAGACGGTCGGGCTCCACAAGGAGGTCTACAACGCGATCTCCAGCGCCGCCGCGCTCGTCGCGGAGGCGAAGAAGCGCGACGTGAACGTGTCGAAGGTCCTCGAGATGCTCCTCGAGGCGAAGCGCGCGCACGAGCGGTTCGACCACGAGCGCGCCCTCGAGCTCGCCCACCGGGCGAAGGCGGAGACGGAGAAGCTGATGGTCCTGTACACCTCCGCCCAGAAGATCATCGCGGCGCGGGAGCTGCTCGACCTCGTGGGGAAGGCGGGCGTCGACGCGCCCCACCTGAAGGAGATGCTCGACGAGGCGAAGCAGGCGATGAAGAACAAGGAGTACGACCGGGCCCTCGAGCTCTCCGAACGCGGGGAGCGGGAGGTCCGCGAGCTCATCCAGGAGCGCGTGCAGAGCCTCCTGAGCGCGTCGGAGGCGCTGATCAGCTCCCTCGAAGCGATCGACATGCTCCCGCAGGAGGAGAAGGTCATCCACGCCCGCGAAGCGCTCAACCGCGGCGACTTCGGAGCGGCGCTCGACCTCGCCGCAGCGATTCGGGACGAGATTGAGGCCCTGAAGAAGAAGGCGGAGGAGGCCTCCGTGGCGCTCGGCCGCGCGAAGGACCTCGCCACTGAGCTCGAGGCGATGACGGTCGACATTCGGACGGTCCAACCGATCCTGCTGAAGGCCGAGGAGGCGGCGCGGCTGAGCCACTTCGACGAGGCGGTCGCCCTCGCGACGCAGTCCGTCGAGGAGATGGACCGCCACCGGCAAGAGGGGATCGACGGGATGATCGGCCGCTTCGACGAGGCGATCCAGAAGGCGAAGCGGGAGAAGGTCGACACCCGGTCCGCGGAAAAACTGATCGCGCGGGCCCGGGAGTTCCTGAAGGAGAAGAAATACCGCCAGGCGCTCGCGCTCGCGATGCAGGCGGAGGGCGAGGCCGAGAAGGTCGGCCTGCAGCAGGACATGGCGTCCAAGGCGATCGCGACGACCGAGAAGAAGCTCGGCGGGTTCGAGGCGCCGATGCCGGAACTGCAGCGGATGCTCGCGGAGGCGAGGCGCGCGCTCGGCGACGGGGACTACGTCCGCGCGCTCGACGTGGCGATCAAGACGGGCGAGGAGTTCAACCACGCCCGGGAGAAGTTCGAGGAGACGTTCGACGTCGCCCGGAGGGCCCAGAAGCTCCGCGACATCGCGACCGGTATCGGCCTGGACGTCGCGCCCCTCGCCGCTCCGTTCGACCAGGCGACGGCCGCGGTCGCCGCAGGGAAGCCGGAGGAGGCGCGGGACGCGTACCAGAGGGGGCTGGACGAGGCGCTCCACCTCGTGCGCTCTGCCGTGGAGGCCCGCCTGACCGAGGGCCGGGCGGTCGCGGAGGTCGCGAAGGGCCTGGGCGCGGACGTGGCGGTGCCGCTCAAGAAGTTCAGCGAGGCGAAGGCGCAGCTCGACGCGGAGGATTACGAGGGCGCCGTCCGCTTCATCGAGGACGGCGTCGCGTCCGCGCGCGAGCACGCGTCGCAGGTGGCGGACGAGGCCATCGTGGCGGCGCAGTCGAACATCGAGCACTCCCGGAAGCTCGGCGGGGACACCCTCCGCGCGGGGGAGACGCTCGGGAGGGCGCGCGCGGTGCTCCATGCTGGGGAGTATGCGAAGGCCGTCGAGATCGCGAAGTCCACGGTGGGCCTCATCAAGATGGGGCTCGACACCGAGAGGAGGTTCGCCGACCGGTCGTTCCAGGCCGAGTCCGTGATCCGCCGGGCGAAGAAGTTCGGCGTCGAGGTCGCGGAGGCGGAGCGCCTCCTCGCCCAGGCGATCCACACGAAGAAGGAGGACATGGAGAAGGCGATGGCGCTCGCCGAGCAGGCGCAGCAGGCGGCGAACAAGGAGATCGACGCCTTCTCGCCGGACGTCACCGCCACGCTCCAGGTGAGCGACCCGGTCGCGGGCGAGTGGGCGGACGGCACGCTCGTGCTCGCGAACACCGCACGCGCCGTCGCGAAGGACGTCAAGGTGAAGGTGCTCGGGGACGCGGAGGTCGAGGGGCTGAAGGACCTCCCGACGATCCGCGGGAAGGGCTCCGAGACGCTGCCCCTGCGGGTGCGCATGATGGCGGAGGGTGCGATCCCCCTCGCGATCCAGGTCACGAGCGTCCGCCTCCTCGACGGAAAGGAGTACCACAAGGAGGTCATCGCGACCGTCCAGGTGCGGGAGACGCCCGCGCCCGTGGAGGAGAAGGTCCAGGCCACGGCGGAGTCCCGGTGCCCGGTGTGCAAGGGACTGATCAAGGTCGGATTCACGATCAAGCGGTGCCCGCACTGCCAGAAGGACATGCACGAGCTGTGCTCCGGGCGGTCCCCGAAGTGCCTCGCGTGCGGCCAGTCGCTGGCGGCGGACGGGGCGAAGCGGAAGAAGATCGCGTTCAAGGTCGGCTGACGTCCGCGAGCCGGCCCGCGGCGCGCTCCGCCACCGCGACGAGTCGTCCCTGGAGCATGAGGTCGAGGATCGCGTCCGCGTCCGCCGCCAGACTGCGGTCCCCCTCGAGCCGCGGCACGAACCGCCGGAGTTCCCGCCACGACGCGCGCGGTCCCACGCCCGGGCGGAGCGGCCGGAGGAACTCGAGGCCCTGCGCCGCCACGAGGTACTCGAGGGCGACGACGCGCCGCGCGTTCCCGAGCGCCCGCGTCGCCTTCAGCGCCGCCCCCTGGCCCATGCTGACCCAGTCCTCCTGGTTCGCGCTCGTCGGCAGGGAGTCGGCGCTTGCGGGGTGGGCGAGCCCCTTCGCTTCCGAGGCCAGCGCCGCCGCCGTGTACTGGGCCATCATCATCCCGCTGTGTAGGCCGCTCCGCTCCGTGAGGAAGGGCGGCAGCCCGCTCGCGTGCCCGTCCACGAGCCGCGCGATCCGCCGCTCCGAGAACCCCGCCACGACGCACAGGGCGAGCGCCACGAAGTCGAGGGCCATCGCGAGGCTCTGCCCGTGGAACGTGCCGCCGCTCGCGGCCCGGCCTTCCGGGAGGACGATTGGGTTGTCCGTCGCGCCGTTGATCTCCACGGCCGCGACGCGCGCGCAGTAGTCGATCGCCTCCCCGCACGCCCCGAGCACCTGCGGGACCGTCCGTACCGTGTACGCGTCCTGCACCTTATGCGGGCCCGCGTGGGACGGCAGGACCTCGCTCCCCCGGAGGAGGCGGCGCATGTTCGCCGCCACCGCGACGGTGCCCGGAAGGGGCTTCAGCCGCGCGAGTCGCGCCCCGTACGGGACGACGCTCGACCGGAGCGCTTCGAACGAGAGGCTCGCCGCGACCTGCGCGTCCTTCACGAGGGCGCGGGCGTCGTGAACGGTGAGGCACGCGAGGCCCGCCATCACGGACGTGCCGTTGATGAGCGCGATCCCCTCCTTCGTCTCGAGCCGCAGGGGGCGGAGGCGCGCGCGGCGGAGGGCGATGCCGCCGGGGAGGACGCGCCCGCCGACCTCCGCGGACCCCTCCCCGATCAGGACGAGGGCGATGTGCGCGAGGGGCGCGAGGTCCCCGCTCGCCCCGAGGGATCCCTTCGCAGGGACGACGGGGTGGACGGCGCGGTTCAGGAGGTCGAGGAGCCGTTGCACGACCTCGAGGCGGACGCCGGAATAGCCCCGCGCGAGCGCGTTCGCGCGGATCAGGACCGCGGCCCGCACCCCCTCGCGGCTCAGGGGGTCGCCGGCGCCGACCGCGTGGCTCCGCACGAGGTTCACCTGCAGCTCGCGGACCTGGGACGCGGGGATCCGCACGCGCTCGAGCTCCCCGAAGCCCGTCGTGATCCCGTACGCGGGCTCCCCGCGCCGCACGATCCGCTCGAGCGCGCGGTGGGACCGCTCGACCGCGCGCCGCGCGGCGGGCGCGAGCGCGACCTTCTCGCCGTCCCGCGCCACCGCCAGGACCTGCGCGATCGTCAGGGGGGACCCGCCGACGCGGAGCACGGCGCGGCGATGGCCCTCTTCGGGAAAAGGATTCCCTTCGCGGAAGGGTTAAGGGGCGAGCGCCCCTCCCGCGCGCGGATGCAGATCCTGTTCCTCGGGACGTCCGGGAGCTGGCCGACCCCGAAGCGGAACGTGAGCGCCGTCGCGGTGAAGCGCGGCCCCGAGGTCCTCCTGTTCGACTGCGGGGAGGGCACGCAGCGCCAGTTCATGCAGTCCCCGATGTCGTACATGCAGGTCTCCCGGATCTTCATCACGCACTTCCACGGGGACCACTTCCTCGGGATCCCGGGACTCGTCCAGTCGATGACGATGAACGACCGGAAGGCGCCCCTCGAGATGTACGGTCCGCGCGGGATGCGGGACCTCGTGCGCCAGCTCCTCACGCTCGGGTACTTCACGCCCGGCTTCGACGTCCCCGTGCGGGAGATGGCCGGCGGCGAATCCGTCGATTGCGGGGAGTACGCCGTGCGGGCGTTGGCGGCGGAGCACACCGTCCCCGCGCTCACGTACGCCCTCGTGGAGAAGGAGCGCGCGGGCCGGTTCGACCGGGAACGCGCGCTCGCGCTCGGGATTCCGGAGGGGCCGCTGTGGGGCCGGCTCCAGGAGGGACGCACGGTCTCCGTCGGCGGCAAGACGTTCACGCCGGACCTCGTCCTCGGCCAGCCGCGGAGGGGCCGGAAGGTCGTGTACACCGGCGACACGATGCCCTCGGCGGCGCTCGTCGAGTTCGCGCGCGGGGCGGACGTGCTGATCCACGACGCGACCGCGGAGACGACCCTCGTGGAGAAGGCGAACCGGTACGGCCACAGCACGGCCCGTCAGGCGGCGCAGGTCGCGAAGGACGCGGGCGCGCGGACCCTGGTGCTCACGCACTACAGCCCGCGGTACGAGGAGCTCGGCCCGCTCCTTGCGGACGCGAAGGCCGTGTTCGACAACGTGTTTGCGGCGGAGGACTTCCTCCAGATCGAGGTCCCGTACTCCGAGTGACCCCGGGACCTGGGTCCGTCTCCCGACGTCCGTCTCGTTTGTCGCAGTGCGCGAGGCACAAGGCTAATAAGGCCCGGGCCGCTCCGCGGCTCCACTTTCCGAGGGAGACCGTGCCGCGGAACATCGTCGTCGAATCCTGGACTCACACGCCGATCGAGAAGCAGGCGACCGAGATCGTCGAGCGGAAGGGCATCGGCCACCCGGACTCGGTCGCGGACGGCCTCGCGGAGTCCGTCTCCCGCGCCCTCTGCCGGATGTACATCGAACGGTATGGCCGCATCCTCCACCACAACACGGACGAGGTCCAGGTCGTGGGCGGCCAGAGCGCCCCGAAGTTCGGCGGCGGCGTCGTCCTCGAGCCCGTGTACATCCTCCTCGTCGGCCGCGCGGTCACGCAGGTGAACGGGGAGCGACTCCCGTACCGGACGACGGCCGTCCAGGCGGCGCACGACTACCTTGCGAACACGTGCACGAATCTCAACGTGGACACGGACACGACCATCGACTGCAAGATCGGGCAGGGCTCCGTGGACCTCCGCGGGCTGTACGAAACGCAGAAGCAGCTCGCGAACGACACGTCCTTCGGCGTGTCCGCCGCCCCGTACAGCGAGACGGAGCTCCTCGCGCTGCAGACCGAAGAGATGATCAACGGCCCGCTGAAGAAGGAGCTGCCCGAGGTCGGCCAGGACGTCAAGGTCATGGCGGTGCGGAGCAAGGACCGGATCCGCCTCACCGTGGCGGCGGCGATCGTCGACCGGCACGTGCCGGACAAGGACCACTACATCTCCGTGATCGAGCAGCTCCGGGAGCGCGTGCTCGACAACGCCGCCAAGATCACGAACCGCACCGTGGCGGTGGACGTGAACACGGGTGACAACTACTACGAGGGGATCGTGTACCTCACGGTCACGGGCCTTTCGTTCGAGAACGGCGACGACGGCTCCGTCGGGCGCGGGAACCGGGTGAACGGGCTGATCACGCCGTACCGCCCGATGAGCCTCGAGGCGGCGGCGGGCAAGAATCCCGTCACGCACGTCGGGAAGCTGTACAACCTCCTGTCGTTCGACCTCGCGCAGAAGATCGCGGACGACTGCGGGGGCGACGTGGAGGAGGTGTGGGTCCGCATCGTCTCGCAGATCGGGAAGCCGATCGACGAGCCGCAGGTCGCCGTCGCGCAGCTGTGCCTCGCGGAGGGCGTCACGCTCGGGTCCGTGAAGGGGACGATCGACGGGATCATCGACAACGGGCTCGCGACGATCGGGACCCTGACGGACCGGGTCGTCGCGGGGAAGGTCCGCGTATTCTGAATCCGTAACCTGTCCAGTCTACGGTGGATACGCTTAAGTCCGGCGCGCCCGATGCGTCCGCCCGGATGAACGAGGACGTCGCCTTCCTGGAGGACCGCGTCGACCGCCACCACGCGTGGTTCTCCGCTTCCCTCCCGATGATCGCGTCGGAGAACCTCATCAGCCCCCTCGCGCGGGAGATGCTCCTCTCCGACTTCCAGGACCGCTACGCGGAGGGGCTCCCAGGGGAGCGGTACTACCAGGGCAACACGTACGTGGACGAGGTCGAGGTCCGCGTCTCAGAGCTTGCGAAGAGCCTCTTCCGGTGCCGCCACGCGGACGTGCGGCCCGTCTCGGGGACGAACGCGAACCTGGCGGTGCTGTTCGCCCTCGGGGACCCGGGGGACATCGTGACGACGGTGGCGCTCTCCGACGGCGCGCACATCTCCACCGCCAAGTTCGGCGCGGTCGGCGTGCGGGGGATGAACCAGGTCACGTACCCGTGGGACGCGGACCAAATGAACATCGACGTGGACGGGACGATCAAGGTCCTCAAGTCCGCGCGGCCCCGGATCGCGCTCTTCGGCCAGTCCGTCTACCTGTTCCCGACCCCGCTCAAGGAGCTGCGGGACACGCTCCAGGAGATCGGGTGCTACGTGTGGTACGACGGCGCGCACGTCCTCGGCCTGATCGCGGGCGGGAAGTTCCAGGACCCGTTTCGGGAGGGCGCGGAGGTCATGACGGGGAGCACGCACAAGACGCTCCCCGGGCCGCAGCACGGGATCCTCCTCGCGGAGCCGCGGGACGAGAAGATGGAGAAGCGCCTCCTCCGGGGCGTCTTCCCCGGCGTCGTGAGCAACCACCACCTGCACGCGATGGCCGCGCTCGGGGTCACGCTCGCGGAGCACCTCGAGTTCGGCGCGGCGTACGCGGACCAGATCGTCCGGAACGCGAAGGCGCTCGGGGCGGCGCTCCACGCCCGCGGCCTGCGGGTCCTCGGGGAGCGGCTCGGCTTCACGGAGTCCCACATCGTGGCGCTGGACGTGAAGGGCCAGGGCGGCGGCGCCAAGGTCGCGCTCGACCTGGAGGCGGCGAACATCATCGCGAACAAGAACCTCCTCCCGACGGACACGTCCCCGGTGAAGCCGTCCGGCGTGCGGCTCGGGAGCCAAGAGCTGACGCGCCTCGGCATGCGGGAGGCCCAGATGGACGAGGTCGCGGACCTGATCGCGCGGGTCGCGGTGAAGGGCGAGGACCCGAAGGCGGTCGCGCGGGACGTGGCGGCGCTCCGGGAGGATTTCGGGACGGTCCAGTTCTGCTTCGGCGCGGGGGCCCCCGCGCACGCCCGGGCCCGCCTGGCTTGGCCCAAGCCGTGAGGCCCCGGCCCTCGGTATTCCCCGCGATAATCCAACGTCAAGGCTCATATCCGAGAAGGGTGTTCCGGGCCGTGAGAACGTCCCCCCCGCGGGTGCCCAATGGAGAAGCAGAAGATCAAGGTGAAGGTGTGCCTTGCCGGCGAGCCAATGGTCGGCAAGACGAGCCTCATCCGGCGGTACGTGCTCGACGACTACGACGATCGCTACATCGCGACCCTCGGCGCGAAGGTGACGAAGAAGGAGCTCACGAGCACGGACCCGAAGCGCGGCGAGTTTTCCGTCACCCTCATCCTGTGGGACATCTGGGGCAACAAGAACGTCCGGGAGCTCCTGAAGGACGCGTACTACCACGGGGCCCACGGGATCATCGCCGTGTGCGACGTCACGCGACCGGAGACCCTCCAGGAGCTGGACGGGTGGGCGGAGGCGATCACGAGCGTGGCGGGGGACATCCCCGTCTGCCTCCTCGCGAACAAGAACGACGTCTCGGAACGGCCGCTGAAGGAGGCGGAGATCCGCAAGTACTCCGGGGACCGCGGCTGGCCGGCGTTCCTGACGAGCGCGAAGACCGGGGACCACGTCGAAGAGGCGTTCGGCGAAGTCGTGCATCGCATTCTCTCGGACGAGGGCGGGCATTCCTAGGGTAGAAAAGGTTATAACCGCCCCGAAAGTTCTTGCGGGTCAGATGGCCGCGGACGCCCCCCCCGTCGCCGTTCTCAGCGACCTCGAAACGAAGCGCGAGGTCGCGAACGCCGAGGCGGAGAGGCACCGCCGCCGCCGGGACGAACTGAACCTCCTCACCCGCGAATGGGTCGAGAAGCGGGACGCGCTGAACGCCCAGGTCCGCGGGTTCGTGGAGGAGGCGACGAAGCACCGCGAAAAGCGCGACGACCTGAACGCGGAAGTGCAGGCGGCGAAGGCGGAGCGCGACAAGTGGAACCGGGCCGTGAACGAGCTCGTCGCGCGGCTGAACGACGTGAAGCGGACGAAGGCGCCCCGCGGGGGTGTCCCCGTCGCCCGCCTGAAGCGCGAGGTCCGCGAGCTCGAGTTCCGGCACCAGACGACGGTCATGAAGCCCTCCGAGGAGAAGGGGCTGATCGAGGCGATGGGTCGCCTCCAGCAGGAGATCCGCAAGCGGGAGAAGGAACTCGAGGCGGACGAGGAGGTCCGGAATCTGACGGAGGAGCTGCGGACCACGAGGGACACCGCGGAGGCGTCGCACAAGAAGGTCGGGGAGCTCGCGGAGGCGGCGCAGCAGGAGCACGATGCGATGGTCGCCCTCTTCGAGCAGGGCGACGCCGCCCGCCACGAGGCGGACGGGGCGCAGGAGGAGTTCATCAAGACGAAGATGCTCGCGGACGACGAGCATCACATGCACATCGATTTCATCCGCCAGGTCCACGACTACGACAAGATCATCCACGGGATCCGCCAGAAGGGCCGCAAGCCCTCCGATGGCGAGTACGTCGAGGAGGTCTCGTCGAGGCGCCAGGCGGAACTGATCTTCGAGAAGTTCCGGAAGGGCGAGAAGCTGAGCACGGAAGACCTGATGGTCCTCCAGAAGTCCGGCTACATGTGATGCCGGCGCGCCGTCCGGATCACCGCCAGGGTCGTGTCCGTCACGTCGAGGGTGGGCAGGTCCGCGAACCGGACCCACCGCGCCTCGCCCGCGTCGCTGGCGGCCCGGAGGCGCCCCCGGACGGGGCGCGCGCGGAA
>Ga0214473_10004898_pt1 | contig 16075 bp, 17 predicted proteins | sample RVTome_7_FD_203509 | JGI IMG/M metagenome (GOLD analysis project Ga0214473, IMG submission 203509) | Soil microbial communities from uranium-contaminated site in the Upper Colorado River Basin, Wyoming, United States - RVT98D197 | ecosystem: Environmental > Terrestrial > Soil > Contaminated >... | reverse complement strand
ATGACTCGTAGAGCAGAAATAATTCCATTTAAAGGTGTTTTGTATAATCCCAAAAGGATAGACATCACCTCTGTAATGGCTCCGCCTTATGATATAGTTACGCCTAAACTCAAAGAGGTTCTTTACAGCGGGAGCCCCTACAATATCATCCGCATTGACTTCGGCAAGGACAAAAATGGAGATAATGAAAAAGAAAACCGTTATACAAGAGCAGCAAACTCATTAAATAATTGGCTTAAACAGGGAATCCTCGTAATGGACTCCAAAACATCGTTTTATTGTTATGAGGCTGACTACGAAATAAACGGCCGCAAGAAAAAATTAAGGGGCTTTCTTGGTGCGGTTAAGATTGAAGAGGTTGGCTCTGGGAAGATTCACCCTCATGAGATGACTTACTCAAAGCCCAAGACAGACAGATTGAACATCCTGCGCTTCTGCAAGGCAAATATAAGCCCTATATTTTCTCTTTACAGCAGCCCCGGAAGGCTTACTTCATCCATCCTTAAAAAAATTGTAAAAGAAAAAACATCTATTGAGGCAAAAAACGGAGACGGTTTCATACACAGGCTATGGCAGATAAGCGATAAAACCTCTATTGAAACCATTAAGAAAGAACTGTCCGATAAAGATATTTTTATTGCGGACGGCCATCACCGCTATGAAACAGCGCTTGAATTCCAGAATGAAATGGCTAAAAAAGGTCTGATTAAGACAGGAAAAGAGCCCTTTAACTATGTGATGATGCTTCTTGTAAATATGGAGGATGACGGTCTTACAATCCTTCCAACACACAGATTGGCAAAGATAGAAAAAAAGAAAAAAATACATGATGCGCTGAAACCATATTTTAATATCAAGGCTATAAAGTTTGATAGAACGACAGAAGAACAGGCAAAATATGATATGTTTAAAGCCATGCAAAAAAGCAAACATTCATTCGGCATGTTTATTAAAGGAGAAAAGGCTTTCTACGTCCTGAAATTTAAAGGTTCATATTCTAAAATAGATTCGCATCCGAGCTTAAAAAACATTGATGTAACAATTCTCCATCAATTCATTTTTGAAAAACTTTTGGGCATTAATAAATTTGAGTACGAGATGGATGCTGAGTTGGTGATAAAAAAACTTAAAAACGGTCCTTTTCGGGCTGCCTTTTTCCTGAACCCTACAGAGGTGCATGATGTCAGGAAAGTTGCGCTTGCAGGCCAGAGAATGCCTCCCAAGTCAACGTATTTTTATCCAAAAATCCTGACAGGAATGGTGATTTATAAGTTTTAGAGAGGTTAGATTAATACCGTGAAGATCGGCATAATGTCTGACTCGCATGACCATATAGAAAACATTAAGAAAAGCATTAAGATATTCAAAGACAGGAAAGTTGATTTTGTCCTGCATCTCGGCGATTACATAAACCCTGCATCAGTCAAGGTTTTCAAGGGGATAAAACTTATAGGGATATTCGGAAATAATGACGGAGACAAATTCAGGCTTATTAATGCATTTAATGAAATAGGCGGAGAGATTAAGGGTGATTTTTGTGAAATTGAAATAGATAATATAAAATTCGCATGTTATCACGGGACTGAAAAAGAACTTAAAGATGCACTAATTGCATGCGGGAAGTATGATGTTGTTGTTTATGGGCATACGCATGAATGTGAAAACAAAAAGGCTGGAAATACTTTGGTTCTGAATCCCGGTACCGCACATGGATTCTGGGATAAGGCTACAATTATTGTGTTTGATACACAAACCCGAAAGTCTGAATTTATTGAGTTATAAATAAGTTTTGATTTGCTAAGGGTATACTGCTGTCTGTTTTCAGAAATTTTTATATTACGGCAGGATCTATAATTTCCAAACCTATGCTGTCTGTCAAACCATGTGGCGGGGTCTTGTAAGACCACTTTATTTTACAATGTAAATGTTGATTCATCGGTTCTCCGGGAAGACGCTGGAATTTAAGCTCAACCGGCGTTTCGCTGACTAAATTTAGCGGGGCTTTTGTGGGAACAACTTTTATATATATACCCTCTTCAGAATAATTTTCTATCATCCCGGTATACCTTGTGCCGTCTAAAATAAGCTCGGCTTCCAAGTTAACAATGGTTCTATGAGCGCGTCTTTTTTCCATATAAAAGTTTATGGCTATATTTTGTTATTATTCAAATCTATACTTTAGTATATCCTTTAAAAAAATAATAAGACAAGCAAATTATAAATTTATGATAATTTCTAATTGCATATTTGCGCAACTACATGAATAAAGGTTTCCGATTTTTTATTGCCTACCAGAGCACTGAAAGAATGGTATCAATGTCATTCTGAAAACGATTAAACTTGCACCAGACTATCATGCATTGTCCTGAGCGATAACAGTAACCGTCTTTTATCACCACATGGGTATTTATACCTGTTTTTTCACTATGAGGACAGAGGATATGGAGCTTCCCTGTTGTCACACAGTAGTGCTTTTCCTTTTCTTTAACACGGTCCTTCATGGTTTTATTTTATTCCTATTATGGGCGATTGTAAAATGTTTAATTTATCAGTGCGGATACAATGAGGAGTTTTAATTTTTATATATGAAAAGTAAGAATTTTACTCATACACTTATAATCTTTAAAAACTTCCTTTTCCCTGCTTTAAGCAGATATTCTCCTTTAAACAGTTTTTTATCAGGGTCATCCCATTTTTCTCCGTTAACACTTACACCGCCCTGTTTTATGAGCCTTATTGCCTCGCTTGTGCTTTTAGCAAGACCAGAATCTTTCATTATCTTTGGGAGCCACATTTCTTTATCTTCCCATTTAAGTTTAAAAACAGGAATATCATTGGGCAGACCTTTATCTTTAAATATATGCTCAAATTCCTCTTTTGCCTTCAGGGATGCTTCTTTTCCCATGTATCTTTCAACGACCTCAAGTGCAAGCGCCTCTTTCGCATTCCTGGGATGCACGCTGCCGTCTTTAATGCCTGTTTTTATAGCATTTAACTCATCAATTGAGATATGGCTGAGCAGTTCATAATACTTGAGCATTAATTCATCACTGATTGACATTATTTTCCCAAACATATCCTTTGGCTGTTCGGTTATGCCGATATAGTTTCCAAGGCTCTTGCTCATTTTCTTTGCTCCGTCAAGTCCTTCAAGTAATGGCATAATCACTAATGCCTGCGGCTCCTGCCCGTATTCCTGCTGCAACTCCCTCCCCATCAAGAGATTGAATCTTTGGTCTGTCCCGCCAATCTCTATATCGGTTTTTAACACCACAGAATCATAGCCCTGCAATAGTGGATAGATAAATTCATGGATTCCTATGGGGTTATGGTTTGCAAACCTCTGTTTGAAGTCTTCCCGTTCAAGCATCCTTGCCACGGTCAGCCTGGCCTGGAGTTTAATGAATTCCACCGGTGTCACCTTTTCAAGCCACTCGCTGTTAAACACTATTCGTGTTTTGTCCTTATCAAGAATTTTAAATATCTGAACCTTGTATGTTTCGGCATTTTTCAGAACATCATCTTTTGTCAGCGGCTTTCTTATCTCGGACCTGCCTGTGGGATCCCCTATCATTCCGGTAAAATCGCCGATAAGAAAAATCACTTCATGTCCCAAGTCCTGAAACTGGCGCATCTTCTCCAGCAGGACAGTGTGTCCAAGATGAATGTCAGGAGCAGTGGGGTCAAAGCCTGCTTTTATTTTTAGCGGGGTTTTTGTGTCATAAGAGTGTTTGAGTTTCTGGAGAAGCTCTTCTTCAAGGAGTATCTCAACAGCACCCCTTTTGATTATCTTAAACTGTTCTTGTGGGTTTAACATAAAAATCAAATATCAAAAATACATATAAAAATGTAAAGATTATCTTTTGCGCTCTAAAGTAAGGGTACTTGAAGTTAATATATTGGCAATGACATCTCACCACGAACTCAATTGTTTCAAAATGAAGTTATAAATTTGCCTCTGAAATTCATTTTTGAATTTTGCTTTGTCATTTTACATTTTGATTTTTAATCTTTAATCTACTTTTGAGTCGCTTAACTTTTTACGAAAGAGCCAATATCCTCCTATCAGAAGCACTTTGTAAATCCGCAGTCCCTGCAAACTGCGCATCCGCCTTCATGCTCCACGACACCGCCGCATTCAGGACATGCGCCAACCATAAACAGGATTTTGCCGTGAGTCTTTGAACCATTGCCGTTATCTTCCTCGGCTATCTGGGCAAACCTCTCTATTGCCTTTGATATTGCGTCAGAACAGGAGGATATCTTCCCTCCATTTGCCCATGTAGGGCTATGGCAGCTTATGCCTTTAAGCTGGCTCATTATCTCAGCAGTGTCTATATTGCTTCTGAATGCAAGGCTCACAAGCCTTCCGATTGCCTCTGCCTGGCTTGCTGCGCAGCCGCCTGCCTTTCCCATGTGAGTGAAGAGCTCAAATAAATTTCCATCTGCATCCTGGTTTATTGTTATATACAGATGTCCGCAGCCTGTTTTCATAAGTCTTGTTGTGCCTTTAATGGTCTCGGGTCTTTTTCTCGGTATTATTTTTTGAGCGGGATCAACGACTTGTGCTTTATTCTCTGTCTTTGTCTGCCCTGTGGAAAGGACCTGGTCTTGTCTTGAGCCGTCTCTGTAAACAGTAACGCCTTTACATCCAAGACCATAGGCAAGCAAATATACTTCTCCGACATCCTTCGGGGTTGCATTATGCGGGAAATTGACTGTTTTTGACACTGCATTGTCAACATATTTCTGGAATGCTGCCTGCATCCTTATGTGGTCAAGGGGGGATATTTCATGTGCAGTGATAAATACCTTTTTTACATCAGCCGGTATTTCACTGAAATCCTGCGGACTCCCTTTTTCAGCGATTCTCTCTATAAGTTCACGGCTCCAGAAATCCTTTTCCTTTGCGATCTTCTCAAAGTGAGGATTTACCTCATAGAGTTTCGTACCCTCAAGGACATTGCGCACAAAAGATACTGCAAAGAGAGGCTCTATGCCGCTTGAACATCCCGCAATTATTGAGAGGGTTCCGGTCGGAGCAATAGTTGTAATAGAAGCATTTCTAACCGGCGCACTGTCTTTATAAATGCTCTCCTTAAAATTCTGGAACGCACCCTTTTGCTCAGCTAAAACTATAGACTGCCTTCTGCCCTCTGTGTGGATGAATTTCATAACCTCTGTTGCGAGTTTTGATGCATCATCAGAGTTATAGGGTATTTTGAGCTGTATCAGCATGTCTGCCCATCCCATGACCCCAAGCCCTATTTTTCTGTTTGCTTTAGTGATTTCTTCTATTTTTTGCAGCGGATATTTATTTGCATCAATAACATTATCAAGGAAATGAACGGATAGATGCACTGTTTTTCTCATAGAGTCCCAATCTATACATGCCTCGGGAGAGACGCCGTCATTCCGGTTCACAAACCTGGAAAGGTTGATAGAGCCTAAATTGCATGACTCGTAAGGCAGGAGCGGCTGTTCACCGCATGGGTTTGTGCTCTTTATTTTCCCCAGCGAGGGAGTGGGATTGCCATGGTTTATTCTGTCTATAAATATGATGCCCGGCTCCCCGTTTTTCCATGCATGATTTACGATTAGATTAAAAACTTCTCTGGCTTTTAGCCTGCGCGTGGATTTTCCGGAATGCGGATTTATTAAGTCATATTCTTCATCTTTTTCAAAAGCCTTCATAAATGCATCGGTTATTGCGACTGATAGATTAAAGTTATTTAATTTGGCGTTATTGTCTTTTGCATGGATAAAATCAAGGATATCAGGGTGGTCAACGCGCAGTATCCCCATATTTGCGCCCCTTCTTGTGCCGCCCTGCTTTATTGCCTCAGTAGCTGAATCAAAGACGGTCATAAATGAAATGGGACCGGACGAAATCCCCTTTGTTGAGCCGACTATATCGCCATTTGGCCTGAGATTTGAGAATGAGAAGCCGGTGCCGCCGCCTGACTTATGTATTATTGCAGCGTTTTTTACTGCTTCAAAAATAGATTCCATTGAGTCTTCCACAGGAAGGACAAAACAGGCAGACAGCTGCCCGAGTCTTCTTCCTGCATTCATAAGGGTAGGACTGTTAGGCAAAAATTTTAATGAAGTCATTAATTCATAAAATTGCCCTTCCAGATATCCAACCTCGGTTTCGGATTTACCGTAGTTCAACTCAATTGATGCAATTGTCTTTGCAACCCTTCTGAACATTTCTTCCGGGCCCTCAACGGTTTTACCTTCTTCATTCTTTTTCAGGTATCTCTTCTCAAGGACTTTTAGTGCATTAGGACTAAGATTAAGCTTGGCTGAAACAAGCTCTGACATAATTACTCCTTTCTAAAAAATTTTTATTAAATATTAATTGATATAAATTTGATAATTTTTTTCTGTAGATGCTCTATAAAGCGGACTATTCTCCCGTCTATTTGGGAGATATACATCATTATTTCCTCTCTTTTTCTTTCTCTTAAAGATATACCTTATTTAGTAAGGTATATCTAATTAAACTACAACATATTGTGTATATTCTACATGTTTGTATGCACGTGTCAAGAGAAAAAATGCTTATTTTAGAACCCTTTGATTTTTAAAATGTTTTTCTGTGCAAATCAGGTTGGTAAAATGTGGATTAAAGTAATCCGACTTACAAACTCTTGGATTTTCGCTGAGAAAGAGACATTTGATTAATTATCTCTATTGACTCTCTGATTGTTTCTTTCACAAGCTCGTTTTCTTCGCCATTATTAAATGCCTCTGATAAAAAAGGCAGTGCATCTTTATGCCCTATGATGCCAAGCAGATAAGCAGCATCGCCGCGGATAGTGGTATTAGGATTTTTTAAAAGTTTTGCTATGCCGTGTATTGCAACAGAAATATCGTGATAATAATTTTTCTTTAATATTTCCACAAGCGCCACTGTTCCAATCCTTACTCTGCTTCGTTCATCAGCCATCAACTCGCCAATCAACAGGTATAAGGTTTTGTCGTGCTTGAACATATCCACGATATTTTCAAGAAAGCCATTTTCCATGTAATCTGCTAAGATCTTTTTCATGGCGTTATTTTACAATAATCCTTCCTTTTCCTTTAATAACCTCTCCAATTATCCAATACGGCATTTTTTCTTTTTTTGCTGTTCGTTCAAATTTATTCAGGTTATTTTCAGAAAGCGCTATCAGCAAACCGCCCGAAGTTTGAGGGTCAGACAGTATTAATTTATTCTCTCTTAAAAAATTCTTCGGGAAAATAACTTTGCTTTTAACGAATTCAAAGTTGTTATGTGCCCCTTTAGGTGCAATGCCTGCGGCAGCAAGATTTTCTACGTTATCCATAATCGGGATTTTTTTATGAAGAATCACAAAATCTATTTTATTGTTTTTCACCATATTCAAGGCATGTCCCAATAAACCAAATCCTGTAACATCAGTTGCAGCGCGAGAGCCTGATAATACAGCAATTTTAGATGCAGCTTTATTAAGTGCAAGCATTGAAGATATGGCTTTATTGAATGCGTTGTTTTTTATCGCACCGCGCTTATACGCAGAGGAGAGAATACCTGTGCCAAGAGGCTTGGTAAGGATAAGTATGTCACCTGCAGACGCCCTATCCACCCTGAGAATTTTATCTTTGTTCACCCTTCCTGTAACAGAAAGCCCGAATTTAAATTCTTTATCTTCAATACTGTGACCGCCAATCAAACATGCGCCTGCCTCTTTGAGTTTATCAATAGCGCCTTTCAATAATTTTTTGATAACCGATACGCTGAAATCACATGATGAAAAACCTAAAATAGCAAGTGCAGAGACAGGGACCCCGCCCATAGCATAAACATCGCTCATTGAATTTGCTGCGCTTATGGCTCCAAATGTATAAGGGTCGTCAACAATAGGGGTAATGACGTCTACTGTTTCAACCATTGCCCCATCTTTGAAAAGATACACCCCTGCGTCATCACCGGGGCCGATTATAACCCTCGGGTCTCTGCATTTATGCAGGTCTGATAGTATCTCTTGCAGGTCCGCCGGACCTACCTTGCCTGCTCAGCCGCCTGCTTTTACTTTCTGTGTCAGTCGAATTTTTCTCATATCTCTGGGTATAATAATTAAAAAGTTTATACATGTCAAAGCAACTGGGGAATTGACAAATAAAAAACGCATATATAATCTAATAACATATATATAAATTAAAACCAGATTCTTAGGGAGGATAAATGAACAAAAGATTTATAATTTTACTAACATTATTAGTTTCTGTTCTATGCATTACTGTTTCGTCATTTGGATTTGAGTTTTCAGCAGATACAGTTTTTACTGCAGACGGGCAAAAAACATATGGGAAAATGTATTCCAAGGCAGACAATTTCAGGATGGAAATAACAAAGCCTGAACATATGATAACAATCACGAGAATGGACAAAAAAGTCGTCTGGAATATAATGCCTTCAGAGAAGATATATTTAGAAATGCCTTTTAACCCAAAAGATGCGCCAAAGACGGAAATCCGCGGGGAAATTGATAAAAAACTTATCGGTTCTGAAACAATAGACGGGCACCCGACTAAAAAATATCTGATAACATACAAAGAGGGCATTCAGACAGAAAAAGTTTATCAGTGGTGGGCTACAGACATAAATTTTCCTATCAAAACAGCTGATATTAATAACAAATGGATTCAGGAATACAAAAACGTTAAAATAGGTTCTCAGCCAGATAATCTCTTTGAGGTGCCTGCGGGTTATTCAAAAATGCAGATTCCTAAAATGCCGGGCGGCATGGACTTCAAATAATAGCAATTTCCATTTTTTTCAGAGGTAAAGTTATTGTCAGGAAGTTTTTTTCTTTTTTTCATTGACGTATTTGTCGAATGCCAAAACAGACAGCTCAGCCCCCTCTTCTCTTCTCACTAAATTATAGAAATTACAATTTTCGCAATTCTTCCATTCTTCCCTGCGTGTCCCTGGAATAACTTCACAACAAAATGTGCCAGCTATATACATGCAGGCCCTTCCACCATTTTTGCCACCACAATAGCCATCTGCTTCAGTAAAGACCGCGGCAGGGCATATTCCAAGTTCATGAGCTTTTGCTCCTCCTATTTCTCTCCCACATTTTAAGAATTCCCAGCAATTTTGCTTAGCCATTTCAATGCCTCCTTTATCGCCTTTAAAATGTCTACTGTATCTACACAATTATACCAAATTTTGTTTTTAAAGGGTTTCAGAGCATCCCGCAAATCAGGATAAAATCCATAACACTTTGACTTTTAGGTAAAAACTTCGGTATCTTATTGTTTTCCCGTACTCCAAATAAAAGGCTGCTTACTTAAAAGGTAATTTATGATTGACCTGCATACACACAGTCTATTCAGCGATGGGGCGCTTCTCCCGTCAGAACTTGCGAGGAGAGCACAGTTTACAGGCTATAAGGCGCTGGCAATTACAGACCACGTGGATTCATCAAACATTGATTTTGTTATTCCACGGATTGCCGGGGCATTAAAGGATATAGCAAAATACTTAGACCTGACACTTATTCCAGGTGCAGAAATAACCCATGTGCCTCCGGAGCTTATAGGCAAGCTTGTATCAAAAGCAAGAAAATTAGGAGCAAAGATAGTTGTTGTGCATGGAGAGACTGTTGCTGAGCCTGTGATACAGGGGACAAACAGGGCTGCTATAGACGCTGGCGCAGACATACTTGCGCACCCCGGCCTTATCAGTACAGCGGACATGAAAAAAGCAAAACAAAAAGGTGTTGCAATTGAAATTACTTCGAGGAAGGGACACTGCCTTTCAAATGGCCATGTTGTAAAAATTGCTATGGAGGTCGGGGCAGACCTTATAATAAATACCGATTCTCACAACCCGGAAGATCTTATAACTATCGAACTTGCGAGGATAATACTGCGTTCCGCTGGCATTGCAGAAAATGCTGTAGAAAAGATTTTTGCAAATTCACAAAAACTTGTTGACAGAATAGGTTTATAAAAAACTTAAAAATGCAAATTGAAAATTTCAATCTTTAATAAAATTCCTGGAGGAGATTAATGCCAAAGTCAATCAAAAAAAAGGTAGTTAAAAAAACAGGGTTGGAGGAAGAAGAGGTAAAGAGCGCGGTTCTCCGTTCATTGGACAAAATAAAAGAGAAAAAAAGGGCTCTGATCTATACTGTATCAGCTTTGGGTGGAATTATTATTTTGGTTATTGTGCTTCTGTTCTATTTCTCCTCTGTAAAAGAAAAGGCTTATGCTTTTGAGATGGATGCATATAATTATTACTACAATATTAATTTAAAAAATCCCCTGTCAGAAGTTGAAAGATGGAAAAAATCACTTGACCTGTTTCAGAAGGCCATTGAGACAAAACCAACCCCCTGGGCACAGTTTTATGTTGGTAATTGTTACTCTAATCTCGGTGATTATAATAATGCCATAAAGGCATACCTTATATTTATCGATAAATATAAAAATGAAGAAGAGGTGCTGCCCCTTGTTTATCAAAAACTCGTTGCTAATTATATTAAAGCAGGCAAAGGTGACGAGGCAATCAAGACATTAAACGCCCTTGCTCAATTTAAAAATGGAATTTTTAAAGATACTGCCTTAATATTTGAAGCACGGTATTATGAGTCAGCAGGGAAAAAAGAAGATGCAGTGAAAAAGTATAAAGAACTCGCTAAGGACTTCCCTGCATCACCGTGGAATGCCGAGACAAAAGCAAAGACGGAAATGAAAGAAAAAGCGGGGACTGGACAAGTTAGCCAGGGAAATGAAAAATCCGGCGAATCACCACAATCAAAATAATGCAAAAATCAGCGGGGCGTACTATGCATCCGCTGGATTTGTTGTTTGTTAGACTTAAAATACTGCCCCCTTTGGATAGGAAGTTTTACCAATCGTGCGCCAAGCACTTTTCTCTCTTACTGGGTCTCCAAACCAAATCAGATAGATCGTATCTTTATGTTCATATTGCCATTCTTCGTAACGTCTCAGACCATCCAATGTATTTATGTCAATTCCTTCCTGCGGACCCCAAAAGGGACCTTTTGGCAAGCTATTTGCTCGTATAGCTGCCGGATCACCCAACCTGTTTCTTATCTCTTTACGTGTCATACCTGAAGAGATTTGTTTATATGCATCAACTGAAAATTTCGCATTAGGTTCCGAAGTACTGTTTTGGGACAGAACCGTATTGGTGCACCCGATTAAAATTATTATTAAGGTTACAACAATAGCTAACTTCATATTTTTTTTGAGTCTAACAAGTGATTATATAGTTTTTTATTTATATCAGACTAAGCTGCATAAATCAATGAAAATAATACGAATAATTTTATTTTAAATTAGGGACACAGAGCTTGTCTAAAAACTCAGTATTTGTCATCCTCCGGCTTGACCGGGGGATCCAAAAGGTATTGAAAACACTGGATTCCCGCTTTCGCGAGAATGACGACTTTTTATGGGAATGCCAGTTTTTAGACAGGCTCCACATCCCATATTCCCCTCATCCCTCTTTCCATGGGCTGCCTTTTAATCCTTAAAAACTTCTTTCGCAAAACTACACGCTATCTTAGCGTCTTAATTATTCATAATGCTTATCTGCAATCGCCTCTTCGTTTTGCAAATAAATAATTATCACAAACCTCTAATTCACAAGCGGTTTTTAAATCATGACAAGCCTTTTCTTTATCTCCTAATTTCATATACACAATTCCCTTATTGTTATAGGCATTAGCTTTTCTCGGGTTTATCTCAATTGCCTTATCGAAATCCGAGATAGCCTGACCATACTGTGCTATGGAGAAATAAGCAAATCCACGACTGTTATAAATCCTGTCATCCTTCTGGTTTATGTCTATGGCTTTGTTGTACTCTGAAATGGCTTGTTCGATTTGCATCATTTGAAGGAAATTGTTTCCCTGATTAAAGTGTTTAAGATAGTCCTCAGCTTGGTTAAGATTTTTGGCTTCATTGAAGTCTAAAAAGTCAAGTTTGAAAATATAATCCTTAGCACCCTGTTGAGATCGTTTTTCTCCCTTTGTGCTTACACATCCAAAAAGTAGCGCTGCTACAGACACTATTAGAAATAACTGTGCAATGATTACCATCCTATCCAATCTCTTCTTATCGTTTCCTATTAACATAATAAGTACTCCTTTCCCTTCCCTCGTTGGGCAGCTAACATTTGAGTCTAAAAAAAGCGCTATAGTATTTGGATCTCAATCTTTTAGCCATGTGTTATCTGCCACTGCAAGCAGTTAATAAATATAACCCTTCAAAAAAGTTGAATTTTTTAGATTATTCTTTCGCTCCATGTTTGCGTAGAAATTCGGCTATTTCATTGTAACCTTTCTTAATAGCTAAGTGGAGGGGAGTAGTTCCATTGTTATCCTTCACATTAACATCCGCATTTTTAGATATGAATAATTCCGTTAATTCCCTATTTCCTTTAAATGCTGTGTAATGTAATGGAGTACTTCCATAATTGTCTTTTGCATTAACATCAGCCCCTTTCGATAGAAGCATTACGGCCATTTCCTTTTGTTCGGGCGGGCAGTATGGAACCCAACGATCGGTTGCAACCAATTTTTCGTGACCTTTTGCTGCAACTAAGAGCAATGGTGTTGCTCCGTTTTCTTCATCTTTCTCATTTACAAGTTTCGGATCCCCATCAAGAAGCATTTTTACTTTGGCCAGGTCCATTTCCCAAGCAGCCTTGTGAATTTCTCCAGCAGTGGCATACCCAGCTAAAAATAATTTTAAAATAATACAGCCCAAAGCGATTAAAACCATTTTGTTTTTTCTCATATAATGTTCTCCTTTCCCCTGCCGGCAATTAAAGATAACATTTATTGATCAATTTCCTAACTTAATCACTTTTCCGTCTTTCTTCATGATTACTCTGCCTTTCCCTTTTGAATACTGATAACCTCCTTTAGATCCTAAACAAATGAACTCCAACGGATTATTTTCATCGCCTTCAAATATATAATTCTCAAACCCCGCTCCTTGCATTTCTACCTTTCCCTTAAACCGGTGTGTTGCACCGATACCAAGGAGATTATACTCACGAAATCCTGTTTCACTATTAGAAACAAAAGCATCCCCTTTGCTCATTACAGCAAATCCCCCCATAAGCAACTCAAAAACACCTGTTATCTTCAGACTTCCGCCCTCTGCTTGAGATATCGTTATATTTGTTTTAGAAATATTCTCAGCCAATTTAATATCAGTCAATATTAAGTCCTTTCGCTCTATAATTTCTTGGCTTGGAACGTTAGAGACAAATAAACATAATGAAAACGCTACAACACCCAAAGATAAAAAATACCTTTTCATAGTTTTTCCTCCTTTTCTTACCCGTATTGAACAGATAACTTAGTTATAACTGAAATTTTTTAATTCTTCTTTAGAGTAAGCCAAAACATTGCACTAAACACCATCGCTATTAATGCTATAGCACCAATAATTTTCGCAACTGTTATAACCCATTTGTTAACTCCACCAGTTTGTGATAATTTTATTGAAATATCGGATGATGGTTGCAGAGTTCTTAACTCGAGTATCTTTTTCTTGGCATGTTTGAAATATATATAATTTGCATTTACCGCAAAAAATAGGGAAACAACAATGTAGAAATATGGAATAATTGATAATACAAAAGCAATAAGAGCCCAAAAATAAAGTTTTCTATATAACAGCCACGCCACTGATGTTATGAATGCTGGCCAATGCCATGTCCATGTTGCAGCAAAACCTCCTTTGTTAAATTTCTCAAATTTTGACGAATACTTATGTGCATTATTTCCGATAAAAGCAACAAAATCTTCCTCGCTCACTTGTCCCAGTGCAGGATTTGACTCTTTAGGAAATATTCGTTGTTTCCCTGAGTCTTTATCGCGCTCACTTTGCAGGGCAAGCTGACATTGCACATTATAACAATAGTAATACTCTGCTCCTGCGGTTAAGCAGTCCGAGCAAAAATAACGACCACATGAATGACAGACACTTAAAACATCTTTATTCGGATGGTTATAGCATTTCTCTTTCACGGTTTCTCCTTTCCCTGCCCATAATGTGCAGATAACGGCTCGCTTCAGCCACGCGACGCAGCGTCGGCTGGAAGCGCTTGTTAGCTGATTTGGTCACTAAATTTTTTACCCCTACAATAATACGCATCATGATAAGTGACAATGTATTCTGAAATATTAAACTTTTGACCATCGGCTTTCAGGCGATGCAGCAAGTATCCACCAAAATCATCTTCACTGAATAATGCCTGAATTTTTTCATTCTTTATACATAGAAGTTTGTCATCGAAGGTGGATGTCTTATATGGCTCTTTTTCTAACAAAAACTTTTGCGTAAAGTGAAGACAGTTTTCTGCAATTTCTGTGGAATGTTTTGCGGCAATAGGCCTGACTAATTGCGATGGAATAGTGACTGTATTGTCATTTCTTGCGTCAACGTAGATAGATTTTTCTCTTCCACGCTTTAAATGAATCATTAAGTCAATCATTGCTTCAAGTGACTTTTGGGGGTTTTTAGACTCTGTAAGCCATCCAATAAACGCTGAGCTAATTTTCTGCGAATGATTCTCAAACATTTCCTTCAATTTTTTATGCAGAGCAGTATTATTCAGATTTCTCCCTTTGGACGAGAAAGCCATAAAAGCTTTGCCTGTCTCTTCAATGGATGCTACAGCAAGAAAATATGCCCTCGCGTAATAATTATTTGAAAGAAGTAACTTTGCTTCATCTAAGAGCGAATTCGCATTATGTAGTGCTGCTTTTTGGTACGAATCTAAGAATTCGAAGTTCAGCTTATAGTCCCTAGCTTTCTTTCCCATTATTAGCAACTCATATATTCAGCTAACGCTGCGGATGAGGAGCGCCCGAAGGGCGTCTGTTCCATCCCTACATATATTTTTTAATAACATCGTAGAGTTCTTCCGGGGTCATCATGCCGCCGCCAGGCCTTCCGTAGAAATCAACTTCAGCCTTTCCATTTACTGAAAGCCTTACATCTTCTACCATCTGCCCCATATTCATTTCTATTGTGAGGAACCTTCTTTTACCATTACAAAGCCCTGCAATCTCTTTTTCAGGAAATGGAAAAAGGGTAACAGGCCTGAACAAGCCTGCTTTTCTGCCTTCTTTTTTCAATTTCCTAACTGCTGATGAGGCAATCCTTGCTGCTATGCCAAAGGCTGTGACAATCAACTCTGAATCATCTATGTAAAGAGAATCGTACATTACTTCTGTATCTTTCATCCTGTCATATTTTTCTTTAAGCTTATAGTTTCTTTTTTCCAGTTCACCCTCTCCCATGTAAAGAGATTTGATTACATTTGGCTCTCTGCCTGCACATCCTGTAAGCGCCCATTCCTTTTTAGGCAGCTTTGGCTGCTTATAAGGTGTTTGAACCAGCGGCTCCATCATCTGTCCCAATATACCATCAATCAGAATCATTGCTGGAATTCTGTATTCATCTGCCTTGTCAAAAGCCTTCATTGTGAGGTTCCACAGTTCCTGGATGTCCCACGGTGCATATACAAGGAGTTTGTAATCTCCATGTCCGCCTCCCTTTACTGCCTGAAAATAGTCTGCCTGGCTTCCTGAAATATTTCCGAGCCCAGGACCTCCCCTCTGTATATTTACAATTACAGCAGGCAGCTCTGCTCCTGCAAGATACGATATACCTTCCTGTTTAAGGCTTATGCCCGGACTGCTTGAGGAGGTCATTGCCCTTGCGCCTGTTGCGGATGCGCCAAATACCATATTTATTGCAGCAAGTTCACTCTCTGATTGAATAAAAATACCTTTGACCTCCGGCATCCTTCGCGACATATATTCAGGCACTTCATTCTGGGGCGTTATTGGATAACCAGCATAGAACCTGCATCCTGCCTGAATAGCAGCCTCTGCCAGGGCTTCGTTGCCTTTCATTAAGATTTTTTTATTTCTTTTTTCTCTACGAGTCATAGACCATAATTTTGAATTTTGCGTTTTGAGTTTTAAGTTTGTTTTTCTTCTCTCCAAACTTCAATAGCAATATCAGGGCAGACAATTGCACA